>Ga0126382_10001198_pt1 | contig 10583 bp, 5 predicted proteins | sample PanSoiMetPlot_30_FD_92548 | JGI IMG/M metagenome (GOLD analysis project Ga0126382, IMG submission 92548) | Tropical forest soil microbial communities from Panama - MetaG Plot_30 | ecosystem: Environmental > Terrestrial > Soil > Tropical forest > Bulk soil | place: Panama | collected 2016-02-17 | reverse complement strand
GGATCTTGTGGTCGGCGATGAACTTCAGCAGATCGTTGCGCTCCGCCGCGTAGCCTCCGAACCACGACTTGCCATCCTGGGCGGGGCCGGTCTGATCGATCGGCGTGGAGATCACGACGAACTTCCAGGGCGTCCCGGCATTCTGGGCGTCGAGGAGAGTCTGCTTGGCCCAGGCCAACTGCGTCGTCCCCAGCATGGCGCGATTGGGATTGAGCCGACGGTCGGAGGTCACGTCGTCGGCTCCTCCGGGGGTTCCGAGGCGCGCATCGCGATAGGTCCGATCGTCGAGCTGGATGTAGATCGCGTTCTTCCCCTCTTGCTGGGCAAAGTGCTGGAGCGGTGTCCCGTTGCTGCGCGGATCGCCGGGCGCCACGACCACCGGGCCGGTGGAATTCAGATTCGCGTCGAGACCCGCGCGCGTCGGGTGATAGTCGAAGAACGCTTTCTGCACCGTCTTGAAGGCATTGGTCTGATTGTCGAACGCGCCCGTGGTGTTGACGTCGAAGCCTTGCCCCGGGGTGACCCGTGCTCCGGCCGCCAGTGGCGCGCCGCCGGACTGCAGCGATGCATTGCCGAGCTCGTGGTTGTCCAGCACGGTATAGCTTCCGGCCGCCGCCAGCAGGTTCTGCAAGCCCTGCTGCCCGGCCGTCTGGTTCGCGCTACCGTTGGCGGTGTTCACGCCCTGCACGTTCTCTCGGTACTTCCTCTGATAGTCGGCCAATCCCTGGGCAATGGTCGCCGCGTTGCTGGTGCTGGTCAGAACGGTGACCGCCGGCGAACCCGTACTCGCCGTCTCGTACATCGTGTCGCCCAAAAACGTGAAGAAGGTGACGTGTTGTGACTGCGGCTGGGTTCCGGTGCCAAAGCCGTTCACGAGGGTGTACGGGCGAAACCGGCCGTCGGCATCGCCGCTGAACCCGAAGCGAACCTCCGTCGCTTGGCTGGCCGGAGCTGGGGTGCTGAAAGATCCAACCGGGCTCGTGGTCGTGCCGTCCGTGAAGCGGTAGTAGTACTGGGTGTTGGGTGTCAGGCTGGTCGCGTTCAGCTTGAGCGTGAAATCCGCGGCGGCATTGGTGGTACCGGCGAAGGTCTTGACACCGGTGGCGAAGGTTGGATCTGTCGACACCTGCGCGGTCAGCGCGCTCGTGAGGCCACCATTGTCGGCCCGGGTCCACAGGATCGCGTCCGAGCTGGACATGTCACCAGCGGCGACACCATTGTAGATGACGGAGGCGGTAGCCGGTGTGCCCACCAGACCCGCGAGGAGAGAGATCACGACCCAGAAGGGCGTGCGCTGGTAAGCAGGCTTCTGCATAGGTATGGTCTCCTCTTCGTAGAGGGCCTCGACGCGGCTTGTTGCGCATTGATTCGCAGGCAAGCTACCCGGTGGGACTTTGAAGGTGTGTGAAGAGGCTGCAACGTTTTCATAACGCCCGAGGGCGAAGGCTGATCAAGACGGGCGCACGTTGATGGCCGGTACCTGCGGAGCCGGCATCGTGCAACCTACCATGCAGACCGAAGTTGAAGCACCACCGAGCCGGAATCGGTTTCCCCGGTCCGGCACGGAGTTCAAGCAGCTGTGGCCGTCAATATCCGCTTCGACCTACCGCTATCAGACTCTCCGCTTGATCGGCTGGCCGCTTTAACGGATCGCCAGCCAGCAGCTCGATATGCCGGGCGTCAAACCGCTTCGTGGTCGCGCACGAGTGACTGGCCACGCGCCCTTCGGGACCCTGGGGCAGGACGGAAGGTCGCTTCGGTCTCTTTCTCTCCGCCACTCGTTGAAGCAAGGGCGGCGGCCCACGCTTTGAGCTCAGGTGTAATCGATGTGAATCTGACTTGTATCTCGCCGGACGCTTCGGCCACCGGCTCAACGACCTTACCGTAGATCTCGCCCGCCGGGTTACCATGCGAAGTTGCGGTGACGGTGATTCTCAGGTTGCTCAAGACCGCCAGCGGCAGCGCCGACCGGATGCTGGCTTCGAGATCGGTCAACGCCCTCACGTGACCGTCATGCACGGTACGCCCGACGAATTTCTCCTCGAGCACGGTGAACTGAACGGGGAGCGGGGGCGCGAGCGGCCGAAGGGGCTTTGTCTTCGGGGACAGCCACAAGTCGAAAGGCTCGCCGATTCCGCCAATCTCGTACAAGAAGAGGCGGCGCGACGCTCCCTTGGGTTCCACCTCGAACTGCCCATCAATCCGTAGGGTCGCCGTGATCTTTTCGAGAGTGTCCTCGGACACGAGCACCTGTCCACCGATCGTGAACGATTCGATGCGCCCGACCAGGTTTACGCTGGTGCCGACCGCCGTGTACTTCGTGCGGCGCACGGAGCCGATGTTCCCCACGATCATGCGGCCCGTGTGGATCCCGATGCCCATCTCGAGCTCGGGCGCACCCTTCTCAATGAGACGCCGATTCACGTCTGCCATGGCGAGCTGCATGGCCAGTCCACACGCCACCGCCTTCTCGGCGTGCTCCGCGCAGGCCACCGGCGCGCCAAAGATCACCACGATGGCATCACCCATGATCTCGTCGATGGTGCCCTGGTAGCGGCCAATGACATCCACCATCGCCTCGAGATAGAGATTGAGAACCTCGAGCGCTTCGTGTGGGGTGAGCCGGGCAACCATGGCGGTGAACCCGCGCAGGTCGGACATCAGGATGGTCGCCTCCCGCTCCTCTCCGCCGAGATCAAGGGCCTCCGGCGAGCGCAGAAGGCTTTCGGCTACTTCCTCCGACACATAGCGGCCGAATGCGCGACGAACGAGCTCGTGTGCGCGAGCGAGCTCCGCGCTTTGGCGCTGCAGCGCGGTCGTCGCCTCGTCCACCTTTTCGTTGATCACGCGATTGCGCTTGATGAGCCCGGCCATCACCATGCCGAACAGGGAGGTCACGGCCAAACCTCCCACCAAGGTCATCGTGGCGACCGCATAGTCAGGACCGTTCCCGTACTGCTTCGTCACTCCCCAGACGATCTCCAAGTCAGCGCCACCCGTGGTGGCCCGGGTACTGAGCCTCTCCGCGAAGTTCTTCCCTGGCCGGGCCGGGATGATCGGCCGCATCTCCGATTGCCCCATGAACTTGCCGTTCAAGATGAGAGAGAAACCCACTGGCGTGGGTATCCCACGCAGGGCATCCTTCAGAGTCGCGTATTCCAGCTTGCCAACGAGCACCGTGGGGACCTTGACCCTGGTCAGCGCCAGCAGCACCGGCGAGACGAGCCTTCCCTCTGCCTCATTGACGGGAGGGCCGAGCACGAACTGATTCGGTCGCTCCTCGGCGAGCGCGATCAGCGGCGCCAATCGAGAATATCCGGCCGCCGCGTCGCTCTCCAGGAGCGGGAAATTCCCCGAGGAGATGACCAGCATCCACCCACCCTTGCTATCTCGCTCCAGCATCGCCGCCGCGCCGAGGAGGACGGTGGTGGCGCGCGATTCCATGCCGTCGAAGGCATTGAGAAACTCCTTGGCTTCGGTCTTGCGAGAGGTCTCCACCAAGGCTGCCAGGCCGGAGAGCGGCGCATAGCTCTCGTCCACCCAGTCGAGGAGCATGCCGGAGAATCGCTGGGCGTCGGATTCTGCGCGCGCGATCCACTGGCGCTGGGCCGTCCGATAGAGCGTGTAGCTCGTCGACAGCGACGCGGCGACGCCGGCCGCCACCACCATGATCAGGAGCCACGTGTACCATCTCGTCCGCTGCGTGGATCCTTCGTCGCGTCGCGCCCGACTTCGAGTCATCTCGTCACTCTGTCGTGCTGAAGATGGGGCGGAAACCGGGAGGAGCCAGGCTCGAGCCCACGTCGAACCGGTTCACGTTGTTGTGATCGACGAGCAACACGGGGGCGCTCACGTGGGTGAGGTGATCTCGCTTTTCCAGGATGCGCACGGCGAGGTCGATCGAGAGCTTCGCCTGAACCGCCGGCTGGTCACTGGGGGCGACGACGATGGTGCCGCGCTGGATGCCGCGATAGACCCCGGGGCTGAAGTAGTAGGAGATCACCTTGGTGCGTAGGGAGAGGTCCCGCTCGCGCAGCACTTGCACCGCAGCTTCCGCGGTGACGGCCGTGCCGACGATGTAGTCAAGACCCCGGTGCCGGTCGAGCGTGGCATTGAGCAGTCTCGTCTGCTCCGCGATCCCGGTGTCGCCGAAGCTCGTGTCGACGATGACAATTCTCGTACCCCTCAGCGCGTCTCGAAGGCCCTGATCGCCTGCCGCTACCCAGCCTGCTCCCCTCGGCCCCGGGAACCATGCAATGCGGACGGCCTTTCCCTCCGCGTCGGTCAGTTGCCTGAGGAATTGTCCGGCGGCGAACCCCAAGTCGTAGAAATCCGCGGCGGCCCGCGCGGCGATGGCTCTGGAGGTCACCCCGTTGATGAGATCGATGACGGGAATGCCCCGGGCGGCGTACGAAGCAATGAGATCGTTCAGGCCATCCGCGGAAATTGCCCCTAGGATCAGACCGTTGGCCCCACCCTTGATGCAGTCAACGATCTGTCGCTTCTGCGTCTCCACGTTTCCATAGCCCCCGGCCTCGAAGACATTCAACCGCACCCCGACACGCCTTGACTCCTGGATCAGCGCGGAGTTGACGGCGAGCCAGTAGTCATCCTTGAGATGAGGAATCGCCGCGCACACTTTCCACATCTTCGTCGCGTGCGCCAATGGCACATACTCTCGCCGAACATGCTGGCGTTGCTGATTGAACGGCGGCTCCCAGACGTCGACTGGGAAAGGCTTCCCTTCGTCGGCGGCCCGGACTGGGGTGGCCGTCCACAGGACAGCGAAGAGAACCACGGCCGCGACGGGAGACAGAGACATAGAGCTGGGTATGCGGATGCGGTTTAGCAGGCGACAGGGAAGTTCGTGTCGAACTTTCTGCTGATCTTCATCGCCTTCTCGGCAGTGAAGCCACCGGTGGCAGGGAGCTCGGGATCGCTCTGGAGTAGCGGCCCTGTCCACCTGGCAGTCGAGGCCGAAGGCCCTTGATCGGCAGCAGCTGCTCAGCCGTCACAATGCCGGACTCCACTAGCGAAGCTCTTACGGCCATGATGCCGCCTCCATGCTGTGGGTTAGTAAAGCTCGTCGCGCCTGGCTATGCGTGGCGGACATGCGGGAGACAACGACAGGTGCTGCTCGACGCAGTTAGTCCACACTTGTGTCTTGAGACGCACTCGGTTCGGAGGGGGCTGCTGGTTCGTTGCTTTTCTTAGCGAACCGTGCTGAAGATCCCCGCGTCTCTTGTCAGATGTGACCTTTCTACACACACTCGGCGACATATCGGCGCCTGGGAGGGTGAAGATTGCCAATCCCGTGGCCGCATATCGGAACAACCTATGGCGGTGAGTGAAATATTACGATCAGGTCGAGAGTCGGGAGCATCGGTGAAGGCCACGGAAGCCGGTGGGAACTTGATGGCCGCGATGAGGATGTATAGAGGATGGGGCGGGGGATTCTCCGTGACCCAAGGCAGTGGCCGAAGTGCAGGGCTGTTGGTAGCGCCAGAGGGGATATCAGCGTCTCGCGCCTGAGGGGATCCTCACCCTGGGTGAACACGGTGACAACGAGTGATCAACCATAGTGTCGTCGCCTATCGGCTCGTGTGGGTGCTTGCAGCTGGAGGAATCGCTCTGTTCGGAACGAACCTGGGTTGGACTCAGGACCACGAGGCAGGAGCGGGAAAGGTGGTGCCGCTGCGGGCCCCAGATGAGAGGACGATCCCGAACGGACCGCTCGGCGCCGCAATCCGATATGGCAAGGAGGTCCTGACCGAGACGCGGACATACGCCAAAGGATACATTGGGAATGGGCTCAATTGCTCCAGTTGCCACCTGGCGGCGGGCCGGAAGGCATACGCCTCACCGTGGATCGGAGTCTGGGGAGCGTTTCCCGAGTATCGAAGCCGCAATGATAAGGTCAATGCGCTTCAGGATCGCGTCAACGACTGCTTTGAGCGGTCCATGAACGGCAAGCCGTTGCCGTATGACAGCGACGAGATGCGGGGCATCCTCGCCTACATCTGGTGGCTGTCGAAGGACGTGCCGACGGGCGCCACGGTCAGAGGCAGGGGCTTCGCGCGCGTTCAGATTAGCCGGCCTCCGGATCCGGCGCGAGGCGAGAAGGTCTACGCCACAAAGTGTGCGGTGTGTCACGGCGCCGATGGCCAAGGGCGTGAGGGACCGAACGGCGAGTATCTCTTCCCGGCACTTTGGGCCCGCGATCATTCAACATCGGGGCCGGCATGGCTCGGCTGGGCAACGCGGCGGGCTTCGTGAAGACGAACATGCCCCAGGGTCAAGAGAACACGTTGAGCAACAGCGATGCGATCGATGTGGCGGCATACTTCACGCAGCAGCCTCGTCCGGACTTTGCCGCAAAATCTCGGGACTCGCCGAAGGGCGATAAGCCGGCTGATGCTCCGTATTAGGGCCCTTCGCAGGGATAATCGCTTCAAGATGATCGTTCCCTCCTCGAGGACTTGATAGGCATGGCCAGGTACGGCAGGTGGTCGCGGTCACCAACTGAAGAGTGAGGATTACTGTGCGGGCGACCAACGCACCGGCAAGCAGTTCCCAGCCCTAACGTCGACGACCGCCGAACTCATCCGCATGGAGCATCACGAAATCCCGGACGCTCATCGCCGGTCGTCCGGTCACGCGCTCGACGCCATCGGCCAGCCGGTCGTACAGACCTGCGCGGTGCAACTCGGCCATCGTCACCAGGTGCCGGTTCACGTGCTCCGGCAACCCAACCTTTCTCAGCTCTCGTTCCCAATCCTCGTGGGGGATGTCCGAGTACGTGATCTCGCGATTCAGGGCGTCCGAGTACTCCCGGGCGACTCCTTGCATGTCCTGCGACCGCGGGCCGGTAAGTTCGTATATCCGGCCTAGGTGCGGCCCGGGGTCGGCGAGGATGGTAGCAACTACCCGAGCGACATCAGCCGCGGCGACCGGAGAGGTTTTGCCCCGTCCGAATGGGAGCTCGATGCGGCTTCGGTCGCGGACGGTCGGAGCGACGAAGCGAAGGAAGAAACCCTCCAGGAAGACGGTTGGCCGGATAGTCACGACCGGCAGGCCGGACCATGCGAGCGCCTGCTCGCTGAGCCAGTGCTGGCGCTGCTGAGGGCTGGAGGTGGTGTTCTGAATGCTCATTTGGGAGACGGTCATCTGGGACATGTTGACCAGGGCGGTCACCCCAACCTCCCGGGCGACCGCGGCCATGGTCATGGTTGCCTCCAGATACCCGGCGGACACGGACATGCTGAAGTACACCCGGCGGCAGCCCTTGACGATCCGATAGACGTCGGCCGGTTCGAGCAGGTCTCCGGCCACCACCTCGGCGCCAGCGGCTCGCAGGGCGGCCGCTCGTTCGTCCTCGCGGTGGACCATGGCGCGGACCGTAAGCCCGCGATCGAGGAGCAGGCGGGTTACCGTTCGCCCGATGCCCCCGAGTTGACCGGCTGCCCCGGTGACGAGGATGGGTCCGCGATCGGCCATGCGACTTTCCTCCCTTTCGCCGAACTCTTAGCATCCAAACGTTCTGGGTCTGAGCCGCCCCGATTATGCGCTCCTCGCACAGAGTGCGACGTCGGTCCAGGACGCGGCGCTCTTTGCAGAGATGCTGTCGCCCCCGAACGATGGACGCTATCCCTCTTTGAGAAGTATGGGCTACGGCGTCTCGGTTATCTTCCGCAGTAGACTTGGGTGAGGATTCAAGAAGGATGCGGTCTGGGGAGTTCTTATCTTATCGAGTTGCAACGCAGGGTAGCATGGCAAACGTAGTGAAGCAGGTACCCTTCGCGGAAGTAGAGACCCGCTGGATCGCAGCCGGGGGAAAGGATACTCGCGGAATACTCAAGGCTTTTGAAGATTTGGTTGAAAGATGGAGCGAAGAGAATGTGACTGCGAGTCAAGTAGCCGAGTTTCGCTACATTGGTGGCATTCCGACGGAGAAGTGGGCAGTGATTACAGGCGGGACCTATCGAATAGGCGATTCTGTTGGAAAAGCTCGGGCATTCGAATGGCAGGCCAACTGGTCGTTGATCACGGTCCGCGACCCCGAGAATGGGCAGCGCGTGATACTGGATGGAAACAACCGAGCTGAACGGCTTGAATTGGGTCGCCGGGTGGGCAGTGTTCATGGAGACACGAAGATAGCCGTTATTACAGGAGAGTTGGTCCAACCAATTCGATTTATTGCGAAGGCAATTGCACCATTGTGGCATCTGTGAGCATCTGACTGTCAGCGTGCATAAATGCTCAACGCTTCGGAAGGCAACGCGAGCCGAGAGGAGTCTAGTGGCATGCTAACCGGCAAGCCCTCGATTTGAACGAGCGAAACATCATTCGCGCGACCGTAGGTCCCATGTTTTAGTCGCGATGTGGCGAGCATGGTTTGCTACCGAGGATCATGCGAGACCGCTAGCGAAAAAGCGGGCGTAACCAACCCCTGGCTAAAATCTTTCACATCCTGGCGATCCGAGCGGCCGCCTCAGGGCTGATCGCGTACCGTTGTACCGCTTTGTCGGAGATTCGCGCTGCGCTACCAGGATTTGCTAACAGGCGAGCGAGCAACACAAGGACGGGCACCGCGGAGAGTGGATCATGACACACTGGCGTCAGCCCTTCATGAGCCCCCCGATACATGCCGCTCCCTGCGATGGCGCGCCCGACCTCGCGAAGCACCGCGGCACGGCCGCTTGCGGCGGCGGCGAGTAGCCCGAGCACGGTCTGCCGAGTTCGTACGCCCGATCTCGTCTCTACCAACTCGAGGTGTTCCCCGATGGAGAGTCGCACGAGCAGGTCGGGAAGGTTGACCCCGCTAAAGAAGGCGTTCATTGGCTCGACGAGGCGCGGGTTGGCGTCGATGTAGGCCGGCTGGCCCTCGGGACTCAGCAGGTAGTCGATGTTCAGGCTTCCCTGCCACGCGAGCGAGGCTCCCAGCGCTTCCACGTGCGCCCGAACTTGCGGTCGGCGCACGCCTTCCCGCACGGTGAGCCCGCCACGCGCGCCTTGGCTGACTGAGCGGTAGGTGTGGAAGGCGACCAGGCGACCGCGATCCAGCACCGCCTGAGCCGCCTCGAGCGCGCCGGGTGCGGGTTCCTGCACGAGGAGTTCCGTGTCCCCATCGGGAAGGCCGCGGGCGCTGAGCGCTGTCAAGACCGCCGAGAGGTCTCCTGGTGTCTCGATGCGCCAGACCCCGCTCGTCGCCGTCCCGATGGCCGTCTTCACGTAATAGGGGTAGGGGCGGGGTATCTCAAGCTCTGCCCTGGATCGAACCATCCGCGTTGGCGGCGCGGGTAGACCGAGTTCGACAAGAAGCCGGGCGAAGCTCACCTTGCTCAGCAGGGTCGAGACCGCGGTAAAGGAGGAGACCGCGAGCCCTACCCTCGCGGGGATGGCGTCTCGTACCTTTGCGAACAGTAGCACCTGCTCGTGTACGGGTAGCAACACGTCATGGCCGCCGCGCTGCAGCACGCCCAGTACGAAGGCGAGATAGGCGTCGGGATCGCTTCCGAATCGAGGTGAGCGATGCACCCGCTTCACGTATCGTGAGAAGCGATCGAGGCACAGTGGATCGGGGTCACAAACTTCGATCTCGTGGCCGGCCAGACCCAGCGCCCAGACGGATTCCCGCGAGGACAGGCTTGTTCCCTCGGTCAAGAGCACCCGCAGGTGTCGAGCCGAACCTGACGTCACCACGACTGCAGCACCCTACCATGCCGTCGCCTGGAAGTAGTTGTGGCCCCCGCAATGCGTCTAGATCAATCTTTGATATCCGTGATTGCGGGCCTCAGATTTGAATCCGCGACGGGCCAGCGTCTGAGTTCGAGGCGAAGCCATCGCCGCCGGATGGCGCTCATGTGGCCTTCGCTCCGCGTGCCGAGTGGAGCGTCATTCTCCACGCTCCCCGTTGGTTCGCCACACACATGTCACCCGCCGGACATCTCAGCGACACAAATCTCCTCCATGGTCCCAGGTGCTCGGCCTAGGCTCGGAGGTCGTCGCCGGAGGGTCCGGCAGCTGGAATGGTCAAACAGGCGAATCCCTTGGTTCGACGGGTACCCAGCTATGGCGTCGGCAGGGGAGATGTCAGGGAGCGTGCCGGTGGATCACCACGCGGTCAGAGCAGGACAAGATGCCGAGGATCTCGTCGGCGTGCTGTTCGATGAAGGTCGGTGCCGATGCCCCACGTGCTGCTCGTGAAGTGCGCGTCACGAATTCACAACTTCACCAGTTCACTTCTTCACCAGCGGGCAGGCCGGATCGGGCGGGCCAAATGCCCGTTCGCCCGGAATCGTGGTGAGTATCTTGTAGTAGTCCCACGGATATTTGCTTTCCCCCGGCGACTTGACCTGCACGAGCCAGAGATCATGCACCATCAGATTGTCCTCGCGCAGCCTGCCGTTGCGGGAGAAAAAATCCTCGATCGGCTTTTCCCGCATCTTCGCTGTGACCTTCAGCGGATCGTCTGTGCCGGCCTCCTTCACTGCCCCGAGATACTGCATGACGGACGAATAGACGCCGGCCTGCCACATGGTCGGCATCCGGTTCATCTTGGCGAAAAAGCGCTTCGACCACTC
>Ga0126382_10001197_pt1 | contig 10587 bp, 11 predicted proteins | sample PanSoiMetPlot_30_FD_92548 | JGI IMG/M metagenome (GOLD analysis project Ga0126382, IMG submission 92548) | Tropical forest soil microbial communities from Panama - MetaG Plot_30 | ecosystem: Environmental > Terrestrial > Soil > Tropical forest > Bulk soil | place: Panama | collected 2016-02-17 | reverse complement strand
CGGCCTGAACGCCTCCTACCTGTTCGACATCGACGGCGCGGGCGAGTGGACTGTTCGTGTCGAGAACGGCAAGGTCAGCGTTCAGGAGGGAGCCGGCGAGGCCGACACGACGATCTCGGCCTCAGAGGACACGTTCGTGAAGATCATCAACGGCCAACAGAACCCCACCAGCGCGTTCATGATGGGGAAGCTGAAAGTGAGCGGCGACCTCGGCAATGCGATGAAGCTCCAGCAGCTGTTCTAAGTCTCCAGCAGCTGTTCTGACTCTTTAGTCGGCCAACTCGACGAGCACGGCGCCGCCCGCGACGCGGTCTCCTTCGGCCACGTGAATCGCTCGAACCACGGCTTCGTACGGAGCAACGACCGGGGTTTCCATCTTCATCGCCTCGAGCACGACGAGCGGCTGGCGCGCCTCGACCCGATCGCCCTCGGCGACGACGACGCGAATTACGGTGCCGGGCATCGGCGCAGTCAGCGAGCTCTGCTCTCCCGTCTGCCGGTGGTCGTGGAAGGCGGCGTCCGGATCAGGGATCGAAACGGGGGACGGAGCAGGAAGGTTGAGCCGCCAGGGGGTCGCCCACGGCGCTTGGGGCAGCCGGGCGGGAGCAGCCGAGAGCGGGGGGTATTCGATCAGGAACGCCGTAGTCGCAGCGCCGGCGCGAACGACGGGGTGCGAGACGAGCCAACGCAGGAACGGGAGGTTCGTGGTGACGCCCGCGACCTCCGTCTCGGCCAGACCCTCGCCCAGCCGATCGAGCGCCTCGCTCCTCGTCTCCCCCGAGGCGATCAGCTTCGCGATCATCGGGTCGTAGGCGACGCCAACCTCGTCACCCTCGGCGACGCCCGCGTCGACGCGGATCGAGCCCGGGAGGCGCAAGCGTTGGACAGTCCCGGTATGCGGTAGGAACTCGACGGGGTCCTCCGCGTACAGCCGGGCCTCGACGGCGTGCCGGCGGAGGGGCGCTCCGGGGTTGGGGATCTCCTCGTTGCGCGCGATCGCCAGCTGGAGCGAGACCAGGTCGAGCCCCGTTGCCTCCTCGGTGACCGGGTGTTCCACCTGGATCCGGCCGTTCAGCTCGAGGAAGTAGAAGGTGTCACCGTCGAGCAGGAACTCGACGGTGCCGAGGCTCCGATAGCCGATCTCCCGCGCGAACGCGACCGCGGCTGCGCCCATTCGCTCGCGCAGCACGGCGTCGACTGCGGGGGACGGCGCCTCTTCGAGCACCTTCTGGTGTCGCCGCTGAATCGAGCATTCGCGTTCTCCGAGCGAGTAGACGTTCCCGTGCTCGTCGGCGACGATCTGGATCTCGACGTGCCTCGGGCGCTCGAGGTAGCGCTCGAAGAAGACCGTTTCGTCGCCGAAGGCGGCTTTGGCCTCCCGGCGCGCGGCGGCGACCGCGTCCGCGAGCTCCTGCTGCTCGCGGACGACTCGCATCCCGCGGCCGCCGCCGCCGGCCGCGGCCTTGATCATCAGCGGGAAGCCGACCTCGTCGGGACCGCCGGTCGGCAGCACCGGTATTCCGGCAGCGACCGCGGAGCGCTTGGCCTCGAGCTTGTCCCCGCCTCGACGGAGGCTGTCGGGCGTCGGGCCGACGAAGACGAGCCCGGCAGCCTCGACCGCCTCGGCGAAGTCGCCGTTCTCAGCCAGGAAGCCGTAGCCGGGATGAATCGCGTCTGCGCCGGTCCTCTTCGCGGCCCGGATGTGCTCCTCCGAGTAGAGGTAGCTCGCGATCTCGACCGTCTCGCCGGCCTCGCGCGCGTGGAGCGAGCCCGTGTCGTCGGGCGCGACGACCGCAACGGTCGCGATCCCTTCGGCTTCGCAGGCGCGGAAGATCCGTAGGGCGATCTCGCCGCGGTTGGCTACGAGGAGCTTTCGGATCTCCATGCAGCCGGGCGTTTGTCGAGGAACGCGCGCAGGCCTTCCTGGCCCTCGGGGCTCGTCCGGAGCTTGGCAGCGATCCGCGCCGCCTCGTCGCCGCCCGGCCGCTCGCGAATCAGCCGCTTCGCCGCCCGCGTCGCCTCGGGCCCTGCGCTGAGCAGTTCGCCGACGATCCGATCGACTGCGCCGTCGAGGTCGTCCGCGACCTCGTGGACGAGCCCAATTCTGAGCGCGGTCTCCGCGTCGAAGCGCTCACCGGTGAGGAAGAAGCGACGCGCTGCGGCTGTGCCGATGCGCGGGAAGACGAAGGGCGAGATCACGGCGGGGATGATTCCGAGCTTGACCTCGGAGAAGCCGAAGACGACGTCGGTCGACGCGACGGCGATGTCTGTGCAGCAGACGAGCCCGCAGCCGCCGCCGAGCGTGTATCCCTGGACCCGTCCGACAACCGGTGCCGGGCACGAATCGATCGCCTCCAGCATCCGGTAGAGGCGAAGAGCGTCCTCGACGTTCTCCTCGTAGGAGAGGTCGATCGCTGAGCGCTGCCAGTCCACGTCGGCACCCGCGGAGAAACTCTGACCCTCTCCAGCGAGGAGGACGGCGCGCGCATCGCCCAAGTCGGCGAAGGCCGCGGTTAGCTCGCTGATCAGCACGGCGTCGAAGGCGTTACGCCGCTCGGGGCGGGCCAGGGTCACACGCAGCAGCGGGCCGTCACGGTCGATCCGAAGTGCTCCCATGCGCGGCAGATTAAATTCGCACGATGCTGAGGGGCGCTCTCGCAGCCGCTGTGACGCCGCTCGCCGGCGGCGGCGAGCTGCTGGACGAGGACGGCTTCGACCTGCTGGTCTCCTTCCTCGAGTCCGGTGGTCTCGACGGGCTACTCGCGCTCGGCACCACGGGCGAGGGGATCCTGCTGAGCGGCGCGGAGCGCCGCCGGGCCGCGGAGCTCTTCGTCGCGGCCCGGCCTGAGGAGTTCGCGGTCGCAGTCCACTGCGGGGCGCAGACGACGAGGGAGACGGTTGAGCTCGCCGCCCACGCCGCGGACCTCGGCGCCGACGCGGTCGCCGTGATCGGCCCGCCGTACTTCGCGCTCGACGACCGGGAGTTGCTCGCGCACTTCGAGGCCGCCGCTCAGGCGTGCGAGCCGGTTCCGTTCTACGTCTACGAGTTCGCCGCGCGGAGCGGCTACGCCGTTCCGGTCGGCGTCCTCCGGCAGCTCCGTGACAGCGTCGAGAACTTTGCCGGGCTGAAGGTCTCCGACCGGCCGTGGGAGCGGTTCGAGCCCTATCTCCTCGAAGGCCTGGACGTCTTCGTCGGGCCGGAGTCCCTGATCTCGCCGGGCCTGGGCGCCGGCGCCGCGGGGGCGGTTTCCGGGCTGGCGACCGCCTTTCCGAGCGAGGTCGCTGCCGCGGTCCGCGGCGTGCCCGGGCCGGATCTCAGCTCGCTCAGGGAAGGGATCGAGCGATTTCCGTTCCACGCGGCGGCGAAGCGCGTCCTCGGGCGGCGTGGCGTCCCGATTCGCGAAGACGTGCGGGCGCCGCTGCGCGAACTGACGGAAGACGAGCGCCAGGCGCTCGATCGTTGGCTCGGATCGTTGTAGCCGGCGCCGGTGCCGCCGGCGCGTCGGTCGCATACCACCTGGCAGAGCTGGGTGCGGACGACGTCGTGCTCTGCGACCGCGGCTCAGTCGCGGGCGGGGCGACGTCGAAGGCGATGGGCGGTGTTCGGCAGCAGTTCTCGACCGAGGCGGAGGTTCGGCTGGCCCAGGCGAGCATTGGCTTCTTCGAGGACCTAGGGTCGCCGTTCTTCGAGCAGGTCGGTTACCTGTTCCTGGCAACGACCGAGGCCGCGCTGGCCGAGCTCGAGGACCGGGCCGAGCTGCACCGCTCGCTCGGTGTGCCCGTTGTGGATGCGCAGGCGCCTGAAGGAGTTCGCGACGACGACGTCCTCGGTGCCGTGGCGTGCTGGTCAGACGGCGTCGCCGATCCGCCGGCGGTGGCGCTGGAGCTCGTCCGCCGCGCGGCCGCGCGTGGGGTGGAGGTGCGCGAGCAGACGGACGCGACCGCTCTCGACGGCGACGCCTTTGTGATCGCGGCCGGGCCGTGGTCTGCGGAGGTTGGCCGGGCAGTTGGCGTCGAGTTGCCGATCCGTCCGCTCTGCCGGCAGTTGCTCGAGACCGGGCCGATCACGGGGCTGCCGCCGGGCCTGCCGATGACCGTCGAGGCCGAGACCGGTTTCCACTTCCGCCGCCGGGGCGACCGGCTCGTGCTGGCGATGAGCGATCCCCAGCCGCGCTGGGGCTTCGACGAAGTCGTCGACGAGTCGCTCTACGGCGACCGGCTCGCTCGTCTCGTCCATCGCTACCCGCCCGCCGCGGGCACCCGGATCGACCGCGCGTGGGCCGGTCTGTATGACATGACGCCCGACGCTCACCCAATCCTCGGCCTGGTCGCCGACGGCGTCTACGCGGCCTGCGGGTTCTCCGGCCACGGCTTCATGCAGAGCCCGGCTGTCGGGCGCGCGCTCGCGGAGGAGATTCTCGGGCTCGAGCCGAGCTTCGATCTCTCGTCCTACCGGCTGGAGCGGTTCGAGGCGGATGCCCTGTTCCAAGAGGATCTCGTCCTCTGACGAGGGACTGTCTCGAAAGGGAACTGTCCCAGCAAACGCAGCGTGCCTCGAAGCGGTTAGTGGGACAGGCACCATGCGGTGCCACCCCTTGCAATTACTCGAAGGCCAGCCCTCTCCGCGAGAGCTCATCGACCGCGAACGCCCCCTCGATCGTCGCCTCGACGTCGAACTCCTCGCCGATGTCCGGCTCCTTGCCGATTAGCTCACGAGCCCTGCTAGGCAGCTCCTGCTCGGCCGCCTCGGCGGACTCCCAGAGGTAGACGGCACCCCAGCGCTCCGTTGGCTCGTCCGAGATCCACGCCTTGAAACGAAGACCGGGGACGTCCGCGAACTGATCGACTGACTCGTCCCGCAGGTAGCGGCGCAGCTCCTCGATCGTCGTCTTCGAATCGGCCAGGTTCCAGAGGACGAAGCGAAGCAGCACGCTGCGGCTACTCGAAAAACTGCTCGTAGTACGGCAGCTTGTCGAGCAGCTCCTTGATCTGCCGCAGGATGTCCGCTTCCTTGTGACCGAAGTCGTCGAGATAGGAGTGCAACGCGTTCCTGACCAGCTTCAGCTCGTCGTTGGTCAGCTCGATCACGTGGTCCGCCATCAGAAAGATCCTCTCGGCTCGTAGCTTCCACGCGGCGCGCCGACCGCAACCATCGTCAGTCCGTCGGGACCCGCCTTCGGCCCGCGCGTCGTCTCTGGATCGAACCTGAATACGTCGCCCTCGCGGATGGGAACCTCCTCGCCGTCGATCGTGTACATGCCGGAGCCGCGAATGATCACATTGACCTCCTCCTGGCCCGATTCCTGCTCGTTGTGGCGGTGTCCGTCTGTATTCGGCGGAATCTCGAACCAGTTGATCCCGAACGCGAGCAGATCGAGCTCGCGGCGCACGAAGCGGATCGCGCCACCGGGGCCTGCCGGCTCCAGGTCGTGCACGTTGACCTTCGAGTAGCCCACTAGCCTCCTCTCACATTCGAAAGACGCCGAACGTCGTCTCCGGGATGGGCGCATTCAAGGCGGCGGAGATCCCGAGCGCGAGCACGCGGCGCGTGTCGAGCGGGTCGATGATCCCGTCGTCCCAAAGGCGCGCAGTCGAGTAGTAGGGGTTGCCCTCCTCCTCGTACTTCGCGCGGATCTCGTCGGGATCCGCGTCGCCGACCATCGTCAGTACGGTCGCGGCCTGCTCACCGCCCATGACCGAGATGCGGGCGTTCGGCCACATCCAGAGCTGTCTTGGCGAGTAGGCGCGTCCGCACATGCCGTAGTTCCCGGCGCCGAACGAGCCGCCGATCACGACCGTGAACTTCGGGACCTCGGCGCACGCCACGGCGGTGACGAGCTTCGCGCCGTCGCGCGCGATCCCGCCGGCCTCGTACTCCTTGCCGACCATGAAGCCCGTGATGTTCTGCAGGAAGACGAGCGGGATTTTCCGCTTGCAGGCGAGCTCGATGAAGTGCGCCCCCTTCTGAGCCGACTCGGCGAAGAGAACACCGTTGTTCGCGAGGATCCCGACCGGGAATCCCTCGATATGCGCGAAACCGCAGACGAGCGTCTCGCCGTAGAGCGTCTTGAACTCGTCGAAGCGACTGCCGTCGACGATCCTGGCGATCACCTCGCGCGGATCGAAAGGCTCTCGGTAGTCGTCGGGAATCAGCCCGTAGAGCTCCCCTGAGTCGGCCGCCGCGTCCTCGGCCGGGAGCATGTCCCAGGGCGGATTCTTCGGCGGCAGGTTGAGGTTTCGGGCGATCTGCCGGACGAGCGCGAGCGCGTGCTCGTCCGAGGTCGCGTAGTGGTCGGCAACACCCGAAAGCCGCGTGTGCACGTCGGCCCCGCCGAGCTCCTCTGCCGTCACGTCCTGGCCTGTCGCGGCTTTCACGAGCGGCGGCCCGCCGATGAAGATCGTCCCGGTTCCTTTGACGATGATCGTCTCGTCGCTCATCGCGGGTACGTAGGCGCCCCCGGCGGTGCAGGAGCCCATCACCGAGGCGATCTGCGGGATCGCTTTGGCCGAGAGCCGCGCCTGGTTGTAGAAGATCCGTCCGAAGTGGTCGCGGTCGGGGAAGACCTCGGCCTGCAGCGGCAGAAAGGCGCCGCCTGAGTCGACGAGGTAGACGCAGGCCAGATGGTTCTGTTCGGCAATTTCCTGGGCTCGCAGGTGCTTCTTCACCGTCAGCGGGAAGTACGTCCCGCCCTTGACCGTGGCGTCGTTCGCGATCACGACGGACTCCCGACCCTCGATCACACCGATCCCGGTCACGATCCCGGCCGCTGGGGCCTGTCCTTCATAGACGTCCCAGGCCGCGAGGGCGGAGAGCTCGAGGAACGCGCTCCCGGGGTCGACGAGCCGATCGATCCGCTCGCGCGCGGTCAGCTTGCCCCGCGAGCGGTGCCGCTCGACCGCTTTCTCGCCACCGCCACGAGCGACGAGCGCGGTTCGCTCGCGCAGCTCATGGACGAGCTCCTCCATCCGCTGCTGCCGGCGCGTGTGCTCTTCGTTCGGCACGACGTGGGACTCGAGAACCGCCACGACGTGAGCCTACCCTGGCGTTGCCGCAGGTTGTTTTTGGCCGCGTACGCGCGGGCATAAGGTCCCCCGCACTCTTCGAGCAGGGAGGGATGGCCATGAGCAGGCCACTACGTGTCTGCGTATTGGGCGCGCTCGGTCTGGCGACGCTCGCGTTCGCCTCGAGCGCCTTCGCGCAGAACTACATCATCCTCTACAAGCAGAACGCCGAAGCGTCACACGCGGCAACGACCGTCCGGCAGGCCGGAGGCTCGATCCTCGCCAGCTATCCGGAGATCGGCGTTGTCGTGGCCAAGTCGAGCACGCCCGGGTTCGTCGGTGGCGTCCTCAAGGACTCGCAGGTCGACTCGGCCTCTTCGACGAGAGGCTTCGGCGCGAAGCTGGACGAGGCGAGCCTCACGGCGCAAGGGCCGCCGCCGGGGCCGCTTCCGAACATACCGGCGAGCGACACGGACAACCTGTCGCCGCTCCAGTGGGACATGGCGCAGATCGATACTCCGCAGGCGCACGCGATCACCGGCGGGAGCCGTTCGGTCCTGGTCGGCGACATCGACAGCGGCATGGACTTCGAGCATCCCGATCTCGCGCCGAACTACGACGCCGCGAACAGCGCGGACTGTTCGAGCGGAGCGGCGGCGCCGTTGCCGCCCGGGAACGACCACCTCGGGCACGGGACGCACACCGCCGGCACGATCGCTGCCGCGTCGAACGGCGTCGGCATCGTCGGCGTCGCGCCGAACGTGCGAATCGCCGCGATCAAGGCGATCAGCCCCGACTTTTTCCTGTTTCCGGAAATGATCGTCTGCGCGTTCATGTGGGCCGGTAACCACCACATGGACGTCACCAACAACAGTTACTTCGCCGACCCGTGGCTCTACAACTGCCGCAACGATCCCGAACAGCGCGCGATCTGGAACGCCGAGCGCCGGGCGATCAAGTTCGCGATGAGCCAGGGCGTCGTCGTTGTCGCCGCGGCGGGCAATTTCGCAGATGACCTGGCGCACCCGACGCAAGACATCATCAGTCCCGACACGGGGCCGGGGGAGGTGCGACGGATCCGAAACGACTGCGCCGAGATTCCCGCAGAGATACCCGGTGTCATCGGTGTATCCGCCACCGGCGCCATGAGGCTGAAGTCGTCGTTCTCGAACTACGGCTCGGGAGTGATCCAGGTGGCAGCCCCGGGGGGCGACATCGCACTTCAGACGACGCCGTCCGCGCCGAACGGGTTGGTGCTCTCGACGATCCAGCCAGGCTCGTTCTACGAGACGATCCTCCCCGGTTTCCGGGTGTTCGACTGCTCGGTCTCTCCGTGCGCGGAGTACCTCTATCTCCAGGGAACCTCGATGGCGACGCCCCACGTGACCGGGGTGGCGGCGTTGATCGAGAGCCGGTACGGCCCCTTATCACCGGGGAGGGTTGCGTCGATGATCACGCAGACGGCGGACCCGATCGCGTGCCCGGATCCCGCGACGCTCGCGCTCTACTCGCCGTTCCCGTCATTCTCGAACGGCGCGCCTCAGACGTGCTCGGGCGGCGCGGGCTACAACTCCTGGTACGGCCACGGGGAGGTGAATGCGCTCAGCGCGGTCACGCACTCGCCTTAGAAATGTGCTGAGTGGGCGACGGGCGGGCCCAGCCCCGGCCCGTCGCCCCTTGCCCGTTGACGGCGTTTCAGGAAAGTCGTAGGGTCACTTCAGTTTTTCTTCGACGCGGTCAAAGGAGAGCTGGATGCCCTCGAGCGCACCGGATGTCGCGACCGAGATCGACGTGGGCGAGCGCCTCCGGGCGATCCGCCGCTCCCGGCGCTGCACGCTGCGGACGGTCGCCGACCGCTCCGGCCTGAGCGAGAGCTTCCTGAGCCAGGTCGAGCGCGGCCGCTCGAGCGCGAGCATCGCGTCGCTTCGGAGGATCGCCGACGCGCTCGGCGTCTCGATCGCGGACCTGTTCGAGCTCGACAGCGTGCCCGAGCCTCGGGTGCTCCGCCGCGACGAACGCCCGGCGCTCGCGTTCGGGGTGCTCGGCCGCAAGCTGCTCCTGACGCCCCGACCGCTCCAGAACCTCGAAGTCTTCGTCGGCGAGCTCGAGGTCGGCGGCTCGACCGGCGATCAGCCGTACGCCCACGGCGACTCGGAAGAACTGTTTGTCGTTCTCTCCGGAGAGGTCGAGCTCCAGGTCGGCGGCGAGATCTTCGAGCTCGAGCGCGGAGACAGCATCGAATACCGGAGCTCGACGCCACATCGGGCGTCGAACGCCGGAGGCGACCTCGCCGAGGTCATGTGGATCATCAGTCCGCCCAGCTACTAGGGGGAGAAGGAGGCGCCCGATGGGCAAACACGAGGAAACCGAGCAGCTGAGTCGCGAAAGGCTGCTCCGTCTAGCCGCGGCCGGAGGGGTGGGCCTGCTCGGCACCCGGCTCGGCACAGCGCATGCGGCCCTGGAGCGTCTCGGCGCCGAAACAGGCCGGCTGAAGGTGCTGGACTGGGCCGGGTACGAGAACGACGGCGGCCAGGCGATGTTCGCGCAGTACGTCAAGAACTACCCCAACAACAAGCCCCAGTTCACGTACATGTCGAACGAGTCGGACGCGCTCGCGAAGATCCACGCGGGCCTGAAGCCCGACCTGTTCAGGCCGTACGTCGGCTGGGTCAAGTACTTCGCCCAAAGTGGCCTCGTCCAGCCCTGGACTCCGAGCCTGCTCTCGAACTTCAAGCACCTGAACCCGTTCATGGTCAAGGCCGGCCAGTACAAGGGCAAGCAGTACGGGATCCCCGACGACTGGGGCTTCGACGCGATCCTCTACCGCACCGACAAGGTCAAGCCGAAGGCGCGTTCCTGGGGTCTCATCTTCGACGACCGCTACAAGGGCCGGATCTCCTGGTTCGACGATCTGAACATGCTCACAGTCGCAGGGCTCTACCTAGGCTTCCCGCGCCCCTGGCGCCAGTCGGACTCGGAGCTCAGGAAAGCGCAGCAGTTCCTGATCAAGAAGAAGAAGAACGTCCGGCTGATCTGGTCTTCGGAGACGAACCTCTGGGAGGCGTTCGGGGGCGGCGACATCTGGATCGCGTACGCCTGGCCCAACGACTGGGTGCAGATGAAGAAGAAGCTGAAGGTGGCCTACATGCGGCCACGCGAGAAGCCGGTCGCGTGGGTAGGGATGTTCATGCTTCTGAAGGGCACGCCGCGTAAGAAGCTCGCTCACGCCTACGTCGACGCCTGGAGCTCCCAGAAATCGGGCAAGTGGCTCGAGGACACCTACGGCTACGGGCACGCGAACGTGCTCGCGAGGCCGGCGTCGAGCGCCCTCCTCAAGGCGCTTCAGCTCACGAATCCCAAGGCGGTGACCGAGCCGTACGCGCACCTCGACCGCGACATCCCGCGGCGGGCGACGTATGCGCGGCTGTGGGAAGAGGTGAAGGCCTCCTGACCACGGCGGGGTAGCGGCTATGGCGGTTACCGAAGCCGGAAGCGTCGCGCGACCGAGGGCGCGGCGACGCTTCCGGCTTCCCCTGGCGACCACCGGGCTTCTCTCACTGCCGCTTGTGTGGCTGGGCATCTTCT
>Ga0126382_10001196_pt1 | contig 10590 bp, 10 predicted proteins | sample PanSoiMetPlot_30_FD_92548 | JGI IMG/M metagenome (GOLD analysis project Ga0126382, IMG submission 92548) | Tropical forest soil microbial communities from Panama - MetaG Plot_30 | ecosystem: Environmental > Terrestrial > Soil > Tropical forest > Bulk soil | place: Panama | collected 2016-02-17 | reverse complement strand
CTCGAAGGTATTTCGAGCGTTGGGATCGAGCTTCGCCCACGGCGACCAGTCCTCCCACCTGTGGAAGTCGTTCACCAGTGGGAACACCCCGGTGGGCGGCGCGGCAACGGTGGCCGACCGGTGCGAGTCGTTCTCGTCGGCGGCGGCTTCGGAGGCCTTTACGCCGCGATGGCGCTAGACAAGGCCATCGGCTACCACCGAGATCTCGAGATCATCGTCGTCGACAAAAACAATTACTTTCTCTTCCCACCGCTTCTGCCGAGCGTCTCGGTCGGTGCCATCGAAACTCGACAGGTTACCTATCCGTTCCGCAGGATTTTCGAGACCACCAACATCCGATTCCGAAATGCGATGGTCGAACATATTGATCCCAAGAGGAAGACGATCACCGCGAAGTTCGAAGGGGAGGAGATGGGGAGCGATTCCTGCCTACCGGCCCAGGTTCCCTACGATTATCTGATCCTGTCCCCGGGCTCGACGACGAATACCTTCCGGACCCCGGGCGTAGAGCAGCACGCTTTCTTCATGCGCGAGCTGGGCGATGCGGTCGCGGTTCGAAATCACGTGATCGATTGCTTCGAACGGGCGGCGGCCTCCACCTCGGCCACCATTCAGGGGGAGCTGTTGCGGTTCGTGATCATCGGCGGGGGCCCGACGGGGGTTGAGGTTGCAACGGAAATCCACGATCTCATCGAACACGTGCTGCTCCGTCGATACCCGGAGCTCGACCCGTCACTGCCCGAGGTGTGGATCGTCCAATCAGGGAACCAGCTCCTGCCCGGTTGGCACACTCGGGTGGTGGATATCGCGGCGCGGCAGATCTCCAACCTGAAAATCAAGATCGCGCTCGACAACAAAGCGGTGGAAGTTGGCCCGCGCCATGTGGTGCTCAAGGAAGGCGAACGCGTCGCCACCCGCACCTGCATCTGGTGCGCCGGCGTCAAGTCTTCGGAGCTGCTTGCCCGCGGTGGGTTGCCACTGGAGTCCGGCAGGGTCCGAATCAAGCCCGACCTTCGGGTCGAGGGATTCGACAACGTCTTCGCGCTCGGCGACGCCGCCTTCCTCGTTGACGAGAACACGGGAAAGCCTCTGCCGCCGTTGGGACAAGTGGCCTTCCAGCAGGGTCCGCACGCGGCGAAGAACCTGATCCGCCTGCTCTCAGGCAGGGACACCCTGCCCTTCCGCTACTTCAACTTCGGTTCGTTGGTCTCGATCGGCGAGCATTTCGCCGCGGTGCACCTGCTGGGCGTCAAGCTCTCGGGCTTTATCGCCTGGGTTGTCTGGCGGACGCTCTACCTGGCGAAGCTGGTCGGCTTCAGCAACAAGCTTCGGGTGATGCTCGACTGGAGCCTCGACCTCTTGATCGAGCGGTCGATCTCGCAAATCCAGACGCGCGTCCCGGCACCGGCGGCCGAGGTCGCGGTGCTGAACGTGCAAAAAAACTCGGTTCGTCCGGGGGCGCCGGAAACAGCGGCTTCATTGACCAAATCCGCCAGTTGAACTGCCGTAACGTTTCATCGTGACCCTAAAACATCTCATTTAATGGCGACACGAGCTGAGGGCGTCGGCATCGGGCTTCGGCCTCGGCACTATCACGAAGTGCTCACCCAACGGCCCGGGGTAAGCTGGTTCGAGGTCATCTCCGAGAATTTCATGGGCCGGCGCGCCGCCCCCGGCGGGCGACCCTTGGAAATTCTGAAGCAAGTCCGGGAACACTACCCGGTGGTTTTGCACGGAGTATCTCTGAACATTGGGTCCACCGATCCACTCCGCCTCGACTACCTGACTCGTTTGAAGTGGCTGATCGAGCAAGTACAGCCCGCTTGGGTGTCCGATCATTTGTGCTGGACTGGGGTGGACGGCGAGAACCTCCACGATCTCCTTCCGCTCCCATTCACGGAGCTCGCGGCACGCCACGTCGCCGAACGCGTCGCCAAAGTACAGGACGTGCTGGGGCGCCGGATCTTGCTTGAGAACGTATCGAGCTACATCGCGTTCGAGCACTCGGACATGACCGAATGGGAGTTTCTCGGGCAAGTGGCGCAGCGCGCCGACTGCGGGATTCTTTTGGACGTCAACAACATCTACGTGAGCGCCAAGAATCATCACTTCGATCCCCGCGAGTACCTGGACAAAATCCCGAGTCGACGGGTTGGACAAATTCACCTTGCCGGTCACGACGGCGGCAGCTCGCTGCTGATCGACACCCACGACCGCCCCGTCGCTCCCCCGGTCTGGGAGTTGTATCGATACGCCATCGAGCGCCTGGGTCCGGTTCCGACTCTGATCGAATGGGACGACAAGCTGCCGCCGCTTTCGGAGCTTCTAGAAGAGGCGCAGCGCGCTCGACTCATTCAGGAGCAAGTCGTAAGCGACGGAGGTCAACGTGCCATCGCTGGGTAAGCTGCAACGATGGCTGCGCTGGATCATCACCGATCCTCGCGGCGTGAACGGGGCGCTCTCGGACGAGCGGTTCGAGCTGGGCACCGGCCGGCCGGACCCCGAGCCGCTCCCGCGACAGCTCGCCACCGTGACCAGCACAGGATCCGCCTCCGCTGCCGAGCGCTTGTCCGTCTATGCCTCGGGATATTTCTGGCGACTCTTCGAGGCGCTCGCGTCGGATTTTCCGGCCGCCCACCACGCGCTCGGACCCGCGGCGTTTCAAAAGTTCGTCGCCGAGTACCTCGTGCAACATCCGTCGGAATCTCCGAACCTGGCCGACCTGGGCGGCACGGTGCCCTCGTTTTCATTCGGTTGTGCGGCGACCCAAGACTTTCCCTTCCTACCGGATTTGACGTTGCTCGAATGGAACGTTCACCTCTCCCTGCTCTCGCCACGCGAGCCATATGCGCCCCCAGCTTCGATGCCAGAGAGCGACTGGTCCTCCCTTCGAGTGCGCTTCGATCCGACGGTTAGGTTGGTGATCACGGAGTGGTCGGTGGCTGGATTCTGGAAGGCGGTTCGGGCGAATCGTCCGCCTGCCACGCCTCCGCGTCGGCGGCGTCAGTGGCTCGTCGTCCACCGCGACGATGTTTGGGTACGAGTAAGGGCGGTCGATCGCGCGCAGTGGTGTGCGCTGCTCAGGCTGCAACAGGGATGCCCGCTGGGATGGGTTTGCGAGCGCCTTGCCGATGAATTGCCGCAGCAAGCGGGCCCGAGCATCGTGGACCAGTGGTTCGGCGCTTGGGTGAAACGCGGCCTGGTCTCCAGGATCGAAACCAGCGCGAGCCTGATGACAAATGCGACGCTGTAACACTTTTGGTTTGCGACCACACCTGACCGCCATGAACCCTCACATCCCCGTCCGCAGTATCCTCGCCGTCCCACTGTTTTTCGGACTCGGATTGTCGTTCGCGGCAGCCGCTGACGATCTCAAGGTCAGCCCGGACAACGGAAACAACACCTTCACAGCCGTCTTCGACGCCCCCCTCGGGGAGCGGATCACCGCGGTTTCCTCGGCCGTCGCTTGTGACATCTCGTACGACCCGAGCGCCGCTACTGCGTCGGGCCATTGCAGCGTCCCGCTCACCACGGTGATGGTGGACAACGAACAAACGAAAACAGAGCACTTTCAAGCTTGGGCCACGAACAAGAAAATCAAGCCGCAAGCTTGCGCGTTCGAGGCGAAGTTTAGCGACGTGAAGCTCAGCGAGCCGCTTGTGCCGGAGAAGAGCGTGCGTTTTACCGCCGAGGCACCTTTTACCATCTGTGGTCGAAGCCGAGCGGACGGAGGCAAGGAGCACCTCGTGGGGACCGCGGTGCTCGTGTCGCCGGAGAGCAAAACCGTCCGGATTCGGGCGCGCGTCGCCAAGTTCAACCGCGACGCCTACAAGGTTGGCCCGGCGTACACCGATGGCTGGTTGGCCCGCGTCCAATCGTTGGCGAAGGTGGTCGCGGAAGAGGGCGAGATCGAACTCACCCTTTTCGCGCGGCCGAGCAGTACGCAGCACAGCAGCAGATAGCAGAAGTCAACCCAAAAGGGGCTCTACAACCCACAGGAGGATAAAATGAAGAATGGAATTGCGAGTACGCTGATGACTGCCGCGGTTTGCGCGATGTTTGCCGCGGGGGCCGCCCACGCCTGTGAAGGCAAGGTGACGAAAGCGGCAAGCGAAGAGGTGAAGTGCGCCGGAATCAACGAGTGCAAAGGCCACGGCGCGTGCTCAGGCGCCGACAACAGCTGCTCTGGTCAAAACGGCTGTAAGGGCCAGGGTTGGATAAAGGTGAAAAGTGCCCAGGAATGCACTGACAAGGGCGGCACTGTCGTCGCCAAGAAGTAGTCCGCGACATCCGGCGTGATGTGCTGGGCCCGCGGCGCGCCCCGCGGGCCCTTCCTTTTATACGCCGCCATTGAACGAGCGCACCGGGAGTGCTATCGCAACTCCCACCCGATGGACGTTTCGGTGGCGGAGAACGAGGCCGGGCGGCTGAGCGCGCTGCGCAGCTACGGCATCCTTGACACCTCACCGAGTGCCGCACTCGACCATCTCACCGAGCTTGCTGCCGATTTGTTCCAGGTACCGATTGCGCTGATCACCTTGGTGGACCGCGACCGCATCTGGTTCAAGTCGCGGCAAGGGTGTGAATCTCGGCAAATCGCGCGCGAGGCTGGTTTCTGCGCCTCGGCGATTCTGTCACCGGAGGTTCATGTGGTCAGCGACGCGGCGACCGACGCCCGAACAGCGCACCATTCGTTGGTGACGGGTGAGATGCGGGTGCGTTTTTATGCGGGCGCGCCGCTTCGCACCCCGGAAGGTTTTGGGCTCGGGACGCTGTGCATTTTGGACCTGCAGCCGCGAGATCTCTCCGCATCCGACCGCAGGCTGCTCGAGAAGCTAGCATTGTTGGCGATGGAGCAGCTGGAGTTACACCGAACGGTGATCAACCTCGCCGAGCTCCGGGAAGCCTATCAACGCAGAACAGAGGAGCTGCGGCAAACAAACCAGGCGCTCGCCCAAAGCGAGGAGCGGTTCCGCGATCTGTTTGACGAGGCGCCCATCGCGTATGTGCACGAGAATCTCGATACGCGTTTTCTTCGCGTCAATCGGGCGGCGATGAGGACGCTGGGCATCAAGCCGGAAGAGGTGGACGGTACCTACGGAAGGGAGCTGGTACCCAACACGCCCGCCGCCCAGCAACGCGTCCAGGAGGCGCTAGCCGCCATCGGCCGTGGAGCAGACACGAGCGGCGTAGTCCTCGAGCTTCGCCGCAAAGACAATGGCAGACCGGTCTGGATTCAGTGGTGGTCCAGACCCGATGCCGGTGGCAGCTTTGCCCGAACCATGTTCATCGACATTACCGATCGCGTTCTCATGGAACAGGAGCAGCGCCGCCTCCAGGCCCAGAACGCCTACCTGCAGGAGGAAATCCGCACCGAGCAACACTTCGGCGAGATCGTCGGCAACAGCCCGGCGCTGCTCCAGGTGATGCAGCAAGTCGATCAGGTCGCTCCGACGGATTCAACCGTGCTGCTCACTGGCGAGACGGGAACCGGCAAGGAGCTTTTCGCGCGCGCCATCCACGAGCGCGGTGCTCGCAAAGGCCGGCCGCTGGTGAAAGTGAATTGTGCCGCGATCAGCTCCGGTTTGGTGGAGAGCGAGCTCTTCGGCCACGTCAAAGGCGCCTTTACCGGTGCGCTGGTCAATCGCGATGGACGTTTCAAAGTGGCTGACGGCGGCACTCTTTTCCTGGACGAGGTGGGTGAGCTGCCGCTCGAGAGTCAAGTCAAGCTGCTGCGCGTGCTGCAGGAGCAGGAATTCGAGCCGGCGGGCAGCAACAAGAGCATCCGGGTCGACGTGCGAGTGATCGCCGCGAGTAACCGAGATCTTCAAGGGGCTGTTGCAGCAGGTCGGTTCCGCGCCGACCTGTTCTACCGCTTGAATGTCTTCCCCATCCATTTGCCTCCGCTTCGAGACCGAAGCTCCGACATTCGCAGGCTGGTCAATTTTTTCCTCACCCGCTTCTCGCAGCGGTTCGGCAAGAAGATGAACGTCGTGTCCGAAGAAACCATGGAGCGCCTGGTCCACTATCCGTGGCCGGGAAACGTCCGCGAGCTTCAAAACGTCATCGAGCGGGCCGTTGTGCTCTCAAAGGGCCCCGAGCTCGAGCTGGGTGACGGGCTGGCGCTGCGGAGCGCTCAATCTCCCCCGCCCGGCGCGGGCAAACTGTCTTCCCTGGAAGAGGTCGAGCGGGTTCACATCCTCACAATTCTCCAGCAGACGGAGTGGGTGATCGAAGGCCCTAAAGGGGCGGCGCAAGTCCTCAAGCTCCACCCGAACACTCTTCGCAGCCGCATGGCCAAGCTCGGCATCCAGCGAGGCGCGCGATAATTCTAAGTTCGGGGTCGGACCGACGTCCGCGGCTGGAACCACGGCCGGTAGTGGCCCCCACGAAGGGTCGTGGTCAGACTGGGGCCTCATTCCAGTAATTCCGCGCCGTTCGCCGTGGCACCGCGCTTGCCATTGCAACGGGCGAATGTTGCGAGTCCACACCGAACCAGGTCAAAGCGGCGGAACGCTGATACGCCTCGAGGGATCGCTCGTGGGGCCGTGGGTCGAAGAGGTTCTGCGGGTGATTAAGGGGCTGCCGAGCGGCGCACTCACCGTCGACCTCGCCGCCCTCGCTTACGCCGACCGGGACGGCGAACGCCTCTTGCGCGATCTGGGAGCGCGCGCCGAGATCCTTGGCTGCTCGCCCTTCCTGGCGGAGCTGCTGAGCCCAACGCCTGGCGGGAACCGGCCAGAGCCGTGGCAAACCGATGATGCGCGCCTGGTCCTGGATCTACTGGCGGGGGACGAGAGCGCCTTTATGCAACTGGTGCGCCGCGAGCATGCGTCGATGATCCGGTATGCGGAGTTGTGGGTCTCTGCCGGCCGGGCGGCGGAGGTCGTCAGGGACGCATGGCGCCGAATACTCGCCGGCCTTGGGCAGTACGACGGCCATGGCTCACTTCGCTCCTGGATGTTCGGCATCGTTGCCGGTTGCGCCCGTTCGGACTCTCCTCGTGATTTGCGGGCCGTCCCAGCGGAGGAGTTGGCCGAGGAGGACGCCATGGAAGCTGATCTCTTCTTCCCCCCTGGCTCGCCCAATGCCGGTGAATGGAGGAGGCCTCCCACAGCCTGGCCTGAAGATTACGAGCGCCGTCCCGAGATGCTCGAGCGCGTCCGTGAGAGCATGCAACGGTTGCCTGAGCTCTGGCGGGAGTTAGTGTTCCTGCGCGACGTTGAAGGATGGAGCAGCGGCGAAGTTAGCGCGCTGCTCGGGATCACCGAGCGCGAGCAGCGTTTGCTGTTACACCGCTCTCGCTTGCGCATCCTCGCCGATCTCGAGCGCCACCTCGCCGCTTGAGACTGGCGCACACGCGTCTCGGACAAATCAAGAGTTAATCCAGGCTCGAGTGGAGCCGCGCCAACTTCGCGCTGAAGGCCGCAATTATGATTTCGTTCCTTGGTGCCTTCGCTCAGCGGGCACTGACCGAGCGAGCAATTGGTTCGGGCCCCACGGACCCACGTAACAGAACGGATCGAGACCGACACTCTACGAGCAGGAAACGCGGAGACCAGAAAGATTATCGGAGCTGACCATGAGAGGCGTTATCACCAGCGCGGACGTACTACGAAACCTGCGACTCATCTGGAAGGAGTTTGGCTCGCGCTGCGCGATTCGCTGCCTCGCTGCCATTGCTCGGCCAAAGCCGAGGACGTTTTTGCAGGTGGCCTTTCCCGTCTCCAATATGTCTCCACAGTTCAGGTCGATTCATGAGTCTTCACGAAGCTCCGTGTAGACAAAGTCCCTTCGTTCCAAATGCCTGTCGGGCAGCCGCGCTTTTCGAATCGACGCTCCCGCGTCTACACCAAGGAATCGGGATAATGACATTTGCCGTTCGCTCCTTGGGCCCCGTCGCGCGGCGGCGACGCGGCCGCCTTGGTAGGAAACGCGTAAGACGGTCGGAGCGGCTGTCAGCGCGCCAGGGACATTCTGGCCAACAGCTGCGGCGCGTGTTTGCGGACCGAGTCGAGTTTACCGTCCCGCGCCTCGCATGGTCGAACGGATCCTCCGGCACGTGGGACTCCCGCCGGTCCTGCTGAACGCCAGGCCTACCAGCGCGCCAGCTGGGTGATCTGGATCAGGTTGCCGCAGGTGTCCTTCAGCATCTCGATGGTCGAGCCAGTCACCTCGGTAGGCGCGCGCAGCTCCGGCTGGGCCGCGCCCATGCGCTGGCCGGCGACCTGGATCGAAGCCGCAAGGCGTACCAAGACTTCTTCCCCCTCTGGAAGGACGCCGACCCCGACATCCCGATTCTCCGGGAAGCGAAGGCTGAGTACGCGAAGCTGAATTGAGCTGCCTGGCCTTTCACGGCAGGCCAAAGCCTAGGTTCTAGTGCTCGGTCCCGCGACGGGGCTGAGGGCGCCGGGGGCACTCACTTCCGGACGCAGACTGACCGGCCCGGCGCCAGGCACAAAAGGTCGAATGATAAAGGTCCAAGTCATGAATCGCCACCAGCTTCGTTGCCGCAGGCACGGGTGAATCTTGTGGGCGTGTTTGGCATGGAGCCGAGGCAGGTGGGACCAGTGCACTCCGGGGTGGTGGTGATGCACCGTGTGATAGCCGTTGTTGAACAGCATGGCATTGAGAACCGGCGACACGAAATTCCGTGAGTGTTGCCACCTACTGGTCTCATCCGCTTCAACGTGTTGCACGTAGTTGAACACCTGAATCACAAACAGAGCGAACTGCTGGGGCAACACGTAGAAGAGCAGCGCCTTTCGCCAATCGAGCACCAACACCAGTGCCATGAAGCCGAAGAATACGAAGTACTCGCTTGCCGCGAGCCAGAACGACCGACGATCCTTATGCCACAGCTCGCGGAAGAACCGCTTGATGTCTGCTTGCTGATTGATGCCGGTGACAGTCGGATACACGAGCAGCGCGAGCAGATGATTTCGCTTGAAAAGAATCGGCGAACGGCCGCTGTCCCCGAGACGATTGTTGTACTTGTGATGATTTTGATTGTGTGTCGGCACCCAGGCAATCGCCGGATGGCCATAGTGAATCGAAATGAGGTAGCTGGTCAGCAGGTTCGCCGCGCGCACTTTCCAGATCGAAAGGTGGTTGTGGTTGTGGCTGATCACCGCGACGCTGACCGACATCAGCAAATAAAGCGCGTAAATGGCCGGATGGAACCCGGTGAATCTCCACTGGAGAATCGCCAGGAACACGGTGAAGAGGATATAGCCGACGGAGCGGCGATCTGCCGAGTACCGCAGCATCAGTACGTCTCTTTTTCCGCCGCAACCGTCAAGGCGGAAGCGATGCTAAGCAATCGAGGCTCGCTTCACAACTATCTGGTAGTAGTATGGGTGGTAGCATACCAAAGCCAGTGTCCGAGCTCGGCTCGTGCGCACTGGGACTGGCCGCGGGATCCGTCGAGGGCGGCTCCGGCCGTTGCTTTCACCACCGTTCCGGTCAGCATGCGCGCTCCGTCTGAAGCGATCAGGACCGCTGCATTCGCCGTATTAGGCGATTGTCGACCGCAGGCCGTCCAGGGGGATCCCAGCCACTTGCCGGGTCAGCTCCGAGGCGGTCGCCGCAAGCTTCTCCATAAGCGCCGCGACCTCGAGGTTCCCGCGAGCGGCGCAGTCCTCTAACTCCGATGCGAGCGCGCCGGCTACCGTGGAGAACGGCGAAAGGTTCGCCGGCTTGATGCCTCGGTGGATGATGCCTCGCGCGTGCAGGGTGCCGAAGTGCGGCGGCCCCAAATTCCGCCCCCATTAGCGAATTCGGCAAAGCCTTAGTCCAGAATCAATCGGTCCGCCAACTCGAACTCGGAACGGCACATTGGAATGTGATACCAGCCGGTTCGTGGCAGCGTCCCTGCTTCTGATCGATGACGATCCCCGGAACGTACCGGAACAGGCGCAGCACACTTTCCACGCTCCCAAGTACAAGGTCGACATCGTCGGGACCGGTAGGGACGGCGTCGCCGCCGTTCGTCTGATTGCAGCACGGCTGCCGCGGTCCGACGGTTGGCGCTCCGATTGCTTCAGGACCGCGGACAGCGAGGTGAACCACAAATGAAAAGAAAGGGAAAGAGCCATGGGTGAACCCAAAGCGTCTACGAAATCATGGACCTACGCCGCCGTCCTTCCGGCGTTCCTAGCGATCGGATGCGCGGTGCAAGCAGCCGGCACCCCAGCCCAGGATGCAAAACAGCCCGACGAAGAACTTCAGCTCGGCGAAGAAGCGTTCAAGGAGTTGAAAGCCAAGGGCGAAATCATCGAATCCTCACCCTTGTATGATCTGCTGCAACCGCTCGCCGACTCCATCAGTAAGGCCGCGCAGCCCTACTACAACCATCCCTTCAAATTTTACCTGGTGCACGAAGCGCAACCGAATGCGTTCGCGGTTCCGGGCGGAAATGTCTTCGTCGTCGATTCGCTTCTCTACTTCGTCAAAAACACCGAGCAGCTCGCCGGCACCCTGTGCCACGAGGTTTCACACACCATCCATCGCGACGGCGTCGCCTTATCGAAGAAGCAAGAGAGAATCCTCAAAGAGGAGCTCGGAGCCGCCGTGTTGGTGGGCCCGACG
>Ga0126382_10001195_pt1 | contig 10598 bp, 8 predicted proteins | sample PanSoiMetPlot_30_FD_92548 | JGI IMG/M metagenome (GOLD analysis project Ga0126382, IMG submission 92548) | Tropical forest soil microbial communities from Panama - MetaG Plot_30 | ecosystem: Environmental > Terrestrial > Soil > Tropical forest > Bulk soil | place: Panama | collected 2016-02-17 | reverse complement strand
GACGAGCTGCACGTCCGCGACGCGTCGGCCCTGGGACTCGGCGTCGAGGCCGGGGAGCGCTTGGCAGCTGCTGGGCTTCGCTCCGCAAAGCGTGGCGACCTGCCGGCGGCAGCAGACCTGCTCGGCCGCGCCTCGTCGCTCTTGGACCCGCACGAAGTTGCGCGACGCGATCTGCTCACGGAACTCGCATTGGTTCTCTGGAGGAGCGGCGAGGTCGCAGCCGCAGAGCAAACGGTCGCGACGTCCCTGGAAACCGCTCTTGCCGGGCATGACGAGCGCGCCGAGCTGCGCGCGCGCATCGAGTTGGCCAACCTCACGCTCGCTCGTGCTGCGGAAGGTAGTGCCGACGAGCTTGTGTCCCTTGCCTCGCAGGCGATCCCCACTTTCGAGCGCCTGGGAGACGACCGGGCGCTTGCCCGGGCCTGGTTCGCTCTCGCAACCGTCCACGGAAGCTTCCACTGCAGGTATCAGCGGTCGACCGAGGCGGCGGGACGTGCTCTTGGCCACTTCCGCCGATCCGGCTGGCCGCTCGCCCCGTGCCTGCAGGACCTCGCGGCAGGGCTCTACTACGGCCCGACACCTGTCCTGGAGGCGATCTCGCGGTGCGAAGCGCTGCTGGAGGAGGCCGACCGCGGCGGTCAGGCTCACATCCTCACGTTCCTGGCGGGGCTCGAAGCAATGGGCGAGCGGTTCGACTCTGCCCGGGAGCTCACATCGACGGCGCGCTCGATTTACGACGAGCTCGCCTGGACCTTGAACCTCGCGACCAACTACGCCCCGCTCGCGGCAGACATCGAGTTTCTCGCTGGGAATTTCCCCGAGGCGGAATTCCTCCTTCGCGAGAGCTGCCGCACGCTCGAAGCCTCAGGCGAGCAGGCGAGACTTGCAACCCAGGCGGCCCAGCTCGGCGAGGCGATTCAAGCTCAAGGACTCCACGCCGAGGCCCTACGCTGGTCAGAGATCGCCGAAGGCTGCGCCGTCCGCGACGACACGGGAGCGCAGTTCTCGTGGCGGGCTCTTCGCGCCAAGGCCCTCGCCCACCAAGGCGCGTTTTCCGAGGCCCAGCGTATGGCGCAAGACGCGGTGGCCCTCGCCGCCACGACCGACTCCGTCAACCAGCACGCGCAGGTTCTGCTCGGCCTCGCGGACGTTCTTCGTCTGGCCGGCCACGCGGAACAAGGGACGAGGGCGGTCGAAGACGCGCTCCGGTTGCTCGACGAGAAAGGGAACCTTCCAGCCGGGCGCCAAGCACGCACGCGCTTGGCCGAGTCCTCGCGCACATAGACGAGCTTGCACAGCACGGGAAACCCTTCCGGGTTTCTCCGTGCTTCGTTTGGAGTGCTCTTCTCACTTGGTCCGGCCAACGGGAACCCCGCCGCCGCCGACGTTCTGCGCGAGGCCGGCCGCGGGCGTCGCCGCCGCGAGCACTCCAAGCACGAGGCCGGTGGTGATAAGCCGGCGCAAGCTCGCCTTGGAGAGCATCTTCGTCACCTCCTTCGGTCGATTGATCACGGCATCGACGCTAGGTCTCGGGGCACGCAGATCGCCTCGGGCGAATCCCCCTGCCGGATTGGGGATCTCCCTCCGGTGGACCCCATCGGCATGGCGTCCCCCCCACAGACGGCGGACGGCGCCGTTGGAGCGAGAGTTACGCCGGGCTTAGTGCCGGGACTTCTGTGAGAGCGCCCTCGCTCGAGAGCAGATGAGCGAGCTCTGTCCGCGAGCGCACATCGAGCTTGCGGTAGACGTGGCCAAGGTGCGTCTCGATCGTCTTCGGACTCAAGAAGAGGGCCGCGCCCGCCTCTTTATTCGTAGCTCCCCGGGCGACGACAAGCGCGATTTGAAGCTCCTGCGGCGTCAGGCGCTCGGCGGCGAAGGGATCGCGGCGGGTCGCCGACTCTCCGCTAGCGGCGAGCTCCGACCTCGCGCGCTCCCTCCAGGGGGCTGCGCCCAGACGCTCGAAGGTCTGTACCGCTTCGCGAAGCGGCACTCGCGCGTCGGCGCGGCGCCGGGCGCGCCGAAGGCGTTCGCCATAGCACAGTTCCGTGCGCGCCCGTTCGAACGGAGTCGGCGTTCGGCGATGGAGCTCGAGTGCACGCTGGAACTCGCGCTCGAAATCCTCCTCCGCTGCCAGCAGCCCGCGGCACCGTGCGGCCGCGGCCAACGCCCAGGTGCGGTCGGTCTTGTGGGCGAGCCTTTCAAACTCGGTCAGGGCGAGCTCTGCCTCTTCCTCGAGTCCCATCCGGACGTACGTCTCGATCAGGTCGGGCGCCCACTGGATCACGCCCGGCTCCTGTAGCCCGTGCTCACCGACACGACGGACGAGCTGCTCGAGCTGGACCCGCGCCTCCTCGGCGTGGCCTAACCCCAGTTCGAGGAGACCGAGGCTGGAGCCCGAGAAGGCGACAACCGCACCGACCTGCGGATAGGAGATCTCCAACGCTTGAGCGGAGTGCGCCCGGCAATCCTCTTCCCGACCTTGAGCTGCCTCGAGTCGCGAAAGGAGGCCGAGGCTGAAGCCAAGCGTCGTCGTCTGATGAGTCTCGTCGGCCAGCCGAACCGCTTCGGTGGCCGCAGCGTAAGCCGCCGCCCAATTGCCGGTGCGGAACTCGAGATCCGAGAACACCGACAGGGCGTAAGGAAGGGCGCCGAGAACGCTCTCGGCGCGTGCGCTATCGATGGTCCGAGTGAGCGCTTGGCGCGCCATGTCGTACTGCTCGAACCACAGCAGCACGTGCCCGTCGGGGCGGAACGGCTGGTAGAGGCCCGAAGACGAGTCGATCGACTCGAGCAGGCTCAGATATCCGGCGAACAGTGGCACCGCCCGCACCGCTTCGCCGCTCAATACCAGGGCGATACCGAGGACCGCCTTCGCAAGCGTCTCGGCAACCCCACCGGCTCGAGTGCCTGCCTCGCAGGCCTTCGTCGCGGTGTCGAGGCCCGACTTGATATCCGCAGCCACAAAGCAGGCCCAGGCGGCGTCGGTCAGCATCCTCGCCGCTCTGTCGGCGTCGAGATCTTCGATCCTCGCCGCCTCGGCCGCCAGAAGCGTTTGTGCCTCCTCGGGCGAGCCCTGCCACATCTCGATGACGCCACGTAGGTGTTGGATCCGCGCCCGAAGCCGTGCGTCGTCGACCTGGTCGAGAGCCGCATCGAGCAGGTGCAGGGCGTGGTCGACACGACCGACGAGCCAGGTATCGGCGGCAGCCGCACGCAGGCGTCGTGCGCTTTCTGCGCCCTGGGTCCCGAGTGTCGCGGCCCGCTCGAAGGCGCTGGCGGCCTCGGCGTGTCCGCCGCGCCCCTTCGCAGCGCGCGCCGCTTCCTCGAGAGCGGCAGCCGCGGACTCATCTTGCCCCGGAGCGGCCGCCGCCAGATGCCACGCGCGCCGTTCGATCTCTTGCGCGTTCCCAATCGCGTCGGCAAGCGCTTGGTGGGCGGCCCGGCGGCTGACGCTTGAAGCAGCTTTATAGAGCGCCGCCCTCAGCAGGTGGTGTCGAAACTCGAGTCTGTCCGCGGCGACAGAGACCAACGTGGCCTCTTCGGCCGGCTGGAGCGACCCCGGGTCCAGTCCGAGGGCGCGCAGCGCGACCGTAATCGTGTCCAAATCTCCTGAGTCGCTTGCGGCGGCCACAACCAGTGCCTCGCGGCAGTCTCGAGGCAAGGACTCCGCCTGGCGCAGGAAGGCATGCTCGACCGTCGTCGCACCTGGAAGTTCCTCGTCGAGTGGCTCTTTGCCGGCCAGTTGTTCAGGCTCGAGTGCGGCAGGAATCTCAACCAGCGCCAGCGGGTTCCCGGCAGCTGCGAAGAGAAGGCGCTCGGCTACTGCTGGAGCAGGTTCCGCTTTGGCGCGAGCGGTAAGCAGCGCGTGGGCCGCCTCCTCGTGAAGCGACTCCAAGCGGAGCTCTGGCAGTTCCGCGCGATCGAACATGGTCGGATAGCCGTCCAGCACGACGAACAGCAAGGCGACACCGTCCGCCTCGAGCCGACGCGCAGCGAAGAGCAACGCCTCGGTCGTCGAGAAGTCGAGCCACTGAGCATTGTCTGCGATCACGAGCAGGGGCCTCTGCTCGGCGGCAGCCGCGATCAGGCTGAGTGTCGCCGCGCAGATTGCGAAGCGCTCGATCGAAACCGGCGGTCCCACTGCGAATGCGGCCGACAGAGCTGCCGACTGACTAGGCGGAATTTCCTGGAGCCGGCCGAGAATCGGTGCCAGCAAGTCCGCCAAGCCCGAGAAGGCGAGCTCGGACTCGGTCTGGACGCCGCACGCGCGGAGCACCGTCATTCCGTCTGCTTGTCGGGCAGCGTACGCACACAGCGCGCTCTTGCCGATGCCCGCCTCGCGTCGGAGGACGAGCACGTCGCTTTGGCCCGCGCGCGCGTGAGCGAGCAGTTGATCGACCCGCTCGCATTCTCTCGAACGCCCGAAAAGCATCGCTCAGATCGTACGAGGCGTACGTCACGAGCACGAGGGGGATCCCCCGATTCCGGAACGGCAATTGCCCGACGCCAACGGGAAGGCAAGCGACCTACCGTCCGGTGCATGAACCCCAGCCCAATCACCCACCAGCACCCGAGCGCTTCGTCGGTTATCGAAGGTGAGTCGCCGGCGCCACGCTGGCAGGTGCGCGAAACGCTTATCGCCGAGATCGCGCGATACCTCGAGGCCGTCGACTGTTTCCGCGCACTGGACTGCGAGCCGTCTTGGCGTATCGATCGAGCATGGTGACTTCGTCTCTGTACGGCACGGCCGCGGTTGGCTCTGGCACTTCGCTTGACCGATTACCGGTCACCCGTTAGCGGCACGTTAGAGGCCGCTGCCAGCGTCCGATCAGAAGCTGCATCGAGAGAGGAGGTGCATACACATGGTGGCTTCTGTGACCACACATCTACGACGCAACCTCATCGCCTACCTCGCCCTGCTGTTCGCTCTAAGCGGGACCTCGTACGCCGCGGCGACGAAGTTGCTCCCGGCAAACAGCGTCGGCACCAAGCAGGTAATCGACCACTCGCTGCTGAAGGTGGACTTCAAGGCTGGCCAGCTCCCGCGTGGCACCCGCGGACCAACGGGACTAACCGGGGCGGCCGGGCCTTCCGGGCCGGCCGGCCCAGGCGGAGCGCAAGGCCCGCCCGGACCCGTCTCGCTGGCCTACGTCGCGTCTCCGGACACGCCGTTGCCGAACGGCACCCAGCAGGAGGCGTTCGTCGACTGTCCGGCCGGGATGGTCGTTACCGGCGGCGGCGCGTTTACTCCGTCGCTGAGCACGGCTGTGACCGTCAACAGCTCAGGGATTAGTTCATCGACGGGCTCATCCCCAGACGAATGGGCCGTCTCTATGAACAACACAAGCGGTAGCGATACGACCTTCAACGCCGAGGCGATTTGCACGGCTCCAACGAACATCTCGGCAGGCTCGAGCTCGTTGGGCCGGGTGTTGAGCCCTGAGCACAAGTAGTCGAGGGCGGCGGCGGCGGGTTTCTTCGGAACTCGCCGTCGCATCCTCGCCGATCGGGCCCTCTCGAACGCACTGATCGCCGTTCCTTCGGGTGCATCGACTTCTCTGGAACCGCTTGGTTGAGCGATGCGCCCGGCATGATTCGAACATGCGACCTCTGCCTCCGCAGGGCAGCGCTCTATCCCCTGAGCTACGGGCGCGCGGGGGCCAAGTGTAGCCGCGCGGTTGCGCCACCGACGCTCAACTCTGCGTCGTCGGGAACCTCCTCGCGGACGTACGCCAACGCGACCCCGGGCACGGCGCTCGTGATGCGGCCGACCTGCTTGCCGCCGTACTCGATCTCGTCTCCCGGGCTCGCCGACTCAACCGCGAGAACCCGAAGCCGTCGGTTCACGTGGCCGCGGTAGTGCAGGCGGGCGATCGGCTCCTGGCCGGGATAGCAGCCTTTCGTGAAGCTGATGTGCGTCCTGTCGAGGCCTGCCTCGGCCGGGAGCACGCGGTCGTCCAGCTCGTGCCCGTAACGGGGCGTGCCGGCCTCGATCCTCAGCCGCTCGAGCTCGGCCTCGCTGACCGTCGGCTCCAGGTCGGCGTCGAGCACCTCGCGTGCCGTGCCGCCGTATTCGTCCGTCGCGATCCCCTCGTCGCCGCCGAACACGATCGCCGAGCTGTGCTCTTCGGGCTCGATCTCGCACTTCGCACCGAACCGCATCTTTCGCAGCTCGGCGGCGACCGGCTCGCCGAGCTCGGGCTCGGTCAGGAGCAGGAAGTCGTTCTCCTCGCGACGCCAGACCCGCAGGGTCGCGATCACCCGTGCCTTGGGCGTCAGCAGCAGCGCGTCGCAGGCTTCGCCGACGGCGAGCGCCTCGACGTCGTTCGAGACCATCCGCTGCAGGTAGTCCTCCGCGTCTGGCCCGGCGACTCGCAGGAACGCGCGTGGTCGGAAAGCGACGGGAGGCTGGGAAGTCTGCGCAACCACCGCCGTCAGTGTAGGGACGAGGGTAGCCCTCACCCCGCGACGCGGTAATCCAGATAGACGACGCCGCTCTCGAAGCGGCGTTCGCCCAGAAGGTCCAGATCAAGACGGAGACCTTCATGAAGAGCCCGCGTCCCGCCTCCGACGACGACGGGCGTGAGGAACAACTGGAGCTCGTCCACGAGCCCGGCCGCGAGCGCCCGCGCGGCAAGGTTCGTGCCGCCCACGCTGAGGTCGCGAGCAGCCGACTCCTTCAGAACCCGAACCTCCCCGGGATCGAAATGTCGCTCGATTCGGGTCCGCGCGGTCGTCGCCGTCTCCAGCGTCCTGGAGTAGACGATCTTCTCCGCCGCCTGCCAGATCATCGCGAAGTCCAGCATGGCGGGCGTCTGCTGCGGGAGCGTATCTGCGTTTTCCCAGGCGGACATCACGTCATACATCCGTCGCCCGTAGAGGTAGGTGCCGACGCCGCGCTCGACGTCGTTGACGAAACGGTGTACTTCCTCGTCCGGGGCAGCCCAGTCGAAGTTGCCGCCCCTATCTGCCACGTAGCCGTCGAGCGACGTGATAGCCGAGTAGATCAGCTTTCCCACGGCTCGTATCCTGATCGCTTCCCGTGGTGACCGTTGACGAGGTCCGCGAGTTTGCGCGAACGCTGCCGCGCAGCAGCGAGGCCTTCGTGCGCGGCCGCGTCAAGTTCCGAATCGGGCGGATCGTCTATCTGTCGTTCTCGCGGGACGGCGAGGTGATGGGATTCGCTTTCCCGAAAGACTGGCGCAACGCGCTTGTCGAATCGGAGCCCGAGAAGTTCTCGCTGCCCGGACAATCCGACATGCGTTACCACTGGGTCCACGTTCGGCTCGGGGCGATCGACGAAGACGAGATGCGTGAGCTCGTCGAGGACGCGTGGGCTTTCACCGTCCCGAAGCGGGTCGTCGAGGAATACGCGGCGTCGCGACACGTATAAGAGAAGGATGTTTCGCTCGAAGGCCGAGCAGAAAGTTGCCGACGCCGGGTACGACCCCGCGCGCCTCCCTCCCGGTCAGTATCTGACCGAGAAGTGGCCGGTCCTGCACGCGGGAACCGTGCCGGAGACCGACCTGGCGACCTGGGACTTCAGGGTCTTCGGCGAAGTCGAGAACTCGACCACGCTGACCTGGGAGCAGCTGCGGGAGCTCCCGTCGACCGAGATCACGGTCGACATCCACTGCGTCACCCGCTGGAGCCGCTTCGACGCGAAGTTCCGCGGCGTCAGCTGGCACGACCTCGCCGACCTGGTCCGGCCAAAGCCGAGCGCGCGCTTCGTGGTCGCTCACGCCGAGCAGGGCTACACCACGAACGTCCCGCTCGAAGCGCTCGACGATGAGCGGGCGATGATCGCGTACGAAGCCGACGGCGAGCCTCTCGAGCCGGAGCACGGCTGGCCGCTCCGCCTAGTCGTTCCCAGCCGCTACTTCTGGAAGAGCGCCAAGTGGCTCCGCGGGCTGGAGCTTCTCGACCACGATCAGCCCGGTTACTGGGAACGGTTTGGGTACCACAACGATGCCAATTACTGGCAGGAGCAGCGCTACAGCTTCTAGACGGGCGCCAACCCGGTAATATCGGCTTCTCTTTAAGGAGGGGGAGATATGAAGAAGAAGCTTGCTGTAGTGACAGCGGCGGCGTTTGGCGCGATTGCGCTCCTGGTCGGAGTCGCTGCCGCAACACCGAACAACTCCGACGTGCTCGTCACGAACGGGAGTCCTGCGTCGCCGTTTGCACAGAACAAGCAGAACGAGCCCGCGGTCGCGGTGAACCCCAACGACCCAAGCATCGCGGCGGCAGGCGTCAATGAAGAGATCGACATCGAGGCCTGCAACAACCGCAGCGACGTCACGTGCCCGTTCACGTTCGGCGTCGGCACTTCGGGCGTCTACTTCTCGAACGACAGCGGCAACACGTGGAACCAGCCGACGTACACGGGCCTCTCGGCTCGAAACTGCCTGGGCGTCGTCGGGACGCAGCCGGCGAACCCCGCGGACAACTGCGACCCGTCGCAGGGCCCGATCGGGACGCTGCCACGGTACGACACGAACGGGCTCATCTCGGACGGCGACCCGGCCGTTGGCTTCGGCCCGCTTCCCGGGCCCGACGGCTCGTTCTCGTGGGCCAACGGCTGGCGGCTCTACTACGCGAACCTCACCTCGAGCCTCGGGCCGAGCCCGTTGAAGGGCTTCGAGGGCATCGGGGTTTCGCGGCTCGACAGCCCCGACTACGCGGACGCTCAGGCAGGCGTGAACACCGCCTGGCACGCGCCCGTGATCGTGTCGAAGCAGAACTCGGCGCTGTTCTCGGATCACGAGATGGTCTCCGTGGACGACGCGTCGTCGAGCCCGCTGTTCGGCAACGTGTACGTCTGTGACGCCGCCTTCCGCGGCACCGCCGAGGCCGTCGGCAAGGGCAACGCCGCGCCGGAACCGATCGTCCTGAACTACTCGTCGGACGGCGGCGACACGTGGGGCCACACCCAGCTCTCGCAGTCCGTCAACAACGGCCAGATCGGCGGCCGGCAGGACTGCGCCGTCAACACTGACAGTAACGGCAACGTCTACGTCTTCTGGGACGGCATCGACCCGAAGACGCGGACGCTCGCGATCTTCATGACCGTCTCGTCCGACGGCGGCAAGCACTTCACACGGCCCCCGTCGGTCGTGACGCACATCGTCACAACCGGCATCCCGGACTTCACCGGCGACCACACGTTCGACGGCCAGGCCGGCGCCCGTGACGGTTCGTTCCCGACCGTGGACATTGCGAACGGCGCCCCGACCGGGGCGGATGCAACGAACCAGATCGTGCTTGCGTGGTCGAACGGCCCAACTCCGTCGGACACGCACCCGGGCCCGAACGAGCAGGTGATGGTGATGACCTCGACCAACGGCGGAGCTTCATGGACGTCGTCAGGCGTGGCGTCGCCCGGAGCCGACCGGCCGGACTTCCCGGCGATTGCGATCTCGCCGAACGGAAAGGACGTCTACGTCACGTACATGAACTTCCTGCAGCCGTGGCAGTCGGACAACACGAAGCCACGACTGTTCGAGGGAGTGGTCCGGCATGCAGACGTCAACACCACCACAGGGGTTATCGGTCCATGGGGTGACGTTCACCGTGGGCCCAGGGGCGACGCGCGTGGTTCGAGCGCGAACGCCTTGATCGACGAGTTCCTCGGCGACTACGACTTCGCGTTCGCGACGAGGAGTGGGGTCGTGGCAGTCTGGAACGACGCGCGGAATGCCGCCGACTGCCCGGCGATCGACGCCTACCGAGACGATGTCGCCGACGGAACGGCGGCGGGCGTCTCGACCGATCCGACCCGTCCGGCGCCGGAACAGGACTGCCCGACGCTCGGAAACAAAGCGTTCGGAAACACCGACATCTTCGGCGGCTCGTACGCCGATCCGACTCCGTAGACGATTACCTGCAGGGGGCGCTTCGGCGCCCCCTGCTTCGATTCACCCGATCGGGTGAGGGAGAAGGGGTCCGCGGCCGCCGATAGAACATGCGACCCACCTCCCCATCCCCCTCGTGCGAGACGCCCCATTGGGGCGTTTCGCCGTTTTAAGGCATGGGGGACACCATGTTTTCCCCATGAACCCCCTTCTTCACATTGTCGAAAAAGAGGCCGGCTCAGCCGACCTCGTTACCAAGCAAAAAGGGCCGGCTTAGCCGGCCCTTTTTGCTGTGCCACCCACACGGGGGAAACCGGGTTTCCCCCGTGAAGCGAGCGGGCCGCTTTCGCGGCCCGCAACGCGCTACATCATCCCGCCCATGTCCGGCATGCCTGCGCCCGCGCCGGCCGGCTGCTTCTCCGGCGGCTCGGCGACGACTGCCTCGGTCGTGAGGATGTTCTTCGCGATCGATGCCGCGTTCTGCAGCGCCGAGCGCGTGACCATGGTCGGATCGATGATCCCGTTCGCGACGAGGTTCTCGATCTCGTTCGTCTCGACGTTCAGGCCCTCGCCCTTCTTGGCGCTGCGGACCTTGTCGACCACGACCGACCCCTCGAGGCCCGCGTTGAACGCGAGCTGGCGGAGCGGCTCCTCGAGCGCGCGGAGGATGATCTGCGAGCCCGTCCGCTCGTCGCTCTCGAGCGACTCGCCGGTCGACTTCACGGCATCGGCCGCGTTCAGCAG
>Ga0126382_10001194_pt1 | contig 10601 bp, 6 predicted proteins | sample PanSoiMetPlot_30_FD_92548 | JGI IMG/M metagenome (GOLD analysis project Ga0126382, IMG submission 92548) | Tropical forest soil microbial communities from Panama - MetaG Plot_30 | ecosystem: Environmental > Terrestrial > Soil > Tropical forest > Bulk soil | place: Panama | collected 2016-02-17 | reverse complement strand
GCGGCCGCTGGCCCGGCCGCCGCGGGCACGGCCGGAAGCAGCCCGGCACCGGCCGCCGCGGCCAGCGCGGCGAGCCGGAGGCCCCGCCTTCGCCCCCGGTGCCGCTGACACGCCATGCCGAAATGCTATTGCCGATCGCCGGCTGCCGTTTACGCGCCGCGATCATCGCCCAGGTTGCGTGGGTGCCCGGCCATTTCGCTTCCCGGGCCGGGAGCCCCTACCCTCGTGCCGTGCCGGATTCCGCTGAGCTCACCCCGTGGCAGCGCCGCGCCGCTGCCGCGATGCTGCGTGAGCCTGCGGCGGCAACGTCTGACCTGGCACGCCTGTTCGCCGCGGACGGTCACGAACTCGCCCTGGTCGGCGGGAAGATCCGGGACGTCTTCCTGGGCCGCCACAGCAAGGATCGCGAGTTCGATCTGGCCACGGACGCGCGGCCGGAGCAGGTGCGCGAGATCACCGCGCGCTGGGCCGACACGATCTGGGAGACCGGGATCGAGTTCGGCACCGTGGGCCTGCGCAAGGGCGACGCCGTTTTCGAGATCACCACCTACCGGAGGGATAAGTACCAGCCGGGCTCGCGCAAGCCCGGGGTGACCTACAGCCGGTCCCTGGAGGAGGACCTGGCCCGGCGCGACTTCACGGTCAACGCCATCGCGGCACGGCTGCCGTCGCTGGAGCTCGTCGATCCGTCCGGGGGAATGCGTGACCTGCGGGCCAAGGTACTGCGTACGCCGGGACGGCCGGAAGACTCGTTCAACGACGATCCGCTACGGATGCTCCGCGCGGCCCGGTTCACCGCGGAACTCGGGTTCGCCGTGGTGCCCGAGGTGCGGGCGGCGATGACCGCGATGGCCGGCCGGCTGTCGGTGGTGTCGGCGGAACGGATCAGCGCCGAGCTGACCAAGCTCATCTGCTCCCCCGGGCCCGGCGGGCCGGTGCGCGGCATATCCCTGCTGGTGGACACCGGGATCGCGGACCTGATCCTGCCGGAGGTGCCCAAGCTCCGGCTGGAGCGGGACGAGCATTTCCGGCACAAGGACGTCTACCAGCACTCGCTGACCGTCCTGGCGCGGGCCACCACGCTCGAGCCGGCGTACGGGCTGCACGAGGACCTGGTGGTCCGGCTTGCCGCCCTGCTGCACGATATCGGCAAGCCCAAGACGCGCCGCGCGCTGCCTGGTGGCCAGGTCACCTTCCACCACCATGAAGTGGTCGGGGCGGCCATGGCCAGGGAGCGGCTCACCGCGCTGCGCTTCCCCGCCGCCGTGGTCGCGGACGTGTCCGAGCTGATCGCGCTGCACCTGCGGTTCCACGGTTACGGGGGGAGCGAGTGGACCGATTCGGCTGTCCGCCGTTATGTACGGGACGCGGGCCACCTGCTGACCCGGCTGCACGTGCTGACGCGGGCCGACTGCACGACGCGGAACAAGGCCAAGGCACAGCGCCTCGAGCGTGCCTACGACGACCTGGAAAGGCGGATCGCTGTCCTGTCCGAGCAGGAGGAACTGGACAAGATGCGGCCCGACCTGAACGGCACCGAGATCATGCAGATCCTGCGCCAGCCGCCGGGTCCGCTCATCGGCAAGGCCTACCGTTACCTGCTCGACGAGCGCATGGAGCACGGCCCGCTGGGCCGCGACCGGGCCACTCAGAAATTGCTGCGCTGGGCCGAGGCGGAGGGCTTGGACGTACCCGGCGGGCCCGGCGAGGGCGGGCGGCTGAGCAGCCAGTAGCCGCCCGCCGCGACCGCATACCCGGCCGCGACCACCGCGATGATCGCCGGCGACTTGCCGTTGAGCGGCATGAAGATCGCGCTCAGCAGCGCGCCCACGGCCAGCGAGACGTTGAACATCACGTCGTAGAAGGCGAACACCCGGCCACGGTAAGCGTCGTCCACGTCCTCCTGCAGCACGGTGATGACGCAGATGGCCATGCCCTGCAGGCTCAGGTACAGCGCGAAGCCGAACCCCAGGTAGCCGAGCGGATTGAAGGTCCCACCCAGCACGGCGGTCGCCACCGCGCTGGTCAGGAGCGCCAGCGTGATGACGGTCGGCTTGGGCAGCCGCCTGGTGGCGGGCGGGACGACCAGCGCGGCGCAGCCGTAGCCGACCGCGGAGACCGTCGCCAGCACCACGACGTGGCCCTCGGCCACCGGGGCGCTCGACGGGTAGAAGTAGTTCCGGTACAGCAGGACCGTCAGCACGGACAAGATCCCGAACAGGAACTTGGCGGCGCCGGTGGCGCCGAGCCCGGTCGCCGGGCCGCGGCGCCTGGCGACGTACCGCGCCGCGTCCACCAGGTCGGCCAGTACCCCGTTCAGATCGCTCAGCAACCGCCCGGGCAGTGCCCCGGGCGCGAACTGCGGGCCGAGCAGGTCGCGGCTCATCGTGGCGGCAACCAAGCCGGCCAGCACATAGCAGGCGCAGGCCACCAGCAAGGTGATGGCGGCGCCGCGCTCGGTGTCGCCGGTGGCCGCGTTCAGGCCGAGGGCGGCGATCCCCCCGATCGCGCCGACGATCCCGCCCACGGTCGGGGACACCGAGTTGGCCATCACCAGCTTGTCCTCGGCGACCACGTGCGGCAGGGCCGCGGACAGCGACGCCAGAAAGAACCGGTTCACGCCCAGCACCAGCAGCACGGCCACATACAGCGGTAGCCCGTGGCCGCCGGACGCCATGATGGCCGCGGTCACGACCACGAACGCGGAGCGGAGCAGGGCCGACAAGACCAGGATCTGGCGGCGCGACCAGCGGTCGATGAAGACCCCGGCAAACGGGCCGATGACCGAGTACGGCAGGTACAAGACGGTGAACGCCACCGCGGCCGCGGACGGGCTCGGAAACGTGCTCGCGTTGAAGAACACGTACGTGCCCACGCCGGCGGTGACGACGCCGTCCCCGGTCTGGGAGATCAGCCGTACCGTGAACAGCCGCCGGAAATTCCGCTCCGCCAGCACGCTGCGCAGGTCGGCCAGGAGAGACGCGCGGGCCACCCGCCCAGCCTAACGGTGTTCGAATGCTGGCCGGGTTGGCCCGGGCGGCTCCGGTTAGCGCTCCGTCTCGCCGCGGATGAACTTCTCTACCGCGTCCCGCGCGGCGTCGTCGCCGTACTGCTCGGGCGGGGACTTCATGAAGTAGCTCGCGGCGGACAGCAGCGGGCCGCCGATGCCGCGGTCGAGGGCGATCTTGGCGGCGCGGATCGCGTCGATGATGACGCCGGCCGAGTTCGGCGAGTCCCAGACCTCCAGCTTGTACTCGAGGTTGAGCGGCACGTCCCCGAACGCCTTACCCTCCAGCCGCACGTAGGCCCACTTGCGGTCGTCCAGCCACGGGACGTGGTCGGACGGGCCGATGTGCACCGCCGCCTTCTCCATCTCGTGCGGGATCTGCGAGGTCACCGACTGCGTCTTGGAGACCTTCTTCGACTGGAGCCTGCTGCGCTCCAGCATGTTCATGAAGTCCATGTTCCCGCCGAAGTTGAGCTGGTAGGTGCGCAGCAGCTCCACGCCCCTGTCCTCGAACAACTTGGCCAGCACCCGGTGCGTGATGGTGGCGCCCACCTGCGACTTGATGTCGTCGCCGATGATCGGCACGCCCGCTTCGGTGAACTTCGCGGCCCACTGCGGGTCCGAGGCGATGAACACGGGCAGGGCGTTGACGAACGCCACGCCGGCATTCAGCGCGCACTGCGCGTAGTACCGGTCCGCCTGCTCCGAGCCGACCGGCAGGTAGGACACCAGCACATCGGCCCGGGCATCCAGGAGCACCTGGGCCACGTCGGCGTACGGGTCGTCGGACTCGGTGATCATCTCGTGGTAGTACTGGCCCAGGCCGTCCAGGGTGGGCCCGCGCTGCACGATGACCCCGGTCGGGGGCACGTCACAGATCTTGATGGTGTTGTTCTCGCTGGCCCCGATCGCCTCGGCCAGGTCCCGCCCGACCTTCTTGGCGTCCACGTCGAACGCCGCGACGAATTCCACGTCACGCACGTGGTAGGGGCCGAACTGCACGTGCATCAGGCCCGGTACCCGGCTCTCCGGATCGGCGTCCTTGTAGTACTCCACCCCCTGGACGAGGGAACTTGCGCAGTTGCCCACACCCACGATGGCTACCCGTACCGAACCCATGAGGATTGCTCCTGTTCTTTCGCCAGCGGCGCCGCGGGGGGCGGCGCCGGCTTGTCAGCTCGCGGAAGTGCCTGCTGACGTGTCGTTATCTTCCGGCGGCGGCGCGGAGTGCCGCACCGGCTCGCCGCCCGACTGCCGCTCGGAGGCGATCAGCTCGTTGAGCCACCGAACCTCCCGCTCGACCGACTCGAGACCGTGCCGGTGCAGCTCGAGCGTGTAGCTGTCCAGGCGTTCCCTGGTCCGTGCCATTGCCGCCCGGACGCCGGCCAGGCGCTCCTCCAGCCGCGTCCGGCGGCCCTCCAGGATGCGCAGCCTGACGTCCGTGCGGGTCAGGCCGAAAAACGCGAACCGGACGCCGAACCCCTCGTCTTCCCAGGCGGCCGGGCCTGGCTCGGACAGCAGTTGCTGCAGCCGTTCCTTGCCCTCCGCGGTGATCCGGTAGACGATCTTCGACCGCCGGCCCGCCAGGGGACTGCCGAGCGTGTCGGGCTGCTCTTCCGCGATCAGGCCCTGGGCCAGCAGCTCCTTGAGGCATGGGTAGAGCGAGCCGTAGCCAAAGGCACGGAACGCACCGAGGAACGAGTTCAGCCGCTTGCGAAGTTCGTAGCCGTGCATGGGAGTCTCGTGCAGCAGGCCGAGCACGGCCAGCTCGAGCACTCCCGACCGGTGACCACCGCCCACGACAGCCCACGCCTCCCAGTGCGCATGCCCGGCCTTGCCTGGTTGACGAGACCGGAGAGGTTATGCCTCGCTTCGATGTATCGAACCGATACATCGTCAAGATATGTGCCCGCGCGTGATGACGCAACTTCCCGGGCACTGGCTGCCTGCCGCGGCCATGCCTGCACGGTTCCCGGGCCTTGGCCCGGCAGATCACGGCCGGCCGGGATGGCAAGGTTACGAATGCGTCGTAGGCTGTCTGAGATGGCACCCAGGAGATTCGTGGTCGACTACGCGCTTGCCCGCAGGGCGACGCTCGCCTCGGTGTTTGCCGGCCACACCACGGTCGCGGACGTCTGCGACGCGCATCCGTACCTGCTCCGTGCCGCTAAGTTCCACGGCGAGGCGACCAGCACCGGCTGCCCGATCTGCCGCCGCGCCAAGCTCACCCACGTGACGTACGTGTACGGGGATGAGTTGGGCCGGTACGAAGGGCGGGTCAAGCAAGCGTATGAACTGGCCGAGATGGCCGCCGAATATGGGGAGTTCCGGGCGTACGTCGTCGAGGTCTGTCAGAGTTGTGGCTGGAACCACCTTGCTTCGTCCTATGTTCTTGGCACGGGCGAGCCGCGCGCCCGGCGCGGGCGCCCTGGGTCGGAAACAGCGAGCAGGATGAGTTAAAGTGCCTGGCCCAGGCATGATCCGTTAGGGCACGGGCAGGGCCGCGAGGCAAGGGGGCACCCGGGCACGACGCCGTGCACCGCCAGGTACGGTTGACCCGCGGTGGGTTGGCTACCCCCGCCCGCGACTGGCTCATTCAACCAGCGAGGACGCGTGAGTAACCGAGATTTTCCCGCACCATACCGGCCAGGGCGCCCGGAAGGGCGCGCCGATGGTATGCGCTCCGGCCGCGGTAGCAGCTTCCCCTTCCCGTCGCGCTCCGGCAACGGCTACGCCAAGGCATCGCAGGCAGATCGCTACGGGCGCAGCGCTGGCGGTCGGTCATCGGGAGGCCAGCACTCGAGCCGGTCATCGCGCAGCCTGCGGGATCTCGGCAGGTCGCTCCGGGGCGGGGGCGATGCGGGGTCCGGCGGCAGCCACGCCGGGGCTCGCGAGGACTCTTACTCTCCGCGCCGTGCCGCGCCGGGGAGTGGCCGGTCGCGGCGGGCCGGGGAGCGCCCGGGCGGCAGCGGGGCCGCCTGGAGCGACCCGGGCACGGCCCGGGGCCGCAGCGTGTCCCGGTTCGGCACCGGCGTGCGGGACATCAGGGACGACCTGCGCGAGCGGCTGCGCAGGAACGGGGTGCGCGGCGACTGGGACACCCCGGATGCCCGCCCGCGCCGCCAGCGCGGCGGCGACTGGGGCGGGCCCGGCGGGCCGGACGGCGGCGAGCCGCGCCGCAAGGGCAGCTGGTGGCGGCACTGGACCTGGAAAAAGGCCCTGACCATTGTCGCTGGCCTCATCGGCGGCGTCGTGATGCTGGCTGCGGCGGGTGTGGCTTACGCCTATTCGAAGACGCCGATCCCCGATGTCCAGTCGACGGTGATGCAACAGGCGTCCAAGGTCTACTTCAGCGACGGCAAGACCCAGGTGGGCCAGTTCGGTTCCACCAACCGGGTGATCCTTACCTACAACCAGATCCCGCCCATGCTCCGCAACGCCGTCGTGGCGGCCGAGGACAAGAACTTCTGGCACGAGGGCGGTATCTCGCCCACCGGCATCCTCCGCGCCGCCTACGACGACCTCACCAGCTCCGGCGGGAGCCTGCAGGGCGGCTCCACGATCACCCAACAGCTGGTCAGGAACTACTACGAAGGCATCGGCACCGCGCAGACGCTCGGCCGCAAGATCAAGGAGATCTTCGTGGCGCAGAAGCTCGCGCAGTCCAAATCCAAGGAGTGGATCCTCCAGCAGTACCTGAACACGGTCCTGCTCGGCGGGAACGTCTATGGCGTCGGTGCCGCGGCGCAGTTCTACTTCGGCCTGGCCCCCAACCAGCTGTCGAAGATCACCGCGGCGCAGGCGGCGATGATCGCCGCGATGATCCAGAGCCCGAACGGGTACAGCCCCGATCCCAAGGCCGGTGCGGCTTACCAGGGGCTGGTGTACCGCTGGAAGTACGTGCTCCGGAACATGGAAGCCATAGGCACGCTGTCGCCGCAGGCCTATGCGCAGGCGCTGCACAAGTTCCCCACCGTGGTCAAGCCGGTGAACCTCACCTGGGACGGCTACCGCGGCTACATCATGCAGGCCGTGCAGAACGAACTGCTGACCACATACCACTACTCGCAACAGCGGATCAACACCGGCGGCCTGCACATCGTCACCACGTTCGACAAGACCCTGATGAACCGGCTCTACGCCACGGTCCGGTCCGCCAACACCCTCATGCGGCACTGCCGGGTGCCGGCCATCCTGTCGTCGTCGGCGCCCGCCACGTGTAAAGGGCTGCCGAGGTGGGTCCGCTTCGGGGCGGTGCTCGAGGACGTGAAGACCGGCGCCATCGTGGCGATGTACAGCGGGCCGAACTACAACAAGAAGCATTGCGGCTGCCAGTACGACAACGCGCTGCAATCGCGCAACCAGGTCGGCTCCTCGTTCAAGACCTACGTCCTGGCCACCGCGGTCGACCAGGGGATGAACGTGCAGTCGAGCATCCTGAACGGTGACTCGCCGCTCTGGATCCCGCCGGACTCACAGCCGACGGCGTTCGCCAAGTCCGGGGGCCCGAGCCCCGGCGCGGGTTACTACAAGGTCGTCAACGACGAGAGCGGGAACAACAGCTTCGGCCCGGTGAAGGTGCAGATGGCGACGGCCGCCTCACTCAACACCGCCTACACCGACCTGTGGCACCGGGTCGCGTACAACACCCAGACCGGCCAGCACTCCGTCGTCAGCATGGCCAAGGCCTTCGGCGTCGACACCAAGGCCAGCGGCCTGAAGACGATGGAAGACCAGGCGGGCACCGCGCTCGGCCAGGCGTCGCTGACCGTGGCAGAGCAGGCGACCACGATCGCCACGCTCGCCGACAACGGCGTGTACCACACCCCGCACGTGATCAAGAAGATCGTCGTCGGCAACTCGGTCACCCGGGCGAACCCCACCGAGCGCACGGTGCTCACCCCCAACCAGGCGGCGAACGTGGACTGGGCGCTGTCGGCCGACACCACCACCGGCGGCACCGCGGCGGGCCTCGGCCTGACCAACGGCCAGCCGATCATCGCCAAGACCGGGACCACCAACCTGTCCCAGTCGGCGTTCTTCATGGGCGCGACGACGAGGTACGCCATGGCGGACGCTCTGTTCGTCGAGCACCCCGGGTGCACGCTGCCCAAGTCGGAGCAGTACAAGTGCGAATCCACCGGGGCCCTGGCGTTCGCGCCGCCGCCGGGCCTGGAGTCGCTGTTCGGCGTCGGGGGCCTGTCCGGTTACGGCGGGCAGTACCCGGCCTACATCTGGCACCAGTTCTTCATGCAGAACTTCAACACCCTGCCGGTAGAGAATTTCCTCCCGGTCAACAACGACGGCACCAAGTGGAACCTTTTCGGCACGCTGCCCAAGCCCCAGCATCACCACGACCAGAACCAGAACCAGGGTGGCAACACCGGCTGCTCCGGGCGGCCCCCCGGCCAGTGCAAGCAAGGCGGGCCCTCGCCGTCGCCGCCCATGCCCACCCCGACGCAGCCCGGTATTCCTACCCCGACCCCCACATCGACGAAGCCCTCGGGGTAGCCCGGATCGCGGCAACGGCCAATGACCGAGCACGACAGCGCGGGGCCGGCGACCGGGCCGCCCGCAGCGGCAGCGCCACGCCCGTGGCAGCACCGTGCGGCCACGCTGGCGGGCTCCACCACGGCGCTGGTCATCGCCAGCCTCGGGGGCAGCCTGCTGGGCTTCCTCAACAAGGCGGCGTGCCGCAGCGGCGCTTGGAACGTCTACCTCGGGCAGTTCCAGGCGCACTGCTACACCGACATCTACCCGCTGTACTTCCAGGAGAAGCTTTCGTCGGGCAAGGTGCCCTACATCGGTCACCCGGTGGAGTACCCGGTGCTCATTGGTGCGGCCATGCAGGCGGTGGCCTGGGTGGTCAGGCCGATCTCCGACCCGTTCCTCAGGGGGCGGGAGTTCTTCGACGTCACCGTGCTGCTGCTGGCGGCGTTCAGCCTGGCCGGGACGCTGGCCACCGCGTACCTGGCGGGGCGGTCCCGCCGCTGGACCGCGCTCGGCGTCGCGCTCGCCCCGGGGCTGATCCTGGCCGCGTTCATCAACTGGGACCTGATCGCCATGGGCCTGGTCGCGCTCGGCATGGCGGCGTGGGCCGCCAGGCGGACCCTTCTGGCCGGGGTGCTGCTCGGCTTGGCCGTGGCCACCAAGTTCTACCCGGTGGTGTTCTTCGGCCCGCTGCTATTGCTGTGCCTGCGAGCCGGGCGGATGCGCGCCTTCTGGACGACGGCGGCGTCCGCCGCCGTCGCGTGGCTGGCGGTCAACCTGCCGGTCGCGCTCGCCGCGCCGGTCGGCTGGGCGAGGTTCTACGGGGTGAGCGGCAGCCGCGGCGCGGACTGGGGGTCCATCTGGTACTACTTCCAGATCGAGCACTGGCCGTTCCTCGGCTCGCTCAGCGTGGGCAAGCTGAACCTGCTGTCTGCGGTGGTTTTCGCGGGCGGGTGCGTGCTCATCGCCCTGCTGATCCTGGCGGCGCCGCGCCGCCCGCGGGTGCCCCAGGCGTTCTTCCTGGTGCTTGCCGTCTTCCTGCTCAGCAACAAGGTGTGGTCGCCGCAGTACGTGATCTGGCTCGTCCCGCTCGTGGTGCTGGCGCGCCCGCGGATCTGGGCGTACGCGGCGTGGCAGGTGGCCGAGGTCAGCTACTTCTTCGCCATCTGGGCCTACCTGATCACCATCGTGACCGGCACCGGCGTGGTGCCGGCGGCCGAGGGGGGCATCGGCACCGGGGTCTACTTCGCCGCGCTGCTGTCCAGGTTCGCCGCCGTGGTGATCCTGATCGTGCTTGTCGTCAGGGACGTCCTGCGCCCCCAGTCTGACCTGGTGCGGGCCGCAGGTGACGACGACCCGGCCGGTGGGATGCTAGACGGCGCCCCGGACGTGGTTAGCCTGCGCCGTCACATCAACGCCGTACCCAGATAGTGGAACCAGGGTTGGTCTGGTACCAGGGCTCAAAGGTTTGCGCGCAGCCACGATATGTCGGCGGCGGGGTCGGGGGTCTCGGACACTGCCGGGACGCCGGCCGCGCGGACGACGTCCAGCAGTTGCGCGGGGTCGATCGTGCCGGTCTCGATCGGGGCGTGCCGGTCACGTCCGGAGCCGAACTCATCCCGCGAGTTGTTGCAGTGCACCAGGTCGATCCGGCCGGTGATGGCCCCGACCCGGTCCACGATGCCGTCCAGGTCCTCACCGCTCGCGTACGCGTGGCAGGTGTCGAGGCAGAAGCCGATCACGCCCGCGCCGGCCCCGTCGGCTTCGGAGAACTCGCCGATGGTGTCCCAGAGGCGCTGCAGCGCGCCGAGGCCGCGGGCCATCGCGTGGTCGCCGCCCGCGGTGTTCTCGATCAGCAGCGGTATCGGCCGTTCTATCCGCTCGATCGCCTTCCGCCAGTTGGCGTAGCCCTCGGCCTCGTCGATCCCGCCGGTGACATTCCCGCCGTGCACGATCAGGCCCTTGGCCCCGATCGCGGCGGCCGCGGCAAGCTGCTGGCTGAGCAGCTTGCGGCTGGGGATCCGGATCCGGTTGTTCGCGCTCGCCACGTTGATGCCGTACGGCGCGTGGATGTAGGCGATCAGGCCCGCCTCGCTGAGCGCGG
>Ga0126382_10001191_pt1 | contig 10610 bp, 8 predicted proteins | sample PanSoiMetPlot_30_FD_92548 | JGI IMG/M metagenome (GOLD analysis project Ga0126382, IMG submission 92548) | Tropical forest soil microbial communities from Panama - MetaG Plot_30 | ecosystem: Environmental > Terrestrial > Soil > Tropical forest > Bulk soil | place: Panama | collected 2016-02-17 | reverse complement strand
GTGGCCGCCGCCACGATGGTGGCAAGGACAATCGGGCGCAGCCGTGTCCGGTGCACGACCCTCTGAAGACCCATTGAGGTTTCCTTTCCGCCCCGGTTCTCATGGCTGGCGAGCCCGGGCGCTCCGCAACCGGGCAAGCCTCAATCAGCTCCAGTATCCTCACTCAGCGGCGCAAGCAGCCAAAACCGATGTCGGCTGGTCCCATAGCCGTGAGCGATACACCTCGGCCAGGGAACTCGTCAGCTACCGCGGCGGCCTCAAGAGTTTCAGGCTCGATGACAAGGAAACCTGTCAGTGTCTCAGTGAGTCCCAACGGGCCGGGTATGTTTCAGCTGGCCTTGTCAACTTGACCTGGGATCCGGCCCCGCCTGGTCGCCCGCCCAGAGCGCGAGCACCGAACCTATAGTGTCCGCCTCCGCCGCGGGCTTGTCCGGCCGGTACCGCAGCACCCGGGCAAAACGCAGCGCCACCCCGCCCGGGTAGCGCGGGCTGGCCTGGACACCGTCGAAAGCGATCTCCACCACCAGTTCCGGCCGCACCCGCACCACGCCGTAGGCGTCCTTGCGGTCGCCGGCCGGGCCCGGCCCCGGCGGATCGGCCAGCTCCAGCAGCCGGTTCGTCTGCCAGGTGAGCATCTCGTCGGTGAGCCCCTTGAACGTCTTGCCCAGCATGACCAGGCCGCCGGTATCCGGATCCCGCGCGCCGAGATGGAGGTTGGACAGCCACCCGCGGCGGCGGCCGTGCCCCCACTCGGCCGCGAGCACCACCAGGTCGAGCGTGTGCCGGGGCTTCACCTTGATCCACTCGCTGCCCCGCCGTCCGGCGGCGTACTTGCTGTCCGGGGCCTTGACCACCACGCCCTCGTGCCCACGCCCCACTGCGTCGGCGAAGAACTCGCTGGCGGCGTCCACGTCCCCGGTAACCAGGCGCGGGACCAGCAGCTGCGCGGGCATCACCGCCGCCAGCCTGGCGTGCCTGACGTGAGCGGGCTCGTCGATCAGGTCGGTCCCGTCCACGTGCAGCAGGTCGAAGAAGAACGCGGTCAGCGGGGTGTCCGCGCGCTGCCGCGCGACGTCCATATGGCTGCCGGTGCGGCTCGCGGTGACCTGGAACGGGCGCGGGCGGCCGTCCGTGGCCAGCGCCACGGCCTCGCCGTCGAACACTGCGTCCCGCACGTCCAGCGCGAGCACCGCCTCGGTGATCTCGGGAACCCTGATCGTGATGTCGTCGAGGGTCCTGGTGAACACGGCGACCTCGGCGCCGATCCGGTGGACCTGGATCCGGATGCCGTCGATCTTCCACTCCACGATCGCGGGCGAAAAGCGGGCGAAAGCGTCGGCGACGGTGGCCGCGGACGACGCCAGCATCGGTCGCAGCGGCCGGCCCACTTTCAGGCCGAACGCTCGCAGGGCGGCTCGTGCGGCTGCCGAGTCGGGCTCTGGCGCCGGGGCCGGCCAGGCCGCGGTCAGCGCCGCCTGCGCGACCGGGGGCAGCGACCCGGCAAGCAGGTGGGCGCGGCGGACCTCCACGGCCGGCACGCCGGCCGCACGGGCCACCGCCTCGGTCATGACCCCTTCCAGTGCTCCCTGGTGCAGTTCACCGCCGAGCAGCCGGACAAGGAACTCGCGCTCGGTCTCGGTGGCCCGGGCGAACAAGCCCGCCAGCAGGCGCCTGCGCTCCGCCTGCGCGCCCGCCCCGCCGACCTGGCCGACCGCCTCGAACACCACGTCGGTCTCCGCCACGGTGAGCGGTGCCCCGCCGGCCACGGTGCGCGGTGCCGCGTCCGCCACGGTGCGCGGTGCCGCGTCCGCCACGGCCCCGGGGTCCTGCGCCGGAGCCACCCGCGCCCACGGGCCGGTCAGCGGCTGCCCGGAGGGCTCCAGCCGGAGCAGTTCGCCCAGCGACGCGTACCCCACGCCGATCTGGCGCTGCAGCAGTTCACCGGATAGAAAGGCGACCACGGCCGGGATCTCGCCGGGGCCGACCTGGCGCAGCAGCCCGGCGATCTCGGTGATCTTCGCGGTCCGCGCGGAGGTGGCCGCGACCGCCTCAGACGTCTGGACCAGCTCGCGCAGCAGCACAACCGCATTGTGCCCTAGCGCACGGACATGGCTCGACGCCGCCGGTCCCCGTGCCTCCCCCCGCTCGTACGCCCACGCCCCCGGGCGGGCGGCCCGCCGTTATGGTTCCGGCGTGCGGGTATGCTCGGCCAGACCAACAGAAGACGCCCTCACGGAAGGTCTGCCCCTGGCAGGTCCCCGGCCGTGCCAGGATTCAGCCATGACCACTACGCTCACCGCAACCTTGCGGACCAATCAGGGCGACATAGTCCTGCGGCTCTTTCCCGACCATGCTCCGAAGACGGTCAGCAACTTCGTCGAACTGGCGCAAGGGTCCCGCGAATGGACCGACCCGCGGACCGGGCGCCCCTCCAAGGACAAGCTCTACGACGGGACGATCTTCCACCGGGTGATTCCCGATTTCATGATCCAGGGCGGGGACCCGCTCGGCACCGGCACCGGCGGCCCCGGCTACAAGTTCGCTGACGAGTTCCACCCCGACCTGGCCTTCAACCGCCCGTACCTGCTGGCGATGGCGAACGCCGGGCCGGGGACCAACGGCTCGCAGTTCTTCATCACCACCGTGCCCACCCCGTGGCTGACCGCCAAGCACACGATCTTCGGGGAGGTCGTGCAGGGCAGCGACATCGTGGACCGGATCAGTCGGGTCCCGACCGACTCCCGGGACCGTCCCGCGGACGACGTGATGATCGAGTCGGTGGAGATCACCAGCACCGACGACAGCCAGGGACCCACGGAATAGCCCATGGCCACCCAGGAAGCTCCCGATGCCGAGAGCGGCTCGGGTGTGCCCACCTGTTTCCGGCACCCCGGGCGGGAGACCTACCTGTCCTGCACTAGATGCGGCCGGCCTGCCTGCCCGGAATGCCTGAGGTCGGCGCCGGTCGGCCAGCAGTGCGTGGAATGCGTCAAGGCGGGCGGCCAGACCGTCCGCAGGCCCACCACGGTCTTCGGCGGCCGCGTGATGACGGGCGCGCCCGTTACCTGGACCCTGGTCGCCCTCAACGTGGTGCTGTACCTGGTCGAGTGGGTCTACCCGAAGATCGTGGACTACCTGGCGCTGGTCGGCAGCGCCTATGACCCCAAGGTCCACGCGGTCATCGGGGTGGCCCACGACCAGGAGTACCGGCTGCTCACCTCGGCGTTCCTGCACGAGCAGGGCCTCAGCGGGTTCGGCCCGCTGCACATCATCTTCAACATGTGGGCGCTGATACTGGTCGGCCCCGCGCTGGAACGCCTGCTGGGGCGGCTGCGGTTCCTCTCGGTATACCTGTTCAGCGCGCTCGGCGGGTCGGTGCTGTTCTACCTGCTTGCCCCGATCAACGAACTGGGGCTGGGGGCATCCGGCGCCGTCTTCGGGCTGTTCGGCGCCTGGTTCGTGGTGTCCCGGCGGCTGCGCGTGGACTCCAGGTCGATCGTGTTCCTGATCGTGCTCAACCTCGGGATCAGCTTCGCGGTCGCCGGCATCGCCTGGCAGGCCCACGTGGGCGGGCTGCTCACCGGCGGGCTGCTCACCGCGGCCTACGCCTATGCGCCGCGCAACCGGCGGGCCTTCGTGCAGATCTCGGCGACCATCGCGGTGGCGGCGGTCCTGATCGCTGCGGTGCTCACCCGCAACCACCAGCTCTTGACCTAGCGCCGCGACCGCTCACGACACGCGCCCCGCCGCGCGCCGGGTGTCAAAACGTGAAGCACTCCATGAGGTTGCCGATCTCGGGGAGGCCGTCCCGCGGTGGGGCGGGCGGCCCGGTCGGGCGGCCGCCGGAGGCTTCGTTGTTGGGACCGCCGGGCGTGGACTCGTCGAAGCGGTGGTTGATCGAGGCTAGGGTCGGCAGGCCGAAGACCGCCTCAATGAACTTCAGGGTTGACGTGTGCTCGTAGACCGTGGTCTCCACATGAGACTTCTTCGCGTACGGCGATATGACCCAGGTCGGGACCCGGATGCCCGCACCGTAGGCGTCGAACACCGGTGGCGCTACATGGTCGAAGTAACCGCCGTGCTCGTCGTAGGTCAGGATGTAGGCCGCGCTTTGCCATGCCGATGATTCCTGCAATGCCGTGATGAGTTTCTGCTGGATTCCCATCCCGACTGACACGTCGGCAGGCGGGTGCTCATCCCATCCTCTGGCGAAGCTGGGGACGATGAACGAAACCTGTGGCAGCGTGCCGCGCCTCAGGTCGTTTAGGTAGTCGCCCCTGCTGCCCCGCGTGCGGTTGTCGTGTGCCCACCGCTTCCAGAAGACGAACACGTTGTCGGTATTGCCGAAAGGCACGCTGTCCCAGCTGACGTTATAGACCTTCCAGGTCACACCCGCCGCTTCCAGCAGGTCGAGGATGATCGGGTAGTCGAGGACGCCATACCCCCACACCCCGTTGGTTGTGATGCCTCCCGAGGTTCCGGCGGCCAGGTAGAACCGGTTCGGCCAGGTGGGGCCGAGGACGGAGCAGAAGTAGTTGCCGCACAGCGTGAAGTCATCGAACAGGCTATAGTAATAGGGGAGCTCGGCCGCCGTGTAATAGCCCATGCAGTTAATGCCGTCGGTGGTGTAGAAGCCGTCCATCTTGCCTGCGTTCCATTCCGCGTGGACAGCACTCCAGGAATGGCCGATATCCGGGGTCGAGAGGGAAGTGAATTCGAACGGCTTCACCACCCCGCCGGTCCCGTCGGGCTGCGAGTAGCCAGGCGGGACGCCGCTCGAGCCGGCGAACGGGGCAAAGCCGTAGTAGTGGTCGAACGAGCGGTTCTCCTGGCAGTCGATGATCACGTGTTGGATCGGCGTTGCCCGTGCCTGCCTGCCTATTGAGGCTCGGGAGGCCACCGTCCGGGTGCTGGCCAGGGCGGGTGCGGCCGCCCCGGCCAGGCCGGCCGCCCCGGTCACCCCCACCGCGCCGAGCGCGCCGATTCCCCTCAGGAAGTCGCGGCGGCCAACCCCCCGCGAGGGCGCCGGTTCGGTTCCGTGCCCACCTTGTTGCCCAGTGCCTGGCCGATCGTGACCGGTCATGTGATTCTCCCAACGGCCCACTCGGAATGCGCCGCCGCGTCACGCGACGCGCAGCGGGTTGATGCGGCGAAACGCTAGAGACCGTGGGTGAACGTCGTTCGACGGTCACGAGATGGTGCGAGGAAGTCTTGGTGATAACCCTCGCCACAGCCGCCCCGGCGGCCTAGGCCATGTCGAGTTCCCGCGTCATGAAGACGTTGTCGTTTCTTGGCCGGCAGCCGGCGAAGGGGCCGCGCGAGACGAAGCCTGCCCACTGGTACAGCGCCCGGGCCGGGGCGAACGCCGCCGTGGTCCCGGTCCACCGGTCAGGCCATCGGTCCCGGGTCGTCACCCGCATGAGCCCCGGGGCAGCCGCTACCTTCCCGCGCTATGGCCTCGGCCAAGGATCGCCTGGGCGAGTTCGGTGAGGGCGGCGGTGATCTCCATGACCGAGCGGCCCCGCTGGCGCTGATATTGGTACAGCTCGGGGGCGAGCGGGGCCAGGAGCACCTCGGCGAGGGCGTCCAGCCGGCCGGGGTCCCCGGCAAGGCCGCCCCCCTCGCCCCCGCCGGCCAGCAGCGCCCGGACATGGGCGCGCCAGAAGCCGTAGGCGCCGGTAGCGAACCGGCGGCGGCCCGTCTCGGCGCCCAGGGCCAGGTGCACGTGGCGCTCCAGCAGCTCCACCATGGCGGCGTAGAACGCGGCCAGCCGCTCGGCCGGCGGGGCGCCCGGGCCCAGCGGGGGCGGTCCTCGCAGCAGCCGCTCCTGAAGCGCCCGCTCATGGGTGTTGAGCAGGGCCACGGCGATGGACGCCCGGTCCGGGTAGCGGCGGTACAGCGTTCCCTTGCCGACGCCGGCGGCCTGGGCGATGTCCTCCATGGTCACGTTGTCAGCGCCGCGGCGGGCGAACAGCTCCTCGGCGGCGGCCAGGATGCGCTGCCGGTTGCGGGCGGCGTCCGCCCGCTCCGGCCGCGCGCGGGGCGGCGGCTGGCCGGCGAGCTGCTGCGGCATTCCAGCATCTTAACCCGTAAATGGACGCAGAGTCCATTTACGGTTACGCTGACCTAAGTAAACGGACGGATCGTCCAGTTGTGTGACCGAGAGGACCGATGGGCCTCGTTCTTGTCGCGGCCGCCCTGCTTGTCGGCGGCCTGCTGGCCGTGTAAGCGGCGGCCAACTCGCCCGCCACCCGCTCGGCAACTTCCCCAGCGAGCCGGGTCTTCCCCGCGCCACCCGGGCCCGTCACCGTTACCGGCCGCCGCTCGCCCAGCAGCCCGGCGACCTCCGCTACGGCCCCCGCCCGGCCCACGAAACTAGTCAGCGCAGACGCAAACCAGGGTACGACCCCTGCCGCGGCACTCGCCGCAGGCCGACCCGCACGATCACGATAGCCGCGGTCCGCCAGTGGGCGGCCCGCCCGCGCCGCCTCCGGCCTAGGCTGGGCCGGCCTGGCTATCGCCACCTCGTGGACAGGACAACGCCCGCGATGATCAGCGCGAACCCGACCGCGAGGTTCCACGCCTGGAGTGCGTGTATCGGCAGGCTGCCGCTCGTGATGTAGTACAGCGCGATCCAGGCCAGTCCGGCCAGCAGGCACGTTAGCATGGCGGGAACCAGCCAGCGCGGGCTCACCTTCGACTTGGCTGGCCTGGACGGCGGCGTGTAGACCGCCTTGCTTCTGGTCCGGGACTTGGGCACGGTCGTCTCCTGCGGTGAATTATTACCCGTTGGGCGTAGGCGTAGACGTCGCCGTAGCCGTCTGCGAGGGTGTCGGCGTCGGCGTGGGCGTGGGCGTCGGACTGGCCCGGTTCTTCACCACAGTAAGCGTGATCTGCGTATTGGTGGACACCCGTTGGTTGGCGTGCGGGCTTTGCGCCACCACCGTGCCGTTACTGAGCTGCGGGTTGCTCACGTAGATCGGGTTGGCGATGTTCGTGAACCCGGCGTTGCCGAGCTTGCCAAGGGCGACCTGGTAGTTGTCGCCGACCACGGCCGGCACCAGGGACCCGCCGGGCGAGACGAAGATCGTCACCGTGCTGCCGAACTTGGCCTTCGTGCCGGGGGACGGGTCCTGCCTGACCACGGTGTTGGGCGGCGCGGTCGAGTTGCTGGCCGTCTGCTCGTTGACCTGGAACCCATCGGACCGCAGGATGCTCTCCGCGTCTCCCACGTTATGGTGCTTGACGTTGGGCACCTCGACCATCTTCGGCCCGCTGGACACCACGATCGTCACCTTCGTGTCCGCGGGAACGACGTTCCCGTTCGGCGGGTTGGTCTTGATCACGATGTCCTTGGCAACGGTCGGGTCAGACTGATGCTGCACCGTGTACTTGAGCCCGGCCTGGGTCATCTGGCTCTCGGCCTGGCTGAGCGGCAGGCCGTCCACCTGTGGCACGGCATGGGTGGTACTGCCGCCGCCCAGGATCGCGTAGGCAACACCGGCCACCACCCCCAGGACCAGCAGCACGCCCAGGATCCACAGCACGATGGGCAGCCAGCGCCGCTCCCGGTCCTCGGGCGGGTAGCTCTCGTCGCCCCGGCCGTAGTCGTAGCCCGCCATCGCGCCGGTCGTCATCCCGGCCATCGCGGTGCGGGGCGGGCCCACCCGCTGGGTCGTCGCGGCCCCATAGGGCGCCGCGACCGGCACGCCCTGCAGGGCGCGCTGGATGTCGGCCCGCATCTCGGCCGCGGACTGATAGCGGTCCCGTGGGTCCTTGGCCATCGCCCGCAGCACGATGGCGTCCGCCCACTGCGGGACCTCCGGGTCCACCCGCGACGGCGGGATCGGGTTTTCCCGCACGTGCTGGTAGGCGATCGCGACCGGCGAGTCGCCAAGGAACGGCGGCCTGCCGGTGAGCAGCTCGTACAGCAGGCAGCCGGTCGAGTACAGGTCGCTGCGCGCATCCACCCGCTCGCCCCGGGCCTGTTCCGGGGACAGGTACTGCGCCGTGCCGATGACCTGTGCCGTCTGCGTCATGGTGGCCTGGGCGTCGCTCACCGCCCGGGCGATGCCGAAGTCCATCACCTTGACCTGGCCGCTGCGGGTCAGCATCACGTTGCCCGGCTTGATGTCGCGGTGGACGATCCCGTTGCGGTGGCTGTACTCCAGTGCGCGCAGCACCCCGTCGGTGATCTCCAGCGCGCGTTCCGGCAGCAACCGCCGGTCGTCGCGGAGCAGGTCACGAAGGGTGCGGCCGTCCACATACTCCATCACGATGTAGGGGATGTGTGACCCGCCGGTATTGTCCTCGCCGGTGTCGTAGACCGCGACGATCGAGGGGTTGTTCAGCGAGGCGGCCGACTGCGCCTCGCGGCGGAACCTGGCCTGGAACGTCTGGTCTCTGGCCAGGTCTTCGCGGAGCGTCTTCACCGCGACGATGCGGTCCAGGCGGATATCGCGCGCCCGGTACACCTCGGCCATGCCACCGCGCCCGACGATGCCGTCGAGTTCGTAGCGGCCGCCGAGGAGCCGGGGCTGTGTCATGTCTCGCACTTGTCGTATCCGTCCTGGGTCGTAGTCAACCACTGCTCCGGGGCGCTTATCCCTTTGCCGACGAGTTCAGGTAGCTGAGGTATGCCTTGATGATCTGCACCGCTATCGGCGCCGAGGCGTCGGCACCGAGACCACCCCCCTTCACGATGACGCCGACGGCTATCCGCGGGTTGGCAACTGGCGCGAAAGAGGTGAAAACGGCGTCATCGAGGCCGGTGTTGTTGGCACCGTTCTGCGCCGTTCCCGTCTTCGCCGCCACCGTGATGCCGCCAAGCTGGCCCGCGATGCTGTGCGCGGTGCCATACGGCTGGGCGACTACGCTGGCCATCATCCGGGACATATCCGCCGCCACGCTCCGGCTCACCGGGTGGCTCAGCGCGCTGGGCTGGGTGGTCACCAGCGAGGTCAGGTTCGGGGCGATCACCTTCTGCACCATGTAGGGGCGCATCAGCGTGCCGTGGTTCGCGATCGCCGCCGCGAACATCGCCTCCTGCAACGGGGTCACCGTGTCGTTGTACTGGCCGATCGCCGAGTAGGCGGTGAAGTCTGGGTCGGAAACGGGCGGGTACTGACTCGCCGAGACCTTGAGCGGGATCCGGAGTTCGGTGTTCATCCCGAACGCGTTGGCCTGGTGGCGCAGGGCGCTGCCGCCGAGCTTCATGCCCAGGCCGCCGAAGACCGTGTTGCAGGACACGGTGAACGCGTAGATCAGCGGGACCGTCCCGTTGCCGGTCGGGTTGCTGCCGTCGTTGCACGGCGAGTTGTCGAAGTTGATGAGCTGGTTGGTGGTGCCAGGCAGCTTCAGGTTGGTCGGCGCGTAGTACCGGCTGTCCGGGTGGTATTTGCCGCTGGAGAACGCCGCCGAGCTGGTCACGATCTTGAACGTGGACCCGGGCGGGAAGGTCTGGTTGATCGCCCGGTTCAGCAGCGGCTGCTGCGGCGAGTCGCGGTACTTCTTGTCTACCTTGTTGAGCTTTGTCCCGTTGAGCGTGGCGTACTTGTTGGGGTTGAACGTCGGGTAGGAGGCCAGCGCCAGGATGGCGCCCGTCGAGGGGTCGATGGCGACGGCGCCGCTGGGCCGCCCGCTGGCCTTCAGCGCCTCGTAGGCGGCCTTCTGGGCGGCGGAGTTGATCGTGAGCTGCACCGTCGCCCCCTTGCGGGGCTTCCCGGTGACCAGGTCGATGAGGTTGCGCACGGCGAGCCGGGGGTCGGTGCCGGACAGCAGGTTGTCCTCCGCCTGCTCGATGCCCGTCTTGCTGTACGGGGTGTCGTAGCCGGTCACCGGCGCGTATGTGGGCCCGGCCGGGTAGTACCGCTGGAAGCTGTAGACGCCGGAGACGTGCTTGGACTGCGCGATCGGCTTGTTGTCCGCCGTGATGATCGACCCGCGCTGGTACTGGTACTGCTGGGCGAAGGTGCGGCCGTTGCCGGGGTAGTCGGCGAGCTTGCCGGCCTCGAAGCCCTGCACGTAGTTGACGTTCACCAGCAGCAGCAGGAACATCCCCAGGCAGGCGAGGGCGACCCGGCGCAGGGCATGGTTCATACGCCCCTCACCACCTGCGTCATTCCTTCGTCCTGGATCGGCTGCGGGGCGGGCCGCCGCGCCGTGTCACTGATCCGCATCAGCACGGCGATGATCATCCAGCTCGCCACCAGGGATGAGCCCCCCTGGGACAGGAAGGGCGTAGTGATCCCGGTGAGCGGGATGAGCTGGGTCACGCCGCCCACGATAACGAAGACCTGCAGGGCGATCACAAACGAGAGACCGGTGGCCAGCAGCTTGGCGAACGGGTCGCGCACCGCGACCGCGGCCCGCAGGCCGCGCTCCACGATGAGGCCGTAGATCAGCAACAGGGCCATCAGGCCGGTGAGGCCGAGTTCCTCGCCGAAGGCGGTGATGATGAAGTCGCTTTGCACGAGCGGGGTCAGGTATGGCTGTCCGTGCCCCAGCCCCGTGCCGAGTATCCCGCCGAAACCCAGCCCGTACATTCCCTGCGCGAGCTGGTAGGACGGCACGCACGGGACGTGGATGCCGGGGGAGCCGCAGAAAACGTT
>Ga0126382_10001189_pt1 | contig 10611 bp, 7 predicted proteins | sample PanSoiMetPlot_30_FD_92548 | JGI IMG/M metagenome (GOLD analysis project Ga0126382, IMG submission 92548) | Tropical forest soil microbial communities from Panama - MetaG Plot_30 | ecosystem: Environmental > Terrestrial > Soil > Tropical forest > Bulk soil | place: Panama | collected 2016-02-17 | reverse complement strand
TTGAGGTTCTGCGCCGCGTCGATCGCGGCGTTGCCGACCATGAAGGTCACCCGCGAGGAATACGAGCCGTTATCCTTCGGCACCACCTCGCTGTCGCCGGTGACCACGCGCACGCGCGAGAGATCGAGGCCCAGCACTTCGGCCACGGTCTGCACCAGGATGGTGGACGAGCCCTGGCCGATGTCGGCGGCGCCCGAGAGCACGACGAGGGAGCCGTCGAAATCGAGCTTGATCTTGACGGTCGCATGCGGCTCGCCGGTCCAGTTCACCGGCTTGGAGGCGCCGCTGATGTAATGCGAGCAGGCAAAGCCTAATCCTTTGCTCTTGGGCAGCTTGCCCTTGCGCGCATGCCAGCCGCTTTCGCGCTCGACCCAGTCCACGCATTCCGGCAGGCCGTAGCTGTTCACCATCAGGTCATTGTCGGTGAAGGTCGGCGCCGTCAGGTAGTTGGCGCGCCGCACCGCGAGCGGATCGAGCCCGAGCTCGGCCGCCATCTCGTCCACCAGGCTCTCGAAGGCGAAGCGGATGTCGACCGTGCCGTGGCCGCGGAAGGCACCACAGGGCGGCGTGTTGGTGAGCACGCGCTTGCCGATATACTTGACGTTGTGCAGGTCGTAGATGGCGTAGAGCATCGAGCCCGCATAGAGGATCGTCACCACGCCATAGCCCGAGTGGGCACCCCCACGTTGAAAACATTCGCATTCGACCGCGGTGATCCTGCCGTCCTTGCGCATGCCGAGCTTGAGCTTGATGTCGGTCTCCGGCCGGCCGCGGTGGGTGATGAAGGTCTCCTCACGGTTGACCATCATGCGCACATGGCCTCTGGCCTTGCGCGCCAGCAACGCGGTGATCAGCTCGACGTTGAGGCATTCGGTGCGGCAGCCGAAGCCGCCGCCGACATGCGGCTTGATCACGCGGATGCGCGACATGTCCATCTCGAGGATCTGCGCCAGCATCAGGTGCACGTAGTAGGGAACCTGGGTGCTGGCATGCACCGTCATGCGGTCGCGCACGGCGTCGTATTCCGCGACCGCGGCGTGCATCTCCATCTGGTTCTGGCAGACCTCGGCGCAATTGTAGGTGCCCTCGCGCACGAGGTCGGCCTCGGCCATGCCCTGCTCGACGCTGCCGAGCTCGAACAGCACGTCGCGCTCGATGTTGCCGGGCTTGCGCTCGTGCAGGATGGTCGCGCCGTCCGCCATCGCCGCCTGCGCGGTGTAGTAGGCGGGCAGCTCGCGCACCTTAAGCTTGATCAGGCCAATGGCCTTCTTCGCAGTGGCATCGTCGATCGCAGCCACCGCCGCCACCGGCTCACCGCGATAGCGCACCTTGTCGCGCGCCAGCGGATGCTCGCTGCGCGCAATCGGCAACACGCCGAACGTCTTGTCACAGTCGGCGCCGGTGACGATGGCCTTCACGCCCGGCAGCTTCAGCGCCTCGGACACGTCGACCGCGACGATCTCGGCATGCGAATAGGGGCTGCGGTAGATGTGCCCCGCCAACATTCCCGGCGAAATGAGATCGGCCGTGTATTTCGCCCGGCCCGAGACCTTCTCGGGGCCGTCAACCATCGGCACATAGTCGCCGATATTACGCGCAGGCACGATCTCGTTCATCGCATGACCATTCCCGTCACGGCGTCACTCCGGCTGCATTGAGCTCGGCCGCGTATTTCACCGCTTCGATGATCTTCACATAGCCGGTGCAGCGGCAGATGTTGCTGCCGAGCGCTTCGCGGATGTCGGCCTCGCTCGGATGCGGGTTACGCCGCAGCAGGCCGGCCGACGCCATGATGAAGCCGGGCGTGCAGTAGCCGCATTGGGCACCGAGCTTTTCGTGGAACCCGCGTTGCACCGCGGAAAGTTGGCCGTCATGGCCGAGCGATTCGACGGTATCGACGCGCTGGCCGTTCACGCTCGCCGCCAGGGTCAGGCACGACAACCGCGGCTGGTCATCGACCAGCACGGTGCAGGCGCCGCATTCGCCGCCGTCGCAGCCCGTTTTTGTTCCAGTGAGACCGGCGACTTCCCGCAAATAGTCCAGCAGCAGCATATTGTCCGGCACCGCATCGGTGCGCCGCCGACTGTTGAGCGTGAGCTCGAGAATGCGTGCCGGTTTCATGCGCCGTTCCAATATCAATATTCGGCACGGCATTCAAATCGGGTTTCGCGTGCCGCGGCGCAAGTACCCTGGATGAGCTGCATCACACCCGCGCAGCAGCGTCGATGGCATCCGTCGCACCACACCCGCGAGCTGCTCGGCGCGCCGGCGCGAATGGCGGTGGAGCGATCTGTGACCGGGGGACAAGCCGCAGTGCCGCGTTGCTTCGTCCTCGTCTACCTCCTGCTATGCTGTCGCGTGAAGCGAATCAGCGAGCCGGGGTGACAACATGACGCTAGCGTGGACATATCTGATCGCCGCCGGGTTGTTCGAGATCGGCTGGCCGATCGGACTCAAGTGGGCACAGGAGCCGAACCGGATCATCATCGGCGTGGTGGCCGCAGTCGTGTCGATGACCATCAGCGGCGTGCTGCTCTATCTGGCGCAGAAGGAGATTCCGCTCGGCACGTCCTACGCGGTGTGGACCGGCATCGGTGCCGCCGGCACGTTCCTGGTGGGCGTGTGGTTCTTCGGCGACCCGTCGAGCATCGGGCGCTGGCTGGGCGCCGCCCTCATCATCGGGGGCGTGATCACATTGAAACTGCACACTAAGTCGGCAGCTATTCCGCCGCGGTCTGCCGCAAGCCGAGATGCCGCAGCGAGCGATCGATCCACAGCCGCGTTAATTTCTCCTGCACGCCGTTCTGGCCGAGGCGGGCACGCAGATTGCCGAAATCGACGCGGTCGAGATCCTGGTCCTGGTTGAAGCAGGAGAACACCACGCTCTCGACGCCGGTGACGGGATCGCGATGCACCTGCAGGCACTGCGCGCAGATCTCCTTCATCATGCATTGCATCGGCGAGTTGATGGAGGCGATCGCCTTGTGGCCGGGCTTCAAGTGCTGCGCCAGGATGCCGGCGCGCGCACGGCCGACCGCCGCCATCATGCCGTCGGAGCCGATCGCGATCACGCGGTCGACGTCGCCGAGCGAGATCGGCGCCTCGCCGAGCGCGCCCGAGCCGTAGGCGTCGAGCGCCGCCACGATGTTGCCGACGAAAGCCTTGTCCTGCGGACGCTCGGCGCGGAAGCCCGGCGCCTCGTCGCAGCACCAGACGATCGCATCGGCCGCGCGCTCGATCTCGGCCACCTTGTAGCGGTCGATGGCGCGCTTGTAGCCGGCGAAATAGATCACCCGGCTGCCGTTCCTGCGCAGCGCCTGCCCGATCGAGAACAGCACCGCGTTGCCGAGCCCGCCGCCGATCAGCAGCACGGTCTCATCGGACGGCGTCTCGGTCGGTTGGCCGGTCGGGCCCATGAGCACGATCGGCTCGCCGGGCTCGAGCTGCGCGCACAGGTCGGACGAGCCGCCCATCTCCAGCACGATGGTTGACAGCAATCCCTGCTCGCGGTCGACCGACGCGCCGGTGAGCGCGAGCCCCTCCTTGGCAAGTCGCGTGCCGTCGGCGCTGCGCGACAGCGTCTCGTAGTTCTGCAGCCGGTAGAACTGCCCGGGCTCGAAGGCGCGCGCGGCCATCGGCGCCCGCACCACCACCTCGACGATGTTGGGCGTGAGCCGGTGCACCTCGTGCACGGTCGCCCGCAGCTCCTCGTTGAGGCGCGCGATCAGCGCCTCCGGTGCCACCGCCGATGGCGGCGTCCGCGCCAGCACCCGGCTCACCACCGGATAGCCCTGCTTGGCGCTCGCCATCGCCTTCACCACATTGCCGGCGAAGGAGGGATGCAGGTCGCCGAAGAAGCTGATGGCGCGGCCGTCCTCGCGCAGGCTCATCAGCACATGGGCGGCCGACGGCTTGGTGATGCGCTCGGGCGTGACCTTGTGGCCCTCCTCGTCGAAGGCCTGGAAATACTTGCCGTCGATCGCGACGTGCTGCGGCGCCTCGCGGCCGAGCACCGTATTGGGCTGGGTGCCGGCCGCCACCAGGATGGTGCGCGCCGGCATGACGATGTCGCCGCCTTGCTCCTTCGACGAAAGCCGCAGCGCACGGGCGCAGCCGAAGTCGTCGAGCAGGACCTCTTCCGGCGTGAGGTGCTCGGCAAAGCCGATCCCCTCCTCCAGCGCCTTGGCGACCTCCTCATGATTGAGCGTGTAGCTCGGCGAATCGATCATCCGCCGGCGATAGACGATGGTGGCGCCGCCCCATTGCCGGATGAGATCGGCGAATTGCGGCTTGCGGCCTTCGCGCGCCGCCGCTGCCCGCTCGGCGCGGACTTGGCGCGCGTGATCGAGGAATTCGGCCGCGGTGTCCGCCTCGGTCGGCGTCCAGCCGGCGCGCACCGCCTCTTCGCCGCGTTCCGCGATCAGCGTCTCGTAGCGGACGAGGAACTTCTCCACCTGCAGCGGATAGTAGGCGAGCGCCTCGGTCGCGGTGTCGATGGCGGTGAGCCCGCCGCCGATGATGACCACCGGCAGGCGCACCTGCAGATTGGCGAGGCTGTCGGTCTTGGCGGCCCCGGTGAGCTGCAGCGCCATGAGGAAGTCGGAGGCCTGGCGCACGCCGGCGGCCAGCCCGTTCTTCATCGGCACGATGGTGGGCCGGCCGGCGCCGGCGCACAGCGCGATATGGTCGAAGCCGGCCGCGAACGCGCTGTCGATGGTAAGCGTGCCGCCGAAGCGCACGCCTCCGAACATCGCGAACTCGCGCCGCCGTTCCAGCAGCAGCCGGATCAGCTTGAGGAAGTTCTTGTCCCAGCGCACGGTGATGCCGTATTCGGCGACGCCACCGAACCCGGCCATGACGCGGGCGTCGAGATTCTCCCGTAACTCGGCAACATCTCGGATCGGCCGGAACGGCACGCGCGCGCCGCGGGGATCGACGCCGGAAATATCGGCGTCGAGCGGCTCGATCTTGAGCCCGTCGATGGCGACGACGGTGTGGCCGTCGTTCATCAGATGATGCGCCAGCGTGAAGCCCGCCGGCCCCAGCCCCACAACCAGCACCTTGGCTCCGGTCGCCGGCTTCGGCAGTGGTCGGCGCAGGTTGAGCGGGTTCCAGCGCGTCAGCAGGCCATAGATCTCGAAGCCCCAGGGCAGCGCCAGCACTTCCTTCAAGACGCGGGTCTCGACCTGGGGAATGTCGACAGGCTCCTGCTTCTGGTAGATGCAGGCCTTCATGCAGTCGTTGCAGATGCGGTGGCCGGTGGCCGCGCACATCGGATTGTCGATGACCACGATCCCGAGCGCGCCGACGCTGTGCCCGCCGGCCTCGACCAGGTTCATCTCGGAGATCTTCTCGTCGAGCGGACAGCCCGCCAGTACGACGCCGAACGCGCTCTTCTTGTATTCGCCGGTTTTCTCCTTGAGCCCCTTGGAGCAGGAATCCTTGCCCTGGTTGTGACACCAGATGCAGTAGTTGGCGTGATCGAGCGCGCCGGCGAGATCGGTGCCGGGATCGGTGAGCGCGAATCCGTCGCGGGCGCGGCGATGCGACTTCGGCACCTTGAGCATGGTGACGCCGTCGACGACCTCGGTCTCGACCGGCACCAGGTGCTGCGGGTCGACCTTGTGCGGCACCTTGAACAGGAAGCCGCCCTTGTGCCGGTGCTGGCCGTCCGCCGTGTGGGTCGCCCAGGCGGCGTAGCGCGTGGCAAGGTCAAGTGCGGCGCCACTCTCGGCCTCGGCCTTCATCCAGGCCTCGACCTTCTCGGCGAAGCGCAACTCCGTGAGCTCGCCGCCCAACAGCGGCTCGAGCTCCGCGCGCAAGGCCTGCCCGTCCAAGGCGGCGGCCTGCTCCGGAGAGTATTTCTTCGCAGCGCGGCGCTGCACGAACAGCCGCTTCACGGTGTAGAGCGGCGCCAGCGCCTGATGGCGTGCTTGCAGGACGCGCACGTCCGACGCGATACCGAACAACTCGGCGATGAAATCCTCGAGCTCGGGCGCGAGCTCCACGATGAGGTCGGATTCGGCCTTGCCTTCGACCTGATCCGGCGCGGCGCGCGCGGCCATCAGGCGATTGTGCAGATCGAGGTTGCGCGCCTTGACGAAATCGACGAAGCGAGCGTCGACGCAAACGAGCCCGTCGCGGGCATACAGATCCGCGATCCGCAAGTCGAACCCGAGCGTCAAGCTTTCAGTCATTACTCTACAGTTCCTCGAAGCTCGAAAATCATCCCGACCGGCCGTGTCGTTCCAGGCCCGCAATCGGGAATTCGCTGCACTTTCGTGCGCATGATCTTTGCCCGAAAAGTCTGCAACTTTTCGGGATCATGCGTTACGCCGCCCGAAACCGCTCGATCACTTCGGCCGGGATTGGGACGCCCCGCAATTTCACGGGGTCGGTGGGGTCCTGCGCCGCCCAGACCCGGGTCTCGCTACCTTCGACCGCGAGCTCGCCGCCGATCGAGATGCGATGCTTCACCTCGAAGCTCGAGCGCCGGAACTCGCTCACCTCCGAGGCGATGTCCGCCATGTCGTTGAACCTGGCGGGCTTGAGAAAGCGCGCTTTGGCGTCGACCAACGGAATGCCGAGGATGCCGAAGGCAGGACCCAGATCGGCCGGCCGCACGCCGAGCGCAGCCTCGAACAGGAGCCACGAGCTCCAGTCGAAAAACTCGAAGAAGCGGCTGTTGAACACGATGCCCGCCGGGTCGCAATAACCCCATTCGATGGCGAACTGCCGGCGGTAGACGAGATTGGCCATGCCTGGTTCCGGTTGCAATATTGCCGCCGCAGAGAAACCGCCTCCGCGCCAGATTGTCAATTGGACCATGCCCGCGATCCGGCTCCGATACGTCGTGTTTTCAAGGGCGATTTCAAGGGATTAATTGCCTTTCGGTGGGTATCTGCGGAATCGACTGGCAGTAGGCCGCGGAACCTGCAATTGTCGGTCCGGGGAGACGAGATATCTCGCGGTCGCATTCTCTGCGGAAAACTTTTCCGGAGAATGTTTCCTGAGCAGCTGACGAGTTGAAGTTCGGGTCGTGTCGATGCGCGTTTGGTCAAGCGTATTGCGTCCGAACGGTCAGCCGTGCCTCACCGCCGCGCTGGCCGCGGTTAACTGCATTCCAAATTTCAGCCTCCGGACCGCCGTGCTCGGCGCGGCGCTCGCCATTCCGGCCTTCATGCCGGCCCAGGCGGAAACCCTGCCCGATGCGCTGGTGCGCACCTATCAGGGCAATCCGACGCTCAATGCCGAGCGGGCGCGGCTGCGCGGAACCGACGAAGGCGTGCCGCAGGCGCTCGCCGGCTACCGGCCGCAGATCGTCGCCAGCCTGACCAGCGGCCTGCAGGCGGTGCGCGTGCTGTTGCCCGACAACACCGTCCAGACCGCGACGCTGCGCACCTGGATCGTCGGCGTCACCGTGAACCAAACCCTGCTCAACGGCTTCAAGACGGCCAACACCGTGCGCCAGTCCGAAGCGCAGGTGCGCTCCGGCCGCGAAGCGCTGCGCAATGTCGGGCAAGGGGTGCTGCTCGACGCGGTCACCGCCTACACCAACGTGCTCGCCAACCAGTCGCTGGTCGAGGCGCAACGCGTCAACGTGACCTTTCTGAAAGAGACGCTCGGCACCACCCGCAAGCGGCTCGACGCCGGCGACGTCACGCCGACCGACGTGGCGCAGGCGGAGGCGCGGCAGAGCCGCGGGCTCGCCGACCTCAACGCCGCCGAGGTCGGGCTCGCCATCAGCCAGGCGACCTACGCGCAGGTGACGGGCGCCCCGCCCGGCCGGCTCGTGGCCGCCGACCCGATCGACCGGCTGATGCCGCGCACGCGCGAGGACGCGCTCGCGACTGCGCGCAAGGAGCATCCCGCCATCATGGCGGCGATGTTCGACACCGACGTGGCGCAACTTGGGATCAAGATTGCGGAGAGCAGCCTGTACCCCACGCTCGGCGTGCAGGGCAGCATCTCGCGCAGCCGTGACGCCGACACCTCGCTCAGCACGACGAACCAGGACGTCGCCTCGATCCTGGGACAGGCCACCGTGCCGCTCTATGACGGCGGGGTCGCGGCCTCGCAGATCCGCCAATCGAAGGAACTGGCGATGCAGGCCCGTATCGTGCTTCAGCAGATCCGTGACCAGATCCAGACCGCCGTGATCGCTGCCTGGGTCACCCACGAGGGCGCCAAGATCGCGCTCGCCGCGGCGGAATCCGAGGTGCGCGCCGCCAACGTGGCGCTCGCCGGCGTGCAGAAGGAAGCGCAAGGCGGCCAGCGTACCACCCTCGACGTGCTCAACTCTCAGCAGGATCTGATTGCTGCGCGGGCGCGGCTCATCGGTGCCCAGCGCGATCGCGTGATCGCGGCCTATACGCTGCTCAGCGCCAGTGGCCGCCTCGACGTGAAGACGCTCGGCCTCAATACGCCGGACTATTCACCCGACGTGCACTACCACCAGGTGCGCGATGCCTGGCACGGCCTGCGCACGCCCTCCGGACAATAATCAGACCTTCGGCCTTGAACCGGACCCGAACCGGGGGCGCGTCGCCGCTTCAACTTTCCGTCAGCAGCCAGCGGGGGCCGGTTGCGATGCAGCGACGCCCTGAGCCGTGTCAGGCAGGTGTAAGGAAACTAGTGAAGACTGCTGGCCGCATGTCGAATCCCGTCGCCCCCTCGACATGCAACGATTCGGCAGCGATTGCCCGGCCTCCGCCGGCAAACGTTGCCGGATCGTCGTCCTCCCGGGGCGACTAACTTCGGCGGCAGGGCTCCATGCAGATCATCATGTACTACGTCGTGTTCATGATATTGGGCGACCTCGCCGCCTACTTCATCGGGCTGGTGACGGAACGCGAGTTCGGCGGCCAGGTCAGCCTGATCGTATTCCTTGCGCTCTATTTTCTGTTCCTGTGGATCTCCTGGCTGCTGGCAGTGCGGCTGACGGAGCCCAAGCGCGCCAAAGCGACACAAGCATCGGCCTAGGCGCCGGACCGCACGGCGCGGGCAAACCGCAGCGAGAAGTCTGCGCCTCCCATCGGGCGATTCTGCACGCTGACGACGGCGGCATGCGCGTCGGCGATGCGCCGCACGATCGAAAGTCCCAGCCCCGCGCTGCCGGCACGCCGGCGATCGCGGCGCCAGAAGCGCCGGAAGATCAGCTCACGCTCCTCATCGGCGATGCCGGGCCCCTCGTCGAGCACGCGCACCAGACCCTCGTCTTCCACCACGATCTCGACGGTCGATCCCGGCGGGGAATAATTGATGGCATTCTCGACCAGATTGCGAACCGCGCGCGCCAGCATCTCCGGATTGCCGTTGATCGGCACCGCGGCTTCCGTGCCGGTGAGCGCAATCGACTTGCCTTGCGCCAGGGCCAGTGGCGCTGCGAACTCGGCGACCTCGGCGCAGACCGCGCGCAGATCAGCCTTCTCCTCGGGGTCGATCGAATAGGTCTCGAGCTCCGCGATGTCGAGCAGCTGGCTGACGATCCTGGCCATCCCCTCGATGTCCTGATGCAGCGCCTTGGTCACGGTGCGATCCGTCACGGTATCGACCCGGCTGCGCAGGATCGCGAGCGGCGTGCGCAACTCGTGCGCCGCGTCGGCGGTGAACTCGCGCTGCACGCGGAATCCGACCTCAAGGCGATCGAGCGCCTGGTTCACCGCTTGCACCAGCGGGAGAATCTCTCTCGGTATGTCCTGCGCCGACAGCCGCACGTCCATTCTATGGGGACTGATCTTCTGCGCCATCTCGGATGCCGTGAGCAGCGGCAGCAGGGCTCTGCGGAAGATCGCGATGTCGATCGCCAGCAGCAGCAGCAGCATCGGCAACACGATCCATGCGACGCGCCTGAAGAAATCGGCAACGATGTCGTCGATGATCACGTCGCGATGGGAGAAATCCTCTCCGACCTGTACCCACACGGTACGGCCGGACATCTCTTTCGCCAGGCTGACGCCGGACATCGCCGAGCCGCCCTTGCCCGTGGCCATGAACGTGACGTCGGGCGAGTGCGGGGACGAGTGAAAATCCTGCGGAAAGACCGGCAACGAATCGCGCAGCGAGGAGAACAGGACCTTGCCGGTGTCGTCGAGGACGGCATAGGCATATCGCCCATAGGCCGGCGAGTAGATCGCCTCGAGCGCCGGCGGCAGATCGAGCGTCCAGCCGCCGTCCGGCCGCAGCACGAGGTGGCGCGCGACCGCGTCGGCCTGCTCGCGCATGGCCTGGTCGTGCAGGTCGTTCGCCGCTGTTCTCACGAACCAGAACAGCACCAGCGGCATGACGATCGCGACGATGACCACGGCGATCACATGCAGGAAGATGATCCGCGAAAAGATGGACTTGAACGAGATCACGCCGATTTTTCCTCGGCTATCAAGTAGCCGACACCGCGGATGGTGTGGATCTGCACCTTGGCGCCGCGCTCGGAGAGCTGCTTGCGCAGACGATGGACGTAGACCTCGACCGCATTGGAGGCGACCTCGCCGGAGAGGCCGAAAATCTGATCCTCGACCAGCTTCTTGGGCACGACCCGGTCCTTGCGCCGCATCAGCACCTCGAGCACCGCGGTCTCGCGCGCGGACAGCACATGCGGCTTGTCGTCGATAA
>Ga0126382_10001188_pt1 | contig 10614 bp, 9 predicted proteins | sample PanSoiMetPlot_30_FD_92548 | JGI IMG/M metagenome (GOLD analysis project Ga0126382, IMG submission 92548) | Tropical forest soil microbial communities from Panama - MetaG Plot_30 | ecosystem: Environmental > Terrestrial > Soil > Tropical forest > Bulk soil | place: Panama | collected 2016-02-17 | reverse complement strand
TATTTCAGACACTCTCAAAAAGATTGAGGCCGCCGTTGGCCGCGTAATGACGCCACGAACAGATATCGCCCCAGGCGCCGGGGCATTTGCCGTTTTCGTGGATCCAGCGGGTGCCGAATTTGGACTGTACGAAGAGCCAAAGCACTAATCGACGACCGCGTAAACACCACGATGCAGCCGGCACACGGCTCGCGCCGGTTTTTCGCTTAGTTGAAAGGGTAACCGAACAACATTAGGCTCGAAGCAGGTGTAAAGGGTGACGTTCATCTCGGCGAAGACTTGGAACACAAGCGCAGGAAGTTCAAGGAAACTGAATAAGCTATGAACAAGTGGAACCCCCAATCTCAGAGCCTATTCGAAGACCCATCCGCTCGCACCATCGTCGCAGGCAACCTCGAGGCTGTGTTTTTGCCGCGCCACGGTATGCTCGGCGCCTCGCTTCGCCACCAGAATGTGGAGCTTCTACGACGCATCGAAGACCTCGGGGCCGCTGCCGCTAAAGGTAGCACTGCCGGGATTCCGTTACTTCATCCCTGGGCGAATCGCCTGGCGGGCACCCGCTATCGCGCTGCCGGGCGAGAGGTGGAACTCGATCCGGCATCGCCGCTACTTCACCTCGATGAACACGGGCTCCCGATGCACGGAGTACCGTGGGCGCTACTCGATTGGAAGCTGACCGAAGCAACGCAAGACACTCTTGTGGCGCGACTCGATTGGACCACCAGCGACCTGCTTGCGGTCTTCCCGTTCCGTCACGAACTCGAGATTGCCGCAACCATTCGCACCGATGGGCTGATGTTGGAGACGACGCTGGTGGCGAGTACTGATGGCCCGGTCCCGGTGAGCTTCGGTTTCCATCCTTATTTCGGGCTACCGGATCTTCCGCGGACGGAATGGCGGCTGGAATTGCCGGCAATGCAAAGATTGGTGCTCGACCAGCGCGGGATCCCGACCGGCGAGGAAGAAGCCTTCGACGGGTTCGACGCACAACTCGGCGAAAGCACGTTCGACGATTGCTTCGACCTCCCAGCCGGGAGCGCATCGCTCTCCCTCGCCGGGGCCGGCCGTCGAATCACAGTAGAGTTCATTGCTGGTTTCCCGTACGCACAGATCTTCGCTCCAAAGGGAAAAGATTATGTCGCGCTGGAGCCAATGACGGCGCCGACGAACGCACTCATTAGCGGAAACGGCCTAAATCTTGTGGAGCCGGGCGCCGAGTTCCAGTCGGCATTTCGAATCAGTGCCGGTCCGCTCTAGTGAGAAGATAAGTCATGCTGCGGGCTTTGAGGAAAGACACCACCTAGTGTGGGCCTTGAGAGCTTATGCCAATGCTGTAGTAATTCAACCCGAGGGAAAAATTGTAGTTGTCGGCGATGGCATAGGGTCCCGGCACTCGTGGAGTAACGAAGACTCGATAGTTAGGTACAAGTGCCCTCCGTGGCTGCCTCTTCTTACATGGCCTAGCGTCTGGTTAGTGTTTCTCCGAGCGCTGTAACAGAGTGTGCCATAGGAGACTTAGGTAACTCAGACAGGAGTCCATCATGACACAAGCTTCCTGGATCACTCTTCTGGCAACCCTCGTGTTGTCGATCTTCGCAGACGCGTCGCAGACCACCGCCAAGGTGTGGTGGCCTCAGTTTAGAGGACCGAACTCCTCGGGACTCGGCGAAGGCAGACCACCCGTTCATTTTGGCCCCGACCAGAACGTTCTTTGGAATACTGCCGTAGGGCCTGGATTGTCGTCGCCCATCATTTGGGAGGGCCGTGTATTCCTGACGGAATTTGATCGGGCAAACAAGCAGCTCGCCACCCTATGCATCGATCGGCGCACGGGCAAGATCTTGTGGCGGCGGATTCTTAAGCCGGAAAGGATCGAAAAAGTCCACGAACTTAGTAGCCCCGCAGGCTCAACTCCCGCCACCGACGGACAGCGAGTCTATGTCTACTTCGGGTCTTACGGTTTAGTGTGCTACGACCTGAACGGAAATCAGAAGTGGGAAATGCGGCTCCCTTTGCCGGAAAACCCGTATGGTGCGGTCGCTTCTCCAATCGTCGCCGGTGACTTGTTGGTTCTCAACCATCAAGGGAAAGAGTCCTACCTGATCGGCCTCAATCGCCGCGACGGGCGGACAGTCTGGAAGACGGACCGCTCGAAGTTTCAGTTTGGATGGTCGACTCCGGTGTATTGGCGTCACGACGGAGTTGACGAGATTGTCGTGCTGGGGGGCGACTTTGAACCGGATCAGCGACTGATGGCATACAACCTGGTCGATGGAGCGGAGCGATGGTGGGTAGGGGGACTGCCGCCGTGCGGCAAAAGCACGCCCGTCATTGGCGGCGGTTTGGTGTTCCTGGCTGCGCCGGACATTATTTTGGAGACGGCGGCTGAAAAACGGAACCCTGAACGAGCGGCTCAGTTCTACGCCAACAACTCGGCTCGCGTAATGGCTGTTCGTCCTGGCGGCAAGGGTGAAGTCAGCCAGGCGAACGTCGCCTGGTCGGAGAGGAAGGGAGTGCCCGGTGTTTCCTCCCCTTTGTACTACAACGGACGACTCTATACTTTCCAGAACGGCGGCATCGTTTTCTGTCGAGTAGCAAAGACAGGCGAGTTGGTTTACACCGGACGCTTGGGAGCACCGGGCTACTACTACTCGTCGGCGGTGGCTGCCGACAATAAGGTCTATATTGCATCTGAAGAGGGCGTGGTGGTTGTGCTGGATGCAGGTGAACAATTGAAAATTCTTGCTACGAACAGGCTTGATGGCGCGATCCTGGCCACACCTGCGTTAGTCGAGGATAACATCTATGTGAGAACTGAAGATCGCCTGTACGCCTTTGGCAAATGAAACTATCGAGGAATCACTCGTGTCTAAGTGCAAGCATCGGGTCCATCCTGGTTGCGCGGCGTGCCGGCACGAAGCAGGCTCCCAGCGCAACCGCTAATAGCAACGCTGCTATTAAGGCAAAAGTGAGCGGGTCGGTTGCGCTAACTCGAAACAGCAGGCTCGACAGTACCCGCGTCAACCCCAGCGCCGCAGCAATTCCAACGCCCAACCCGGTGAGAGCCATTATCATTCCCTGTCGCGCTATAAGCACGATCACTTCATGGCGCTGCGCCCCAAGCGCAACGCGTATTCCGATCTCGTGCGTTCGCTGCGTCACTGAATAGGACATCACTCCGTAGATCCCGACCGCCGCCAACAGCAGGGCTACTCCGGCGAACACACACAACAGCAGCATTGCGAAGCGAGTTCGCGCCACCGCCGAACGTGTCACCTGCTCAAGAGTCTTGAGTTCCGACAACGGCAGGTCGCGGTCCAATGCTGTCAACTCGTCTCGCAGCGCCGCTGTCAGACTCAGCGGTTCGCCGTATGCGCGCAGAACGAGGACCACATGGCTTTGAGCTTGCTGCGACAGCGGAAAGAAGAAGCCGGGTCTTGCGCGGAGCTCTCCTGGCGAGTCCTTGAGATCGCCAACTACACCGGCGATCGTCCTGGTCGCACCCCAGAGACGAACCCGCTTCCCGACAGCGTCTTCATTCGGCCAGTAACGATCGGCCATGCTCTTGTTTATCACGATTACGCGTAGCACGTCGGCGTCATCGGCGTCGCCGAAGAAGCGGCCGGCCAACAGGGGAATCCCCAGCGTGCGAAAGTAGTCGGGCGTGGCGAAATGATATTGCGCAGAAGGGGCCTCATCATCGGAAAACTGTCGACCCTCGATTCCGAACGAAGTGTTCTCATCATAGCCGGTCCACGGAAGATCCGATGCGGCCGCGGCCCCTTCAACCCCGGGAAGAGTTTCTAGTCGCGCGATCAATTCCCGATAGAATGTGGATGCTTCACGTGCGTTTCGATACCGCGCGTCGGGCAAGTCAATGACCGCGGTTAGAACTTTCTCGGGATTGAAGCCGGGATCGACCTTCTGCAGCTGTAAGAACGTCCTCATCAGCAAACCGGCGCCAATCAGCAGGACGAACGCCATTGACACCTCCGCGGTTACCAGCAGTCCTCGCAGTCGGTTGTGTCTCGAGCCGCCAGAAGACCCTCGTCCTCCTTCCTTCACCGATTCGTTGATGTTTACCCTGGATACCTGGATCGCCGGGGCCAGGCCGAACAGTGCTCCGGTCAGAAGGGAGGCGCCGGTGGTGAAGGCGAGGGTCCGCCAGTCGAGGGAGATCATATGCAGACGCGGGATCTCCTTCGGGCCGAGGGCGACGAGCGCATTGATCCCCACGCTCGCCACAAACATCCCTGCTCCGCCTCCAAGCACAGCCATCAGTAAACTCTCGGTCAGCATCTGTCGAATCAGACGAATCCGTTGTGCACCCATCGCCATTCGGATGGCGATCTCCTTTTGCCGAGAGGTTGAACTCGCGAGCAATAGATTTGCTATGTTCACGCAAGCGATTAGTAGAACGAATCCCGAAGCGCCAAATAAAATCAACAACATCGTCTGCGCACCGCCGACGATCTCCTCACGCAGAGAAACAAGCCGGATGCTCCAGTCTTTGTCTTCAGGGTGCTGTTTTTCGAGTTGCGCGGCGATTGCGTTCATGCGTGCTTCGGCCTGCTCGCGAGTTATGCCGGGCTTTATCCGGCCGATTGCGTTTAGAAAGTGAGATGTTCTGACCTTAGGGTCCATCGTCAGCGGCCACCAGACATCAACGTCCCCTCCGTGAGGCAGGGAGTGGTAATCGCCGCCGACGTGTTGCAGGCCAGGGCCAATTACCCCAACGACGGTGAATAACATCCCGGATAAGGTGATCTGCTTCCCGATAATTGAGCGGTCCCCTGCAAAGCGGCGATTCCACAGACCGTGACTGATTATCACCACTTGATTCTTTCCGATGATTTCATCGTCTAGCGAGAACGCGCGGCCCATCTCTGGTTCGAAACCCAGCAGATGGAAAAAGCCGTGCGATATTCGCATACCGGTCAAGCGTTCGGGCCTTTCATTCGACGAAAAGTCGAGATCTCCGCGCGCAAAAGTGGCGAAGTCTTCGAAGACGTCGTTTTGTTCGCGGTAGTCAAGGAAGTTGGCGGGCGAAATTGGGAAACGGGGGAAACGCGGGTGGTTCTCGAACACTCTGACGATCCGGTCGGGGTCTTTATACGGCAAGGGCTTCAACAGGACGCCGTTCACTACATCGAAGATGGCTGCGTTGGCGCCGATGCTCAAGGCCAGTGTCAACACTGCCACCGCAGTAAAGACCGGGTTCTTTTTCAGCAGCCGCAGCCCAAAGCGAAGATCTTTTATCAGCTCATCCATTGATTGTCCTTAACTGCTAAATCTCGCGAATCACCAGGGGTCGATTCGCCTTTGCTCCCATGATAGCTGTGGGTGACATCCGCGATGCATTGGTTGCGGGAATCTTCGCATGAACGCGATGAGGGCCAAACTTGCTACCTCATGGTAAAAAAGTAGATGAGTTCCACGATGCGTCGCAGAAGCTCCACCTTCTGGTGACGAAGCGACTTCGCTCCAAGGAAAAGGTACGTCGCGGCGATGCTCACGCCGATCACGATCGTGCGGCGACGGCGAGGAGGACCCGCGTGCTCTCGTTCATCACATCATTAAATCTCCGCCATTGATGTCGAACGACACGCCGGTGATGTAGCCGGATGTCTCCGCTGCAGCGAAGCAAATCAGGTCCGCAACCTCAAGCGTTGTCCCCAGTCGCGGGACCGGGTAGCTCGCCGCGAGGCGCTCCAGTAGCTCCGCCGAGGCGTTCTCGCGAGTCAGTTCCGTGTCGATCATGCCGGGGCAGATGGCGTTCACGGTTATGCCGAATTTTCCCAGCTCCTTCGCCGCCGCGCGTGTGAAGCCAAGGAGTCCCGCCTTCGACGCGGTGTAGTGCGCGCCGCCGAGCGTGCTGACCATCCGGCCCGCGGACGACGAGATATTGATGATGCGGCCGTAACGCTGCGCTTTCATCGCCGGGACGACCGCTTTAGTCAGGAGGAACGGCGCGGTCATGTTCACCTCCAGCGCTTCGCGCCACTCCTCCGCCGTCAAATCGGGGAAGCGCGTCGAGCGCGCGAAGGCGGCGTTGTTGACGACGACGTCGACGCGGCCGAAGCGCTCGAGCGTGCGCCGCACAATCTCCTCAGCAACGCCAGTGTCGACGATATCGCCCGGCACCGCCAGGGCGCGCTCGCCGATCGACTTCGCCAGCGACTCGGCGCGCTCGCGGTCGCGCACGTTCACCGCCACTGAGGCGCCGCGCTCGTGAAAGCGCTCCGCGGCGGCGCGCCCGATACCGCGCCAGGCGCCGGTGATGATGACTACGCGTCCGACGAAGTCCAGTGTCATTCCTCGCTCGTGATCTAAAGAAAGAAGTCGTGATACGAACAAGTCGTTTGCGTTACTGGGCGCACTCTATTAGCGAAGGGTAGTCAGAGTCAAACAAAAGACAGCGGTGGCCTTACCTTCGGTACGTTAACGCAGGATAAGGCTTCAACCGAGGAGGCTAAGGAAGAAGCTAAAGCGTATTCGTGATGAGCTGGACCTCACTCAGAGAGAAATGGCTGAGCGTCTTTGTCGTAAGGTTCCGCGAGCTTCGATCCATCCGGAACACATCTCGCAGTTCCACTATACGGCATCTAGGTATCCTAGTGAGGCGTGCGCTTCGCCCAACTCGGGATCGATTTCCGGGGCCTTTAGCGCGGCAGTTCCTCGCCAGTGGGCTCCTCTGAAACTGCGGTAACCGTAACCTGCAAATCTTTTTTCCGGAAGCATCCTCAGCTTCAAGAGCAGGCCGATCATCGAATCTTTTTCCCTCGCCCAGGTACAAAGTCAAATCGACAGCCTGGACGTTTCATTTCGGGAGAGAGGACGGTGATCGCACCTGGTTCAGTGCTGCGCTGCGGCGTTCCTTAACTTGTTTGCGCCCTTCCTCGACCGAGTGTCTCAAACTCTCATCAAGGTCTATGCTGCGGTCGAGATCTTGCTCGGCTTCGCCGTCCTTCCCTTGAGCTAGACGGCTTAGCCCGCGATTGAGATAGGCTAAGGCATATCGAGGGTTGAATCTGATCACTTCGTTAAAGTCGGCAATGGCTTTTTCAAAGTCGCCTCTTTCAAGCCAGGCGTGGCCGCGATTGTTGTAGAGATCGAGTAACCGTGACTTGGGTAACCGTAACGCCGAGCTAATCGCGATAGCGTGATCGTATTCCGAGATAGCTCCAGCGAAATCTCCCTGGGAGAGCCGCGCATTACCTAGATTGTAATAGGCCGCAGGGTATCCGGGGCAAATCTCGATGGCCATGGTAAAGTCCGCGATGGCTGCTACATAGTCTCCCTGGCTTCGCCTGACGCACCCACGCGCGTTATACGCCTCCGCCAAACGTGGGTCTAATTGTATAGCGAAATCCAGGTCAGCGCTGGCCCCGTCCACATCGCTGATAGCCCATCTGGCAATTCCACGGTTACAGTAAGCGATAGCCAGATCAGGCTGGAAACTTATTGCAATTCCGAAGTCCGCGATCGCGCTCTTTATCTCGCCGCGTGCATAGTGCTCATTGCCCCGCTTCAGGTAAGTTTCTGCTGAGCGAGACGTTTGGGCCTGAGCTGCCGAGCCGAGCAAAAGGAGAACTAGCAGCCAGGACCAGTTGTGCTTGAGGAGAAACAAGCACAGTGAGGTAGCTTTTGCCTGCATGGGGCAACTCCCTTTCGTTATCTTATTTAACTGCTTTTTGGTCTCGTTGAGGTGCCAAGTGACGAGATTTTAAGACGGCACGTCTTATATCGCAGGCAGAAATCGAAGTCAATAGCGAATACGGGTTACTGATGCCGAATCGTTCCTTCAGGTGCCCGTTTCTTGCGCGCAACTTGCGGCAGCCAATATGGAAGCCGCGGTCGATGCGAAGCGTTATTGCGAAGTTTTATAAAGAGTTGGCGTGAGGAGCTATCGTCCTGTCGAGGGTTAAGCCGACGTCCGTGAAATTGGCGTGAAAAAAAATGTCGTATCAGCACACCAAACCGCAGACACAGTTGTCGCACAGTCAGTATTTGCTCAGATTGGTGAGGGGAACCGTTCGCCTTACGTTTTTGGTCCTTCCGCTGTGGATCCGCAAATGACCGATCGTTGCGCTGCCAGTCGGCTCGAGATGAACATCCTCCCAACACAACACTGAATCCCCCCTCGGCTCGTTGCCACGAATGCAAGATAATTCAATTCACGTAAACTTGCATTGTAGCCAGACCCGAAGAGTCAAAAACTCCTCGCTTCAAATCCCAATGCGACTCTTTTGATTTAATTACTAACTGTTCGCCCTCGGGTCCAAGGGAGGCCGCTTAGGTCAACGGAAGAATTCGTTATAGGATCATCTCGAGTACGAAGACGTTTAATTTTGGGCGTTATGTGAGCCTAAACCAAGTAAATCGACAGAATCTTATGACTACCAAGAGAAAAAGAAAGAACAAAATGGATTTGCCGTATGTGGAAAGAGGTTAGTTTCTGCGCCATTCAGGACCGCGTAGCCGCCGGCCGCAAGATCACTTGGGTCAGAGGACTGTGGATAACTGCCATTCGTCCAAAGATACTCACCTCCAACCGCGAAATTGGCGCCAACTAGTTAACTTCGGTGATTGTGCTACTGGTTGAGGTTGAGCCAGCGGACTGCCAGGAGGAAAGCGCCGCGAGGCGTTCGAGCATCTCCGCCGCCTGGCTTGCAACGGGCGTCCCGGCAACGCCCAACCCATAGCCCAGGTTCAACAGGCTCGCGACGGCGTTGAAATCACGACGCTTCACTGCCCGATTGATCGCAATATTAAACAGGAATGCCGCGAGCGTGTCGCGCTCGCATTCCGAAAGCTTGTTGAGTTCCTGGCGCCAGTGAGTATGTTGATCGGTAGCATCGACGATCGCGAGAATGGGATCCGCTTTTATGCGCCTGTCACCGCTTGTACTTTGCGGTTCCAAGCTACAGGGTGACGCTAAAGCCGCGGCACACAGCAGACCCATCACGTAAGCAGTATGATATGCAGTAGCCAACAGGTAGCGGGTACGGTCGTTACCCCTCAGCTTGTTGAGCCGATCGAGCCGTGTGCCAGGCCCAACCAGAAATCCGGCTTGATCTTCGACGCTTGTTAGAACTTGAAACGCGAACGCCGCTCCGGCGCTCCACGTCGCGCCGGTAAGCGGCCACGCCAGAAGCAGCTCGCCGCTGAGATCATAGTCCTGTTCGTCGAGAGACCGGCAAAGTGCCCCCTCAGCTTCGGCCAATATCGCCGCTCGCTGGCGGGGTAAACGCTGGGGGCAGAGCTTGAAACCGGTGACGTACATCAATGCGTGAGTGAATGCGTAGATGTCATCGCGACTAGCGGACATAAGGTCTAGGGGCTGATTTACGGCCGAGCGCGTGCGTTGTCGGCGCTTTGCGTTCGGCAGCTTTATGCCCTCCCATAATCGCATCGTCAACTCCTGCTCGAGTACGCGATGTGGAAGCCGCTCTCGTCCGCCCCGCGCCTGAGATTGGAGGCTCAGGCGGATCAGAGCGTCGAAGTCGCGGTCTGGATAACCCAACCGGCGAAGGCACACGTGTGCGAGGGCATAGTCCAACGCGAGAGACGGCTCGAGACAGACTCCCAGTCGCATCCTCTCGCCTCGCGCGTGCGGAATCAGCAGGCGGGCGACTCGGTCGATCTCCGCACGCACCTTTTCGTTGTTCGCGACCGAAGATGCGGCGAGCAGCAACACAGCCGTTTCCGAAATTACTTTTTCAGGTCTGACATTGTTCCCTGATTCTTCAGTGTCACGGTACCCCTCGGAAGCTAGTTGCTCGACGACCTGCCTTGCAATGTTAAAGGCATGGCAGAGGCGGCGCGTGAGATCCTGTTTATTCCAGCAGCCTTTCTTTATTTATCATAATCGGTTCTTTAGCGACGTCTCGCCATGCGGTTGTTTAAGTTGATTAGCCTTTCAGTTCGGCACCCGCGGCGCCGAGTTGTCTCAGGTCCTCGACGGGCAGTCCGCCTGATCCAATGCGGTAGAGACGAATGAAGTTGCGCATCGTCCCACAGAAGTCTTCCCACGGCTCTTCGGCCAGGGCGAGCGTTGGGCCGAGTTCGGCGACAACCTTACCCACAGCCGCAAAATCGACTGCTTTAGTTTCGATAAGCTTTCTGACGATCTCCTGGTGATAAATCGTTTTTGCGCTCATTGGATACTCCTTTCGCGAATTCAAGATTAAAGAAACGACCGGGTTCACTAGCCTGGAAGCCAACGCGTCCTCGCAGCCCTGATCTGAGTCCATTCTTCATTTCAACCTGTACTGTTTAGGACAAGCGAGTATGAACACTGGTTGTGGCGACTTGAATCGCCCATTCGGCCGCCGAGCAATCCACCGAATCGACCAATCAGCGGAATTGATTCAAACGTTAATTCCGTCCTTTAGAGTGTAGGGGTGACTTACTCACCTGCGATTGACGATGGACTCTGTGCGCCTGGGTTGAGCCGGCCCTCGAGGCTTTGCACCAAGTCAGCCGGTGAAGTGAGAACGTGGTCAGTCCTGTACGGGTGGCCCTCCGTGGCTACCGCTCTTGGCGCGATTAGGGTCTATGTAATAAGGGGCGGCCACGGGCCAGGATTTGGATCTTTTCGAGAATCTTGAG
>Ga0126382_10001187_pt1 | contig 10616 bp, 9 predicted proteins | sample PanSoiMetPlot_30_FD_92548 | JGI IMG/M metagenome (GOLD analysis project Ga0126382, IMG submission 92548) | Tropical forest soil microbial communities from Panama - MetaG Plot_30 | ecosystem: Environmental > Terrestrial > Soil > Tropical forest > Bulk soil | place: Panama | collected 2016-02-17 | reverse complement strand
CATCAGCGTGATGCCGCGGCTTCGGTGGCGCAGCACGGCATCCACCACAGCCAGCTCCGTTGCTGTGTCCAGGGCGGAGGTCGCTTCGTCGAGGACGAGGACGGCCGGATCGCCGATGACCGCACGGGCGAGCGCGACCCGCTGCCGCTCCCCGCCCGACAGCCGGGCCGGGTAGGCCTGCCGGTACCGCTCGATCCCCAGCCGCGCCAGCAGCTCATTGGCACGCGCCCGGGCCTGCGCCTTCGCCATGCCAGCCAGCTGCGCAGGCAGCAGCACGTTGTCGGCCACGGTCAGGTCGTCCAGCAAGTTGAAGAACTGGAAGATCATCCCGACCCGGTCGCGGCGGAACCGGGCCACCCCGGTCTCGGTGAGCCGGTCCACGCGCCGGCCGGCCACCGTGACCGTCCCGCTGGTCGGCCGGTCCAGGCCGGCGATCAGGTTCAGCAGCGTGGACTTCCCGCTGCCTGAGGGGCCCATCACCGCCACCGCCTCGCCCGCCCCGATCTGCAAGCTGACCTCGTCCACCGCGGCCGCGCCGCTGTCGTACCGTTTCGTCACTCCGCTGAGCTGTACCAGTGCTTCCATCGTGGGTAGTCCCTTCTAGTTGCCGCACGGCCGCCGGGACTCACCGGCCACCGGGCGTGCCTGCATCAATTGCTGGCGTTTACGAGCCAGCGAACGTGCGCGCAGGGTGCCGAAGCTGTAACCGCCGACCGTGGCCGGTGCCCAGCTCAGCACGGGCCCGGTGGTGGCGGCAGCCGCGGCGGGATTCGCCACCGCCGCGGTGGCCGCGGCCAGTGCCGCGGCCTGGGCAATCAACGTGCGCACTACTGGTGTCCTTCGTTGGTGGTTAGCCGGCCGCCGGGCGGGCGGGGGCGGGGCGAGCGCGGGGCGGGCGCGGCGGGCGCAGGACGGTGAGTCACCGTGACCTGCCCGAAGTCATGCGGGGACGGGCGTAACGCCAGCACCGGCGGCCGCCGCCACCCTCCCGGCGGCCAGCACCGCGCCGGTCCCGGCCGCCGCGATCCGGCGCCGCCCGGGCACCCGGTCCGGGCTGGTTGAGGTCCGATGATGGATCCGCCTCATGTCCGCGCTCCCTACCGGCGTTCACGGGTGCAGTGATGGTTGTGGGGCCGGGCGTGGGGCGACGTAGTTCCCGGGCGTCGGGTAGATGGCCCTGGTGTTCAGGACTGCCGCGGCGTCGAACGAGGCGCGGAGGAGGTGACTCAGCGCGGCCAGCGGGCTCAGCGCCGCGTTCCCGGTGCCGCCGTGGCAATCGGCGAGTACGCCACGCGCGGCGCAGAGCAGCTCAACGCCGAGGAGAGTACCGCCGCGCGGCGCTGCGCACCCGTGGGCTGCCTGCAGGCCGTGTGGTGCGCTGGTCAGCCGGCCGGAGCGATCGGCGTTGCCCCGGTAGCAGTTCGGCGCGCTGCCGGGCACCGTGGCGCCGGCGAGGTCGCCGTTGGTCGGGTTGTGGAACGTCCCGTTGTGCCGCAACGCGTTCTCTGCGATCACGTTGCCGGAGGCGGTGAACGCGCATCCGAAGGGCGGGAAAGCCCGGCCCCCCTGGCAGTGGGCGTTGGGGAAGCGATCGCGAGCGTTGACGTCGGGCGTGGTCACGATGCCGTAGGAACCTTGGCCGGAGACGTCGTTGTGGAACACCAGGTCGTGCTGTCCGCCCCCGATGCCGATGCCGGCACCGAGGAGCACCGTGGTTGCAGCGGGGGAGACATCGGCGTTGTTGTTCGCCTGCACCGTGTTGTGTTCGATCACGGTGCAGATGCGGGGAGCGATCGGCTGCGGTCCGGACGCCCCCGGCGGGCAGGCGCCGTCTTGCGGCGGTGGGGCGTCTTGGTTGTTCTCCGAGGCGAGACTGACCCCGGCCCCGTTGTGCTCGAAGACAGAGTTCTCCAGGAGCAGACGCCCGCCCGCATCGGTGGCGGAGAAGCCGATGACGTTGTGATCGGCGGTGTCGCGGTCGAAGGTGGCGTTGCAGTCCGGGCAGCCGGCGATGTGGAATCCGGAGTCGGCCATGTTCGACGCGAAGCTGTTGATGACGGTGCCGGGGCCGGCCGCGTTGGAGATCAACACACCGGTGCGCGCCGCCATCGCCACCTGGTGCGGGCCAGCCGACGCCGCAATGTAGGTGGACGTCGCGGTGATATCGGCGACGTGGTAGGCGCCACGGCGGGTCCGCCCGGTCCCCGCTCCTTCGTTGAACCACAGCTGGTTGCCGTACTCGTCAGTGTTGCTGGCGCCGACGAAGTTGCACACCGTCAGGTTCGCGACGGTGACGCCGCTGACGTGGTCGATGACGATCCCGTTGCGGCCGCGCCCGTTCGCGTGCGTGCTGACCGGGCCGAAATCCTGGAAGCGGGGCTGGGGGTCACATGGTGACGGCGCACCCGGCTTGGTCCCGTCCACGATCACCGTGTTGCGGTCCACGCCCTCGATCACGATGCCGGGGGTGGTGACCCGGACGCCGGCGGCGGAGCCGGGGCTCTCGTGGTAGTCGCCGGCGGCGATGAGGATGCGGTCGCCGGGGCGGGCGGCGTTCACTGCGGCCTGGATCGTCCGGTAGGTGCCGTGCAGGCCGGGCCACCGGCCGACGTGCAGCACGCGCCCGGAGCCGCCTGCTGGCCCGCCGGCCGCCGTGGCAGAAGGGTGCCCCGCAGGGCCGGCACTGCACGCGGCGGCCACCACCGCGAGGCACGTGAGCAGCGCCGCCCCCGCCGCCCGCCGGCCCGCGGGCGGCATCGAACCGGTGCCGGACCCCTCCGCCGCCAGCCCGACGACCCGGCGTGCCCGGCCCCGGTGCTGCAGAGAAATGGCCACCCGCTCGTCCCCCATGCGCAGGGCCCAGCCGTTCAGCCTCGGCCGCACCGACCCGAGGGGGTGCTTCGCCACCACCCCCCTAGCCCGGCTCCTCCGCCCCCACCGGGGGCTCTCGAACACATACAGGTGCCGCTCGGTGACCGCGGCAATCCGCCCGCTGCCCACGCCCAGCAGGTATCCGAACCCGCGCGAGCGCCCCCAGGCCGCGGCCCGGATCGTCTCGCCGGGCTCCAGAAACAGGCCGGCCCACTCAGTCATCTTCTGCATGTGCCGCTCTTCGCTCATCGCCTCGTCCTCACCTCGTCGAGGCAAATCCACCGAGGCCGCGCCGCTGTCATACCGTTTCGTCACGCCGCTGAGCTGCACCAGTGCTTCCATCGCTGGTAGTCCCTTCTAGTTGCCGCACGGCCGCCAGGACCAAATGGCAACTGAGCGTGCAGGCTCGTGTCGGTAAGGCAACCAGGTCCGGGGGGCGGTACCCAGCCGGGCGGCCGGAGTCTTCGCGGTACAGCTAGCCGGTATCCGCGGTTGGGGGGCTGCTGGCAGTCCAAGAAGGCCAAGACCGCCCTGCCCGCCGGTGCTCCCATCGGCAGGCGGCGGCAAGCCGAGGGGGGCAAAGATGCTCATCACGTGCTGTCGAGCCGAGTCCACCGGTCTCAATCTTGTGCGGCCGCTTTTGATGCCGGGGCGAGCACGGTCAGCCGGCTTGCGGCACGAGTGCGTGCTTGCTGATTGGCCAGATGGCCCAGCCTTGCGCCGATAGAGCCGCCGACAGCTGGCTCGTGCAGTGCGCGCATAGGTAGAGCTCGCCGTCCCGGTCCGCGTGGTAGGCCGCACGGACCGCAGGTCCGCACCGGTCACATGTCTCATTCATGCTGCGGCCCCCCGCTGGGCTTGGTGGTGGCGATCGAGCTGTGCACCCTGGCCCGCCGCCGCACCCTGGTGATTGCTCGCCATTTCAATCTGGTTCCGGCGCTGCTGCCGGCCCGCCAGGGCCTGCCATCATCGGCGGCCAAAGGAGGCACCCGGCGGCGAGCTGGCGGATCCAGCGCATGCGTTCGGCGGCCGCGTCGGGGTGGTCGCCGAACTCTTGTGCCATCCGGCTCACGCAGCCACGGATGCCGAACTGTCGCCTAGCCCGCCGGATCGCCTCGGCCACCATTTCGGCGGTCGCGGCATCCGATCGCTGCAGTTCGGAGGCGAATAGTGCCTCGCACCATGCGTCGGTCACGTTCTGCATGGTCATACCACCCAGTGCTTGCATCGTTGGTGGTCCCTTCTGATTGCCGCACAGCCGCCAAGACTCACCGAGCAACTGGACGTGCCTGCCCGTGCCGGTAAGGCAACCAGGTCCGGGGGGCGGAACCCAGCCGGGCGGCCGGAGTCTTCGCGGTAGGGCCAGCCGGTATCCGCGCCGGGGGGCTACTGGGAGTTCAGGAAGGTCAGTACCGCCATGACCCGCCGGTGCTCATCGGCGGACGGCGGCAAGCCGAGGGTGGCGAAGATGTTCTTCACGTGCTTCTCGACGGTGTGCTCGGTGACGACCAGCTGCCCGGCGATCGCCTTGTTGGAGCGTCCCTCGGCCATCAGCGCCAGCACCTGCCGTTCCCGCCAGGTCAGCTTCCCGAGCCGGTCGGCGCCGTGCCGGGGGCGGCCCACTAGCTGCTCCACGACCCTGGGGTCCAGCACCGAGCCCCCGGCGGCGATCCGCTCAACGCTTGATGACAGTTCGCGCAGGTCAGAGACGCGTTCCTTGAGCAGGTAGCCGACCCCGCCGGCGCCGCCGGACAGCAGCTCGAGGGCGTAAGCGGGCCGGACATACTGCGACAGGACCAAGATCCCCGTCCCGGGCCAGCGCAGCCGGATCGTCCGGGCTGCCTGGAGCCCTTCATCGGTGTAGGTGGGCGGCATCCGGATGTCGACGACCACGACGTCCGGGCGGCAGCGCTCCACCAGCGGGTACAGCTCCTCCGCCGACGCGGCCAGGCCAGCGACCTCCCAGCCCGCCTGCTGCAGCAGCAGGGCCAGGCCCTCCCGCAAGAGTGCCGCGTCGTCGGCGACCACTACCCGCATGGCAGCTCCGCCCGCACCACGGTGCCCCCGCCCTCAGGGCTGGACAGGATGAACTTGCCGCCGGCCGCTTCGATGCGGTCGGCGAGGCCGCGAAGCCCCGAACCGCGCCCGGGGGCCGCGCCACCGGTGCCGTCGTCGGCGACCTCTACGGCCAGTAGCCCGCCCGCGCACCGCGCGGCGACCCGCGCCTCGCCCGCCTGGGCATGCTTGGCCGCGTTGGCAAGCGCCTCGCTGACCAGGAAATACGCGGCCGTCTCCACCTGGGCCGGCAGGCGGCCGTCGACCGCCACCTCCAGCCGGGTCGGCAGCGCCGCCCGGCCGCACAGCTCCTCCAGCGCGGCGGGCAGGCCGCGCTCGGCCAGGATGCCCGGGAGGATGCCCTGGCTCAGCTCGCGCAGTTCGTCCAGCGTCGCCGCGAGCGCCTCCCGGGCCCGCTGGGCGATCGGCGCCGCCGCTGCCGGGTCAGCGGGCAGCATCGATTCCAGCAGCCCCAGCGACAGCGAGATCGACACCAGCCGCTGCTGGGTGCCATCGTGCAGATCACGCTCGATCCGGTGCCGTTCCGCCTCCGCCGCCGCGGCCAGCCGGGCCCGCGAATCGTGCAGCTCGGCCAGCCGGGCCCGCAGGTCGGCCTGCAGCCGCTCCTTCTCCAGCGCCAGCCCCGCCGCAGCGCACACCGAATCCACCAGCTCCGGGTTCTCCCGCAACGCCGGGTCGTGGATCAGCACCGCGACCGGCCTGCCCTCGTTCTCCACCACGGTCGTGGCCCGGTTCGCATCAGCGTCCGGCAACTCAACCGGACGGCCACCTGCGTCGACGTACCGCTGCCCATCGGGGAACCAGTACGCCAGGTCCACAGACGGGTCGCCCAGCGCCCTTCCCAGCACTTCGCGCAGCTCGGATCCGGCATCGCGGCCGCCCAGCTCCACCACCAGCCCCGCGACCGCCCCGCGGGCCAGCCGCCGCTGCACCAGCACCACCACCACCGCCACCGGCAGCGCCGCGACCGCAACCCACAGCACCTTCTTGGGCACCTCACCGAACGGGCTGACGGCGGGAATATCGTTCACGGACGACACCAACACGGCGACAAACGTCGCCCCGCCGGCCCACAACACCGGCGCCACCGCACGGCGCTCGGCGGCGCCCGCCCGCCGCCACCGGCCGATCACCACCACCACCACCGCGACGATCACGGCCAGCCCCGCCAGGCGCTGCGCCTGAACCAGCCAGTTCGCGAGCCCGTCGTTGCGGCCGACCTCCAAAAGGTTGGCCGGGCAGCGGGGGCTACACAGCACGGCCGCAGAATCGGCAGGGAGCATCACAGCGAGCTGACCGACGGTCGTGACGGCAACCCCCGACCACAACAAGCCACGCTCAAACCGCCCGGTCAGGCGGCCCGACGGGAACGAGACAACCAAGTACGCGAAGCCGACCAGGTACACGTTCTGCACCGCGTAGCCGACGGTAAACAGCACCGCGTCATGCGCATCGGTCAGGAACGTCGCGAACCAGGCGAAGCCAATGAAGACCATCACCGGCCCCAGCCGGTTCCCCGGCCGCTGCCGCCACGCGACCAGCCCACAGCCGATGAACGACCAGCCCACCAGCAGGCAGAACGGCACGCCGGGGCGGTCTGGTACGCCTGAGGTAAACCGGTTCCCGACAAGCCACGCCGCGCCGACCCCGGCCACCAGCCCAGCCACCGCCAGCAACGCCAGCTTCGCCCTCACCCTGCCATCGTGATCCCCCAAGCGGTGACCTGGGAAGCCGGCGCGCGATCTTACCGGCGTCATGACCGCTCGGGCTCCTCAGACCGGTGGTGTGTACGGCTGGCGGTTACCACAAGGACTCACCCCCGCCCGGCTGGGCCTGGCGCCGTGCCGCTGATTCCGTGGAGCCATGAACGCCAGCAACTCACTGATTCGGCGCGGCGGCCAGCGCAGCCCGCCCGCAGAGAACGGGGCTGCCGGCCACACCACGAGCGCACAGACCGTCCGCTCCCAGCTGACGCCTCGTGCCGAACTGAATGTTCGCTGCACCTAGGGAAATGTGGGACCGCGACGCAGCCTCAGACGATCGCTCACTGAGCCCGGGTGGCGAGAATCGTGTGCTCGGCTTTCGTGGTCTTCGTGCCTGTTATTAGCGTCTGCTGCCTCCATCGCCCACGCCCTGGGGATCACGTGCGCCGTGGCCGGGAGAGGTATGAGAGGGGCGGTACGGGCGATCGCCGGTGGCTGCCTGCGGGGCTGTGTCCAGCTGGACGGTCTGTGGCTCGCCGCGGGCGCTGGTGCTGCGGAGGGCGATGAGCGCGGCGGCCAGCAGGAAGATCGCAGCGGCGGTCAGGGCCAGGTGGAAGCCGGCTTGGAGGGCGACTGCCGGGGCGGCACCGGACGCGAGCAGGCGGGTGGTGCGGGCGGTCGCGATGGCGGAGAAGATGGCCAGTCCCAGCGCGCCGCCGATCCACTGTGACGCGTTGAACAGCGCGGCGGCCAGGCCGGCCATCTGCGGCGGCACGCCGGCGTTGGCGGCGGTGGTGGCGGCGACGAACTCGGCACCGAGCCCGAGGGACATGATCACCAGCCCGGGCAGGATGTCGGTGAGGTACGAGCCGTGGATCGGGACCTGGGAGAGCCAGTAGACCCCGCCCCCGGCCACCAGCGTGCCGGTGACGAAGACCGGCCTGATGCCGACGCGGCTGAGCAGCCTCGGGGTGAGGGCGGCGGACAGGCCCACGCCCGCGGTGACCGGCAGGTAGGCCAGGCCGGTGCGGATCGGCGAGTACCCGAGGATGTCTTGCATGTACAGGGTGAGGAAGAAGAACACTGCGAACATGCCGGCAATGCCGATGAGCTGCGTGATGTCGGCGGCGGCCAGCCCTTTGATGCGGAATATCGACAGCGGCAGCAGCGGGTTCTTGCTGCGCTGCTCGTTGACCACGAACGCGGCCAGCAGGGCAGCGGACCCGGCGAGCGCTCCGATCGTGCGGGCCGAGCCCCAGCCCACGGCGGGCGCGCGGACCAGCGCGTAGACCAGCAGCAGGGCACCGGTGGTGGCGAGCAGGGCGCCGAGGATGTCGAAGTGGGCCAGCCGCCCGCGCCGCCGGTCGTCCTCGAGCAGGATGAAGGCGCCGGCCAGCACGATCGCGACCAGCGGGGGCTTGACCAGGAACACCCATCGCCAGCCGGGGCCCTGGGTCAGCAGGCCGCCCAGCAAAACCCCGGCCGCGGACCCGAGGCCCGCCATGCCGCCCCAGGCACCCAGGGCCTTGTAGCGCTCGGGGCCGTCCCGGAACGTGGTGGTCAGGATGGACAGGGCGGCCGGTAGCATCATGGCGGCGCCTATGCCCTGGGCCAGCCGCGAGCCGATTACCGTGCCGGAGTTCTGCGCCAGCCCGCCGGCCAGCGACGATGCGCCGAACACGAACGTCCCGGCGACCAGGACGCGGCGGCGGCCGAGCAGGTCGGCGGCTCGCCCGCCGAGCAGCATGAACCCGCCGTAGGTCAGCAGGTAGCCGCTGGGCACCCACTGCAGGTTCTGCACCGACATGTGCAGGTCACGGCTGATCGCGGGAAGGGCGAGGTTGATGATCGACGCGTCGACGAAGTCGAGGAACGCGACGCCGCACAGCAACGCAAGCGTGAGCCTGCCGCGGGGAGTGGCCAGGAACGAGGAATTCGACGGGCCCGTCGCCATGATGACCTCCAGGAATGCCGCAAGGTATTAGTTAGTCGTTGTGGTACTGGCCCAGGGAGTGGGGCAGGGGTTCGTCGAGGTGGGGCAGCGGATAGTCGCGCAGGCCGGCGAGTTCGAAGTCGGTGTCATCGCGCTGGACGGCGATGTCGTGCACCCATCGGGCGACTTGTTCGCCGTTGCGGTTGGGGCGGGTGCTGCCGATGATGATGCCGATGCGGGTCATCTGATGCTCCTGGTGGTGTTGTGGCCCCGCAGGGCGGCGGATGGCGGTGGTGTGTGCGTCGGGTCAGCGGTACTGCAGGCGGGCCTGGCGGGGGACGGGGCCGAACTTGCCGCTGCGGTAGTCCTGGAAGGCCTGGTAGATCTCGGCCTTGCTGTTCATGACGAAGGGGCCGCCCATGGCGACGGGCTGGCCGATCGGCTGGCCGCTGAAGGCGAGCACGACCGCGGGCTGGTCGCCGTCGCGGGCCTGCAGGGTGATCGCGGACGGCTGCGCGCCGCCTGCGGGGTCGGACCAGGCGGTCTGGCCCTGCTGCACGGCGCGGCCACCGATCGCGGCGCGCCCGGCCAGCACGGCCAGGAACGCCCGGTCGTGTGCGGGCAGGACGTGCTCCAGGGTGCGGCCCGGCTCCAGGGTGATGACGGCGCCGGTGACGGGCCAGTGGTTCAGGGCCGGCCCGGTCAGGCCGCCCGCGTGGCCGGAGATGAGGTCGATGCGGGCGCCGTCGCGGTCGATCACCGGGCGCCGGGCGGCCAGCAGGTCCTGATACCGGGTGTCGGTCATTTTCAGCCCAGCGGGCAGGTTCACCCACAGCTGCAGCACGTGGGCGCGCTCGTCGCGGAAGGCCAGCTCGCGGTGGATGATCCCGCGCCCGGCGGTCATCCACTGCACGTCGCCGGCGGTCAGCGCGCCGGCGTTGCCGAGGTTGTCGCCGTGTTCCAGCGCGCCGTCCAGGACCAGCGTCACGGTTTCCAGGCCCCGGTGCGGGTGCCAGTCGAAGCCGGGCGAGGAGAACAGGTCGTCGGCCAGGACCAGGAACGGGTCGGTGAGCCGGGGCGCGGCCGGGGTGAACAGCAGGGACTTGTCGTCGACCTGGGCGTCCGGGCCCAGGTGCAGCCGGTCTTCGATCCGGGCGACCGTCCGGCGGGTGATGGTGGGGGGCTGGGCGTGCATGGCGGCCTCCGTCCTCGCCCAAAACATTGAGTTGATGTATCAACTAGGACCGTACTCCGTGTTGGGATGACACGTCAACTCGATCAGGTACGATAGGACCGTGGACAGTGACCAGCAGGAGCGGACCGGGCTCGACGAGCGCGAGCTGCGCGCCTGGCAGACGTTCTTCCAGATGCAGGAGCACCTGCGCGGCCGCATCGAGCAGCAGCTGCAGGCATGCAGCGGGCTATCGATGGCCGACTACTCCGTGCTCTCCGTCCTGTCCGGGGCGCCCGGCAGGCGCCTGCGCGCCTACTGCCTGAGCGCGACGCTCGGCTGGGAAAAGAGCCGCCTGCACCACCAGCTCACCCGCATGTGCCAGCGCGGCCTGGTCGAACGCCACGCCGGCGAATCCCGCGCCATCTACGTCCAGATCACCCCGCAGGGGCTTACCATCTTGGAGCAGGCAGCCCCCCAGCACAGCCGGCATGTGCGCCGCCTGGTCATCGACCGCCTCATACCCGATCAGCTCGACCAGCTCGCCGAGATCTCCACGGCCATCCTCGGCCCCCTCCAGCGTGACCAGCACGACCAGCAGAGCGGCGATCCAGACGAATAGCGAACCGGACGCTCCGCCGCGACAAACCTTCCTGGCAACCGGGAGAAGGTTCTGCGAGCCCACATGCTGGCCCGCCATCCGCCACGCCACCCCGCACCCGAACGGATAATCTGCGCGCACGGACTCACATATGCCTACTGCTTCAGTAGGCATTCCTATTCGGCGATCTGGAGCCTTTCGGGCCTGGTCTCGCGCGCGGCGGTTGTCACCTGGAGTAACTGCTGCTGGTCTCCGTGCGGT
>Ga0126382_10001186_pt1 | contig 10617 bp, 7 predicted proteins | sample PanSoiMetPlot_30_FD_92548 | JGI IMG/M metagenome (GOLD analysis project Ga0126382, IMG submission 92548) | Tropical forest soil microbial communities from Panama - MetaG Plot_30 | ecosystem: Environmental > Terrestrial > Soil > Tropical forest > Bulk soil | place: Panama | collected 2016-02-17 | reverse complement strand
GCTCAGCGAGCGCGGGCTCGGGAGCCACATGGAGGACGCGCCGGCGGCGGCCATCCAGCAGATCCGTCCGCACGCTGAGAAAGAGCCAGGCCAGACGCAGCCGAGGGTGGGAGAGACACACGGGACAGACGACGTCCTGGAGCCGCCGGGAAGGAGGCCCGTGAGAAAGGAACCGCCGGCAATGGCTCCTGCACACGGGGCAGTATCGAGCGCGTCCGAAGAACGCCGTCCGGACGATCGGCCGGAGGAAGAACCATGTCCGGATCGCCAGCGGCTCGGCGGCGGCCGGCATGAGCGCTTTGATCCGGGACACAATGGCCAAGGCGCTAGCGTCGGCGGTTCGGAGATGAAGTCATGGGGGCGCGCTCTTTCAGCGTGCCGGAGTCTAGCAGAGCGCTTGTGTCGATGACGACAGGGTAGAATCCCCGGCATGCACCGCGCTGTCATGGCTCCGTACTCGGCTTGGCACTACTACCATGGCGGCGCGCGCCGATGCGAGGAGATCGGCGCGCGGTGACGCGCAGAGAGCAGGCGAGCTCGCCCGCAAGCCTGCGGGTTCGCGCGCTCGCCGCGACCATCTACCGGCGCGTGGTGGTGATGGAGCGCCGCCTCGACCATACGCTCCCCGGGGTTGCGGCACGCGTGCCGGCACGGGTCGCCCTCCTCACCCTCGGCGACCTCGAGCCGTATGCGCGGCTTCGTCCCGATGTCGAGCCAACGGCGGCGCGCCAGCGTCTCACCCAGGGCCATCAATGCTTCGCGATCTGGCACGAGGGACAGATCGTGCACGCGGGCTGGGCGGCCACGCGGGACGCATGGGTCGACTATCTCGGCTGCGCCTTCCCGCTCGGCGCAGGCGACGTCTACCAGTTCGACTCGTTCACCGCGCCGGCCTTTCGCGGGCTCGATCTGGCAGGCGCCCGCATCGCCTGGATGGCGCGGCACCTTCGCGAGTCCGGCTTCCAGCGGCTCTTCGCCGTGGTGTGGCCGGAGAACAGCGCCGGATTCCGGCCGTTGGAGAAGATGGGCTATCGGCGCTGCGGATGGCTCCGCGTCATCCGCCTCGGCCGCTGGCAGCGCGTCGTCGCGTCCGGCTTTCGCTGACGGCAATGGCGGAGTTTCACGCCGATTCCCGCGCGAGCCGCTCACGCCAGTAGCCCGCCGCCGTCGCCACCTGCGAGAGAAGCAACAGCATCGCGAGCACGAGCCGCCGGCGCTCGCGGCTCGTGAGCGGTGAGGCGAGGAGCCCCAGGTAGAACGAGGCCGGCGTGCGGGCCGGCGGCCCATGCGCGGCCAGTATCCGGTGGAAGTGGAGGGCGCCGCGTCCATACGTGAAGTGCTGACGCCAGAAGCTCCGAAGGCCGAGGCGATGCTCGTGGCGCACCACCGCTTCCGGCGCGTAGGCGAATCGGCCGCCCGACCTGGCCCAGCGATGACAGAACTCGCGGTCCTCGCCAGCGGCCCGTGGGAAGCTCGCATCGAAGCCGCCGCGGGCTCGGAAGAGCTCGGCCGGCACCACGAGATTGTTCGACGCGAAGAAGGCGCTCTCTCGATGCGTGGCGTACCAGCGGGAGATGTAATCGACGAGGAGGTGGGTCGCCGTCGAGTACGGATTGTCCGGCAGCGCGTTCACGGCGCGCCCTCCGATGGCACGGTCGGGCGCATCGGCGATCCGCGCGGCCATGGCCCGGAGCCAGCCGGGATCCGGCCGACAGTCGTCGTCGGTGAAGGCGAGGAACTCACCATGCGCCCGCCCGGCGCCCGTGTTGCGCGCGGCGGCGGGACCGGCATGGGTCTGGGTCAGCAGCACGATATCCAGGGCGGCGCAGGCGCGTGGCAGCTCGACGGCGCCGCCGCCGTCATCCACGACGATGGTTTCGAACCGGTCGCGCGGATAGTCGAGACCCGCGACGGCGTCGAGGCACCCCGCGAGAATGGCAGGGCGGCGATAGGTGGGCACCACGATCGAGAAGCGAGGAAGCACGATCAGTGGACTCGAGTCTGGATCGGCTTCACGGCCCGCGCGGCGACGAAGGCGCCCGTGAGGTAGCGCGTCGGCACGGCTTCGAGCTTCTCCAGGTAGCGCAGGGCGGTCCCGATGACGCGGCACAATCGCGGACCTCCCACTCGCTGCGCCGCCTCCATGGCGGCGGAGAGGTGATTCTCCAGCCCGTGCAGGATGGCCGTCGTGTCGCGCACCTCGTAGCCAATCTTCCCGAGGGCGGCGGCCAGCCGCCGGCGCGAGAGCGTGGGGCCCAGGAAGAACGGGTCCGGACGCAGCATGCGCTTGAAGGCACCCACGAGCATGGAGAGGCTCTGAGGGTTGTCCAGCGTCACCATCAGCGTTCCCCCGGGTTTGAGCACGCGGTAGAGCTCGGCGAGGGCGTCGTCGATGTGCCGCGCGTCCGGAAAGTGGTCGAGCGTCGAGTTGGACACGATGACGTCGAAGGCGTTCGCCCGAAAGGGAAGAGACAGCACGTCGGCGGCGAGACATCCGGGCGGCCGGGAGCTTGCGGCCCGCCCACGCTCAGAGGCCCGGCGCGCGATGACGGGCGAGATGTCGATGCCGAGACACGATGCCGATCCCGTGAGATCGAACAGGAGCTGATCGGGGCCGTGCGCCTCTTCGAAGAGGTCGGTCTTCAGGACGAGCTTGCCAGCGAGGTCGCCGCACCAGCGCCGGATGAGCGTGAGGTGCGCGTCGCGCTTGAGCCCTCCGACGACGGCGTCGTGGTAGTAGCGCCCTTCGATGCGCTGGGACACGCCATCCCAGTAGGCGGAGCCCGTCGCCGCCGTGCCGGCGGGCGAGCGGGGAGGACCAGAGTCGGGCGCCGTCACGACCCGAGAGTACTCTGCCGAGCGGGCCATCGCCTCGCCTTGAATGTGCCGATGGCGCCAGCTAGAGTGACGAGGTCGATCATGGGTGCCTGGCCTGTCGTCCGGATCGAAGCCCTGTCGTCGGGTGTTCCGCGGAAGCCCTCGTAGTGGACACCGCCAATTCCAGCGTGCAGGGATGGCGCCGCTACGCGGCGGTTGCCTTCATCAGCGTGTGGCTCTGCGTCCAGCTCGTGGTGCCCCTGGTGCAGAAGCTCGGCGTCGATCCCTTCGCCCTCCGCTATCGCTACGCGCGCTACAGCTGGGCGATGTTCTCGCGGCCCGTGCCGCGCTTCGAGGTGAGCATCTTCCGCATGCGCGCCGGCGGCGACCGCGAGCCCGTCCCCGGCATCGAGCGCTACGTGCGGGGATACCGCTCGCCCGCACCCATGCCGATGATCGCGATCTACTCGTCCGATGCGGAGGTGCTGGATCGTTTCACCCGGCTCGTGACCGCGCTGGCCCGCGAGCGCCACGATGGCTACGCCTACGTGGCGTCGATCCGCTGGACGGTCAAGCATCCGGGCGGGTCCGAATCGGTGGAGATCAGGGCCGATGCCACGCCCTAAGCTCGGCGAGCCGGCGCGCTTCTGGAGCGGCTGGTTCGATCTCGTGCCCGCCTATCGGCTTGCCGCCCTCCGCGTCATCCTCGCCGTCATCACGCTCGTTTTTCACGTGCCGAAGTTCAACCGGATCATCGCAGACTACGCGGCGTCGTCGTTCCACGTGCCGCCGGCCTTCCCATGGATCCCGATCCTGCCTCCCGCAGGCGGCGCGGCGCTGATGATCGTCCAGGATGCGGCGGCCTGGGGCCTGCTCCTCGGATGGGCGCCGCGACTGTGCGCGTGGCTCCTCGTCATAGTGGGCTTCTACGTGATGTCGCTCGATCCGGAGTTCTTCGCCCACAACGCCCACTTCCATCTCACGCTCCTCGCCTTGATCGGCTGTTCAGCCGACCGCGTGTCGCTGCGCCGTCTCCTCGCGGACGACGATGCCGGCGCCCGCTGCCCCGCCTGGCCCGAACGGCTCATCGGCATACAGCTCGCGATCGTGTTTTTTTACGCCGCCGTCGACAAGATCCTGAGCCCCTACTGGGGCGTGTCCGGATCGTCCCTGGCTGCCCAGCGTTTGAGCACGCGAGGGCCAGCGTTCGATCGTCTCCAGCGGATGAGCGAGGCCGCGCTTCCCACTCTGGCCCGGCCTCTGAGCGTCGCCACCATCGTCCTGGAGGCCTTCGTGGCCGTGGCCGTCCTGACCCGCGCGCTCAGACCGATCGGGCTCGCCGTGACCGCGCTCTTCGTCCTGTATCTCGAGTTCATGCTCAAGCCCGGGGTCTTTGCATGGGACGTGCTGGCGGCCCTGCTCGTCTTCGCGCCCGCGGGGGATAGAGCGTGGAGGGTTGCCTACGATCCAGCGTGTCGTTCCTGCCGGGGCAACCGGGCGCTGCTCTCGCCGCTCGACTGGCTGCGCCGGCTCCGGTGGACGCCCACGGAGGACGCCACGTCGAGCACGATGCGCGGGGAGCTGGAACTGGTCAGCCCGCGTGGCCGCATGCGCTCGGGCTTCGAAGCGCTGCGCGTGCTGCCCATCGCGCTTCCCGGTCCGTTTCTCCTCGCCTTGATCGTGGCCAAATTCGGCGGAGGCTTCCTCGCCGCGCGAGGCTACGGCCCGTGGGATGATCTGCCGTTCCTGATGCTGCTCGGCTGGCTCGCTCTCTGGATTCCCGGCCTGGCGCCCGTACTCGGTCAACCCGTCTACACCGCGATTTCCCGGGCGTGGGACAATTGGCCGACGCCCGCGCGCCCCGGCGGTGGCGCGGACGGCAGTGCACGGTGTTCGCACACGCGAGGGATACGCGTTGGTGACGCATCTGCATGATCGGACCGCGATGGCACGGCGGCCCGTAATATTGGGCTCGTGATGCAGTGCGTCCGCTGCTCGGCTCAGAACAAGGAGGGCAGCCGCTTCTGCACCTCGTGCGGCGCGGCTCTCACCTTCCCGTGCGCCAAGTGCGGGTTCCAGAACGAGTCGGCCTCGCTGTTCTGCGGCGGGTGCGGTACGTCGCTGACCGCGGCGCGGTCGGCGCCGGCGGCCTCCGCAGCGGCGGCCTACTCGTCGCCCAGGGTCTACACGCCACCTCATCTGGCCGAGCGGATCATCGGCGGCCGCGGCCAGCTCGAGGGCGAGCGCAAGCAGATCACCGTGATGTTCGCCGATCTCAAGGGCTCCATGGAGATGCTCGCCGAGCGCGATCCCGAGGACGCGCGGCGGATCCTCGATCCCGTGCTCGAGACCATGATGGAAGCCGTCCACCGCTACGCGGGCACGGTGAACCAGGTCATGGGCGATGGCATCATGGCGCTCTTCGGCGCGCCCGTGGCGCACGAGGATCACGCCGTCCGCGCCGGCTACGCCGCACTCAGGATCAGGGAGGCCATGGCCGAGCTGGCCGAGGAGCACGAGGAACGTCTCGGCGTGCGCATCAACTTCCGCATCGGGCTCAATTCCGGAGAGGTGGTGGTGCGCACCATCGGCAGTGACTTGCGGATGGACTACAGCGCGGTGGGGCAGACCACGCACCTCGCGGCCCGCATGGAGCAGCTCGCCAACCCGGGCTCCATCCTGGTCACGGAGGCCTTCACCCGCCTCACCGACAACTATTTGCACTTCAAGCCGCTGGGGCTCGTCGCCATCAAGGGGTTGGGCGATCCCGTGGACGTGTTCGAGCTCACAGGGGCCGAGCCGACGGGCACCCGCTTCCGCTCGTCGGAGGCGTTGCGCGGCCTCACCCACTTCGTGGGCCGCGAGGAAGAGCTCAAGTCGCTGCACGACGCGCTCGATCGAGCGGAGGCCGGCTCTGGACAAATCGTCAGCGTGGTGGGCGAGCCTGGCCTGGGCAAGTCACGGCTGTTCCACGAGCTGGTGCGCTCGTCCCGCGCGCGAAGCTGGCTCGCTCTCGAGACCGGCTCCGTGTCCTACGGTCAGATGACGGCGTGGATGCCCCTCCGCGACCTCCTGCACACCTATTTCCAGATCGAGGCGCGCGCCACCGCGCCGGAGATCCAGCGGCAGGTGGCGGCGCGCCTGGCCGCTCTCGACCCGTCGCTCCCGGATTTTCTCTCCGCCATCCTCTGGCTGCTCGACGTGCCGACCGACGATCCGCGCTGGGCCACCCTCGATCCGGAGCAGCGCCGCCAGTCGGCGCTCGACGGGGTGCGGCGCATGCTTATTCTACAATCCCGGGTCCGGCCGCTTCTCCTCGTGTTCGAGAACCTCCACTGGATCGACACCGAGACGCAGAACTTCCTCAACCGGCTCGTCGATGGGCTGAGGGACACGCGCATCCTCCTCCTGGTCAACTATCGGCCCGAGTACCGGCACGCATGGGCGAACAAGATCTACTACGCGCAGATCCGCCTCGATCCGCTGACTCCGCCGAGCGCGGAGGAGCTGCTGCGGGCGCTCCTTGGCGATGCTCCCGAGCTGGCCCCCTTGAAGGCGCTGCTCATCGAGCGGGCCCAGGGTAATCCCTTCTTCCTCGAGGAGAGCGCACGCACCCTCATCGAGACCCGGGTGGTGATGGGCGGACGCGGCGCCTTCCGCCTGGCCAAGCCCATCTCGAATATCCGCGTCCCTGCCACCGTCCAGGCCATCCTCGCCGCCCGCATCGATCGCCTGAGCGCCGACGACAAGCGGCTGCTGCAGTCCGCCGCGGTGATCGGCCGGCAATTCTCGCGGCCGCTGCTGGACACGATCGTGGGCGATGACTACGAGGATCTCGACGGCGGATTGGCCCGGCTCCAATCGCTGGAGTTTTTGTACGAGACCAACCTCTTCCCCGAGATCGAGTACACCTTCAAGCATGTTCTCACTCAGGAAGTGGCCTACGACAGCCTCCTTCAAGATCGGCGGCGTGCCCTCCACGAGCGCATAGTCGATGCCATCGAGATGCTCGCCGCCGACCGGCTCTCGGGTGACGTGGACCGGCTCGCCCATCACGCCTTCCGGGGCGAGGTGTGGGACAAGGCGGTGCGCTACGCGCGGCAGGCGGGCGACAAGGCGGTGGGCCACACTGCCAACCGCGAAGCCGTGGGCTTCTACGAGCAGGCCCTGGCCGCCCTCCAGCATCTTCCCGAAGATCGCCACAACATGGAGCAGGCCATCGACATTCGGCTGGATCTGCGTCGGACTCTTGTGCCCCTCGCCGACCGCGTCCGAATTCTCGATCACATGCAGAAGGCGGAGGCGCTGGCGCAGCTCATCGGTGATCAGCGACGGCTGAGCTGGGTGGTGTACGGCATGGCCCACTACTACTATCTCGCTCACGAGCAGGAACGATCGGTGGAGGCAAGCAAGCGCGCCCTCGCCCTGGGCGAGCGCACCGACCTCGCGCACGAAGTCGCGGTGAATCTCCTCCTCGGGCACTCGCTCCATTACACGGGTGACTATCGCGAGGCCGCCGTCGTCCTTCGCCGCAACGTCGGGGTGCTCGTGGGAGATCGAGTGCGTGAGCGATTTGGCCTTCCCATCTTCCCCACCTTTCCCGCGGTGACGAGCCGCGAGCGCCTCGCCCGCTGCCTGGCCGAGCTGGGAGACTTCGAGGAAGCGCTCAGGGTGGGCGAGGAGGGGATGCGGATCGCAGAAGCCATCGACCACCCGCCGAGCCTGACCGGCATGTGCCTCGGCCTCGGCACCGTCCACATGCGGCGCGACGATGTCGCGGCGGCCATTCCCATCCTGGAGCGAGGTCTTGCGGTTGGCCGGCGCGGCAATATCTTCCTTTACGTCTACTCCGTCGCCGCCGCGATGGGACGGGCGCTCGCCGTTACCGGGCGCGTCGCCGAGGGGCTGGCTCTCATCTCCGAGGTGGTCACGGAGGCCGCCGCGAAGCATCAGCCGCTCGGGCACGCGCACCGGCTGATGTGGCTCGCCGAGGGCTTCCTCGCCGCGGAGGATTATGCGAGCGCCTGGACTCGGGCCCAGGAGGCGCTGGAGTTCTCGCGGCGCTACCGGGAGAAGGGCCAGGAGGTCTGGACGCTCCACGTCCTCGGCGAGATCGCGCGAGTGCGCGACCCCGGGGCTGTCGAGGAAGCGGAGCGCTTCTACCGGGAGGCCATCGCTATCGCCGACACCCTCGGCATGGTTCCTGCGCTCGGATCCTGTCACCTCGGGCTGGGCGAGCTTTACGCCCAGGCCAAGCGCGCGGATGTCGCGCAGGACTGTCTGCGTGTGGCCGCCGCACTGTTCCGCGACATCGGGATCACCTCGCTGCGGGAGCGCTCCGAGCGGCTGCTGGCCGCGCTCTCCGGATGAGGCGCGAACCCTTCCATAGCTGGCTCGTACCCCGAATCGTGGCGCCGCTGGCGGAGAGTCTCGGCCGCCCCATGTGGACGACCCGGCGTCGCCTGGCGGAGCTGCAGTGGCGACCGCCCGAGGAGCTCGAGCAGCGCTCGCTCGACCGTCTGCGCCCACTCCTCGAGCATGCCGCGCGCTTCGTCCCCCACTACCGCTCGCAGTTCGCGGAGCTCGGCCTCCGCGGACGGGACATCGAATCGGCAAGCGACCTGCGTCGGCTGCCTATCACCTCGAAGGCCGAGTTGCGCGCGGGCTTTCCTCAGCGCACGACGGCGGAGAACATTCCCGCGGCGCGGCGGCAGCGCCGCATGACCTCGGGCTCGACCGGCCTGCCGTTCGAGTTCTACTGGGACCGCTCCACCTTACCCGTGCTGGGGGGGACGGACCGATTCTGGCTCGAGTGGTCGGGGGTGGCCGTGTGGCACACGCGCATCACGGTGGCGAGCCCGACGTACTTCTACAACCTGGTGACGCCGGCCCGCCGCTGGCCCGCCTTCATCAACCGCATGGTGATCGGCGAGCGTACGGAGAGCTTTCCCGCCGATCGGATGACGACGGATAGTTTCCGAGCCCTCGTCGAGCGCGTGAGCCGGCGCGGACCGTACTTCATCCGCGGCTATCCCGGATCGCTCGTGAGCCTCGCCGCTCGGCTCGTCGAGGAGGGACGGCCTCTGGCGAGCTATCCCCGGGCGGTGGTGACCCTAGCCGAGACGCTCACCGGACCCAACGCAGCGATCCTGCGCGAGGTGTTTCGCTGCGGGGTCGCCAACCACTACTCGGCCTGGGAGGTCCCGCAGATCGCCCACAGTTGCCCGGACCATCCGGAGCTGCTCCACATCAACAGCGAGCGTGTCATCGTGCGCGTGGTGCGTCCCGACGGCGCCGAGGCCAGACCCGGCGAGACGGGGCAGGTGGTGGTGACGGACCTCGCGAACTACGTGATGCCCTTCATCAACTATTCGGCCGGCGATGGCGCCATGGTCGGCTCGCACTGCCCGTGCGGGCGGGGAATGCCCACCCTAGCCCGCCTCGAAGGGCGCGACGTCGAGATGATCCGGACTCCCGAGGGGCGGGAGATGAGCTCCGGAGCGTTCGGACAGCTCCTCACGTTCGTGATCGGGATCATTCCCTACGTGTGGGAGTACCAAGCCGTCCAGACTGCGCCGGAGGCCCTCACCCTGCGCGTCGTGCCCACCCCGCGATTCACCGCGGAGTTCCAGACGACGCTTCAGCGCGGCCTCGCGGACTTCTTCGGCCCGAGCATGCACATCACCGTCGAGCCCGTCGCGTCCATTCCGATGGAGGCATCGGGAAAGCGATTCATCATCAAGCAGTTGTCGCCGTAGCCAACGGCGCACGCCGGTACGCCAAGAATGGCCGTGGCCGAGGTCGACGTCTGCCATAGTAACGAGAGGGATGGACACGCTGGCGACCTCTCCCATGCGCTGCTCGATCATCGTTCCCACGCACGACGACCGGGGCGAGCTCGAGCAGTGCCTGCTCGCCCTGCGGGCGGAGCTCGAGACAACCTCCGAGCTCATCGTCGTCATCGACGGTCCCCCCGCGGAGCCGGCGATCACCGTGGCGCGCGCGGCCGGCGCGCGCGTCTTCGCCCTCGAACGGCGCGGGGGCCCGGCCGCCGCCCGGAACCATGGAGCGACGCACGCCCAGGGCGAGGTGCTCGTGTTCGTCGACGCTGACGTGCTGATCAGAGCCGGCGGGCTCGAACGCATCAAGCAGGCCTTCGCAGACGATCCTGCGCTCACCGCGATGTTCGGCTCCTACGATGACTCACCGCGATCGTCGGGGCTGGTCTCGCGCTATCGCAACCTGCTTCACCACTTCGTCCATCAGGAGGGCCGCGCGGCCGCGACCACCTTCTGGGCCGGGCTCGGCGCCGTTCGCCGCGTCGACTTCTGGAACGTCGGCGGCTTCGACGCGGCCGCTTTCACGTGGCCGTCCGTGGAGGACATCGAGCTCGGCTACCGGCTCCGCGCCGCGGGAGGGCGGATTCTCCTCGACCGGGAGCTCCAGGGCACGCATCTCAAGCGCTGGACGCTCTCGTCCATGATCAGGACCGACGTGTCGAGCCGCGCCCTGCCGTGGGCGCGCCTCGTCCTCGCGAAAGATCGCGTACCGAGCGAGCTCAACCTCCGGGCCTCGCAGCGGGTGAGCGCGAGCCTGACCATCCTCGCCCTTGTCGGCGCCGTGCTCGCGTTCTGGCGGCCGGTCTTCCTCCTGCTGGTGGCCGTCGCGCTGCTCATGGTTGTCACCATTAATCGGCGCTTCTATCGGCTGCTGTGGCGGAGAGGCGGGATCCGTCTCGCCACCGTCGGCTTTGCCCTCCATCTCCTCTATTTCCTCTCCAGCGCGGGGAGCTTCGCCCTC
>Ga0126382_10001185_pt1 | contig 10621 bp, 10 predicted proteins | sample PanSoiMetPlot_30_FD_92548 | JGI IMG/M metagenome (GOLD analysis project Ga0126382, IMG submission 92548) | Tropical forest soil microbial communities from Panama - MetaG Plot_30 | ecosystem: Environmental > Terrestrial > Soil > Tropical forest > Bulk soil | place: Panama | collected 2016-02-17 | reverse complement strand
GTGGCGGTAGTGGAGGCAGGCCTTGGTCCCCACCTTCCCGGGATTGACGCAGTTCTCGCCGTGGATCACGTAGCCGTGGAAGGCGTCCTTGACGTGCGGCCGGCGGTTCCTCGTTCCGTAGATCCGCTCCGCGTTGTTCTCGTTGTTAGTGAAGAGCGGCTGGCCGCCCGCGTCCGCATAGAGATGGCGGGCCCCAAGCCCGTACTCGAAGGGAAGGTTGCGGAGCGGCTCGGCGGGGCGGTCGTCGGCCACGATGCTGATGTAGCCGGGTCCTTTCTCACCTTCTCGCACGATGGGCTCGGTCTTCCGCTCCTCGCCCCAGGACCAGGTATTGCGGAACCAGAGATGGGGCAGCAGATGGATGGGGGCGTCGTCCGGCCCCCGGTTCTCCACCGTCACGCGGATCACGATGTCCTCGGGACTCGCCTTCGCGTACTCCACGAACACGTCGAAGTAGCGATCGTCGTCGAAGACCCCGGTGTCGAGGAGCTCGAACTCCGGCCCCTGCCCGCCCCGCTTCCGGTTCTCCTCCACGAGCCACGAGTAGGGATACTCCCGCTGGGGATACTTGTAGAGCCACTTCATGTAGGAGTGGGTCGGCGTGGAGTCGAGGTAGAAGTAGTACTCCTTCACGTCCTCGCCGTGGTTGCCCTCGGCGGGAACGAGCCCGAACAGGCGCTCCTTCAGGATGGGATCGCGCTCGTTCCAGAAGGCGAGGGCGAAGCAGAGGATCTGGTAGCGGTCGCAGAAGCCGGCGAGCCCGTCCTCGCCCCACCGGTATGCCTTGCTCCGGGCCCAGTCATGGGGAAAATAGTCCCAGGCGTTCCCGTCGCTACTGTAGTCCTCGCGGACGGTGCCCCAGGATCTTTCTGAAAGATAGGGTCCCCATCGCCGCCAGCCCGAATGGTCGTTGGTGATCTCACGAAGACGGGCGTGCTCGGCCGTACGGACAACCTTGGGCATGGCGCGATCCTCCTGACGTTGGGCCGCCATTCTATGACAAGACGCGCCGCTCCTGCACGGGCCTCACCCCGCGAATGTTAAGGAGCGGGATGACTCGTCGGTATGTGTTGACCGTTTCCGCGGACTCTGGCACGATCGCGACACCGCGCCGCGCCCAGGCCGGATCGGGCGCTTCACGCTCCTGAACGAACGAGGAGAGAGCGATGCCGCTCACCAAGATGATCGATCTCGCGTACGGTCGGCTGCGCGCCCCGGACCTGGACGTGGCGGAGGAGTTCCTCACCAACTTCGGCATGGTGCGGGCGGAGCGCACGCCGACCGCGCTCTACATGCGGGGAACGGATCCCGCCCCGCACATCCACGTGACCGAGAAGGGTGAGCCGGGCTTCGTGGGGCTCGCGTACTACGCGGCGAGCCTGGACGACCTCAAGCGACTGGCCTCCTCGCCCGGGGCCTCGGCGGTGGAATCGGTCGACGAGCCTGGAGGGGGCAAGCGGGTGCGGCTCCGGGAGCCGAACGGCTATCAGGTCGAGGTTCTCTACGGCGTCAAGAAGCTCAAGCCGATCTCCGTGAAACGGCAGCCGCTAAACACGGGGAAGGATTCCCTGAAGCGCGCCGGCGCGGTGCTGCGATTGCCCCCCGGCGCGTCGCGCGTGAAGCGCATCGGCCACGGCGTCATGGCCGTGCCCGACGTCAAGACCACCGTGGCGTGGTTCCGCGAGATGCTCGGCTTCATCGGCTCGGACGATGTCTACGAGGGAAGCGAGGACAATCTCATCGGATCCTTCAACCGGTTCAACCGGGGATCGACCTACGTCGACCACCACGCGCTCTTCTGCATCCGGAACACGCGCGCGGGACTGAACCACCTCTCGTTCGAGGTGCAGGACCTCGACGACGTCTTCATGGGGCACGAGCACCTCGCGCGTCTGGGGAAGTACGAGCACATGTGGGGCATCGGGCGCCATCTGCTGGGGAGCCAGGTCTACGACTACTGGGCGGATCCCTGGGGCCGCGTGCACGAGCACTGGTCGGACACCGACCGCCTCAACGCGAAGAACGGCACGAACCTCATCTCCGTCGAGGAGGGCTTCCGCTCGCAGTGGGGTGAGCGCGCCCCCCAGAAGTTCATCGAGCGGGTCTGCCCTTAGCGGTCAGTCCCGGCGCCCTCGCCACGCAGCGTGGGATCGAGGAGATCCCGGAGCCCGTCGCCGAGGAGGTTGAGGCCGAGCACGGTGATCATGATGGCCGCGCCGGAGAACCCTGAGATCCACGGCGCGTTCTGCAGGAAGGAGCGGCCGTCGCTGATCACCGCGCCCCAGGTGGGAGCGGGCGGCTGCACCCCGAGGCCGAGGAAGCTGAGTGAGGACTCCACGAGGATGGCGTCTGCCGCGCTCACCGTCAACATCACGAGGGCGGGAGCCAGGCAGTTCGGCGCCACGTGGTGCAGGAGCACCCGGCCCTGGCTGCTCCCCAACGCCACTGCCGCTGTGACGAACTCGCGCTCGCGCACGGCGAGGGTCATCGCTCGTTGCAGGCGGGTGAAGCGCGGCAGAAAAGCCACCGTGATGGCCAGGATGACGTTGAGGAGGCTCGAGCCCAATCCGGCCATGAGGGCGAGCGCGAGGAGCAGGGCGGGAAAGGCGAGCACCATGTCGACCACCCGCATCACGGCGTGATCGAGGCGGCCACCAAGATAGCCGCTGACGAGCCCGACCGCTCCCCCACCCAGCGCGGCCACGGACACCACCACCGCCGCCACGAGCAGGGACACGCGGGCGCCCCACACCACGCGGCTGAATACGTCACGTCCGAAATCATCGGTGCCGAAGAGGTGCGCGCGGCTCGGGGTCTTCAGCCGATCCGTGAGGCTGTTGGCGATTGGATTGTACGGAGCGATCACGGGCGCGAGGAGAGCCGCCGCCAGCACGACGAGGAGGACAACGGCGCCCGCGGACACGGCGACGCTCCGACGGAGCCGGGCCCACAACCCTGCGTCCATCCCTACCCCGCGATCGAGGGAGCCCCGACTCGTGCCGACCGCGGGAAGCGCGGCCGAGCTTCCTCCGGCTTCCGGAGTCACCGCCGTACCCGCGGATCGAGGACGGCGTACGCGACGTCGACGAGCACGTTAACCATGACCACGCTGGTCGCGAAGACCACCACGAGCGCCTGGACCTGAGGATAGTCGCGCTGGTAGATGGCCGAGATCAGCAGGCTCCCCATCCCCGGCCGCGCGAACACCGTCTCGATGAGGATGGTGCCGCCCAGTTGGATCCCGAAATTGATGCCGAGGATGGTCACAATGGGTAGGGCGGCGTTGCGAAGCCCGTGCTTGGCGATGATCAGGAGCTCGCGCAGTCCCTTGGCCCGCGCCGTGCGCATGTAGTCCTGACGTAATACCTCCAGCATGGCTGAGCGAGTCATCCGCGTGACCATGGCTCCCAGCGAGAGACCCAGGGCGAGGGCGGGTAGGACGAGATGGTGGAGCGTGCTGAGCCAGCCCTCGTCTCCCCCCGCCCCCACGCTGGGCGTCCAGCCCAGCGTGAAGGAGCACACGAAGAGCAGGAGGAGGCCCAGCCAGAACACGGGCATGGACATGCTGCCAATCGCGAGGGTCATGGTCACGTAGTCGAGCGGCTGGTTGCGCCGGGTGGCCGCGAGGACGCCGGCGGGAACGCCGATGAGCATGGACACGAGGGCGCCCGCCGCCGCGAGCTGGATGGTGGGCAGGAAGACCGCGAACACCTCGAAGAATGCAGGACGCTGGGTCACCAGCGATGCGCCGAAGTCGCCGCGGAGCGCCCGGGCCACGAACGTCACGTACTGCACCCACACGGGACGATCCAGGCCGAGCGTCTCGCGAAGGCGCGCGATCGATTCCTTCGTGGCGTAGTCGCCGAGGATGACCTGGGCGGGATCGCCGGGAATGAGACGCATGACGAGGAACGCGATGGTGAAGGCGCCGAACACGCTCAAGACGAGAAACGACAGCCGCGTGATCAGGAACGCCCGCACCCTCGCACCCTCTTATTTCTCGATGGTCACCGGGTACGCATTCATCGTGAACTGCGGGTCGGGGGCGAAGCCCTTCACCCCGGACCGGGTGGCCGCGAAGAGCTGGTCGTTGTAGAGCGGGACCACGGGGACGTCCTCGCGCAGCTTCATCTGGATCTGGCGGTAGAGGGCGAGCCGCTTGGTCCGGTCGAGCTCGACCTGAGCGGCCTCCAGCAGCTGATCGATCCCCTTGTAGCGGGCGGTGTTGAGACCGGGCGGAAAGCTCGACGAGTGAAGCAAGTTCCACAGCGGCTGGTCGGGATCGGCGGGTCCGGTCACCCCGGTGATCACCACGTGCGGGGTACCCGCGCCCCGCGCGGCCAGGTAGGCCGCCCGCTCCAGAAGCTGCACGTTCATGTCGAGGCCCACCTTGCGGAGATCGTCGGCGAGCACGACGGCAACCTTGTCGTAGGGCTGCAGAGTAGGAGCGGTGATGGTGAGCTTGAACCCGTTCGGATAGCCCGACTCGCGAAGGAGGCTCTTGGCCTTCTCGGGATCGTAGGGCCACTCCGTAAGGTCCTTGGCCGACTCCTCGAAGCTCGAGGTGAGCACCCAGTTCGGCTGGCCCTTGAGCCCGTTGAAGAACACCTCGCGGAGCGCCTTGAGGTTCAGCGCGTGCGCGATGGCGCGGCGTACCTGGGGCTTCCCCAGCGGCTCGTAGGAGCTATTGAGCACGGCGTTGATGGTGTGATTGGCCGTGCGCCGCTGCACGGTGATGCCCGGCGCCTTGGAGAGCCGATCGATCACCTCGGCATTCTGGAGGGCGAAGAAGACGTCGATCTCGCCCCGCTGCAGCGCGATCTCCGCCGTCGTCTCCTCCTGGATCAGCTTGAACATCACCCGGTCCAGCTTGGGCGCGCCCCCGAAGTATTCCTTGTTCGCGAGGAGCACCACCTGGTTCTTGGGTGACCAGCTCTCGAACACGAACGGCCCCGTGCCCACGGGATTGGTCGCGTACTGGTCGCCGAGCTTCTCCATGGCCTTCTTGCTGATCACGAAACCCTGGTTGTAGGCGGCGACCTTGTTGAGGAAGCCGGGGTATTTCGACTTCAGCCGGATGCGCACGGTGAGCGGATCCGCGACCTCCGCCGCCTCCACGAGCTTGAACTCGCCCTGGTAGCGGGAGGCGGTCTTGGGATCCACCACGCGATCGTAGGAGAACTTCACGTCGTCCGCGGTGAGCTCGCCGTAGCCCTTGTGCCACTTCACGCCTTTGCGCAGGTGGAAGGTATACGTCCGCCCGTCCGGCGACACGTCCCACCGCTCGGCCAGATCGGGCACGATGGCGCCGTTCTTCTCGTACTCGTAGCGCACCAGGCCGTTGTAGATGTGATTGCAGATCACCTGATTCTCGATGTTGAAGAGCTTGGCAGGATCGAGAGCGGTGATGTCTGACCCGATGCGCACCCGGAGCACCTTCTCCTGGGCGGACAGCGCGGCGGGTCCGGCGAGGCCGAGGAGGAGCAGGCCGGCGAGGGCGAAGCCGAGGCGCCTCATCGGGTCGTCCGCGAAGCGGGAAGCCGCTCGAGGGCGGTGACCACCTCCCCCACGTCCATCACGTCGCCGTACTTGGCGTCTATGTCGAACAGGTTGACCACATGCGTGAGCTCGACGCGATCGGCCACGCACTGGCGCGGAATCACCACGCGGAAGCCGGACGACACGGCGTCCACCACGGTGGCGCGGACACAGCCGCTCGTGGAGTCTCCCGTCACGATCACCGTGTCCACCTGGCAGGCCGTCAGATACGAATGCAGGTTGGTCCCATAAAAGCCGGAGGGGAAGCGCTTCTCGAGCACGAGCTCGTCCGCGCGCGGGGTCAGCTCCGGCACGATCTGTGACTCCTTGGAGCCCGGCCGCAGCACCTCCAGGCTCGGGACCTTCTTGATGAACCATGCCCCGTCACGGAAGTACGCGTCGGTGTACACCACGGTGGTGTGCACGACCGGGAATCCCTTGCTCCGCGCGAGGTCGAGGAGGCGGCGGATGTTCTTGATCTCCGCGTCCATGCTGATGGCCATGGGGGACACCGCGGGATCTGAGCACCCGTGGTTGCAGTCGATGATCAGAAGAGCCGGGCGCTCCCCGAATCCGGTGCGTCGGCTGAATCCGATGCTGGTGTAGTACTTCTCCGCGTCCTTGAGATCCATGCTGTCCTCCTCGGCAACGTGCGGGTGAGAGCGGGAAGCCGGCCTCACCATAGCACGTGGCGTCGGTCCCGCGAGGGCAAGGGCGTTGCGGGCCGACCAGGTGAGGGCGGGGCGTTGCGAGGGCGGGTCCGGCGTGGTATGCAGCGAGGAGCCGCTACGCCGGCGCGAACCGAACGAAGTAGCCTCCATGAGGAGCGAGGGATGGAGAAGAAGCGCGTATTCGGGACGGGCGGGGAGCTCCTGGTCCATCAACTCTTGGCGCAGGGTGTCCGCTACGCCTTTACCAACACCGGCAGCGCGGAGGCCGGGTTCTTCAACGCCCTGCTGACCGTTCCCGGCGTGCAGCCGATCCTGCTCCTCGCGGAGTCGCTCGTCCTCTCGGCCGCCGACGGGTACGCGAAGGCTGCGCGCAAGCCGGCCTTCGTCAACGTGCACCTGGCGGCGGGCACGCGGCAGGGATCGGGCCAGCTTCAAAACGCCTACTTCGACGGCACGCCCATGGTGGTCACCGCCGCCATGCGCGACGTGGGCTCCTACGGTGACCACGGAGCCCTGGTGGCGAGCGGCGGCTTCTCCCAGATGGGGGCCGTCGAGGACATCACGAAGCGGCGGTGGGAAGTCTGGGAGGCCGGCGGCATCCCCACGGTCACCCGGCGCGCCTTCAAGGACGCCACCACCTTCCCCACCGGTCCCGTCTATGTGGCCTACGCGAGCTCGGCGCTGGAAGCGACCAACGTGGAGGCCGTCATCCAGTCGGCGGACCCGCCCCACATGGGCGCGCTGCCGGACGCGGGGGTGATCCACGCGATCTGGGATGCGCTGCTCAACGCGGAGAAGCCCCTGCTCGTCTGCGGACCGGACATCGGGGCGGCGGGCGCGGAAGACGAGATCCTCCTCCTCGCTGAGCGCCTCGCCCTGCCCGTGGCCACCGGCATCTTCGACTACGCGAGCTTCCCCGTGCACCATCCGAACTACGTCGGAGGCGTCGAGGCGCTCTCCGAGGAGAGCTACGACGTGGTCTGCTGCGTCGGCTACCGGCAGAACACGCGCGGCAATCCCACGGATCTGCGCTTCCGCGAGGCCGGCACCATCATCGGGATCGGGCACGATCCGTCGCTCCTCGGCAACACCTTCCCGCTGGACATCGCGGTGTGGGGCAACGTGCGACAGACGCTCGCCGCGCTCAATGCCTCGTGGAAGGACACCAGCGCGCGGCTCCCACACATCGAGCGACGCGCCGCCTCCCTGCGATCGACGGGTGAGGAGCGGGCGCGGCAGCTCCACGCCGAGGCTCGGAAGCACGCCGCCGAGCAGCCGATCCACCCGAACTATCTCTCGCACGTGGCGGGCTCGGTGCTCCCCGAGGGAACGCTGGTCGTGTCCGAAAGCTTCCGCAACGCGGACCACCTCATGCCGTTCGGCTTCGACAAGCGGCAATGGCGCCTCGTGCGGACCTTCGGCGCCTCACTCGGCCACGGCATCGGCGCCGCGGTGGGGGCGCAGCTCGGGGCTCCCGACCGCCCCGTGGTGTGCAGCGTCGGCGACGGCGCGGTGATGTACAGCGCCTCGGGCTTCTGGACCATGGCGCGCTACGGCCTGCCCATCCTCACCATCGTCTGGAACAACCTCAACTACCAGACGGTGCGCACCAACTTCCACACCTTCGGCGGGGAGATGGCCAAGCAGAAGAAGTATCCGGAGGTCTATCTCGGCGATCCCGACATCGACTTCGTGATGCTCGCGAAGGCGCAGGGGATCCAGGGGATGGCCGTCCGCGAGCCGCGGGAGCTCGAGTCGGCGCTTCGGCGCGGCGCCGATGCGATCGCGGCCGGCGAGCCCTATCTGCTCGATGTGCGCGTGGCCACGGTGGGCAGCGGCGCCGAGTCCATCTGGCATCAGCGCTTCAAGCTGCGGGACTAGGGCGCGCGCTCATCGTGACGGTAGCCAGGCTGGACCCCGCCTGCTCCATCGTCTGCGACCGCTGCAACACGGGCGAGTGAGCGGCAGGCGGACGGCTCCGTTGATGGACCGGCGGAGGTTCCTCGCGCTCACGAGCCCGCTGCTCGTCGCTCCCCTCGCCGCCTACGCGCAGCCGTCGTCCGGGCTGCGCCGCGTCGGATATCTCGGAACCTCCTCGCCCACCCTGGAGCCCCAGTACGTCGACGCGTTCCGCCAGCAGCTTCGCCAGCTCGGTTACGTCGAGGACCAGCACGTCGTCATCGACTACCGATGGGCCGAGGGGCGAGACGATCGACTCCCCGATCTTGCCGTTCAGCTGGTCCGCCTCAAGCCGGACGTCATGGTGACCACGGGCACGCCCGGGACGCTCGCTGCGATGAAGGCGACGAAGACAATCCCCATCGTCATGGCGTCGTCGGCGGACCCGGTGCGAAGCCGGATCGTCGAGAGCCTCGCGCGGCCGGGCGGGAACGTCACGGGATTCACGATCCTGGGGCCGGAGCTCGAGGGCAAGCGCATGGAGCTGCTCAAGGTGGCCATGCCGAGGCTCTCGCGCGTCGCCGTGCTCTGGAATCCCGCCAATCCCGGCATCGCCTTCCATTTGGAAGCCATCGAGAAGGCGGGGCGGACGTTGCACGTCGCAGTGGGACCCGTGGTGGAGGTGCGACGGGTCGAGGACCTGGATGGCGCGTTCGCCACCATCGGCACCGGCCGGCCTGACGCACTCGCCGTGCTCGCGGATCGCTCGCTCCTCTCTCACCGCGCCCGGATCGTCGAGTTCGCGACGGCGCACCGGCTCCCCACCATGTTCCCGTACGGCGAGTACGTGGACGCGGGTGGGCTCATGTCGTACGCGCCGAGCAACATCGAGCTGTTTCGCGGCGCGGCCACCTACGTGGACAAGATCCTCAAGGGCGCGAAGCCCGCCACCCTGCCCGTCCAGGAGCCGACCAAGTTCGAGCTGGTCATCAACCTCAAAACGGCCAGGAGCCTCGGGCTCACCATCCCGCCGTCGCTCCTTCTGCGGGCCGATCGCCTCGTCCAGTAGCCCGATCAATCCTCGGAAGATGGCCAGCGGATGCGCGGGCGCGCCCGTCGCTCCGACCAGGCGGAGCGGCGTAGCCGTGAAGAGGAACTCGTGGCGTCCTTCCTCGGCGCAAGCCTGGGCGAGCCGCTCGGGATCCGTGTTGTCGACGAGAGCCAGTCCCAGGAAGGGAATGGCCAGATGCGGAGACAGGCCGAAGCCGGGATAGCCGCTGGGCCGCTCGTCCATCATGTCCCACGCAATGGCGGCAATGTCCTTGGCGCGGAACCATTCGAGACAGGAGAGATGCAGCCCGGGATGCTCGGAGATCCGTGGCACCCACTCCGGGTGCGCCTGACGGAACTTCTCGTCGCCACTTCGCACCACCACCGCGTCGCCCGGCTCCTCCTTCACCCCCGCGCGCCGCTCCGCCTCGTCCAGCTCGCGCGGGGTCACGGGATGCCCCACCGTCACGTAGCCCTCCTTGCGTCCCGCCGCGATGTCGAGGAAGACGCCGCGCGTGGTGATGCCGCGCTCGAAGATGGGATCGATGGGGCACCACCTGGCGCCCTCTACGCTCAGGCTCTCTGCGAACGGCCGGCCGTTGTAGAGCTCGCCGTCCCATCCCACGTGGCAGAGGGCGTCCACGTGGGTGATCCAATACCCGTGATAGACCATGTCGAATCGGTCGAGGACCACGTCCACGCGCTCTCGCTTGGCGGGGAAGGTCATGTGGTACATGTACACGGGGCGCGGCACCACGTCGCGCGCGAGGGACACCGTGCGGCCCTTCGTGATGAGCCGCTGCGCCTGCGCCTGCTTGGCAGGGGTGATGAGGTTCACGGTGCCGAGCTGGTCGTCGTGACCCCAGCGCCCCCAGTTGTTCAGCTCCTTGAAGTACCCTTCGACGCGATCGCGGGTGGGAAGAGCGGCATCGGCCATGAGGGATCCTTTCCGGAAGAGTTGTCTCGCTACGCCGGCTATCCGGTCAGCGACGGGGACGGGTGCGCCTCAATGCGGCCCGCAGCACGGGTCCCATGGCCGGCTCGCTGATCGTCGCCGCGCCGGCGGCCTGCGGCACTGGAGCCGGCGCCTTGCCCCGCGCCGCGTCGCGCATGACGGTCGCTGTGCAGCCGATGGCCTTGGAGCGCCGGCGCACGAACCGCGCGGGGTCCTCCCCGTCGAACGTCACGCGCTGCCGGAAGTTGCTGACCGAGGTGATCACGGGCGCGATCTAGGCGGGGCCGTCGACGGTGCCAATCGACAGCGGCACCTGCCGCAGGGCCTGCACCCCCGGCGGACCCGACACGACGAGGCGTTCCTGCAGCAAGGTCCGGCCGTGCCGGTCGATGAAGCGGATGACCACCTCGCCTGCACCGATGACCGCGATCTCCATGCTCCACCTCCCCGATGCGGGCCGTTCGCCTCAGGCGATGGTCTCGTCGAGATAGACGTGCGATCCGATGCG
>Ga0126382_10001184_pt1 | contig 10622 bp, 8 predicted proteins | sample PanSoiMetPlot_30_FD_92548 | JGI IMG/M metagenome (GOLD analysis project Ga0126382, IMG submission 92548) | Tropical forest soil microbial communities from Panama - MetaG Plot_30 | ecosystem: Environmental > Terrestrial > Soil > Tropical forest > Bulk soil | place: Panama | collected 2016-02-17 | reverse complement strand
GTAGGCGAAGAAAGGCTCGAAGGCCTTTGTGGTCTCCGACGGCGTGGGCTGCAGCGGCCCGACGCCGAAGCGGATCTTCCCGCTCTTCTCTTGCGCGAAGGCAAGCGCGGAGATCGATGATGCGAGAGCGGTCACGACGACTGCAGCGATGAGCCAGCGGGATGCGAGGCGCATGGAGTCGTGGCTCCTGTGGCAGCGTCGAATTCGCTGCGGGGAGAGTGATCAGCTACTAGCCGGACACTCGGGGGAGGGTACGCGCACGGGTCCGATATGTCCAATAGGGTCTGTCAATGGCCACAGGGCGAGCCTATAGTTAGTAGCGCGGCTTTCGGGCTACTTGGAGAGAGCTCCCTCGTGACGGAGGAGCCAGCCCTTGCGCTCGACTCCGCCCGCATAGCCGGTGAGCCCGGCATCGCTGCCGATGAGGCGATGGCAGGGAATGACGATGGCCACGGGATTGAGCGCGTTGGCGCGTCCCACCGCTCGAGGCGCGGCGGGACGCCCGAGGCGGGCGGCGAGCCGTCCATAGCTCGAGGTCTTGCCCGGCGGGATATTCCGCAGCGCCCGCCAGACCGCTTGCTGGAAAGGCGTGCCGCCGGGATTCACCGCGATCGCGTCGATGGCGTGGAGATCGCCCGCGAAGTACGCCTCGAGCTTTTCACGGACGCCGAGAGGATCGTGCCGGCGGCGGAGCACGAAGCGCCCGAAGCGGCGCGCCAGCTGCGCGGTCAGGCGGTCCTCTACGTCGGTGAATTCGAGAGCGCACACGGTCCGCGCGTCCGTCACCAGCGTGAGCGGACCGATCGGAGAGTCCACGGTGTCGGCGAAGAGCTCCACGTCGGGAGGAGCCGACGTCACCGCGGTGCCCCGGCTCATGACCCGAGCCGCTCCACGCTGTAGATCGTGCGCCGCCCGTTGAAGATCTCGTAGCGCACGCGTACCTTCACGCCCTCCACGAGCTGATCGAGTTGCCGTGGATTGGTCGCCCACACCTCTTTCCCGTCAGTCAGCACGAGGCGGCCCTGGAGCCGGTCGACCTCGCGCACCTCGGAGACGACCCAGTGGGGAGGCTCATCGCTGGCCACGCCCCGGCCTGCCAGGGTCGGAGCGCTCATGAGCAGCAGCGCCAGGAGAGGGGAGACGACGGAGACACGCATGTCAGGCCGGAGTATGGGTAAAGGGCAGCCGCACGAAGCGCACGCGCTCGACCTCGATCACCAGCACCACGCGCTGTGCTGGATTGTCCCGCATAGGAAAGTCCTTGCTCGTGTACTTGCGCGAGATGCGATCCATGATCTTGAAGTCGGCGTCCTTCCACCGCTCGACCACGCGCCCGCGGAGCTGCGCTTCCACGTACGGGTTGTCGAAAGCCACCACGGACAGGGCCACCCGTGGATCGCGCTTGGTGTTGCGGGCCTTGAGCGAGCCCTCCCCCGTGCCCACGAGGATCCGATCGCCTTCGAGGTCGACCCACACGGGCGCCGCCTGCGGCGAGCCGTCGGGGAGGAGCGTGGCGAGGTGGGCGAAGTTGGCCCCGCGGAAGAGCGCTTTGACCTCCTCGGAGAGCGCCACGCCCACGCGCGGCCCTCCTCAGGAGTCCGCGGTACCCGCGTGCACGATCACGACGCCGCGCTCGCGCAGGTGCGCGTCCACGTCCACGTGCTGCCGGCGCTCCTGTTGCCGGCGCTCGCCCGGAGCGGTGTCGGAGCGCTGGCGCCGCTCTCCCACGCGGCGATCCATGACGATGCGGATCCGCGCGTCGTGGCTGAACTCGCGCTGGAGGTACTCGTAGAGCTGCGGATTGTAGCGCGCCACGATGAAGATCTCGCCGAGCTGCATCATCTCCTCGCCGCAGCGGCGCACCCAGAACGGCACGTCCATGCCGCGGAACATCATGAAGGCGGTGACGAGATACTCCTCGGCCCGCTCACGATCGCCGCGCAGGCGCATCACCCGCCCCATCCCCATCTTGGCGTGGGCGATCACGGGCTGCATGCGCAGCTCCTCCGCGGTGTTCAGGGCTCGGCGATAGTTCTCCTCCGCCTGGGCGAGGGCTGCTGCGTCGCCGCGCGAGTCGAGATCGCCCAGGAGACGCCAGGCCCACGCCTGATGGCCGCGCTCCTTGTGGGAGACGGCAAGGTCGAGGGCGTGGCGCGTCGTCTCCCTGGCCTGGTCGAGCTGGCCCGCGGCCATCTGCCCCTCGGCGAGATTGAGCATCCACAGGGCGAGTAAGGCGTTTATGCCCAGGACCTCGCTCAGATGCACGCCATCTCTCAACAACGGCAAGGCTTCGTCGAGCCGTCCCGAGAGCGCCTGGGTCAGCCCGAGGAGGGAGGCGGGAATGGGCCGCCACACGTCGAGGTGCTTCTCGCGGCAGGCTTCCAGGCTCGGCTGGAGGTAGCCGAAAGCGCGATCGAGATGGCCGCGGCGGAGCCAGACGAGGCCGGCCAGTGTTCGTGCGATGGTCTGGCCGTACGCGTGGCCCGCACCGTCGGCAACACGCAAGGCTTGGTCCGCGCAGGCATCGGCGGCGTGAAAGTCGCCGAGCTCGGCCAGGGTGAAGGCGAGCCAGCCGCTCGACGTCACGTAGGAAATGGCGGACTGATCGGCGGCGGAGCCGCGGGCCATAGCGAGCGCGTCCACGTTCTGGCGCAGGATCAGCTCGGCGCGGCGGTACTGCCCCTGCGCGTGACAGGACAGGCCAAGGTAGCCGCGGGCGAGGGCCTGCAAGGCCAGGTCCTGAGTCGCGTCCGCGATGCGGAGACAGCGCTCGCCGTACTCGTTGGCAAGATCGGGCTCGCCGTTCAGGTAATGGTAGTTGACGAGATAGCTGTACACGCGGCCGAGGCGGGACTCGTCGCCGAGCTCGGCGCCCAGGTGCTCCGCTTCCTTGGAGAGCTGGAGCACGTCGCGCAGCCGCCCGAGTTGGAGTAGCGGCGGCCGGAGCTCGAGACGGATATCGATGGACTGCTCGAGCTTCGAGCGGCCTTCCGGGAGATGCGTGAGCGCCTGCAGCGCCTGATCGAGGAGGGCGACCGCCTCCTGGTTGGCGGCGCGCGATACCGCTTTGGCTCCGGCCTGGCGCAAATAGTTGATCGCTTTATCCCAGATCTCCCCGCGTACGGCATGATGCGCGAGCCGCTCCACCTGCTCGCCCAGCCGGTCCGCGTTGAGCCGCTCCAAGGCCTCCATGGCCCGCCCGTGGAGCGCGCGCCGCCGTCCGGTGAGCAGGCTCCCGTAGGCGACGTCGTGGGTGAGGGCATGCTTGAAGGTGTACTCGAGGGTGGGGAAGAGCATGGTCTCGTAGATGAATTCAGCGGACTGGAGCCGCATCAAGCCCGAGCGCAGCGTCTCCTCGGGCACCTCGACAACGGCTTCGAGGAGCGCGAAGGGCACATCCTTGCCGATGACGGACGCGGCCTGGAGGAGTCGCTTGTCGTCCGGCTCCAGGCGGTCGATGCGGGAAGCGAGCACGGCCTGCACCGTGGGCGGCATCTGCAGGGTCTCCACGGGCGCCTGGAGCCGGTACTGGCCGCGCACCCCCGTGAGGGCTCCCGTTTCTACCAGCGACTGCACGCACTCCTCGAGGAAGAACGGATTGCCTTCCGTCTGCTGGACGAGGAGCTGCTTGAGAGGCTGGAGCGTGGGCTCCGGCCCGAGGATGGCCTGCAGCAACTCCTCGGCGCTCTCCGGCTCCAGCGGATCGATGCGGAATTGCGTGTAGTAGCTCTTGCCGCCCCAGCCGTGCGTGTACTCCGGCCGGTAGTTGACCATGAGGAGCATGCGCGCGGCGGGCAGGCTTTCCACGAGGCTGTCGAGGAAGGCCTGGGTCTCACCGTCCACCCAGTTGAGATTCTCGAAGATCACGAGGAGCGGCTGCACCTGGCTCTCGCGCAGGAGGAGGCGCTTCAGGGCGTCGAGGGTGCGGCGACGCCGTTCGCGCGGATCCGGCTCCTGCCCCTCCGTGTCGTCCACCGGCACGTCGAGCAGGGAGAGAAAGACGGGGATGGTGGGGCGCAGGTTCTCGTCCAGGGTAAGCAGCTTGCCCGTGACCTTCTCGCGGATGCGCCGGGCATCATCGTGGTCCTCGATCCCGAAGTAGGTCTTGAGGAGGTCGCTCACCGGCAGGTACGACGTCGTCTTGCCGTAGGACACGGGCGAGCTCTCCAGGACGAGCCAGCCGTGCGTGCGGTGCGAATGCGTGAACTCCCAGAAGAGCCGCGACTTGCCCACCCCCGGCTCACCGGAGACGGCCACGATCTGCCCCTGCCCCGCCCGCGCCTTCTCGAGCGTTTCGCGCAGCCGGCTGAGCTCGCCATCGCGGCCCACGAACGGTGTCAGCCCGCGGGCCGCCGCCGCCTGCAGTCGCGACCGCACGGCGCCCGCGCGGAGGATTTCGAAGACCTCCACCGTCTCGGCGAGGCCGCGCACGGGCACGGGTCCGAGCGGCCGCACCTCGATGTAGCCCTCGGCGAGGCGCAGCGTGTCCTTGGTCATGAGCGCGGTGCCCGGGCGGGCGAGTTGCTCCATGCGGGCGGCCAGATGCGTGGTCTGCCCGATGGCGGAGTAGTCCATGTGCAGATCGCTGTCGATGGCGCGCACCACCACCTCGCCCGAATTCAGCCCCACGCGGATCTGCACGTCGATGCCCTGGGCTCGGCGGAGCTCGTCCGCGTACCAGCCCACCGTCTCCTGCATGCGGAGCGCGGCGTGACAGGCGCGCACGGCGTGATCCTCGTGGGCCACCGGCGCGCCGAAGAGGGCCATGATGCCGTCGCCCATGACCTGGTTCACCGTGCCCTCGTAGCGATGAATGGCCTCCATCATGCGTTCGAGGACGGGATCGAGGATCTTGCGCGCCTCCTCCGGATCACGATCGGCGAGAAGCTCCATCGATCCCTTCACGTCGGCGAACAGCACGGTCACGAGCTTCCGCTCGCCCTCGAGCGCGCCCTTCGCGGTGAGGATCTTGTCGGCGAGGTGTTTGGGTGTGTAGGTCTGCGGATCGGAGAAGCGGTGGCCTGGACTCGGCCCGGCGCCCGTCACCGGCGCCCCGCATGCTCCGCAAAATCGGGCGGCCGCGGCCACCTCCACGCCGCAGGAGGAGCAGGTGCGCCCAAGCTTCGCTCCACACTGCTCGCAGAAGCGCGCTCCTTCGCGGCTCCGAGCTTGGCAGCGTGGACAGGTCACGGCGTAACCTCCTGCGGAATAGGTACAAGTGCCCTTTTGACAGGGTGCCGGGAGTGTAGACCCCCGCAAGGGGCGCGGTCAAGCTGCGGTGGCGCGGCTCGGGAAGCGGGGGCTATGCTCGCCGCGTGATGGGTTCGGCCCGCTTCCGCACCCGGCGACGCCAGCTCGGGGCCATCATGCTCGCGGCCTGCGCCATTGCTCCTGTCTTCAATGTGCTCACGAGCGAGGCGTCCGCACGGGAAGCCTGGCAGGGCGCGGTCGACGGGATGGTCATCTCCCTCCTGGTGGGCGGCTACATGCTCTTCGCGCGCGACGGCCGCCTCCGGTCCTTCTTCCAAAGGATCGGCTTCTGGACCGATTTCGCGCTGAGTAGCGTCATCGTGCTCGCGCTCTTCGTGGTGGGGCGCGCCACGGGCAAGATGCTGACCACGCTCGACCCGCATAGTTTCGTCACGAGCTTTACCGAGCCCCACCTGCGTTACGCCACGCCCTTCTTCGCGGTGTTTGCGGTGGTCATCACGTTCGTGCTCCAGATGAACCGCCTGGTCGGCGCCAACGTGCTCGGCTACTTCATGGCCGGCGTCTATCACCGCCCGCGGCCGGAGGAGCGCATCTTCCTCTTCCTCGACCTCCAGGGCTCCACCCGTCTCGCCGAGGAGCTGGGGAGCGCGCGGTACTTCGAGCTGCTCCGCCGCTTCGTGGACGACCTGACCGAGCCCGTGTTGCAGGCCGACGCGGAGATCTACCAGTACGCGGGCGATGAAGTCGTGGTGACGTGGCGCCTGGACGCGGGGCTGCGTGCGGCCAATTGCGTCCGCTGCTTCTTCGGCATCCGCGCCACCGTGGCCCGTCATGCGTCTCGCTACCAGCGCGAGTTCGGCGCCGTCCCGCGCTTCCGTGGCGGGCTTCACGGCGGCCCCGTCACGGGCGGCGAACTGGGCGATCTCCGCCGGCAGATCGTCTTCGTGGGCGACATTCTCAACACCGCCGCCCGCCTCGAAGAGTATGCCAAGCGCATGAACTTCGATCTGGTCGTGTCGGGAGCGCTCCTCGAACGCCTCGCCCTCCCCGATGGGGTACGCGCGGTGCGCTGCGGTGAGCTCGCCCTGCGGGGCAAAGAAGCGCGCGTGGACGCCTACAGTCTCACGGAAGCCTGAGCCAACACCGCGTCCAGTCGCGCTATCCTAAGCGGGTCCATGCCCCTGCCCGTTGGGCTTCGCGCGCTCCATCACGTCGACTTCCGCCGCTTCTTCGGAGCCCAGATGGTGGCGCAGACGGGCAACTGGATGCAGACGGTCGCCCAGTCCTGGCTCGTGCTCCAGCTCACGTCTTCTCCCTTCAAGCTCGGCCTGATCGGCTCGCTCCAGTTCGCGCCCATCCTGCTCTTTTCCCTCGCCTCCGGCGCTCTCGCCGACCGAGTGCGAAAGCGTCGGCTCATTGTGATCACCCAGATGGCGCAAGGATGCCAGGCCTTCGCCCTGGCCGCACTCGTCGCCTCGGGTCACGTCGAGTACTGGCACGTGGCCCTTCTCGGCTTCTGCTCCGGCCTCGCCAACGTCATGGACCAGCCCGCACGGCAGTCGCTGGTGGCGGAGATGGTGGGACGCGCGAACGTGGCGAGCGCTGTCGCTCTCAATTCCGCCTCGTTCAATGCCGCCCGCATCGTGGGGCCAGGGCTGGGCGGCGTACTCATCGCCCGCTACGGCGTGACGCCCGCCTTCATCGTGAGCGGGCTCAGCTCCGCGGGGGCCGTCATGGTCTTCCTCATGTTGCGCACGCAGGGCTTGCCGCGCGTCCGCTCGGGCGACGGCGTCCTCGCCGACATGCGCACGGGTATCCGCTACGCGCTCGGCACGCCGGAGATCCGTCTCACCCTCGGCCTGCTCTTCCTCGTGAGCATCTTCGTCTTCAACTTCACGGTCTACGTGCCGCTCGTCGTGCGCACCGTTCTCCACCTGGGCGCCGAGGGCTTCGGCCTCCTCATGGCCTGCCTGGGAATGGGCGCGGTGACGGGCGCGCTCACCGTGGGCGCCCTCGGCGCACGGCGCCCGCCCATCACCGTCATGTTCGCCATGGCCACCCTGGCCTTGAGCTCGCTCATCCTGCTCTCTGCGGTGCGGGTGTTCTGGCTTGCCGCCGTCATGCTCTACTGCACCGGCCTCTTCGGCGTCGTGCTCGTGGCGAGCTGCAACACCGCCATGCAGCTCCTCGCCCCCGACGAGCTCCGCGGCCGCGTCATGAGCCTCTACACCCTTGTGTGGGGCGGCGTGTTCCCCGTAGGCGCCTTCCTGGTGGGCGCGGTATCGGAGCGATGGGGCGTGGGCACCTCGCTCTTCGTGAACGGCACCACAGGATTGCTCGGGGTGATCCTGCTCGCCGGGTGGTGGATGTCGCGCGACGTGATCGTCCAGCGCCGGGATGCCTAGCACCCTCGGAGGGGGGCATCGCCCCCTTCCGAACCTCCCTGAGGATTCGGTTGCGCTGGCAAAGCTCGCGCTCGGAGCGAGAACATTGGAGCGGCAAGCGCTTGGTCAAGGGCGTCAGGCGCGCTTTCTCCGACTGGCTCCTAGCCAGCTATGTCCGGATTCCGCACGTGCGACCGTCTCGCGCTCAGTATGTTCGTGACAAGGCCTGGCTGATGCATTAGCGGCCGATGCGCTTGATCACCATGGCCGAGGGTGAGCCAGGGAAGGGCCAGCCGGGAATCCAGGCCGAGAAGCGGCCTGCAGTGCCGCCTGCCACCACGATGCGGATGTTCGAGGGCTCGCGGAACTTCGCCACCGCGCTCCCCGCCACGGTGGCGCGCGTCTCCTCCCAGAGGAACTGTCGGACGTCGCGCTTCGACCAGCCGTCACCCGCAATCGTGCGCGCGTGCTCGGGCCCGATCACGAGCACGGTGTCGGTGAGGCCCGCATGCGAGTCGCTGGCGATGACCGCGCCGCTGCGCGCGACGCTGGCCAGCACCTCCCGCGCCGAGCGTCCCTGTGTGTTCGCCACCACCTGAAGCGTCTCCGCCGCCACTGCGGCCACCGTGCTCTCCTCCGCGGCGAAGCCGTGCTCGACGTGGAGGGGCTCCCACGGGCTCTCCTCCTCATTCTCGCCGATGCAGTACGAGTAGCGGCCGGGCTGAGAGAAGGTGGACATGCTGATCGCGCCGGGGGCGGCGCCGCCGATGTTCTGCCACACGAGGCGCACGGCCCGGCCGATCGTGGCGTTGGCACGCCAGCCCGGACCGAAGACGCCCGCGCCGCAGTTGACCTCGAGAGCGGCGCGCACCGGCCCGTTGAGCACGAGGAGCAGGGCCACGGCGTCCGTGGTGCCCGACACGCCGACGAGGGCGAAAGCCGGGTCGCAGATCGCTTCCACGCCCGCGATCACCGCGGGTAGGTACTCGGCCCGGCATCCCGCCATGACGGCATTGACGGCGATCTTCTCCACGGTGGCCCGGCCCAGGCGCGGCGCGACCAGGCCGATCAGCTCGTCGCGGGGCCGTCCGCTCGCCTCCACTGCGGCGGCCACCCGCGCGGCCGTGGGCGGCACTACGGGCAGGCCGTCGGTGACGCCGCGCGCGTGGAGCGCCTCGAACGGATCGTCGAGCGGGATGCCGCGCACGGTCACGTGGACTCCGGCGGCTCGGCGTTGGGGCCGCGGCTCCGGCGGATGCGCACCTGCACGTCCTTGACGACGCCGCGCTCGATCTCGACGCGCACTTCCTGGGCGAGGACGGCCCAGGCCTCGACGGTGGCGACCCATCGCATGCGCTGGCGCGTCTCGGGCTCGGCGCGCCACCCGCGATAGACGAGCACGCTGCGATCCGGCTCTCCCGTCCGCTCTTCCTCCTCGACCTCCATGCCGCACATGCGTAGCACGTCCTCGCGGGTGGTGCGGCCGGGCTCGATGCGCTCGAGCACCTCGCGCCCGATGAGCACCCCGCGCTCGCGGGGCAGGATCTTGGCGCCCGGCACGCCCAGATGCAGCCGCCCGCGCAGCCGTCCAATGAGGGCGACGGCGGAGCGTCCGAGCACGGGGCCGAGGGCGGGTCCGGCAGCAAGGAGGAGGAGCGGGATGACCACGATCATCACGCCCTGGAGCTTCGAGAAGTAACCGAACTGGACGCCGAGGTGCTGGGGCACCACGCCCTCGCCCGAGCCCATGAAGAGCGAGACCACCTCCGTGCTCTCCAGGGACTGGCTGAGCCTCCGCATGCTCGTGGGCGGATAAACCTGCTCGATGCGCAGGTGCTCCGCCTCGGTGAAATGCACGGCCAATTCCGCGGGAGCGTCAGCGAGCCGGATGGCGCGGTCCCGGTGCTCCGCGTACATGGGAAAGATCGGCCGGTCTCGCACCTCGTTGTAGGACAGCGTGAACTGATGTCGCTCGCCCGTGAAGAGCGTCTCGAACCAGCGCGCCTGCCCCGGCTTGATCACCCCGCTCGCCCGCATGCGGAGACTCGTCATGAACGTGGCGTTGGCCATTTGCTGCGTCCACGGAATGCGAATCCACGTTCCCGGTGGGCTCAGGCCGAGCGCGGGACTGTCCTGTACGAAGGTGACGTACGGAGCCTCACCCGCCGGTTTGGGCGCAGACTCCACGCCTTCGCCGTAGATGTTCTGGACGTAAAGCGGCAGCCGGCCGCTGCCCACCACGCTGAAGCCGCGAGCCTCCACGTATTTCTCCAAGGTCTTGTCACCCTTGCCCTCACCGAGCGGGCTCGTCACCTCCCCCGGCCACAGGAGGAAGATGTCCTGCTCGAGGCCGCGGCTCTTGCCCGTATCGACGTCGAGAGACCAGCGGACCTCCACGTCGACCGGGCCGAGCGACGGCGTCACGGTGGCGCGGATGGTGAGCGGGCCCACCGCGAAGGTGGGATCGGCGACGGAGGCGATGAAGATCTGCGCGGAAGCGACATCAGCGACCAGGAGCGAGAGCGCGGCGAGAAACGGGACGCTGCGCGCCAGAGCCATCGGCAGATGATAGCAGACCTGTGTTAGGCTCTCGCCCATGCGCGCCACCTCGCATCTTGCCGAATTCGTCACGAAGAGCCGCTGGGAGGATTGTCCAGTCGAAGCAGTGGAGGCGGCGCGCCGCGCCATCCTCGATTGCCTGGGCGTGATGCTCGCCGGCTCGGTGGAACCGGCCGCGCGCATCGTCACGGAGGTGGCGCGCGCCGAGGGCGGCTCGCCTCTCGCCACCGTGGTGGGCACCTCGCTGCGCACCGGCGCGGTGTGGGCGGCCCTCGCCAACGGTACCGCCGCCCACGCGCTGGACTTCGACGACACCAACTTCGCCATGATGGGCCATCCCTCGGCCCCCGTGCTCGCGGCCGCGCTCGCTGCAGGCGAGCTGGCCCTGGCCGACGGCCGCGCCCTCGTCCACGCCTTCCTCCTCGGCTTCGAGGTCGAGACGACCATGGCCACGGTGATGAATCCGCC
>Ga0126382_10001182_pt1 | contig 10626 bp, 10 predicted proteins | sample PanSoiMetPlot_30_FD_92548 | JGI IMG/M metagenome (GOLD analysis project Ga0126382, IMG submission 92548) | Tropical forest soil microbial communities from Panama - MetaG Plot_30 | ecosystem: Environmental > Terrestrial > Soil > Tropical forest > Bulk soil | place: Panama | collected 2016-02-17 | reverse complement strand
CCGATCGTCTTGGCCGTTTGCAGGTTGATGACGAACTCGAATTTGGTGGGCAGCTGGACCGGCATTTCGGCTGGCTTCTCGCCCTTGAGGATGCGGCCGACGTAGACGGCCGTCTGGCGATACTGGTCCTGAAGATCCGAACCGTAGCTCATCAGCCCACCAGCTTCGGCAAGCTCGCGCCGATGGTACAGCGCCGGCAGCGTATGGCGCACCGCCAGCGTGATGAGTTGCACGCGACGGGCGACGAAGAGCGATTCCGGGCTGATAAGAAATGCATCGGCCCGTTTTTTGACAAGCGTTGCAAAGGCTCGGTCGATGTCTGCATTTGTGCTCGCGGTGATGACTTCGATTTGCCGCCCGATGGCCGAAGCCGCCGCCTGCAATTCTGTGACATAGGAATCGGTAATAATGGGATTGTCCGGGTTGAGGCGCACGCCAAAGCGTGTTGCTCCCGGCAGCAACTCGTGGAGCAGCCCGAGCCGCTTTGTCCCGATCCCCACGCCGAAGTCATTGATCCCAGTGGCGTTGCCACCCGGCCGATTGAGGCTGGCAACGAGGCCGATTTTCACCGGGTCAGCACCAATGACGAAGACAATGGGGATCGTCTCCGTCGCCGCCTTGGCCGCGAGCGTCGCGGCGGTACTGCCCGGTGTCACGATGGCAGTCACACGCCGGCGAAATAAGGCGTGTACTCATTAAGCGCAGTTCGCGGTGACGCCGGCCTTGGTTCAAAAAGCCGCAGGTTTGTCCAAAAAAGAGTGATTGACGGAGTTGTTCTGTCAAACCGATGCTCGTAAGCGGCTGCTGCCGTTGAGGGCCGCACACAACTTCAAAATCGAGCCTGAGCCCCCGGCTACAGAGGCCGCATGCATGCATGCATGCATGCATGAGAACTCTCATTTGGGGCACGCGAAAAGCTATGGGAGGAACTCCATGTCCATGATCTATCCTTGCCGAAAGCTGCGGTTGCTAACGTTTGCGACTGCGCTTGTTGTGTCGGCCCCGACGGGACTGGCCCAGGCTCTGGGGATCACCTTTTTTTCATCTGGTCCAGATGCCTCGGCAATCACTCCATCAGTGGACGCTTTTAGAAGTGACCTCGGGAGCCTAAATCCCAATGTCACGGGTTCGTTCGGTACGGGCAGGCGAGAAATAAATTGGGATGCCGTACCAGCTAATTTTTCCGCCCCAAATCTGCTTCCGAATAACTTCTTCAACGTAAATTCGCCGCGTGGCGCGGTGTTTTCCACACCTGGGGCGGGAGTTGAGGTCAGCGCGAACGCCGCAGACGGGCCAGTACGGTTTGGAAACATCGACCCGAATTACCCCTCGTTGTTTCAAGTGTTCAGTCCGCAGAAGCTATTCACCGCAATCGGTTCGAACATTGTAGATGTGAACTTTTTTATACCGGGAACTACAGTTCCCGCGCTAACTCGCGGCTTTGGAGCCGTTTTCACTCATGCGGCTCTTCCGGATACGACGTCGTTGCTGTTCTTTGGACCTAACAATGAATCTCTCGGTACGTTCTTCGTGCCTTCAGTGCTGGGGGACCAAACTTTCTCGTTCCTAGGAGTCGACTTTGGGTTACCCGAAGTGAGCCGTGTCAGGATAACAAGTGGCAATGTAGCTCTGGCGCTTGGCCAACTCGGCCCGGGTGTAACCGTTATGGATGACTTCATTTATGGAGAGCCGAACCCAGTCCCTGGTCCCATCGTCGGTGCGGGACTGCCGGGCCTCATCTTGGCTTGCGGTGCTCTTCTGGCCTTGGTGCGCCGCCGTCGGCCGCTCGTCGCCTGAAAGGTTGGACCCCACTCCCACCGATCACCGATGAGCTTACAAGCGTGCTGGCCTTCCACGGTCAGCACGCTTTTGCTTTAGGCTCACCGTAATCGGGTCGGCCGAGTCCCGGCCTGATCTTCGCCAGCGGTGGCCTTCTCGGCTGGTGGCGACGGCGGAAGAAGATCGCCTGAGCAGTACAGCCAGAAAAAAGAGGTCGCCGACCATCGGCGCGTGCGGCCTCTCGGTCGGCGTAGCTCAGTCCCAGCACTTTGCTCTGCATTCTTTTGTCCTTCCTCTAAGCTAGGACGTGTACTCATAAAATCGGTACGTCCGCTTTACCCCCAACAACCGACATGGGAGCGGACATCGATTGAGGTCCGGTTTGTGCCAATAGACGACATTCCGCATTGCAGCAGATTTTCTTGTTTGATCGCCTGCGGAGCGGGAGAGGGTTTCACAGCACGCAAAAAAACACAGCGTCGCCTGTACAATTTGTTGCCGGAAAGACGCACGTGCGCATGAAAAGGTCTGTCGTATCCGTGCCGGCCATTGACGCGGAACGCGGCGGAGCCATCATGTTAAAGACGACTCATTATGCGCCGCGCCAAGCCAGGCAGCGGTCGCGCAGGGGTCGGGGGACCTCATGCCACATCGCGCTTTCACCGCTCGTCGCGGCGCATTGCTGTGCGCCACCGCGCTCGCGGGCGCGATGTTGTTCACCGCGCTCGCGGCCGCGCCCGCACGGGCCGATGGCGGCGCCGGCGGATCGGCTTTGCGCCCGATCGTGAAGAACTGCCGGAGGACATCGCGCTCGCTTATGCAAAGATATTGAAAGAGCCGCCGAAGCCGCCAAGCTTCGAGCAGCGCTGGAGCGTGTGGGGCGCGGGCTATGGCGGCAGCAATCGCACCAGCGGCGACGTGGCGGTGGTCGGCAGCCACGATCTCTCCGCCGCCACGGCGGGCGGCGCGGCCGGGCTCGATTACCGGCTCGCGCCCGGCACGGTCGTGGGCTTCGCGCTCGCCGGCGGCGGCACCAATTGGTCCCTGGCGCAAGGGATCGGCGGCGGCAAGAGCGACGCCTTCCAGGCCGGCGTCTACGGCACGACGCGATGGGGCCCGGCCTACCTCGCCGCCGCGCTCGCCTATACCAACCATTGGATGTCGACCGACCGCTTCGCCTTTGCCGGCGACCATCTCACCGCCAGCTTCAACGCGCAGAGCTTCGGCGGGCGCGTGGAGGGCGGCTACCGCTTTGCGACCTACTACGGCGGGCTCACGCCTTACGCCGCGATCCAGGCGCAGAGCTTCCACACGCCTGGCTACACCGAGGCCGGGTTGATCCCCAATGGCTTTGCGCTCAGTTTCAATGGCCGCGACGCCACCGACACAAGGAGCGAGTTGGGCGCGCGCTTCGACCGGGTTCTGTCGGTCTATGCCAATGCGGTGCTGGCGTTGCGCGGCCGGGTCGCCTGGGCGCATGACTGGGTGAGCGATGCGACGCTTGCGCCGGTGTTCCAGACGCTTCCCCGGAGCGAGCTTCATCGTCAACGGCCCGCTCCCGGTGAAGGACTCGGCGCTTGTTTCGGCCGGCGGGGAGCTTCGCGTCGCCAACGGCGTCACGCTGCTGGCCAAGTTCGACGGCGAGTTCGCGGGGCGCTCCAACACCTACGCCGGTACTGGCACGATCCGATACCGGTGGTAGGAACAGCGCTCAACAGAGACCTTCCATTCGGCGAAGTCGGTCCGGTTCGCCCGAAAGCGGACCAGGCCGGGCGATTTTATGAGTACACGCCCTAGCTCCGCCGCCAGGGCCGGCAGACGATCATTTTGACCCTCCGCCCAGCGATATTCGATCGCGACGTTTTGACCCTCGACGTAACCGGCTTCACTCAGCCCCTTGCGGAATGCGGCCAAGGGAGCCGCATAGGCCGCGGCCGATGCGCTGTGGAGAAAACCGATCAGCGGGATCGTTGTCTGTTGCGCCCGCGCCAGGACCGGCCAGCCGACGGCCGCGGCGCCGCCGAGCAGCGTGATGAACTCGCGCCGTTTCACTCGATCACCCCGTCGGCGCGGGCGAGCAGTTGTGCCGGCACGGTGAGGCTACGCCTTGTCGACATGTATATATCGGGAGACCCTAGGGCATTGATGGAACAACGTTCCGCCGGACACAATTTGGTCGCACAGACAGCGCGCACTTGGCAAGCATTTCGGAGAGGCTCTGTGATCCGAGCTTAGCGCCCCATGCCCCCCTCCATCAACTTTGCTCGACCGTAATAATCCGCGGCGGTCGCAGATGGCCCTTACTGGCGTCTCGGCACACACTTATCGGCTGCCGTCCATGTTTTGCAGGTCTATCCGAGACACCGCGCGGACACGAATTTCGAAGAAACCCATTTTTTTGCTATTGCCGTTCTCTACTCGGACGCCTGGGGGTGCATGAGCGGTACCTTGACGCCTCCGAAACCCGGCTCTCGCCGCTCGGACCGGAGCTGCTCCGCCGCGCTCTGGGTGGCGATGCCGCCGCCTTAGCCAAGGTAGGCAGGTTCATACTGGAGAAGCTTGGAGACTTCGCAAGCGCCGCATCTATCTGGAGCAGGCCTTCCTTGCTGGCGCTGCGATTGAAGACTTGGCCGTGGACTTGGCGGTCGCGGCCTTGTTCTCGGGGGCAGAGGGGTGAACACGGTGCATTGTCTCAGCACTGCGGAGGGCCTCATTCCATGGTGGTCAAAGCGGCTCAGGAGATGAGATTGCTACTTCAATGCGCCCGCCGAGACTATCACCGATAAGCCCATGTTCCGAGACGCCTTGAGCCTACCCGAGATTACTGCCCATAACTGGATTTCAGAGCAGTCCCGCGCCGGCATGCCCGACGAAGGCCTCGGCATCGCGGGAATAGGTCTTGAGCATTTCGAGGCTACGGTGGCCGGTCACGTCGGTGATCTTGATCAGGTTGGCGCCGCGCTTCACCGCGGAGGTCACGAAGCCGGCGCGCAGGCTGTGGCCGGCAAAGGCCGCAGCCTCGAGCCCGAGCTTGGCGGCGGCAGCCTTTACGATGGTCGCGACGTTGCGGGCGGCGAGGCGCCGATCCGTGACGCGTTGCGCGCGCTTGTTGAAGACGCGACGGAAGATAGCGCCCTTGGTGATTGAGGCGGCCTCTAGCCACGCTCGCAGCGCCGCCACCGGGCACGCAATCTCGCCGCGGGGGATGGCAACGCGCCGACCGAGGCCTTCCTGATCGGTCTTGCTGCGGCGGATTGAGACCAGGAGGCCTTCGGGCGCCTCCTCGAGATCCTCGACGTCGAGCGCCACAAGCTCGGAGCGCCGGAAGGCGCCGGCGAAGCCAAGCAGGATGATGGCACGGTCACGCAGCGCGCGAAGCGATGTGCCCCTTGCGCTCATGGCAATGACCATGTCCGAGGTGGCGGCTCTCTTGCGCACGGGGGCCGCCCCGATCGTGCGCCGAATGCCGCTCAAGGTCGCCTTCACGGCTTCATCGCTGGTCGGGTTGTTATGGCCGGCCGCGCGGTGGAAGTGGCGGATGGCGGCCAAGCGGCGCCCGAGCGTGCTTGCCCGCCTCCCAGCGGCCACCTCGTCGGCCAGGAAGCCGCACAGCGCAGGAGCGGTGGCCGGTAGCGCGCAAAGCCCGCGCGCCGTGCACCACGCCTCGAAAATGCGGAAATCGCTACCGTAGGCCGCCTGCGTGGCGGGGGCCTTGCTCGCCTTGGCGAAGTCGGCGGCGAGCTCGAGCGTGGCGGTAAGCTCGACCGGGAGTGCCGGCCGTTCGATGGTGACCAGCGCGTTCATCCAACCCTCCCGATACTTGAAAATATCGAGCACACGTTATATATCGGGCACACGATACGGTCAATACGGGCACACGAAAATGATGACTCCGGGCGAGAGTGTTGCTATGGGGCCACGCATGGGGCGCAAAAAGCGTTGGCCAGAGCGAGTGGGGGCGAAGTTTGCGTGCGGCACCCTGGCACGCATCGCCGCTGTGCTTGGCGAGGAGGAGGATCGGACCGCCTTTATTCGCCAAGCCGTCGAGCGCGAGATCGAACGCCGTCAAATGCCGGCGAGGGGCAGGAAGCCGAGGCGCCGGCCTTGACGGGCGCTATCCGGCAGCCGACCCGGGCTTTCATGTGAAAACCAATTCTCGATTTGCCACATGTCCATAATGGTGATTCCCGTCAGCGATACTTTCTTCATAGGGGAGCCGGCAGGTCCCGGCGCGCCACGGCCGCGAGGCCCCCCTCGTCGCCTCACTTGGCTAGGCAGTGGGGCATTGAGAAAGGCTCACCGCGATAGCGTCTCGCGGTGTCCATTCTGCCAATGGCCTATTCCTGGAGTCACTTTAATCGGCCGGCGGCTAGGTATCCGCATCGTGTCCGCGAATCACGCGGCGGGCCGTGTCCGCCCGTATCCGCGAATGTGCGGCGGGTGTCGTGTCAAGCGCTTTATTTTTCGTGGAATTGTTGACGGCACCTATTTTGGCCTTGGCGAAACTCCCGCCATTTGAGATTCTGATACGCCAGGCACCAAGGTTCGGCTCGGCTCTTCGAGGGATGTCGACGCGATGACAAAAACAGCGCACGCCATCTTCTAACTGAAGACGCAAACGCCTCCGGTCGTTCAGCTCCTCAGAATAGGTGTGCTCTGATCATGCGCGGACGCAAGTCGCGCGCATGCGCAAACGCGCATATCGAGCTGCCAAAATGAGGAACTTTCTCGCGGACTTCGTGCCCATCGAACAGTTTGCAAAAGACGTCGGCAAATGTACGCGCACCATCCTGCGGTGGATGGAGGAGGCCGACGGACTGCCTTACACCCGCCTCGGCAATCAAAGGCTCATCCATCTGGCGACCGCGCAGGCATGGCTGCTGCAGCGGATGCGGCAGCCGAACCCCGATCGCCGCAGGCGTCAAAAACACAGCAGATCGGTTCGGCGATGAGCGCTTCCCCTCAGAAGTCTCGTTATGAGCAGTCATCGGAGGAACTGGTAAGAAACCATGAGCGATGATCCGCTCGATCTTGACACCGGATTGCCGGCGCGCATCGCCGCTGACGCGGCGGCGCTTGCGCCGCTTTACGCTAAGCGTCGCGCGACGGCTGCCGGCGAGCGCCGACACCGACGGGGTAATGCGGCCCGATCACCAGGCACTCGTGCGCGAGCTTGGCGTCGACGTCGCCGCGATCGTGGCGGCGCTCGAGCAGCTTGTCCGCCGGGAGCATTTGATCGTCGTCGACACGGCTCGCGCCGGCGAGCGCGCTGGCTATCGCTTCGCCGGCAGATCGCTGGCGCAGAAGCCGCCGCGGGCGGTGGTGCCGTTCCCGAGGCGACGCCAGCGCGATCTCGTGGAGCACCACGCCCGTAACATCGCGCGCATCTCGCCCCAGGCGGCACGGCTCTATCTGCGCCGGATGATGCGTGTCTACGCTGAGGAGATGCGCAGTCGCGGCATCGCGGAACCGATCATCGAGCGCGAAGTCGACGCATTGGCCGCGGCAATCCGCGCTGCCACCTGGGCCGCTGTTCTTACGCCTGACGATCAGGAGCCCGCATGAGCGACACCACCGCCAGCGAGGTGCCCCGCCTGGAGCTGCGTTTCCGCCGCCGTATTGCCACCAGGGACGCCGCTTGTGCGGCCGCGCGCGATGCGCGTGACGTCGCACTCAAATATGCGGTTGAGTACAAGATCCCGGTCGCCGCCGCGCTCGGCGATGCCTATGCCGACCTATGTGACCGGTGTCGGCAGCTGATGACACGCGGCGAGGTGACGGAGCGCGATCTGTGGCTGATCCTCACCGCCGCCGGCCAGGACGGTCTCGATCCATATGCGCCGCCCTCACTCATCGTGCGCGATGCCTCCCGCATCGCGATGCGGCCGATGAGCTGGCTCTGGCCGGGTCGCATCGCAGTTCGCAAGCTCACAATCCTCAGCGGCGAGATGGGTACAGGCAAAAGCCAGCTCGCCCTCGCGATCGCGGCGGCTGTGACCACAGGTGCCCGCTGGCCCTGCAGCGACGCCAGCGCGCCGACCGGGCGCGTGCTGCTGCTCTCTGCCGAGGATGACAGCGACGACACTCTCGTGCCGCGCCTGGTTGCCGCCGGCGCTGACATCGAGCGGGTGCGCATCGTCGAGGGAGTGCATGACACCGGTCGCCGCCGCGCTCTCGATCTGTCCGCCGATCTCGACCGCCTCGAGGACGAGGTCAACGAGATGGGCGACGTGCGCGTTATGATCATCGATCCGATCACGGCGTACCTGGGGCACACTGATCACTATCGCGCGACAGAGGTGCGCAACGTGCTCGAGCCGCTGCGCATGCTGGCTTCCGACCACCAGCTTTCTGTACTGGCGTTGGCTCACCCGCCGAAGAGCGGAGGCCTGGCGGCGCTGCATCGCATCCTCGGGTCCCAAGCATTCGGCGCGGTGGCGCGGTCGGTGCATGTGCTCACGCGCGATCCAGATTCCGACGACGACCACCGGCGGCTGCTACTCCCGGCCAAGGCCAATCTCGCGTCGCTCGGCACAGGGCTCGCGCTGCGCCTCGAGCAGACCATCGTCACCGACGGCATCATGGCGTCGCGCGTTGCGTGGACTGGTGAGGAGATCGCGCGTTCGGCGGACGACGTGCTGCGCGCGATCGACGCCGGCGGCGACGACCGAGCAGCGCGCGAGGATGCGGTCGAGCTTCTGCGTGCTGAGCTTTGCGACGGCGAGCGCCCGGTGACCGAACTCCAAGGGGCCGCTCGGGCCGCCGGCATCTCGTGGAGTACGGTGCGGCGCGCGCAAACCGAGCTTAAGATCCGCCCCCGGCGAGGCGATGGCATTGCCGATGAGGGACGCTGGTATTGGGGGCTTCCGTGATCCCGACGATACCTAAGGTGTTCACTCAGAAGATGCTCACTCAGCATCTAAGGTGCTCAACCCAGTGTGAGCATCTTAGCGATTATCCTCAGAAGATGCTCACTCAACATCTAAGGTGCTCAACTGAGCATCTTAGCGATCATCTGAGCACCTTAGACCCTGAGCGCGGCGCCGCCGCCTGGCCAAGAAAGTCAGTGCGCCGCTGCGATTACTGTGGCAGCCAGTTCGGGGACATGCGGCCCTGGGATTGGCCGTCCGACCCTCCCACCCGCATCATCGGGCTCCATGAGCGCTGCGAGGCGCCCTGGTACGACAGCAACGGGCTGCCGGAGGGCGTGTGATGACCGCCGATAAGCCGACTTCCCGCCCGCCGTCTGCGTTCCGGCAGCGGGACGTTACTCGGGCGGTAAAGGCCGTGATCGCCGCCGGGCTGCATGTCGCTGGCGTAAAAGTCAGTGCACAAGGCGACATCGAGGTGTTGACCAACGACGCGGAGGTGCAAGATCCGCCAACGCAAGGAGAGAACGAATGGGACCGTCTCTGATGCGCCGGCCGCCGAAATTTGTGCAGGGTTTCACCGACCGACATGGCAAGCCACGCTGGTACTTCCGGCGTCCCGGCTTCAAACGGATGCCCCTGCCCGGCCTTCCATGGTCGCCTGAGTTCATGGCCGCTTATGAGGAGGCGATTGAGGGAGCTCCGCGTATTGAGATCGCCGCCAAGCCCATGAAGCCTGGTACCGTGGCCGCCGCGGTGATGAGTTATTTCAACTCCTGGGCGTTCCGTAAGCTGGCGGCGGAGACTCGGCGCACCCGCAGGAATATCCTGGAACGGTTTCGTGAGCAGCACGGCGACAAGCGCATAGCGCTTCTCCAGTCCGAACAAGTCAAGAGCATGGTCGCAGCGAAGGCCGGGACGCCGCAGGCAGCCAACAACTTCCTCAAGACGGTTCGTGCGCTGATGCAGCACTGCATTGATCAGGGCATGCGCATCGATGACCCGACGCAGGGGGTCAGGGGCGCCAAGATCAAGACCGATGGCTATCGGACTTGGACAGAGGCCGACATCGAGGCTTTCGAATCCGCTCACCCTGTCGGCTCACGCGCACGCCTTGCCCTTGCCTTGCTTTTGTATACCGCACAGCGGCGTTCCGACGTTGTGACATTGGGGCGCCAGCATGTTCGCAACGGTGTCCTGTACCTCCGCCAACGAAAGACGGGGCGATCACTCGAGATTCCCGTCCATCCCGCCTTGCAGGCAATTCTCGCTGGCACATCGTCTGAGCACCTAACTTTCCTGACCACACAGGCCGGTCAGCCTTTCTCGCCAGCAGGCTTCACGAATTGGTTCCGCGACCGATGCAATGAGGCAGGCCTACCGCGTGGGACATCGGCGCACGGGTTACGGAAGGCCGCGTGTCGGAGGCTTGCCGAAGCGGGATGCAGCGCCAACCTCATCGCCGCGGTCAGCGGGCATAAGAGCTTGCGCGAGGTACAGCGCTACACGGAGGCGGCAGACCAAGCGCGCATGGCGCGATCAGCGATGGAGACGGTAGCCAACACGTTCTCGGCGCCCGTAACGAGAACATCCAGTGTCAAACCTAGGTGACTGGTTTGATAAATTGCTGCCTAACCCATTGAGAGGAAAAGGCCGGGAAATGAAGATGGTGGCCGCGCCCGGACTCGAACCGGGACTCCCGAAAGCCGGGATGCAGATTTTAAGTCTGCTGTGTCTACCGTTCCACCACGCGGCCTAGGCGCAAGCGTTCTAGCACGGCAGGCGCACGCAGGTCGGGTTTACCCGACGTGCGCTTTTTTTAGGGCCCGATTTCGGGACCGGGGGATGCCGCCTACGGCTTGAACGCGTGGCCCCAGACGGTTTCCCAGTCCTGCCCGCTGACATCGGTCACGCGGCCGTCGCGCTCGTAGAACTTATTGGGAATCTGGAACATCGCCAGCATCAGCCCGCCTTCGGG
>Ga0126382_10001181_pt1 | contig 10628 bp, 9 predicted proteins | sample PanSoiMetPlot_30_FD_92548 | JGI IMG/M metagenome (GOLD analysis project Ga0126382, IMG submission 92548) | Tropical forest soil microbial communities from Panama - MetaG Plot_30 | ecosystem: Environmental > Terrestrial > Soil > Tropical forest > Bulk soil | place: Panama | collected 2016-02-17 | reverse complement strand
AGAATTACGGTTGCCAAGTGAAGTAAAACTCGCACGCCTCGTCGCCGCGCGCCCGGCATCGTGTATGAGTAACGCGCGCTGATCGGGCACCGCACAACTCAACGGCGTGGCGGAAATAGGACGACCCACTCGCGCAAAAGCTCGGAGGAGGCGCAATGTCGTATTGGATCGTCAGAAGTCCGCTTGTCTCGCTTAATCGTGTGTAGGAGGCTGTCCCGAAGTCCTGATAGGCGTGATGAATCAACGCGGACTGCGTCAAGAAGCTGTGAACGTCCGGGTTAACGAGGCTGCTGTACGGCCCCGACAATGCCGATGTGGCGGAAAACTCTCCAAGCTTATCAAATACTTCATCTTCTTCGTCGCCATTGCCGAGTTGCTCGGCGATGGAGCGATCGATCAAATCAAGAGTGCTGAGCGGGTACCAGTTTTCTACGACTATGTCTTTGAGTGACTCGTGGACATCATCCGGCAGAGTTGCTATTACGCGAGTCCAGGTCTCAGGGCCGTGATTAAGAACTACAAATAGAAAGCGGGCTCGGATCAGCCCTCCCTTTACATGCATGTCCGAGTAGCTTGGCTGAGGGGAAGACATCTTCGTTACTCCGTTATGAAATCTTCCGCGGGAAGCAGCGGGGCGATTATAACACGACGGAGGCAAGTCTCCACCCACCCTGTGTGGGTGGAGCAACGACTGAGCTGCTAAGCTGGGACGCGCGGGAGAACGCCTAGCCTCCACCTACCCCGTGTGGGTGGAGCAACGACTGAGCGGCTAAGTTGGGACGCGCGGTAGAACGCCTAGCCTCCACCCACCCTGTGTGGGTGGAGCAACGACTGAGCTGCTAAGCTGGACCCGCGGTAGAATGTAACCGTCTGTGGGTGGTTTTTTCTGAGTCAGGACGAAGCGATACGCGTGAACTCCGCATTCTTAGGATCACGAGGCTGAGGGTCAACAAAGGTCCGTTCTTCGCGTGTCAACGCATCCGGCGGTACCCCGCGATCGATCATCGACGCGAAGTACTCATCAATCTGATCGTAGATTTCGGTGATTGTCTGTGAATGAAATACGCGCTCGCGTAGACGCGCGCCGCCCGCCAGGCCGTGCGTAAAATACCCGCACATCTGTTTCAACTTTCCAGACAGCGCTCGCTCCGGAAGCTCATCTCGAAGCAACTCGTGATAGCGATGAAGCACACGATGCTTTTCTGGGAGCGGCGGGACATAAACTTGCGCGCTGCGCATCAGTTCTGATGTCTGGCGGAAGATCCATGGATTGGCAATCGCTCCCCGGCCGATCATCACCGCATCAACTCCGGTCTCCGCCAGCCGTTTCAAGGCCTGCTCGGGCGTGGTGACATCACCGCATCCGATCACTGGCATCGAGACCGCCTGCTTCACCGCAGCGATAACATCCCAGTTTGCCAGTCCGCTGTAACCTTGCTGGCGAGTGCGACCGTGAATCGCCACCATGTCACCGCCGCAGTCCTCAATCAATCTGGCTACCTCAACCGCGTTGACGGAGGAGTCATCCCACCCGCTACGTATTTTCATTGTCACCGGAATAGAGACCGCTCTTCGGATCCCGCGTAGAATCTTTTCAAGCTGCGGCAAATCACGAAGCAGCGACGATCCGCCTCCGCCGTTCACTACTTTCTTGGCTGGACAACCGCAGTTTACGTCTACGATGTCGGCGCCGGTCTCTTCGATAATCTCTGCAGCGGCAACCATTCGCGCGTCGTCATATCCGAATATTTGAATCGAAAGTGGTCGCTCCTCGGGCAGGAACTTCATCATCCGGTGGGTGCGCATATTGCCGCGGGTGATCCCCTCAACCGAGATGAATTCGGTGACAATCAATCCGACACCGCCGAGCTCTTTGATCAGCCGCCGGAAAGACGAGTCGGTGACGCCAGCCATCGGAGCAAGGACGAGGTTCGGCCTGATGGTTACGTTTCCTATGTTGATCGCGTCTTTCATGAGGACCAGAAAGTGTAGCACGGCCGCTATTGTCGAGGGAACTTTCAGAAATATGTCCCTCCGGGCTTTTGCGGCTCTGCGGCTTCGCGACTTTGCGTTTAAACCGGCACTTGAATTCCTGCAGATTCAAGGCGTCGTTTAAACGCAAAGCCGCCAAGACGCAGAGTCGCGAAGGTGGATTTCGGACTTGGTGACCACGTGATAGGATTCACGTCCACAACAATTCCTTGAATCGAGATCACGCTGCTATGAGAACCGTTAGATTAAATGCTACCGCCTTCAACGCGGCTACTCTGGCGATTTGTTTCGTAATATTTCTCACCCCGTTGCCATCCAATCGCGCTTTCGGCGTCCAGGCCGACAAAAAAGACAATAAGAAAGAGGATAAGAAAGACGATAAGAAACTTCCCGAGCCGTTCAAGATACAAAGGCTGACTCAGGGTATGGGACTCACATCCGTCGGTCCCGTGTCTCCAGACAAAAAATCAGTTTTGTTGCTCGCCCACAAGCCTGACGCGGCACCCAATCTCTACGTTATGAGTATCGGGGACCACTCAATCAGGCCACCGCTGACGAATCTGAAGTGGGGTGTGACGGGCCCTCAATGGTCACTGGATGGTCAATGGATTGCCTTTGCCGGGTTCAACGAGACCGCCAGCTTCGACGAAATATTTGTTCTCAATGTGAAAACGGGAACGCTTCGCCAACTAACAAAGAATGCCTTCAGCGATAAAGAACCCGTATTCACTCCCGATTCGAAACAGGTTCTGTACACATCGGATGAGAGTCCTCTGCCTGATGCGGCGTTTGGAACTTTACACGTTGCATCCGTTCCGATCGGCGGCGGAAAGGCTCAGTTCTTCACCGAAGATGAGTGCTTATCGATACGGCCGGGAATCGCTCCGGATAAAAAGACAGTCCTGTTGATTAAGATCAGCGAGAACAGTGGACGCCACTCGCTCTGGGAATACGGCCTGGATGGCAAACCCGTGCGCGATCTCACCGAGACACGCTATGCGAGAATAAATGGCTACATTCCCGGAGCGGCTCGCGGAATGATCGTTCTATGGGCGCAGGAAGAAGCAGCCCAACAGGACAACATCTATCTTTTTGATCGAGACATCAGTCAGGCTCACGAGCTTCCGCAGCCCGATTTGCCCAAACGGTCGCCGGCTCTTTCTCCCGACGGCAAGCTCATCGCATTCGTCGGGCCTTCCGGAACAGGGTCTCAGCTCTTCCTTTACGATTCGACTACCCAGGAGCTAAAACAGCTCACGTTCAAGCCCGGCAGCACAAGCCAGCCGGTGTTCGTCTCGAACACTGAGATCCTCTTCGGATCAACCCGAGAGAAAGAAAGCGAGCTTTACGTGCTGGACCTGAGCCAGCCGAATACTGAAGAAAAGAAAAAGAAGTAGCCGACACTTCTCAAACGTCGGAAAGCTACGGTTCGCCGTAGGTTAACTATGAACAATTCACCGGCTGCGTTGGCAGGATTGCTGACGTAAGTGAATGCACAAGTATTGACGAAGATGGTGCCTTTGAGACTTGCGACAGATCTTAAGGCTGCCGCCGCCGCAATTCCTGAGCTTTCTGATACTCGCGGTTCGCCTCTTCCTGCGATCCCTGACTGTACAGCGCGTGACCAAGCTTCGTATGCAGATTGTCATCGGTGGGTTTTAGTGCGATTGCCTTTCGAAACGCATCGGCCGCTTGCTTCCATTGTTGCCTGTTGAAATACTCGTCGCCCAAAGCGGTTATCAGGATAACATTCGATGGTTCAGCGGACGCGGCCGCTTCAAATTCATTCAAGGCGGCCTGATTCTGCTGGCTCCGGTACAACAGGCCAAGATTGTAGTGAGGAGTCGACCACTTAGGATCGATCTCGCTTGCTCTCTTAAAAGCTCGCTCCGCTCGCCAGCCATCGAGCTTGCCGTGGTAAACGAGCCCCAGCGCGTTTTCGATCGCCGCCAGTTTGGTCGCCTGCAAGGGTGCCAGAGCCCGCTCCGCCTCATCATAAAACTGCAACGAGATCAACGCACCTGCCGCACTCAGCTTTTCGAGCACGCTGATCTCCGCGTTGTCGCCCGTCAGAGACCGAGCGCGTGCAAACATCTGCCCCGCTCGCTTGAAGTCGTCGACCTTGTCCGAAACGTTGTCGATTCGAACATCTCCACTGGTAATCGTCCGTCCTTCTGAAACAAGCGCCTGGGCGAGAACCGTCTTCAACCGAGCGGCATCCGCCGCGCCCGCAGGTTCTAGAAGCATGCGCTGGTACAAATCCCATGCGCTTGAGTTTCTCGGCTCGATCAACGAGCGCGAGGCAATCGCGGCTTCCAGCTGAAGGACCGTCGGCGATGGCGCCGCGTCCGGGCGCAACACAGGCACTGATGCCGATGCGGCTTCCGGCGCACTGGTCACTCTATCCGGCGCGACGACAACAGCGCCCGGTGGGTTGTTCGGTGGGCGCGGCGGAGCACCGGGCTCGCCGACATTTATTTCTGCGCGAGCCAGGTCGCCAGGCTGCGTTGAAGGCGGCGGCTGCCCTTTTACTGATTCTGTACGTGGAGGCATCGGCGGTCGCGCGGCGGTCCGTGCAGAGGAAGAAGCGGGCGTAACCCCTGAGTTTGCTGTGTTATTGATTACTGGCGATCTCTCCGCGCCTCGCGCCGAGGTATCATTTTTTGGCGTTAGCACAGTTGGGTTCGGGCTCTCAGAGACCCGAGCGACAGTAGCTGGCGACTCGAGATTCTTATTCTTAACAGTCGGATCAACGGGATCGCTTTTGTTCACTGCGGAGGTATCTGTGGACTCTGGCTTCGTTGGATTTGTTACCGACGCTGCGGGCTGTGGTGAACGATTTGGATTTACCGTGGAGCCGGACGTTACCGTTTTCGATTCAGATTGTCTCTCAACAGATCCGCGTGCGCTTGTTGATTGGGTTGCGTTTTGGCGTTCAGCAGAAGTTCCTGGGGGAAGTTCAACAACGACAGACGGGGCCGCTTGCGCTCGCTGAGATCGAGAATCCGATGTCCTTCTCTCATCGGTAACTCTGGGTGGAGTCAGAGGCGATTCAACGGCGTTGCGGACAGGTTCTGTAACCGGTGTTACCCTCGTCGCAGTAGCCCCGCGGGCACGCGCCACCTCTACGCTGGAGACGCCGCCACTGCGCCACGGATGCTGTTTGCCAGTCGTATCATCGGCTACTCGACCTTTTAATAGAGAAAAGAGTCTGTCCGTGGCGATCGCTAAGTCACCGTTTGTCCCGGCGCCATCCATGATCACGTCGGCTAGATGCTTCGCAAAGACTCCATGGCCTGCCCATCGCTGTCCTTCACGTGAAAACTCGCCCGCGCCGCTCCCGAGGATCGCGAAAATGCCCGGACGGCTCGATGTCAATTGATCGAAAGCCTGCTGAAACTCCTTTGAAGAATTTGCATCGGTGTCCGGATCAAAGAAATCTCGCCGTACTGCATCTGCAACCAGCAAAACGCGCCCCGAACGCACCCTTCGTGAGAGGGCTTGAGTAAGCTCGCTTATAGATAGCGCCGTGCCGTAAGGGTCCTTCGGATCGGAATCGTAACCGAGCAGATAGGACTCCCCGAACTCCCGCTCAAATAACGCGTGACCCGAGAAGAAGATTAGGACTGTGTCCATTGGCGAAGCCGATCTGGCGAGCCAATTGCCGATAGCAGACTTGATTTCGGCGGCGGTTGCATCGGCGCCTGTGAGCAACTTTACATTTTGAGGATTCACTCCACGCTTCTGTATCACCTCAACGAACAGAGAAGCGTCATGGTCGGCAAACTGAAGCTGTTGTCCCCCCGGTAGCTTTTGATACTTAGAGATTCCAATAACGACCGCCCACGTCGTTGGCCCCTGGTTTGATTGCTGGGCTCTGGCCGAACTTACCAGCGCGACGCAGAGGATCACGACACTAAGCAGCTTCTTTGGCATTGCGTTACAGACTGCAGAGGGCGCAACCTCCTACGATTGTAGAGGTATGCGCCCTCTTTGAGATTCAACATCCATGCGCCCGATCGGGGCAGTCGTGTCTACTTGAAGCTCGAGACCGCCGCGCCTTCGTCGTCGAACGATTCAAACACGGTCAACAGCTTGGTGATTGTGAGCAGATCGTGAATCTTCTTTGTCTGGTTTAGAAGCTTCAACTGGCCACCGTTGTGGTTTGTCGTCGTATAAGAACTCACTAACTCGCCTATCCCCGAGCTATCGACATAGGAAACGTCGCCGAGATTCAGCAAAATTTTCTTCTTGCCATCGTCAAGCAAGCGGCGGACGGCTTCGCGCAACTGAACGCTTCCCTCACCTATCGTTATCTTCCCCGAGAGATCGAGTATAGTTACGTCGCCCGCCGCGCGGTCTTTGATATTCAGATTAGCCATCTTTTACGTCTCCTTTTTCCGTCCTTTAGTCTGGTCCTTTATTATGTACGTTTTGCCTTTCTCATTCGAACGATGCTGCCGCCCTCCGGATGAATCGAATGCTCGACCTCATCCATAAAGGTGCGCATATAAAAGATTCCTCGACCAGTCGGGTTCAGCAGATTATCCGAGTTAGTAGGGTCGGGCAACTGCGCGGGGTCGAATCCCTCACCATAGTCCCTGATGTAAACAGTCACTGCATCCTGCTCAGTAACAAATCGCACGTCTACCTGCTTGTCTGCGGCGCTTTTATTGCCGTGCATTATTGCGTTGATGACCGCTTCGTGAACCGCTAGCTCAATCCAGCTCGCATCGTCCTCATCGAATCCAATCTTGGCCGTTACATTCTTGGTAACTGAGGCGACCAGATCGACGAACTCGATTTTGCTGTCGATTGAAAGCTCGATGGTCTCTGTCATCGGCTCGCGGGATGCCTTTCCGTATAACCTTTACCAGCCCTTTGGTCGAACAAGCGCACATAACAAGCAAGGTGGTCTCAAGGCGCGTCATTGTGTAACATGCGGCAAGTTGCGATGTCAAGATCGATAAGAATCAAGGGGTCCGCGCGCATAAATGGCACATCAACGGTCCCCGGAGACAAGTCCATCTCTCATCGCATCGCGATGCTCGCCTCGATCGCCAACGGCCCATCCAGCATCTCCGGCTTTGCTTCGAGCGCCGACTGCCACGCCACGCTCGAATGCATTCGAAGGCTTGGCATCAGGGTCGAGGAACAGGACTGTGGTTTAACCATTCACGGCCGAGGATTGTTTGGATACCAGCCCGCTGAGTCACCGGTTCAGTTAGATGCAGGAAATTCAGGCTCAACGATAAGGATGCTTAGCGGAATTCTTGCAGGACAAAGATTTACATCGAGAATAACCGGGGACTCGAGCCTCACCCGCCGCCCGATGGCTCGTATTATCGAACCGTTAATAATGATGGGTGCGCACGTTGAGCCGACAGGCGGTAACTACGCCCCGCTGATGTTTCGGGGGCAAAGGCTCAAAGGGATAACCTACAAAACACCGGTGGCCAGCGCTCAGGTTAAGAGCTGCGTGCTGCTGGCCGGGCTGCTTGCCGAAGGCAACACAACCGTATCGGAACCATCTGCTTCTCGTGATCACACCGAACTGATGCTAAGGGAATTCGGTGCGGCTGTTTCCCTTTCGTCCCCCCAAAATGTATCAGTCGAAGGATTGCACGAACTTCAACCCATGGATTATCGCGTGCCCGGAGATGTGTCATCAGCTGCTTTCCTGATTGCTGCGGCATGCACTCTTCCTGATTCAAAGCTGGTTCTGAAAGACGTGGGTCTCAATCCAACTCGAACGGCTTACCTGGATGTGTTGAAAGAGTTGGGGGCGTCGATCTCAACTTTGAATGTTCGAGAGCAACATGGCGAGCTGGTTGGAGATATCTCGGTCTCCGGGTCTCGGCTCTTTTGCGGTGAGACCGTCTTTGTCTTATCTGGACCGATAATACCGAACATCATCGATGAAATTCCGATTCTGGCAGTGGTGGCAACACAAGTCGAAGGCAGGCTTGAGGTCCGCGATGCGAGAGAGCTTCGAGTAAAAGAAAGCGATCGCATCAGGACAGTCGCCGAAGGTATTCGAGCAATGGGCGGCGACATCGAAGAGCTTGAAGACGGCTTTGCGATTAATGGTCCGCAACGACTCCTCGGTGGCCGAGTCGAGACGTTAGGCGATCATCGCATTGCGATGGCTTTTGCAGTAGCCGGCCTGTTAGCAGAAGGCATAACGGAAATCGTCGACGCCGATTGCGCTGCGGTATCGTTCCCGGAGTTCTATGAAACGTTGGCGAGGTTAAGCGTACGTGATGCAGTTTTAGAATAGTTTAGTCATGAACCACACACGCAACAGCGCACGGACTGACGAACCAATCTTTCTCGTCGGGTTTATGGGAGCAGGAAAGACAACCGTGGGCCAGTCGCTTGCCAAAGAGCTTGGATATGAGTTCATCGATCTTGACGATGTGATTGCTGCGAAAACCGGAAAATCCGTGCAGAAGATTTTCCTGGAGCTTGGCGAAGCGGAGTTTCGGAGGCTAGAAACAAACGCGATCGTCTCGTGTCGTGGTCAGGTGCGTTCGGTAGTCGCATTGGGCGGCGGCGCTTATGTGTCGAAGGTAAATCGCGACGTGTTACGTGAAATCGGTAAGACGATTTGGCTCGAGTGTCCGCTTGAAGTCTGTCTTCGAAGGGTTAGGGGAGATCAGTCGCGTCCACTGCTCGGCGATGAGCAAGCGATGAAAGCACTGTTGGACAATCGGCGCGATGCCTACTCACAAGCTGATTATGCTATCAATTCCGCAGAGCTAGCACCCGAACAACTTGCGAAAGAAATTGTGAGACTACTGCGGGGGTGATTTTTCTTTGCAGCTTTGCATCTTCGTCGCTCTGCGCTTTTGCGTGAACCTATTCTGCGAGGTTTCGGCACTGAAATTCGATCGAACAGACGGTCCTTTCATCTGTCCAGATAATACTCACAGTAATCCACTACACAGCACTGTTCACACAGTGGATCGCTAGGTCTACAAATCCTTCGCCCCAGACGAATCAAATTGATATGCGCCTCATAGTAACGCTTGGTTGGAATCATCTCTCCCATTAACCTATGCGCTTCCTCATCGGAACATTTGTAAGGAATCAACCCAAGCCGTCTGGCAATTCGGAAAATGTGAGTATCAATAGGGAAAACCGGCCTATTGCAAGCGAAAAGCAGCGTGCACGCGACCGTCTTAGGTCCAACGCCTTTAAAGCTCGCGAGAAACTCTTTCGCCTCTTCGAGCGGCGACGATTTTAGAAACGACAAATCAAGCGAACCTCGCCTGTTATAAATCTCGTTAAGCAGATTCTTGATGCGAACCGATTTTTGCTTCGCCAGTCCACCCGATCTTATTTCTTTTTCGATCGACGAGACGCGTGCTCGTCTGGCTTGATCCCACGTGGAAAACCGCCTCTTCAGATTCTCAAACGCCCGGTTGCTATTAACGTTGGAGGTAGATTGCGACAGTATGGTTTCGATGAGCACATCGAGAGGATCGAGCCCGCTCACCAGCATTGGTGTTCCATAGACAGCTTTAAGATTCTGAAGGATGTATGGAATGGATTCTGAAGATAGAGAGTCAACACCGAGATCACCTTCGCAACTACCATCGCACTGTGAATCCCTCAGCTGTGCGCCAGTGTCTGGGGTTAGTCGGAGTTCTGAGGCTGGTCGGTGTTCTAGCTGACTTCGCTGCATTCAATTCTCTTATCACTCGTCGTTACAACTGGCAATGAGATTCCAGAATTACGTTCTGATTGCAAGTTTCCGTGAAATGAGATTCTAAATTACGGTCTAATTGCAAGCTTCCGTGAGTTGGCGTTTCTGCCAGGTTAGTCTATCCAGTAATGGTTCTGCGGTAATCTGCGTAATCTGCGGATTTTTCTGATCGTTTGTCGCAGCTTTCTCGCAACGATGCATGGCTCCCGGACAGACTAAACGTCAAGCGACAGTGGGGCAGGACAGTAAACCATAGCACGCCTTTGCGACCGGGATCTGAGGCAAGACAGTTTAGGTTCCTGGCTGTTGTCAAGCAAAGGTCACTTCGCGTGTAAAGGTGACTTCGTTGACACTCCGAAACGGGCTTTGCAATAATCCCTGAGAACGAAAGCGCGAGAAAAAAATTGCGCTTAGCAGCATCTCACATTCATATGCGCCCGTAGCTCAGCCGGATAGAGCGTTTGCCTACGAAGCAAAAGGTCGCACGTTCGAGTCGTGCCGGGCGCACTTTAGAATGAGAAACTTAAGGTAGGTCAACTGGCCTGCCTTTTCTGTTTTGTGACCGTTTTGTGACCGGAAATTATTTCGACCACCTTCTCTTGCGCTTCTACCGCTCTACGCTTGCCTTCTTCGGTGCCATGGGCGTAGCGATTCGTAGTCTCTAGACTCGCGTGACCCATCGCGTCTCTTACGCCAGCGAGCGGCGCACCTCGATCAACTGCTAGCGTTCCGAAAGTGTGGCGCAGATCGTGAAACCTGAAGTCTTCGATCTCCGCGTCGCTCAGCGCACTCGTGAACGAATGCTTCAGATGCTTGTACCTCGTACCAGTGTTGGGATTCGTAAAAAGGTACTCCCAACCCTTCCCCTTTGCCCTTTCGGCAAGTTCTTTCAGAACGGACCTCGCGGTGGAGTTCAGAGGAACTT
>Ga0126382_10001180_pt1 | contig 10634 bp, 4 predicted proteins | sample PanSoiMetPlot_30_FD_92548 | JGI IMG/M metagenome (GOLD analysis project Ga0126382, IMG submission 92548) | Tropical forest soil microbial communities from Panama - MetaG Plot_30 | ecosystem: Environmental > Terrestrial > Soil > Tropical forest > Bulk soil | place: Panama | collected 2016-02-17 | reverse complement strand
TTTCCATTTTTCACTCATTTCACTTCCTCCCTCTGGATCAGATTGGTTCCGATCGACTCACGCGCCTGTGCGCGAGAGTTTGCGGAATCAGCACGTCAATTTGGAAAAACGTCGATTTCGACCGCACGCTCACGCTACGGCACGCGCCAAGCGCAACCGTGAGGGCGTTCACCGCACGCCTATGCCAGATGGCATGACGCGGCATTGCCAGTCCTCCCCTGCCGACCCTTGGCGGGCTCTTTGTTCCCATTAGCAAACGCGATCCGCCATCAACTTTCAACCGCTATAGTCATATTTAATGGGAGGCCACTCACATGGTCGTATATGGTTGCCTGCGAAGTAAGCAGGCGCGCTCGAATAAAGTGGCGGCTGGTGTTAGGCTCGCCGCAACGGAGACGGACAGCTGATGGGCACTGCATCTCCCCTGCGAAAAGACCAACCGGAGCCCGGCAGCGGCCTTTCAGCGCGCCTGGCGGTCAGGGCGGGAACGCACCGTGGGCCAACCGCTGGTCTCGCGCCCGGCAATGTGCAGGGCAATCTCGCCATTTTGCCGCAGGCGCTCGCAGCAGATTTCATGCGCTTTTGCCATATCAACCCCAAGCCTTGTCCGCTGATCGGGACCTCCGCGCCGGGCGACCCGCGAGTGCCGGAATTGGGCGAGGATCTCGACATCCGCACTGACCTGCCGCGCTACCGCGTCTGGAAGAACGGCGAACTGGTCGCCGAACCCGAAGACGTGCGGCAATTCTGGCGTGACGACCTCGTCAGCTTCGTGATCGGGTGCTCTTTTTCTTTCGAGGAAGCTTTGGCGGCTGAAGGCATCGAACTGCGGCACATCACGCGCGGCTGCAATGTGCCGATGTATCGCACCTCGATCGCCACGCATCGGTCGGGCCCATTTCACGGTCCGATGGTCGTGTCGATGCGACCGATGACGCCGCGCGATGCCATTCGCTCGGTCCAGATTACAACCCGCTTTCCGTCAGTGCACGGCGCGCCAGTGCATATCGGCAAGCCGGAGTTGATCGGGATCAAAGACGTGATGAAGCCTGACTATGGCGATGCGGTCGAAGTGCGCGACGACGAGCTGCCTGTCTTCTGGGCGTGCGGGGTGACGCCGCAATCGGTCATCGCGACCGTGAAGCCTGAATTCTGCATCACTCACTATCCGGGCAGCATGCTCGTCACTGACCGTAAGAACACCGAGTTTGCGATTTTGTGATGGGCTAGGCAAAGACTCGGTCACTTCCAGGACGGCGCCAAGCGGCCGACCCGGAATCCATGGGCTCGTGCGACGCCAATTTCCCGGCATAACGACTTACGCCGCATCTCGCGCGTTCTTGTCCAGCAATCCGGCTTCGATCAGTGCCTCACGAATGCGTGCAATCTCTGCCCGTTCAATCTTGACCAATGGCGGGCGCACCACCGCGCGCGACAGTTTGCCGAGCAGGACCAGGGCCTCTTTCATACGGTTGTGCATATCGACGAACGGATCCGCATAGAAGATCCTTGCAGTCGGTTCGATGCGATCATTGAGACGCTTGGCCTCCGCCAGATCATTCTTCTGTACGGCGCGGAATAATTTCGCCTGCAAGTCGGCAATTACGCTGCCCGACCCCGACAGCAATCCATTGCAGCCGAGCACCAACGATGAGAAAAGCCATGAACTGTGCGTCGTAAGCACGTTTACAGGCCTCGATAGGTTCTGCAGCGTGCGGATATGCCACTCATGGTGTGGAACGTTGGCGATCCAGTCCTTGATGGCGCGGATCGAAGGTATCTCCTCGCACAACCTGAGCAGCGTTTCCTTCGGATAACCCTGCCCGGTCGAAAGCGGATACTGAAATACGATCAACGGCAAATCGGTTGCGTCAGCGATGCGTTTGAAATGGGTGAGTGCCATGGCCGGCGACTGACCGAGTGTGAAGGGCGCCGGCGGAAAAACCAGCAGCGCCGACGCACCACCCTGTGCCGCCATGCGGGCGATACGAGCAGCCTCCATGCTGCCATCTGCCCAGACGCCGTTGATTAAAGGAAGCCTGGCGCCGACCTCGTCCTGCGCGGTTTCGAGAACGCGTCTCTGTTCGTCGAAGGTGCACGACGCAACTTCGGTCGAGTGCGCATTGATCGTAATCGCGGACAGGCCTTCCACCGCCGCCACATCGCGCAGGTGCCTGCGGAAGCTCGCCTGGTCGATTGCAAAATCATTATCGAAAGGCAGCAGCACGGCCGGAATCACGCCGTGGGGAACATAGGACGCGTGACGAGGCATTCGCCGCCCTCCTCTTCAGATCGCTGCTTTCACAATGCGAGAGCGACTTTAGTCATAACGGTTTAGCCGGACAATGTCGCCGGGCGCCTCGCGAGATGGCAGCAGGCCTCACTCGCTGCTCTTGCAAAGGCTACAGACCGCCTTCAGCGCGGAAATTCCAAGTTACACTGAGGTATTTTTGTTTCCGGAGGCTCAGACCGCTGACGTGGCATGGGCAGATTTCTGTAGTCTCTTCAATATGATCGTGCACTTTTTTGGACTGGCTCTGGTTTCTTGCGCGAAGGGAACTTTTCGCCACTTAGCGGATTTAATTGCCCGCGGGCGCTCCGCTGTGACTATTGGCCGGAGCGAGCGGGAGGGTCAGGCTCTGCCCCATAAGCAAAGTGACGAACGACCATGGCGTTGCGGCTGCAAAACCCTGCGGTAGCTGGCCGTGTCGTTCGGACCTCTTCGCATGAACGCATGTCCGGCGCACGCGAGTGCGCGGGGGGACGGGGTTATTCGGGAGGCGTCGATGGATCAAGCGACAATCACAAACAAGAAGACTGCCAATGGCGTAGTGTCAAAGAAAAGCCCTCGTCGACCGAATGAAAAGGCTCCTGACGTAGGCTCGCCAACCGAGCTCCAGGAGCTGCTGCTGGCGCTTCGCGCCATGCGGTCCGGCGACTTCTCGGTGAGAATGAGTGTCGAGCACGACGGGCTCCTCGGGAAAATCGCCGACACCTTCAACGACATCGTTGCCTCGAACGAACGAATGGCGCAACAGCTCGAGCGCGTGGGCCAAGTCGTAGGTCGTGAAGGTAAGACCCGCCATCGCGTGAAATTCGGTCTCGCCAGTGGCTCCTGGGGCGAGATGGAAAGCTCGGTCAATACACTCATCGACGACCTCCTCTGGCCAACGAAGGAGGTCACCACCGCGGTCGCCGCCGTCGCCCAGGGCGATCTTCTGAAAACCGTCCGACTCGAAGTCGACGGCCGTCCCCTCAAAGGCGAATTTCTCGAAGCCGCGACCATCGTGAACACGATGATCAAGCAACTGAGCGTGTTCACGTCAGAGGTGACGCGCGTCGCGCGCGAAGTCGGCACCGAAGGAAAGTTAGGCGGCCAGGCGCAGGTGCGCGAGGTCACTGGTGTTTGGAAGGACCTGACCGAAAGCGTGAACTCGATGGCGTCCAACCTGACCGCTCAGGTCCGCAACATCGCCGAAGTCACCATCGCCGTCGCCGACGGCGATCTTTCAAAGAAAATCACCGTCGACGTTCGCGGAGAAATCCTCCAGTTGAAGGAAGCCATCAATACGATGGTGGACCAGTTGCGTTCGTTCGCATCTGAAGTCACGCGAGTGGCACGCGAAGTCGGAACCGATGGCAAACTCGGCGGCCAGGCCATCGTCCCAGGCGTCGCGGGGACCTGGAAGGACTTGACGGACAACGTCAACCTTCTGGCGGCGAACCTCACCACACAGGTGCGTAACATCGCCGAAGTGACCACCGCTGTCGCGCGTGGCGACCTTTCGCGCAAGATCACGGTGGACGTGCGAGGCGAAATCCTCGAGCTGAAGGATACCATCAACACCATGGTGGATCAGCTCAACGGTTTCGCATCGGAAGTGACGCGCGTCGCGCGCGAGGTGGGCACCGAAGGCAAGCTGGGTGGTCAGGCGCAGGTGCCCGGCGTCGCCGGCACGTGGAAAGACCTGACCGACAGCGTCAACTTCATGGCGTCCAACCTGACAGCTCAGGTCCGCAACATCGCCGACGTCGCAACGGCAATCGCCGGCGGCGACCTGTCGAGGAAAATCACCGTCAGCGTGTCAGGTGAAATCCTGCAGCTGAAGGAAACCATCAACACGATGGTGGACCAGCTCAACGCATTCGCCGGCGAAGTGACCCGCGTCGCGCGCGAAGTCGGTACTGAAGGGCGGCTCGGTGGTCAGGCTAACGTCCCGGGCGTCGCTGGTACGTGGAAGGACCTCACGGACTCGGTGAATTCGATGGCCGGCAATCTGACCGCCCAGGTCCGCAACATCGCCGAAGTGACGACCGCCGTGGCGCGCGGCGACCTTTCGCGCAAGATCACGGTCGATGTGAAGGGCGAAATTCTGGAGCTAAAGAACACCATCAACACGATGGTGGACCAGCTGAATTCATTCGCCTCGGAAGTGACGCGCGTAGCGCGCGAAGTCGGCACGGAAGGCAAGCTGGGCGGCCAGGCGGAAGTGCCGGAAGTAGCCGGCACATGGAAAGACTTGACCGACAACGTCAATCTGATGGCCTCGAACCTGACCGCTCAGGTCCGCAACATCGCAGAAGTGGCCACGGCCGTCGCCAATGGCGACCTTTCGAAGAAGATCACCGTCGACGTTCGCGGCGAGCTGCTGCAACTCAAGGAAACACTCAACACGACTACCGATCAGCTGAGGTCATTTGCCGGCGAAGTGACGCGCGTAGCGCGCGAAGTCGGCACCGAGGGCCGCCTCGGTGGTCAGGCCAAGGTGCCCGGCGTCGCCGGCACCTGGAAGGACCTCACCGACAACGTCAACCTGCTGGCGGCCAACCTTACGACCCAAGTGCGCAATATTGCCGAAGTGACGACGGCCGTGGCGCGCGGTGACCTGTCGCGCAAGATCACGGTCGACGTGAAGGGCGAAATTCTCGAACTGAAGAACACCATCAACACCATGGTAGACCAACTCAACGCCTTCGCCTCCGAAGTAACACGCGTCGCCCGCGAGGTCGGCACCGAAGGAAAACTCGGCGGCCAGGCACAAGTTTCGGGCGTCGCCGGCACCTGGAAAGACCTGACCGACACCGTGAACGTGATGGCTGCAAACCTCACCGAGCAAGTCCGCGGAATCGTCAAGGTCGTGACAGCGGTCGCCAACGGTGACTTGAAGCAGAACCTCACGGTGAAATCGAAGGGCGAAGTGGCCGCGCTTGCGGAAACCATCAACAACATGACCGACACGCTCGCGACCTTCGCCGATCAGGTGACAAGTGTCGCGCGCGAAGTGGGTGTCGACGGACGTCTCGGTGGCCAGGCCAACGTGCCAGGGGCGGCGGGCACATGGAAAGCACTCACTGGCAATGTCAACCTGCTGGCCGCAAATCTTACGACGCAGGTGCGCGCCATCGCCGAGGTCGCAACGGCGGTGACCAAAGGCGATCTCACTCGATCGGTTCAGGTCGACGCGCGCGGCGAAGTGGCTGAGCTTAAAGACAACATCAACACGATGATCGACAACCTGCGCCTGACAACGGACCGCAACACCGAACAGGACTGGCTGAAGACCAACCTCGCAAAATTCACCAACATGTTGCAGGGCCAGCGCGATCTCAACACCGTCGGCCGCCTGCTGCTGAGCGAACTCACGCCCCTCGTCAACGCGCAACAGGGCGTCATCTACCAGGTAGAGAGCGAAGAACTGCAGAGTGTGCGGCTGCTTTCGGCCTACGCCGACGACAGCACGAACGGTCATCCGCAGCGGCTGCGCATCGGCGAAGGTCTCGTCGGCCAGTGCGCCGCCGACAAGCGACGCATGCTCATCACAGAAATGCCGGATCACGCGGTGCCGATTGGTTCGGCGTTGTTCAAGGTCAAACCGGCCAATATCATCGTCCTGCCGGTACTTTTCGAAAATCAGGTCAAGGCGGTGATCGAACTTGCTTCGGTGAACCAGTTCACAGCATTGCAGACGATGTTTCTTGAGCAACTCACGGCCAGCATCGGTATCGTGCTCAACTCGATCGAAGCCACGATGCAGACCGAAGGCCTGCTCAAGCAGTCGCAGCAGCTTGCCGGCGAACTTCAGACGCAGCAACGCGAATTGCAGCAGACCAACGAGCAGCTCGAACAAAAAGCGCAGCAACTTGCCGAGCGCAACGTCGAAGTCGAAAGAAAGAATCAGGAAATCGAACAGGCACGACGCGCCCTCGAAGAAAAGGCGGCGGAGCTGGCGCTGACGTCGAAGTACAAGTCCGAATTCCTCGCCAACATGTCGCACGAGTTGCGTACGCCATTGAACAGTATTCTTATTCTCGGACAGCAACTGGCCGACAATCCCGACGGCAACCTCACGAGCAAGCAGACAGAATTCGCCCGCACCATCCACGGTGCCGGGACTGACCTGCTCAACCTTATCAGCGACATTCTCGACCTCTCGAAGATCGAGTCCGGCACGGTCACGGTCGATGCCGAGGAAATCTTCTTCACCAACCTGCTCGATGCCGTGGGGCGCCCGTTCCGTCACGAGGCGGACACGAGGCAGCTTTCCTTCAAGGTCGACCTCGACCCGTCCCTTGGACGCAGCCTGATAACCGACTCCAAGCGGCTACAGCAGGTGTTGAAAAACCTGCTGTCGAACGCCTTCAAATTCACCGACCGTGGTGGCGTTCAGCTCAAGGTCTCTGCCGCGCCCGTTGGCTGGACCTCGACACACCCGATTCTCAGCCAGGCACAGACCGTCGTCGCCTTCGAGGTCGCCGACACTGGCATCGGAATTCCGGCCGAGAAACAGAAAATCATTTTCGAGGCATTCCAGCAGGCCGATGCGAGCACCAGCCGCAAGTACGGAGGAACTGGGTTGGGCCTTGCAATCAGCCGTGAACTGTCGAGCCTTCTGGGCGGGGAAATCCAGTTGCGCAGTGCGCCTGGTGTCGGCAGCACATTCACCTTGTATTTGCCGATCACCTATGCCGGACCATCCACCGCCACGCAGTCAGCCAGCCCATCTGCTTCGCAAATCCAGGCACCGAGCATGCCGATTGCCTTGCCGGAGCGTCCCATCGAGCAAATTCCGGACGATCGGCATGAAATCCAGCCCGGCGACTCAATATTGCTGATCGTGGAAGACGACCCCCACTACTGCCGTGTCCTGATCGATCTCGCGCGGGACAAGGGGTTCAAGGTGCTCGTGGCCATGCGCGGCGCCGACGCACTCGAGCTTGCCAAGCAATATCAGCCCAGCGCGGTCTCGCTTGATGTTTTCCTGCCCGACATGCTGGGGTGGAGCGTCTTGAGCCAGCTCAAGCAGAATCCGCTGACGCGTCATATCCCCGTACAGATCATCACGCTCGACGAGGACAAGCACCATGGCCTCGCCCGCGGCGCATTCTCGTTCGTCACGAAGCCGACGACAACAGAAGGTGTTGAAGCTGCGCTCCGACGCATTAAGGAATACTCGGCTCCGCGTCGCAAGCGTCTGCTTGTGGTCGAGGATAATCCGGCCGAGCAGCTCAGCATCTCGGAATTGCTTGGCTATGACGACGTCGAGATTGAAACCGCCGGTACCGGGCGAGATGCACTCGCCGCTTTGCGGCGGCAGACTGCGGACTGCGTGGTTCTGGATCTGAGGCTGCCCGACATGACCGGATTCGAAGTCCTGGAACAGTTGGGCGCGGATCAGGCGTTGTCGGAAGTGCCGGTCGTCGTATTTACTGGTCGCGAATTGAGCGCGGAAGAAGACGCCCGGCTGCACACGATGGCACGCAGCATTGTGGTCAAGGGCGTCGAATCCCCCGAGCGATTGCTCGATGAAACGGCCCTCTTCCTGCACCGCGTCGTCACCGATTTGCCGGCAGAAAAGCAGCGCATGCTGGAGCGCCTGACCACCTCCGATGAAGACCTGGTGGACCGTACAGTGTTGTTGGTCGACGACGATGCCCGCAACATCTTCGCGCTGAGCAGCGTGCTGGAGCGGCGGGGCATGCGAGTTCTGACCGCCACGACAGGCAACGAAGCGATCAAGCTCATCGAGTTGAATACCGATATCGCCATCGTGCTGATGGACATCATGATGCCGGAGATGGACGGTTATCAGACCATGGAGGAAATCCGCAAAAATGCGAATTTCCGTCGTCTACCGATCATCGCGCTCACGGCCAAAGCGATGAAGGGCGACCGCGAGAAATGCCTCGATGCCGGTGCGTCGGACTATCTGGCGAAGCCGGTGAACACCGAACAGTTGCTGTCTGCGCTCCGCAGCTGGCTCCACCGCTGAAAACGAGGACTCCATGTCCGAAGACAGGGTCAACATCCTCCTCGTCGACGATCAGCCGGCCAAACTTCTGACCTATCGCACGATCCTCGAGGACGTCGGCGAAAACCTGCTGAGCGCCAGCAATGCCACGGAGGCGCTCGAGCTTCTCCTGAGGCACGACGTCGCTGTCGTTCTCATTGACGTCTACATGCCCGATATCGATGGTTTTCAGCTGGCGGCGATGATCCGCAATCACCCACGATTCGAGAAAACCGCGCTGATTTTCATCTCCGCCATCCTGCTGACGGACGTCGATCGGCTGCGCGGCTATGAGATGGGGGCGGTCGACTATGTACCGGTCCCCGTAATCCCTGAAGTCTTGCGAGCGAAAGTCAAAGTCTTCGTCGAACTTTTCCGCAAGACGCGTCAGCTGGAACAGCTGAATAAAGGACTCGAGGCGCGAGTCGCCGAGCGCACCGCCGAACTTGCATCATCCACATTGCAGCTTCGGCAAAGCGAACGGATGCGCAGCCTTGCACTTGCCGCCGGTCAGATGGGCAGCTGGGAATGGAATATATTGCGCGGCTCGATCGTGTGGGATCAGGGTCAGTGCGAAATTTTCGGGGTCGATCCAAATACGTTTGTTCCGACGCTCGAGAACGTGCGGCCCCTCATCAATCCGGAAGACTTTGAGCTACTGGAGCGTTCTTTCCGCAAGATCACTAAAGCCACCAATACCCTGCAGACGGAATTTCGCGTTTTGCGGCCGAATGGCGAAGTGCGTTGGTGCACCGGCACGGCAGCAGCCAACTTTGATGAAACTGGCCGTCTCGTCTGGCTAAGCGGCGTCACCTCCGATATCACCGAAAGAAAACGCGCCGAAGAGCGTCAGATCCTGCTCGCCGAAGAAGTCGACCATCGCGCGCGCAACGTCGTTGCCGTGGTTCAGTCGATCATGCGCCTGACCCGCGCCGACAGCATCGACGACTACATCGGTGCCCTTGATGGCCGGATCGGCGCGCTGTCGAACGCGCACCGGTTGCTGGCTGGATCGCGCTGGGAGGGGGCCGACCTCACCCGCCTCGTTGACGAAGAGTTTGCGCCCTATCGAGCAAGCGGCAATGAACGGGTGAGAGCACGCGGGCCCGTTGTTCTGCTGCCACCCGCGACCGCCCAGACTATCGCCCTCGCGCTGCATGAGCTCGCGACAAACGCAGCGAAGTATGGCTCACTGTCCGTTGACGCCGGTTATGTCGAGCTGACCTGGCGGACTGAGCCCGGAAAGCTCGAACTTGTCTGGACGGAATCTGGCGGCCCGCGGATCACCCCACCCGAGCGGCGCGGCTATGGGAGCCGCGCCATTGTCGCGGGCATCGAACGGCAACTTGGCGGGCTCGTACACTTCGACTGGCGACCGGATGGCCTGCACTGCACGTTGTGCGTGCCGCACGAAGCCAATGCGGACGACTCCAAACGCGCGTTCAAGCCGCACGTCGACATGCCCACGGTAGCAGCCGATTCCAATTCCAGCGACAAGCGCGTTCTGCTTGTCGAAGACGAGCCGCTCGTGTCGATGATGCTCGCGGACATGCTTTCCGCCTTCGGGCACAAGGTCGATGGTCCCTACAGCCGGTTCAGCGACGCCATAGTCGCGGCGAAGACCGGAAACCTGCAGGCGGGTATTCTCGACGTGAATTTGGGCGGCGAAAAAACCTATGCCGTCGCCGATATTCTCAACAACCGAAAGATCCCGTTTGCCTTCGTCACCGGCTACGGGCCGGACAGTATTGTTTCGGCGTTTTCTCACGCACCTGTGCTGCAGAAGCCGATCGAGGCCGCAAAGCTGCACGCCCTGCTCCAGCAGATCGTCCGTTAGACCTTCAAATCGTCCAGCTTTCCACGGACCGGAGGAACCAACCGTCCCCGGCCGCGTTTGTTGGGCGTCACGAGGTACAGACAGAAACGATGACGGCGAAACAAATTCTTCTGAGCGAAAGCCTGTATTGCCGGCGGCGTGCGGCGGACTGTGCGGACCCATTTCTGGCTGAGGAACTGCGGCGCTTGGCGGATGGTTTCGAACGAACGGCAGGGATGGCCGAGGACAAAAAAACGCCTTCCGACAATAGCTCGGAACGGATTTCCCATTAGCCACCGGAACTCGCTACAATCCCCTTGTTGAGTGCGGAACGTGGTTGCGCCGCTGAATGGGTCCGGTAAGCGTCAGATGAACACAGCGAAGCGTCACAAAACTGTCGCGGTTGGGGTTGGCGGCGTCACGGTTGGCGGCGGGGCGCCGATTGTCGTGCAATCGATGACCAATACGGATACGGCCGATGTCGAGGCGACCGCGCGACAGGTGGCGGCGCTGGCGGGGGCCGGCTCCGA
>Ga0126382_10001179_pt1 | contig 10640 bp, 7 predicted proteins | sample PanSoiMetPlot_30_FD_92548 | JGI IMG/M metagenome (GOLD analysis project Ga0126382, IMG submission 92548) | Tropical forest soil microbial communities from Panama - MetaG Plot_30 | ecosystem: Environmental > Terrestrial > Soil > Tropical forest > Bulk soil | place: Panama | collected 2016-02-17 | reverse complement strand
TGTTGGCTCATGAGCACCTTCGTATTCCGGCTCAAGGCGCCCCGCCCTACGTGCGCGCTGGGCATGAGCGACGAGGTGCGCGAGATCATTGCGCGCCACGCCGAGCACTGGCGGCCCTTGGTCGAGTCGGGCCAGATGGTGATCTTCGGTCCCGTGCTCGACACCAGCGGCTCCTGGGGTCTTGGCGTCGTGGAGGCCGACGACGAACAGGAGCTGCGGGCGTTCGCCGCTCAGGATCCGGTCGTCACGACGGGCACGGGCACGATCGAAGTGGGGAAGATGCTGGGTGGCTTTGTCCGGCCGCGGCAGCTGGCATCGCCGCCGGACCGCCGGGCTGAGAACTGACATGCACAACACCCCGTTGCGGCGGCGAGCGGCGGCCGCGGGCGGCCGCGGTTGTGGCATCGCCCGGCGACTGGGACACTTGGCCCACAACGCGCGACCTGCAACAGCTCAGGCATGGCCCGCCTGAAACAGCAGCGAGGTGGCATTTGGGACCCTGGAATGCGCGCTGGTAGGCACCCGATCACGCCGCTCGCGGCCGTCGTGGGGGGGTCTCCTGGCCGGTGTTGTGGGGACCGTCTGCCTGGATACGGTTGGGTACCTGAGGTACCGCCGCACCGGTGGTAAGGACAGACCCCTGGAATGGGAATTCGGGCCGGTCGACAGCTGGGAGAATGCCCCCGACCCGGGCAAGGTCGCCAAGCGCGAGATCGAGGGCTTCACGGGGCGTGAACTCTCTGACCGCTGGGCATGGCCCGTCAGCACCGCCACGCACTGGGGATACGGTTCGGCGGCGGCGGCGCTCTACGGCATCGTGGCCGGGTCCCTGCGTGAGCCCTCCCCTCTGTACGGGCTGCCCTTCGGGGCCGCGGTCTGGGCCGTCGGCTACGCCGTTCTCCCGGAGGCGGGGATCTACAAGCCGATCTGGGAGTACGACGCGAAGACGCTGGCCGGGGACCTGGCCGGCCATCTTGCCTACGGAGCGGGCACCGGGGCCGCATTCTGGCTCTTCGTCAAGCTCTGGTAGCCGGCAGGGACGCTCCGGTGGCGCGACCGGTCCGCGGCGTTTCGCTGTTCATTGCCGGCGGTTAACTGGGTCTTCCTGACTTAACCGGCCCGCGCCCGGGGTATGGCCGCGCAGGGCGAGGTCTACGCGGCCGCTCACAGCTCACGGGGACGCTGATCATTGCCCGAGGAGAAGGAACTGCGACGCGCTGCTCATGCTCGGCACCGACTTCCCCTACCGCCCGTGACGGGCTGTGCGCCAAGCGGAGACGCTACGACGGTAGCTGTGTCTCACGGCCCGCGAGTAAAGCGGTATTAAAACAGTATTCAAATTACGTTCATAAACGTAACGCTATATTGACGTTGCCCCCAACGGGTGGTAATGCGGGTGCTGTCGGCTATGGCCGCCGCGGCGTGACCTGCGGCTGGACGTTATGCCCGGCACCGGGCCACTGTGCGGTGGCGCGGAAGGGGGGCCTGGCGGTGGCGTTCGCCCATGGCCGAGCATGCGGTCGGCGACTTCTCTCTCGCACCGGCACAAACGGATCGAGCGAGAGGGGCATGTCATGATCCGGAGATTTGGTTTCCGCGGGCTGGCCGTTGGCATGTTCGCGGCCTGCGCGGCGATGGTCGCAGCGCCCGCGGCGCAGGCCGACCCGACGGGCGACATGAGCGCCCTGACTGCCGTGAGGGGGCAGGGTACGGGCATGGTCATTGTTTCCCCGACCAGCGCGGGCCAGGGCGATTTCGATGCCCGGGTCAAGGTCAACATCCACGATACCGCCCCCAACACCACCTTCTCCGTTACCCGGGCCATCGCCGCGCCCAATACCGGCTGCGCGAACTTCCTCACCCCGTTCGACGAGGTCGCGACGCTGACCACGTCGGCGGGCGGCGCTGGCGCGGTGGAGTTCGAGCGCGGCATGCGGCACGGCCCTGGGATGACTGTGTCGTTCGACCTCATGCTCCGGGTGGTCAGCCCTGACGGATCAACGGTGCTGCAAAGTGAGTGCATGACCATCATTGGGAAGCCCCCGCCTGCTACCGCGTGAAGCGGGGCCGTGGCACCTGGCGCCCCGCACGTGCCAGAACGCCTCAGCCGGAGCCTCAGATGGCCGCCGGGTCCTGAAGACGGCCTGCAGATGGACTGACACCGACGGTCGTACACGTGTTCTAATCGTGGCGTGGGTGTCCGGCGTCCCGCGTGGTGGTGTTACCCGGAGCGCTGCCAGAACGGGCACGAGTGGGGCCCCGGCCCGGTCAGCGCGGGCCCATCAGCCGGTCAAGCGCGGCACGGATCCTCTTCTCCGAGACCGGGCCGGACGTGCCCAGTAGCTGAGCGAAGAGGCTGACCCGCAGTTCCTCGATCATCCAGCGGACCGCCTGGACATCTTGACCGGAGCGCCGGGCGGCCGGAAGATCCGCGATGGCCCGCTGGTAGGCCTCCGTTACTCCGCGCACGACCGCCATCCGCCGGGCATCGCGGCCCGGATCCGCCGGCGTGGTGTCCAGCCTGCGGCCGATCGCCCGCAGGTAGCGGACCAGGTCGGGCAGCCGCCGCAGGCCCGTCTCGCTGACGAAGCCGGGATATATCAGCGCGGCGAGCTGGCCGCGCATATCGGCGAGCGCCGCTGCCAGCGGCGGGCTGGCGGCGCCCTGCATCCGGATCTCGGCCTCGTGGGCCGCTTCAAGAACCTGAGCGACGACGTCCACCACCCGGGCCGTCGCCAGCGGCAGGGCGTCCCGTGCCTCCGTCGCCAGACGTGCGAAGCAGTCGGCGTCCCAGGCCGGCCCTCCCGCGTCGGCGATCACCTCGTCTGCCGCGCACGCTCCGCAGTCATCGAGCAGGGCGCCGACGCCCGGGTACGGGCTCCGGCTCATCGCCAGCTTCCGCCCGTTGGGCAGGCGGTCGGCGATCGAGCGCACGCCGGACGGTACCTGCAGCAGGAGCAGCCGGCGGGTGCCCCGCAGCATGGCCGCGCTGGCTTCCTCCTCGGTCTCGAACAGCCGGACGTCGACCGTATTACCGGCATCTACCAGCGCTGGGTGGGCGGTGACCCGATCGCGGGTGACCACCTTGGGCAGGGTGCCAATGCTCCAGTCGCGGAGCCCGGTGCGGGTGATGTCGCTCGCCGCTTCGTTCAGCATCGTCTGCAGTCGGGGGCGCAGGCGCTGGCGCAGCTCGTTCAGGTCCTTCCCGCTGGCCAGCTCGCGGCCGGAGTCCATCACCCGGAACGTGATCCGCAGATGGGCGGGTAGCCGCGACAGGTCCCACGCGTCCCGCGGAATCTGGACGCCGCCGATGCGGCCGAGTTCTGCGCCGAGCGCGTCCAGCAGGTTACCGTGCGGCTCGCCCAGCCGGGCGACGACGGCGCGCGCGGTGTCCGGCGCGGGCACGAATGCCCGGCGCAGGTCCTTGGGCAGGGACCTGATGAGCTCGGTCACCAGTTCCTCGCGCCGGCCCGGCACCTGCCAGCCAAGTTCGTCGTCGCTGACCTGACCCAGGGCAGCAAGCGGGACGTCCACAGTCACGCCGTCGTCCGGCTCGCCGGGAGCGAACTCGTACGACAGCGGAAGCTCGCCCCACCTGCTGGGATAGTCGGCGGGCTCAACCTGGCCGGCCGCTGGGCCCACGAGATCGGCGGAGGTGAACGTCAGCAGGTCGGGGGACTCGGCGCGCGCCTTCTTCCACCAGTTGTCGAAATGCCGCGCGGACGTCACGTCCTTGGGTATCCGCCGGTCGTAGAAGTCGAACAGGGCCGCGTCGTCGGCCACGATGCCACGCCGCCTGGCCTTGTCCTCCAGTTCCCTCGCGTCGTCGAGCAGCGCCTGGTTGCCGTGGAAGAACTTGTGGTGAGTCTGCCAGTCACGCTCGACCAGGGCGCCGGAGATGAACAGGTCCCGTGCCGCCGCCGGATCGACGCGCGCGTAGTTGATCGGCCGCGCCGTCACGATCGGCAGGCCGTACAGGGTTACCTTCTCCAGCGCCATCGCCGCACCGCGCCGCGCATCCCAGTGCGGTTCGCTGTAGGCGCGCTTGACGAGGTGCTCCGCCAGCGGCTCGGCCCACTCGGGCTCGATACGCGCCGCCACCCCCGCCCACAGCCGGGACGTCTCGACCAGTTCGGCCGCCACCACCCACTGCGGTGGCTTTCTCGCCAGCACCGAGGCCGGGAAGATCGCAAAGCGGGCACCGCGCGCGCCAGCGAACTCGGCCGGCCCGCGCGGCTTCCCGCCGGGCTTGTGTTCGACGTCCCTCATCCCGATGTGCGAGAGCAGCCCGGCCAGCACTGACATGTGCACCCGGTCGGCGATATCCGCCGGCGAGCCGCGATCGGAGCTGGTGCCGATGCCGACGTCCCTGGCCGCCTGGCGCAGCTGACCGTGCAGATCCTGCCATTCCCGCACCCGCAGGTAATGCAGGAATTCGCGGCGGCACATGCGACGGAACGCAGAGCCGGACAGCTCGCGCTGCCGCTCGTGCAGGTAATCCCACAACGTGAGGAAGGCGAGGAAGTCGGACCCGGGCTCGGCGAAACGCGCATGCATCGCGTCCGCGGCCTCACGGGTGTCTGCGGGCCGTTCTCTCGGGTCCTGGATGGACAGCGCCGCCGTGATGATCAGTACCTCGCGAACGCATCCCTGATGCCCGGCCTCCAGGATCATCCGGCCGAGGCGCGGGTCCACCGGCAGCCGGGCCAGCTTTCGCCCCACGCCGGTCAGCCGCGTCGCGTCCCGGCCCGGCGAGAGCGCGCCCAGTTCTTCGAGCAGCCGGACGCCGTCCGCGATGCTGCGGGACTCCGGCGGATCCACGAACGGGAAGCTCGCGACCTCGCCGAGGCCGAGCGCTGCCGCCTGCAGGATGACCGAGGCGAGGTTGGTGCGCAGGATTTCCGGGTCGGTGAACTCCGGCCGCGCGCTGAATCCATCCTCGCTGTACAGCCGGATGCAGACGCCGTCGGACGTCCGCCCGCACCGGCCCTTGCGCTGATTCGCCGAGGCCTGGGAGATCGGCTCGATGGGCAGCCGCTGCACCTTGGTCCGGTGGCTGTAACGGGAGATCCGCGCGGTGCCCGGGTCGATCACGTACCTGATGCCCGGCACGGTCAGCGAGGTCTCCGCGACGTTGGTGGCCAGCACCACGCGCGGCCGCTGATGCGGCTCGAAGACGCGGTGCTGCTCAGCCGATGACAGCCGCCCATACAGCGGCAGCACCTCCAAGTCCGCCAGTTCGGCCAGCGCATCGGCGGTGTCCCTGATCTCCCGCTCACCACTCAGAAAGACCAGGACGTCCCCGGATCCCTCGGCACGCAGCTCGCCGATCGCGTCGCAGATCCCTTGCGCCTGGTCTTTCGGCTCATCCCTAGGCCGGTCCGGATCGGCCAGCGGGCGGTAGCGCACCTCTACCGGGTACATGCGCCCCGACACCTCGATCACCGGCGCATCCCAGAAATGCTTGCTGAACCGTTCCGGGTCGATCGTGGCCGAGGTGATGATGACCTTGAGGTCGGGCCGGCTGGGCAGCAGCTGCTTCAGGTAGCCGAGGATGAAGTCGATGTTCAGGCTGCGCTCGTGAGCCTCGTCAATGATGAGCGTGTCGTAGCGCAACAGCTTCCGGTCTTGCTGCATTTCGGCCAGCAGGATCCCGTCGGTCATCACCTTCACGAACGTGGCGTCGCTGGCCTTATCGGTGAACCGCACCTTGTAGCCGATCGCAGCGCCGACCTCGGTACCGGTTTCCTCGGCGATCCGCTCCGCCACTGTGCGCGCCGCGATCCGCCGGGGCTGCGTGTGCCCGATCTGGCCGGTGACGCCACGGCCAAGCTCAAGGCAGATCTTCGGCAGCTGCGTGGTCTTCCCCGAACCGGTCTCGCCAGCGACGATGACCACCTGGTTGTCACGGATGGCTGAGGCGATTTGGTCCTTCCGCTGGCTGACCGGCAGCTGCGGCGGGTAGGAAATCGCGGGTACTGCGCGCCGTCGTTCCTCGACCCGGGTGACAGCCGCGTCCAGCTCGGCGATGACCTGGCCGAATGCCTCATCGCGCTGGGCAGCGTTGCGCAGCGCGGCGGCATTCTCCAGGCGCCGGGCCAGCCGGTGCTGATCGCGCGGCAGCAGCCCGGGCAGGCGTGCTCGCAGCTCAGCAAGCGAGGGTGTCAAAGTTGCGGTCTCCATAACGGCGCACGGGAAACACGCACCCAGGATGGCTACGAAGTCCCCAGGTGGCTAACGCTTTTCCGGCCCGCGTCCTTCCGCGGCACCCGGCTTCGCACCCTGGACGGTCATGACGCCTCGTGCACTTGTCACCACGTTTTAACGGCGCCGCTTCTGGCCTGTAACTCCATCGCCCGCACGTGTGCGAAACGCTCACGGACGAGCCCGGCAACCGCGAGTCCGGGAAACGACCAAGGGAGTCTCGACATGACCTTCCGCATGCTTGGCGACCGCCGTCTCATCGCCTCGCTCGTCACGGCCGCCGCCGTCGCCGCCGCGACGGTTGGGACCGTCACCTCTGCCGGGGCCGCCTCCGGGGCCGGGCCAGCCTCGCCCGGCCAGGGCCGTGGCCCGGCGAGCTACACGATCGGCCTGTTCGGTGACATGCCGTACGGCGCGCTCGGCCGGTCGCAGTATCCCAACCTGTTGGCCGATATCAACCACAGCCATGTCGCCTTCTCCATCTTCGACGGCGACCTGCAGGCCGGCGGCGACGGCCCGTGCAACGACAGCCTCTACACCACCGCGCTCGCGAACTTCAACACGCTCCAGCGACCGCTGATCTGGCTGCCGGGCGACAACGACTGGACCGACTGCTGGGGCCGTTACGGCACTGCGCAGGCGCCGTATCACGACCCGATCGAGCGGCTGAACTTTGAGCGCCAGCTCTTCGACTCGACCTCGCAGAGTCTTGGCGACAAGACCCTGACCCTCACCCGCGAGTCGAGCGAGGGCGGCCATTATGCCCAGTACTCGGAAAACGTCCGCTGGGTCTACGGGCCCGTGGTCTACATCGGGCTGAACGTGCAGGGATCGAACGACAACTACCCCTACCCGGAAACGGACGGCGAAAGCGGCGCAGTCGTGGTCCGCAGCGACGCCGAGATCCAGCGCGAGCGGGCCGAGGAGGTCGCCCGCAAGGCGGCCGACCTGCACTGGCTCGACGAGGGCTTCGCGTACGCCAGGCAGATCCGCGCGAAGGGCGTGCTGATCGACTGGCAGGCCGACCCGAACTTCAACAACGAGCAGCACCTGACGAACGCGCACGACTGGGATGCGTTCCCTGACTATGTCAACGCGCTCCGCACCGAGACCATGAACTTCCCCGGCCAGGTCATGCTCGTGCACGGCGACTCGCACTACTTCAAGGTCGACAAGCCGATCAACATGCCGAGCGGCGGCGTGCTCGGCAACTTCACGCGGGTCGAGACCTTCGGCGCCCGCCAGACCCACTGGGTGAGCGTCACGGTCAACCCGAACGATCCCAACCTGTTCGAGGTCCAGCCGCGCATCGTCGCGGCCAACGTCGGCTAGGGACAGTCCGTACGGTGCCCCGGCTCGCCTGAGGGCCTGGGCACCGTACGGCGCCGCTCATGGCGCGACGAGATTACGGTGGTCATGTGGGTCACCGCGGCGGTGCGGCCGGTGACCGGCGTGGCTGATGGGAGTGATCGCGTGGCGAACCAGGCCGGGCCGGCTGGGTTCGACGTCGTCACCGGCGCGTTCAGCTACTCGGGAGCGGCGATCACGCGGGAACTTCGGGCCTCCGGCCGCCGGGTCCGCACGCTGACCGGCCATCCCGGCCGCGCCCCACGGGACACGCCGATCGAGGTCAGGCGCCTGGACTTCGGTGATCCCACCGGGCTGGCTGAATCGCTGCGAGGAGCACGGACGCTATATAACACCTATTGGGTCCGTTTCCCGCGGGGGCAGGTCGACCATGCCGCCGCCGTCGCCAACTCGCGGGTGCTCTTCCACGCGGCCGGGAAAGCAGGGGTTCAGCGGATCGTCCACATCTCGATCACGAATCCGAGCATCACGTCCCCTTACCCATATTTCCGGGGTAAGGCAGAGGTGGAGCGGGCCCTGGCCGAGTCGGGCGTCTCTTACGCGGTTCTGCGGCCCGCGGTCTTGTTCGGCGGCGACGGTGTTCTTATCAATAACATCGCGTGGCTGTTGCGCCGTTTCCCGGTGTTCGCCGTGGGCGGCACCGGTGAGTACCGCATCCGCCCCATCCATATCGATGACCTGGCGCGGCTATGCACGGAGGCCGGGTCGTCGACTGCCATGTCCGTCATCGACGCCGTTGGGCCCGAGCGGCCTACCTTCTGCGGCCTGGCCAGCGCCGTCAGGGATGCGATCGGCAGTCATTCCCAGATCATCCGAGTGCCAGCCGAGCTCATCCCCGTGGCCGCCCGGATTCTCGGATTGGCGCTGCATGACACGCTGCTGACCCGCGACGAGTACCGCGCGATGGCCGACGGGCTCGCCGACACCGACGGCCCGGCGACCGGCAAGATCGCCGTTACCACATGGATCACGGAGAACAAGGACACGCTCGGCCGCCGGTACGCCAACGAGATCAACCGCCACTTCCGGTGATCACCCTCGCGCGCGGGCTGCCCGCGCCGCGGGCCTGACCCGGGCGCCCGCAGCACGGGCGCCCGAACGGCCGTGATAACCGGACCGCACAGACCGTCCCGGGCCGCGTGAATGCTCCTGGGGGAGATGATGATGACGGCCCACGGGCCAGACGGAGAAGGTGAGCGCCATGCGTGAGGTGCGGCTGCTGTTCACCGGGCCGCTGATGCGCATCACCGATGTCATCTGCCGGGCGTCGTGCGGCGCTGGCCGCGACGATGAGCACAACGAGGTGCCCGAGCTTGTGGTGCCGCGCCGTGGCGTGTTCATCGTCCAGCGCGGGCGGCGGAAGATTGTTGCCGACCCGACGACAGCGGTGGTGCTTCGCGATGAGTACCGGGTCTCACATCCCGCCGACGGGGGTGACCGATGTCTGGCGCTTGCGCTCCCTCCGGAGCTGGTTGAGGAGGCGCTGGGCGGCGCGTGGGTTCTGCGCGCGCCGCAGCGGCTGACGATCGGGTACGGGCTGGGGCTTCTTGAGGCCGAGGAGCAGGCGATGGGGTTCCTCGCCCACCTCGCTGGGGCGCCCAGGCTGCGGTCCTCGCCCCGGGTCGAGCAGGTGCGGCAGCTGCTCGCCGCCCACTTGGGCCAGCGGTGGACGCTCGGCGGCATCGCCCGGGCGGTCCACATCTCTCCCTATCACCTGGCCCGTCAGTTCCGCGCCGCCACCGGCCAGACAATCGCCCAGTACCTAACCGGGCTGCGCCTGGCCGCTGCGCTGGACCGGATCCAGGCCGGTGAGGACGACCTGGCCCGGGTAGCGGCCGACCTGGGGTTCGCCAGCCACAGCCATCTGACCGAGCGGTTCCGTCACGGCTACGGCGTGACGCCCTCGCAAGTGCGCAAGATCCTGACAGCCAGGAGCAGCCGCGCCCGTTAGCGTCGGCTTCATGAGTACACCCATCGCTGAATCACTGCTTGCCGGTGTTCCGCGTGACACCGGGCTGGAGCTGTTCGGGCAGTTCGTCGGCAGCTGGACGTTCGAGGGCAGCGAGATCGGGCCCGGCGGCGAGCAGACGCCCACCGGGGGCCGCTGGGACTTCGGGTATGTTCTCGGCGGGCTGGCCATCCAGGACGTGCTCGTCTACGACGGCGGCGACTGCGGCACCACGGTCAGGTTCCCCCGTGGCGACGGCAGCTGGGAGATTGTCTGGATCAGCGCCGCTCACCAGGCGGTGCATCTCACCGCAAGACCAGAGGGCGGGCGCATCGTGCTGACCGGGGGCGGCGACGGCCGCCGGGTGCGCTGGAGCTTCAACGACATCACCGCCCGGGCCTTCCGATGGGTCGGCGAGGAACTGGCCGCGGACGGCACCTTCCGGCTGGCCGAGGAAATGCACCTCCAGCGGGCCTGATCGCGCGCCTCCCCGGCGCGGCATCCACTGCCGTGCGCACGCCTCAGAATGGTCATCGCGCCGAAGCAGCACGGCCGACCAGCGCCGGTCAGGTGGATGCGGCGAAGGCTTTGCGCATCACCGGACGATCGGGCTGGCGCCGGGCCACGACCTGGAAGCCATGCTCGGCGAAAACGGACGCGACTCCCAGGAACAGGTTGCGGGTGTGGCCCGGCACCGCCGTGTCGACCGGGTAGGCCTCCAGGGCGGGGGCGCCGGCCGCGTCAGCCACGCCAACGGCAGCCTCGATCAGGGCTCCCATCACGCCCTGACCGCGATGCGAGCGCCGCACGTAAAAGCACGGGACCGACCACACGGGCAGCTCGTCCACCGGGCGGACGTACCGGCCGCGGGCCAGCCAGTCCAGCTCGGCGCGGGGGGCAAGCTCGCACCAGCCGACGGCGGTGCCGCCGTCGAAGGCGAGCAGGCCGGGCGGCGGCCCGGACCGCGCGAGCCGTTCCAGGTCGCGCTTGTTGTCCTCGCGGGGCCGGTCGCGGTAGCGGGGACCGATGCGCCAGTACATGCACCAGCACCCGTTCGAGGCCCCGGCCCGGCCGAACAGGTCCTCCAGGGCCGGCCACTGCCCGGCGGTCAACGGGCTGA
>Ga0126382_10001178_pt1 | contig 10640 bp, 9 predicted proteins | sample PanSoiMetPlot_30_FD_92548 | JGI IMG/M metagenome (GOLD analysis project Ga0126382, IMG submission 92548) | Tropical forest soil microbial communities from Panama - MetaG Plot_30 | ecosystem: Environmental > Terrestrial > Soil > Tropical forest > Bulk soil | place: Panama | collected 2016-02-17 | reverse complement strand
CCACGAGCTGCGGACGCCGCTCACCTCCATCAAGGGCTCGCTCCATTTGCTCCTGTCGGATCCGTCGCTGCAGCTCGACGCGACCCAGCGGCAGCTCGTGGACATCTCGCTCAAGAACACGGACCGGCTCATCCGCCTCATCACGAACATCCTCGACATCTCCAAGATCGAGGCGGGGCACATCCAGCTCGAGCTGGGGATGCACAACGTGAGGGAGTTCGTCTCGGCGGCGATGGACGGCATCGCGGCCTTCGCGGAGTCTCGCGGCATCGTCATCGAGTCGCAGGTCGAGCCGGGATTGCCCCCGGTGCGGGTGGACGTCGATCGCATGGTGCAGGTGGTGACCAACCTTCTCTCCAACGCCGTCAAGTTCTCGCCGCCCGGCTCGCGGGTGACGGTGGCCGCCCACCACGGCAACGGGCAGGCAGAGATCCGCGTCACCGATCAGGGGCGCGGCATCGCCCCCGAGGACATGGGCAAGCTCTTCAAGAAGTTCCAGCAGCTCGACGGGAGCAACGTGCGCTCAGTGGGCGGCACGGGGCTGGGCCTGGCCATCTGCCGCGGCATCGTGGAGGAGCACGGTGGCTCCATCACGGTGGACAGCGAGCTCGGCCGGGGGGCGACCTTCATCGTGGCCCTGCCCCTCTCCGCGCCCACGGGCGTGGTCCGGGAGGAGCCGAGCGATGGGGTGGAAGGGGACGGGCCCATCATCCTCGTGGTGGACGACGAGCCGGACATCCGCGGCGTGCTGCGGGATCAGCTCGAGCTCGACGGCTTCCGGGTGCTCGAAGCTGGGCGGGCTCTCGAGGCGGTGGAGGTGGCTCGCGAGCGCCAGCCCGACCTCATCACCATGGATCTCATGCTGCCCGATCTCGACGGCTTCGAGGCCATCCGCCTCCTCCGCGAGACGGAGCGCACTCGCGAGATTCCCGTGATCATCCTTTCCGCGGTAGAGCTGAGCGCCGACGACACGCGGCCGCTGGGACCCACCGCGCACCTGGCCAAGCCCTTCTCGCGCCTGGACCTCATCGCTGCGGTCCGCGCCAACCTTCGCATGGATCGGAGCCTGGGCCGATGACTGCCTCACGCATCCTGGTAGTGGACGACGAGATCGACATCAGCACCGTGCTCACGGTGACGCTGCGCCGTGCGGGCTTCGAGGTGCGCACGGCAGGGGATGGCCTCGAGGCCCTCGAGGTCATCCGTCAGGAGCCGCCGGACCTCGTCATCCTCGACGTGATGATGCCGCGCGCCGATGGTCTCGAGACGCTCAAGCGCATCCGCGAGCATGGGCCGACCACGCACCTGCCCGTCATCATGCTCTCCGCCAAGACGCAGCTCGCGGACAAGATCCAGGGCTTCGAGCGCGGGGCCGACGACTACGTGGCCAAGCCCTTCGAGCCCTCCGAGATGCTGGTGCGGGTGCAGACCCTCCTCAAGCGCACGGCCATGGCGCGTCTCACCGCGCCCTTGCTGGGCGTGCTCGGTGACTGGTCGTCCGGGGAAGGTCTGGCCCAGCTCACGCGCGATCTCGAGGCTGCGCGCGACATCCAGGCCCGGCTCACCCCCTCCGTGCCCGCCACCCTGGGCGGCCTCGAGGCGGGCGCCGTCCTCCGGCCGTCGACCATGGTGGGCGGCGACTTCTTCGACATCGTGCCCATGGGCGAGCGCGTGGCCATCGCGGTGGGCGACGTGTCCGGGAAGGGGATTCCCGCCGCGCTTCTCATGGTGATGGTGCGCACGCTGCTGCGGGAGATCGCGCGCACCCTGTCCGAGCCGGCGGAGGTGCTGACGCGTCTCAACGCGTCGCTGTGCCGCGACATGCCGCCCTCCATGTTCGTAACGATGGTGCTCGCCGTGCTCGCGCCCAATCAGGTCGGCCGCGTCGCCCTCGCCTCCGCCGGTCATCCCGAGCCCATCCTCGTGCGGAAGGGCATGCCCCCGAAGGCGGTGGCAGTCGGCGGTATGATCATGGGCGTGTTCGATGAGGCGATGTTCGAGGAGGCCGTGGTCGATCTCGAGCCGGGCGACAGCCTGGTCCTCCTCACGGACGGCGTGATCGAGGCTCCGGGCGCCGAGGGCAAGCGCGCCAGTTTCGACCGCGTGCTCCAGAGCCTCGACCGCTCGCGCGGCGAGCGTGCGCAGGCCCAGGCCGAGGCGCTCACAGGAGGTCTCCTCGCGGAGGCGGCAGGCCGCATGGCCGACGACATGACCGCCTTCGTGCTCAAGCGGACATGACGCGCGTTCTCGCGCTGGCGCTGGCCCTGGTCGCGCTCCTCGCGGGAGCGAAGCCAGGCGCGGCCGCGCCAACGCGCGAAGTGGTCATCCTTACCTCGTTCCCCAAGGAGCTCTTCGAGGCTTACCGGCAGGGCTTCGAGCAGAAGACCCCCGGGGTCAACGTGGTCATGAAGCAGCAGCAGACTAACCAGGCCGTGACGTATCTGCGGGAGACGCGCGCCCGTCCTGATGTCGACGTGGTATGGGCCTCCGCGGTGGACGCCTTCCAGACCCTCAAGAGCGACGGGCTCCTCGACAAGGTCTCACTGCCCAGAGAGACCCTGGCTCGCATACCCGCCAAGATCGGCGGCTTCCCGATCCACGATCCCGACGGCCAGTACCTGGGCTTCGCGGTGTCCGGCTACGGGATCATGTGGAACGCGCGGTACCTGGCCCTTCACAAGCTGCCCGCTCCGCGGGAGTGGACGGACCTGATCGACCCGCGCTACTACGGGCACCTGTGCATCTCGGCGCCCTCGCGGAGCGGCACCACGCACCTCACCGTGGAGGTGATCCTGCAGGCCTACGGATGGGAGCGGGGCTGGGCTCTCCTGATGCAGATGGGCGGGAACATGGGGTCGATCGTGGAGCGGAGCTTCGGCGTGCCGGAGGCGGTGATCTCCGGGCAACTCGGCATTGGAGTGGTCATCGACTTCTTCGGTCTTTCCGCCATCGCCTCCGGACAGCCCGTCGACTTCGGGTATCCGAAGCAGACCGCGGTGGTGCCGGCCTCCGTAGCCGTGATCAAGAACGCCCCCAACCCCGACAACGCGCGGGCCTTCGTGCAATACCTCCTCTCCGACGAGGGGCAGCTCAAGCTCTTCTCTCCCGAGATCGGCCGGCTTCCCGTGGTGCCCGCCCTCTACGCGCGGGCGCCCCAGGGCTACCCCAATCCCTTCACCATGAAGTTGGGCGGCGTGTCGTTCGACGACAAGCTCTCTTCCGTGCGCCGCAACGTGGTCAACTCGCTCTTCGATCACACCATCACCTTCCGTCATGCTGAGCTCAAGGCGGCATGGGGAGCCATCTACGCCGCAGAAGGGAGAGCGGCGGAGGTGCGGGCCTTGGGCAAGAACCTCGACGACGGGGCACGGGACCTCGCCGAGGCGCGCTGGCTTGCCACCACCGTGCCCCTCGACGGGAAGCAGGCCGTCGACGCCGGATTCAACGCGCGCTTCCGGGACAAGCCCGAGGTGAAGTCGTGGCTCGAGACGGAGTGGGACACCAAGGCCAAGGCGAGCTATGGCAAGGCCCAGGATCGCGCGGATCAAGCCGCGCGGATGAGGTAGCGACCATGCCCAGAGTGCGGGAGATCGAGGACGACGGCGGCGATTCGACCCTCAAGGAGATCTTCGCCAGGGAGCGCGAGCTCTTCGGCGCGGTCTTCAACACGACCAAGGTCTACGCGCATTGCCCGCCCATCCTGAAGGCGGCTAAGCAGCTCTCCGTGTCCATCGAGAAGTCGGGCCGGCTGCCCGCGGCCTTGCTGCCACTCGTGTATCTCCGCGTCGCCCTCATCAACGGGTGCCCCTTCTGAATCGACATCAACGCATCCCGGGGGATGCAAACGGGGGCGGACGAGGACAAGATCCGCGAGGTGCCGGCCTGGCGGGAAAGCGACCGCTTCTCGGACGTTGAGCGGACGGCGCTGGAGTACGCGGAGGCCATGACCATTACCGGTCAGCGGGTGAGCGACGAGCTTTTTGCGAGACTGCGCGGGCACTTCGACGAGGCCCAGATCGTGGAGCTGACGGCCGCGGTGGCCCTGGAGAACTTTCGCAGCAAGTTCAACGTGCCGCTTCAGATCGAGGGCCAGGGCTTCTGCGTGATCAGATAAATCAGATAGTTGCGACTAGTCGGCGTTGGGCGGTCGATTGACTTGCCCCGAAAGGTCACGGCAAAGATCAGGGTTCAGCTCGGCTGTGGCCACAGTATCCACGCGCACTCGGCGGAGGCGGACGTGACGACGGCGAGCAGGCAGAGGAACGTCAACAGCCCGATGCGCGGCCAGCATCGAGTCAGCGTGCCGAGCGTGGGCTCTGTCATGGTGGGCTCCCTCAGCGGCAGGTCATGCTCGTCGCCGTGATCTCGTTGTAGAACGTGTACCGCCCCTGCTGCTTGACCTTCTCGAACGTGCCGTCCACAGTCGCCCCACCTGCTCGGCACGGGGCCTTGCCAAACGAGAACACGCGAATAGCCTGCTTACCGTCGCTCAGATCGAACGTGTAGTACGCGTTGCCTCGCTGTGAGACACGCTCGCGGAGATTCGTGATCGTCCCGCTGATGGTAACTGTCTGGCCGTCGAAGCGGTCGGGGGTGGCGAGGACTGCACTTGGGGAGGTGTTGAGAGCCTGGACGGACGTGACGAGTAACAGCAGACAGCAGAGTAGAGCGATCAGCATGCAGCGCGAACGTTCCGCCATGACGGACTTCACTTTCACTTCGGCCCGCGTGCGTCTACAGTGTCGGGGAGACCTAGTGGTCGGGTTGTGATAGTGAGATACTTCTCCCGGATCTCTTCGTCCCAACAGGCGTCAAGGACGAGACGCTCGACCGCCGCCTTGTCCATGCCTGCCGTTAGGTGATCCCACTCCTCTTCCTCCCAGCCGTCCCACACGCCCATCGTGGTGCGGCTTACAATCTCACGAGCCAAAAAGTGGAGACGCTCCGCGCGTTCTCGTGCGGTCTTCCCAGCCTCGTAGTCCGGCAGAATCGCTTTCCACGCCTTCGCATGTAGGAAGTAATCGTAAACGTCGAGGGCTCCTCCAAGGACTACGAGGGCGGCCGCCACGATCAGCGGCGTGTCCCCCGTCACGACATGACCGATGCGAAGGCCGAGCACGACGACGGCGGACAGAAGGATCAGTCCCACAAGAGGCATCGCTCGTCTGCTCCCAGAGGGCACTGCGACTCTCCCACAGCACCCACGCGCACTAGACGGAAGCGGATGTGGCGACGGCAAGTTGGCAGCAGAGATGATGGTCACAATGCGCGGATAGCCCTTGATCATCAGTCCTCCTGTCGACGCGATGGAGTTCTGAGTTTCAACATAGCGTGACCCTGCCGCAGGACGGCTCTGTTATGATCGCGCCCCCATGCCCCGGCCGTGACGGACAGCGTGTGCCGATGTTCTTGACCAGGCGACTCTCGGGCGGGTAGTCTCGGCGCACGGTTTCGACCTTCCGCTGCCCCGGCCGCTGGGAGGCTCCCGGCATGATGTGTCCCCGGTGCCAGACAGAGAATCCCGCGCACGCCAAGTTCTGTCGGGAGTGCGCCAGCTCCATGGAGGGGGCCAGCTCCGCCACAGAGTCGTATGCAGCCTTGAAGGCCAAGGTCGAACGCCTCACGGGGGCGCTCAGCGAGGCACTGGAACAGCAGACGGCCACCGCGGCAATTCTTCGCGTTATCTCGAGCTCTCCCACCGATGTCCAGCCCGTTTTCGAGGAAGTCGTAGAACGGGCGCTTCGGCTTCTCGGCGGCCTCACGGCGGCGGTGGTGCTCGTGCGAGACGGTGTGTGTCACCTCGGCGCATTCACCGCGCTGGATGAGGCGGCCGACGCAGCCATGCGAAACGTGTACCCGCGCTCCCTCTCGGAACGTCCCCTAACCGAGGGTATAGTCCGCGACGGAAAGGCGCGACTCATTGAAGACGCTCAGTCCGATGAGCGGATCAACCAGCCGGCGCGGGATACTGCGCGGGCTCGTGGATATCGGAGCCTCATCATGGTGCCACTGATCCAAGACGGAGTAGTGGTGGGAACGATCAACGTGTCCCACCGCGAGACGGGGGCATTCGGCCCCAGGCACATAGCGCTTCTCCAGACCTTCGCCGACCAGGCGGTGATCGCGATCGAGAATGTCCGGTTGTTCACGGAGCTGGAATCGCGCAATCGCGATCTGACGACCGCGCTCGATCAACAGACGGCGACGAGCGAAATTCTGCGGGCCATTTCCAGCTCGCCGGCTGACGTGGACCCCGTGTTTGACGCCATTGTCGAAAATGCCGGGCGCCTGTGCGACGCGGTGTATTGCGTCGTATACCGCTTCGACGGCGTGCTCGTTCACGTGGCGGCACACCGCAACATGAATGCCGCCATCCTGGCCGAGCTGCAGCGACACTACCCTCGGGCGTTGGATGGCATGACGGTCGTTGGACGTTCCATCCTCGACCGACAACCGTTCCAGGTCGAGGATGCGCGAGGCCCGCAGGCGCCGCCGATGTCGGTGGTGTTCGCCGAGCGCTTGGGGTACCGGACGCTGCTCTCGGTTCCTATGCTGCGTGAAGGACTTCCCACTGGCGCGATCGCCCTGGCCCGCCGGGAGGCACGGCTCTTCACCGAGACCGAGCTTGAACTCGTCAAGACCTTCGCCGATCAGGCGGTCATCGCCATCGAGAACGTCCGGTTGTTCACGGAGCTGGAGGCGCGCAACCGGGACCTCACCGAGACCCTGGAGCAACAGACGGCCACGAGCGAGATCCTGCGGGTGATCAGCCAGTCGCAAACCGACGTGCAGCCGGTATTCGACACGATCGTGCGGAGCGCCGTGCGACTCTGCGGCGGGATGATAGCGGGCGTGTCCGTTGTTCGCGACGGGATGCTTCATCACCCCGCGAACTACGGCGGCTCGCCAGAGGCGCTCGCTGCGATTCGCCGGCGGTTCCCCCGGCCTGTCGACATGAGCAGCTCGGCGGGAGTCTCGATCCTCACGCGCTCGGTCTATGAAGTGTCCGACGTAGAACATCCTTCGGTGCTCGAGTTCACGCGAGAAGCCGGCCGCATTCTAGGGTCCCGAAGCTTCATCTCCGTACCGATGCTACGCGAGGGTGAAGCCATCGGCGCCATCACCGTGACGCGGCGCGAGCCGGGCCGCTTCTCCGAAGGAGAGAGGGCCCTTCTCCAGACCTTCGCCGACCAGGCGGTGATTGCCATCGAAAATGCGCGGCTGCTCACCGAGCTGCAAGCGAAGACGGGTGAACTAACCGAGTCGGTCGAGAAGCTCACGGCGTTGGGTGAGGTGGGGCGCGCGGTCAGCTCCACGCTAAATCTGGAAACCGTGCTGACCACCATCGTGTCGCGGGCCGTCGAGCTCTCGGGTCTGGACGGCGGCGTCGTGTCCGAGTATGAGGACGCCACGGAGGAGTTTGTCCAGCGGGCGGTCGCCGAAACGGCAGGTGATCTCGCCCGCGCGCTCCGGGGTGTGCGGTACAGAAAAGGCGAAGGCGCGATCGGCCAGACGGCCATCACGCGCGAGCCGGTCCAGGTCCCAGACATCAGGCTCCCCGGCGTGTACGAGAGCCGGGTCCGGGAGATCCTCATCGACTCCGGTGTGCGTGCCGTCCTTGCGGTGCCGATGATTCATCAGCAGCGGCTCATCGGCTGTCTCGGGGTGACGCGCAACCGTCCCGGCGAGTTCCCGATGGAGACCATCGAGCTGCTCCGGACGTTCGCCACCCAGTCCGCCCTCGCCATCCAGAACGCGCGGCTCTTTCGCGAGATCGAGGAGAAGGGTCGGGAGCTGGCCGCGGCCAGCCAGCACAAGTCCGAATTCCTCGCCAACATGTCGCATGAGCTCCGGACCCCCCTCAACGCGATCATCGGGTTCTCGGAAGTGCTCTCGGAGCGCATGTTCGGCGAGCTCAACGAGAAGCAGGACGAATACCTGAAGGACATCTATTCGTCCGGCCAGCACTTGCTGTCCCTGATCAACGACATTCTTGATCTGTCGAAGATCGAAGCGGGCCGGATGGAGCTGGAGGTGACCGACTTCGATCTGCCGGCCGCGATCGACAACGCGCTCATCCTCGTGCGTGAGCGGGCGAGCCGTCGCGGGATCGCGCTACGGCGAACGATCGACGACGAGATGGGGACGGTCCGCGGCGACGAACGGAAGGTGAAGCAGGTTCTCCTGAATCTGCTCTCCAATGCCCTGAAGTTCACGCCAGAGGGCGGTCGGATCGACGTGCATGCCGGGATCAAGGAGGGCATGGCAGAGATTTCCGTCGCCGATACCGGTGTGGGCATAGCGCCAGAGGATCAGGAAGCGATCTTCGAGGAGTTTCGGCAAGTTGGGACGGCCGACAAGAAAGTCGAGGGGACAGGACTCGGTCTGGCGCTCTCGCGTAAGTTCATCGAGCTGCATGGGGGGCGGATTTGGGTCGAGAGCCAGCCAGGCAAGGGGTCGACGTTCTCGTTCACGTTACCCGCGTGAAGGTGTCTCGATCCGCGCGCCCGGCCCGACGGCGGCTTACTCGATGACCTGATCCGCCCGGGTCAGGAGTGACGGTGGGATCGTCAGACCAAGCGCCTTGGCGGTCTTGAGGTTGATGACTAGCTCGAACTTCGTGGGCTGCTCGATCGGCAAGTCGGCGGGCCTGGCGCCCCTCAGGATCTTGTCCACGTAGTGCGCGGCGCGTAGCTGCATCTCGGAAACATTGACTCCATAGGACATGAGCCCACCTGCTTCGACGAACACCTGGAGCTCATAGACAGCGGGGATCCCATGCGCGGCCGCGAGCTCGAGGACGGCCTTTCGATGCACGAACATGAAGGCCGGTGACATCACCGCGACACCCTGGTCGCGATTCTTCTTCATGCCGAGGAAGGCGGCCGCCAAGTCTTCCGCCTTGCGCACCGTGAACGTATGAATGTCGATGCCGAGATTCCGAGCTGCGAGCGCGACCTGTTCGTCGGACCGAGGCCCTATCCCGGGGAGCACCGAGGTCGTCACACCCTCTCGAAGGAGCGCAGCCTTTGAAAGATTCGGGACGACAGCCTTGAGGAGCTCGAGGCGCTTGGGAACGAGATCATCGTTGAGGAGCTGGGATCCCGTGATATTGCCCCCGGGCTGGGCGAGGCTCTCGACAAGACCCGCGGCAACGAGATCCTCGTCCGCGCGGCCAACCACAATCGGGATGGTTTTCGTCTCCAGTTGAAGCAGCTTCGCCAGGCCCGCGCTCGACACAAAGAGGACGTCGACCTTGAGGCGTACGAGGTCGGCGGCGCCTCTGCGAAGCTGATCGGTGGTTTCGCCGAACCGTCGTTCGACGACCATGTTCTGGCCATCGACCCAACCGAGCTGCCTCATCGACAGCCAGAACGGATTGGTCGCGACCGATTTCGCCAGTTCCTGCGGACTCGGAGCTGAACCGATCCCAAGGATTCCCACGCGCGCGATCTTCTCGGATTTCTGGGCCGCGGTCGCGAGCGGCGCGGCAAGCAGCCCGCCCGTAAGCACACCCATGAACGCCCGACGCTGCACTATTCGATCACCTGGTCCGCCCGCGCCAGGAATGACGGGGGAATCGTCAGGCCCAGCGCCTTCGCCGTCTTCAAGTTGATAACCAGCTCAAACTTGGTGGGCTCCTCGACCGGCAGGTCTGCCGGTCTGACGCCTTTGAGAATCTTGTCCACGTAGAACGCTGTGCGTCGGTACATCGCGGGATAGCTTGGACCGTAGGTCATCAAGATCCCCGTCTCAGCGTATTGCCGGGAGCCACCCATCGTCGGCACGTGTCGCCTCAGCGCGAACTGTGCGATGCGAGCCGCCTGTCGGCTGATGAGCGTCGGGTCCTCAATCAGGAACCATGCATCAGAGTGTGCGTTGCTGATTCCTTTGAGCGTGGCGTCGAAATCGCTGCCAGGGTGTAGCGGGACGGCCCGTACCTCCAGCCCTACCGAGCGGCCGATCCGCTCTACCTCCCTCAGGAAGAAAGCTCCCGCCGGATTTTCCGTATTCGCTAGTACGGCCACCCTAGAAACGTCGGGAAGGGCCTCCTTGAGCAACCCAAGCCGTTTGCCCATGAGATTCGGCGCATTCGTGGAGAGCCCTGTAATATTTCCGCCGGGTCGATTCAGGCTCTTGATCAGTCCCAACTCCACCGGGTCCGCCGCGATCATGACGATAGGGATCGTGGCCGTTGCCTGCCGCGCAGCACTCGTCGCTTCGGCACCGTCTGCAACAATCATGTTGACCCGGAGGCGAACCAACTCGGCTGCAAGGGTCGGGTAACGTTGCGAGTTACCGTCCGCGTAACGGCGTTCTATGGTGACATTCTGCGCCTCGACGTAGCCCAAGTCGCGGAGCCCCGCCCAGAACGCATCATTGGTCGGCCGGCTTGCATTCGGTAACAGATATCCGATCCGAGCAACCTCTCCTGCCTGCTGCGCCCCGATGGCGAGCGGCGCGGCGAGCAGGCCGCACGTGAGTACACCTATGAACGCTCGACGCTGCATTACTCGATGACCTGATCCGCTCGCGCCAGCAGCGACGGCGGGATCGTCAAGCCGAGCGCCTTGGCGGTCTTGAGATTGATGGTGAGGTAAAAGGTCGTCGGCTGCTCCACCGGTAGATCGGCCGGCTTT
>Ga0126382_10001176_pt1 | contig 10646 bp, 6 predicted proteins | sample PanSoiMetPlot_30_FD_92548 | JGI IMG/M metagenome (GOLD analysis project Ga0126382, IMG submission 92548) | Tropical forest soil microbial communities from Panama - MetaG Plot_30 | ecosystem: Environmental > Terrestrial > Soil > Tropical forest > Bulk soil | place: Panama | collected 2016-02-17 | reverse complement strand
TTGAGCTGCCGCACGGCGACGTTGAGATTGCCGCCCGGATTGCGCACGAGCTCGGCAGCTTTCAGCGTGCGCGTCAGAAACAGCTCGCCGGCATCGCGCGTGGTCGCGCCGATGCGGATGCCCGGCCGGTCGATCTCGGCGGCAGAGCGGATCGGCGAGCCTTCGAGCACCACATAGGTGTTGTGCGCCAGCGAATAGGGCTGCGAGAAATCGACCTCCATGGCGCGCTGCGGATCGAAGGCGAGGAAGCCGATGTCGGCCTTGCCGGTCTTCACGCTCTCGAGCACGCCGGCAACGCCCTGGGCGCCGGAGATGGTGAACGGGACGCCCAGCGCCCGCGCCAGCTCACGCGTGAGCTCGGCGGCGGGCCCGCGCACCTCGCCGGTTTGCGGGTCGCTGACGGCCTGCACCGGGTTGGTGGCGATGAAGGTCGCCCGCAACGTCCCGGTGGGGCTGAGGTCGTCGGCCAGGGCGGCAACGCTCGAGCAGACGACCAGCGCCGCAGTCACGCACAGGAAACGGCTCATGTCGGTCCTCGCATCGGCAGCAATGGAACTTTGCGGCGCCCCTCTCATTGATATGCGTCCGCGGGTGAGGCGGAGGTTGCCGCCACGCGGGTCAATGGAGCGGGGCAATGTCTCTTCTTATCAGCATATTGATCACGTTTCTCGTCATCATCCTGGTGCTCTACCTCATCAATCTCCTGCCGCTGGACGGTCGCGCCAAGCAGATCGTCCAGGCCATCGTCATCATCATCGGCGTCCTGTCGCTGCTGAAGTACCTCGCCATCTATTAGGGCATGTACTCCACCAATCGCGATCGTTGGCCGATTGCCGGCTGATGCCGCTTTCCGGCTCCGAAACGGCGGTCAAGCAGCACACTTGAAGGCCCGACTGGGTCGATCCGGGCGTCGGGGCATTTGTTGCGCATGCAGTTGGAAGGTGAAGAAGGGTTGTAAAGTTTTTCTGCTGGTGCGGCGAGAGCTAAGAGCGAACAGCGGGCCACGCCAAACGTGCGCACGCAGCGCGTGCAGGCAGCGCAACCTTCCGCGCCTCTGTCGGCAGTCCAGTAGGGCAGCATGTGCCTTGTTCTCAATCATGCGCGCCGCTACGCTTGCGCATCCGGGTCGCTTCTTTGCCCCAGGCGTGCAATGAAATGTCCGAAGTGCGACCACGAAAACACTGCTGACGCGAAGTTCTGCGAGCAGTGTGCCGCTTTGCTGGGGCTAGCCTGTGCCAACTGCGGCAGCGCGGTATCGGCGACGGCCCGGTTCTGCTCCCAATGCGGCCATCCCCTGAAGCCTGTTTCGGACGCTCCCCGCTTCGCCTCACCCAAGCATTACACGCCCCAGCACCTTGCCGATAAGATCCTCACCTCGAGGGTAGCCCTGGAGGGCGAGCGCAAGCAGGTCACAGTCCTGTTCGCCGATATCAAGGGCTCAATGGAGTTGCTTGCCGACCTCGATCCCGAGGACGCGCAGAAGCTTCTCGAACCTGTGATCGAGCGCATGATCGAGGCTGTCCACCGTTACGAGGGCACGGTCCACAAGGTGATGGGCGACGGCATCATGGCGCTGTTCGGCGCGCCGCTCGCCCACGAGGATCACGCCGTGCGCGCCTGTTACGCGGCTCTCCGGATGCAGGAGACCGTCGCCCCATATGCAGACGATGTTCAGCGGTCGCATGGAATGCCGGTGACGATCCGAGTGGGGCTCAACTCAGGGGACATCTTCGTCGGTGCCATCGGCAATGATCTGCACATGGATTACACGGTCATCGGGCAGACAGTGCACTTGGCCTCGCGCATGGAACAGATGGCAAGGCCTGGTTCCGTGCTGATAACGGCCGATACCCTCCAACTGGTGGAAGGCTACGTCTCGATCAAGCCCCTCGGGCCGGCACCCGTCAAAGGGCTCGCCAATCCGTTGCAGATTTACGAAGTGACGGGCGCCGGCCACGCACGGACTCGCCTCCAGGCCGCCCTGGGGCGAGGTTTGACGCGCTTCATCGGCCGCGACGCCGAGTTGGGGGAACTCCGGCGCGCCCAGCAACTTGCCCGCGCCGGTCGGGGCCAGGTGGTGGCGATCGTCGGCGAAGCGGGGGTGGGCAAGTCGCGCCTGGTGCACGAATTCGTTCATTCGCAGCAGGCGGCGGACTGGCTGGTTCTGGACGCCAGCTCCGTCTCCTACGGTCACGCAACTCCCTATCTGCCGGTCATCGAATTGCTGAGGCATTACTTCAAGATCAATGTCCACGACAGCACACGCTCGATCCATGAGAAAGTGGCGGGCAAGATCATGGCACTCGACGCGTCGTTGCTGGACGCGGTTCCGCCGGTGCTGGATCTCCTCGAGGCGCTGGAGGATGAGCATCCCCTCCACTCGCTCGATCCGGCTCAGCATCGGCAGCATACCTATCAGGCGATCACGCGCCTGTTGCTGAGCGAGAGTCGCGTGCAGCCGCTGGTCGTCATCTTCGAGGACCTGCACTGGAACGACGCGCTCAGTCTCGGCCTGCTGAACGCATTGATTGTCGGGGGGCCGGATGCTCGTCTGCTCTTGGTGCTGAGTTACCGGCCCGAGTATCGGGACGAATGGAGAACCCGGCCCAACTACCACCAGCTGCGCCTGGACCCGCTCGTAGGTGAAGACCTGACGGAACTCCTCGAGGTCCTGTTGGGCTCCGACCCGAACCTCGCGACGCTGAGGAGTTTCGTGATGGAGCGCGCCAGTGGGAATCCGTTCTTCGCCGAAGAGATCGTGCGGGCCCTGGTCGACACTGGCGTGCTCGCGGGCGCGCGCGGCAACTACCGCCTGGTGCGGCCGTTATCGAGCGTCGAAGTCCCGCCCACCGTCCAGGCGGTGCTCGCCGCCCGGATCGATGCGCTGCAGGCCCCCGAGAAGCGTCTCCTGCAGGAGGCGGCGGTCATTGGCTACGACATCCCGTTGGCCTTGCTGCACGCGATTTCCGGGCTCACGGAGGACGACCTCGGCGGCCTGCTGGGCAATTTGCAAGATGCCGAGTTTCTTTATGCAGCTCAGCTCTTTCCCGACCTGCAATACCGATTCAAGCACGCGTTCACCCACGACGTCACCTACACCGGGGTGCTGCGCGATCGCCGTCGCGACATCCACGCCCGCGTCGTCGACGCAATGGAACGCCTCTACGCCGATCGCCTGGCTGAACAGGTCGAACGGCTCGCCCACCACGCTTTCCGGGGCGAGCTCAAGGAGAAGGCCGTGCACTATCTCCGGCAGGCCGCCGGGAAGGCGGCCGCGCGGTCGGCCCTCACGGATGCCCGCACCTGGTTCGAGCAGGCGCTGGATGTTCTCAAGTCACTGCCGGAAAGCCAGGCCGCCATGGAGCAGGCCTTCGAAATTCGCCTCGAACTGCGGTCGGTGCTGCGCCAGCTGGGTGAAGTCAGGCAAATGCTCGATCACCTGCGCGACGCCGAGGCCCTCGCCGAGCGGCTGAAAGACGATCGCCGGCGTGGCCGGGTCTGCGCGATCATGACGACCGTCCTGTGCACCCTCGACGAGCTGGACGAGGCGCTTGCGACCGGCACGCGCGCCGTGGAGATCGCCCAGCGCGTCGCGGACCTGGGACTTGGCGTCATCACCAAGAGCTGTCTCGCGGAAGCGCATTACTACCGCGGCGAATACGAGCACGTGGTCGAAATCGCCGTGGACAGTCTCACCGCACTGCCTACCGAATGGGCCCACGAATACCTCGGTCTGGCCGTTCCGCCATCGGTCTTCAGTCGCGCCATGCTGGTCATGAGCCTGGCCGAGCTCGGCAGGTTTGCCGAGGCGGCCAAGTATGAGGCGGAAGCGATCCGACTCGCCGAGTCGTTGCAGCATGCATACAGCATCAGTTGGGCCAATTTCGCTGCGAGCATGCTCCACCTTCTCAAGCGTGACTGGCCGCAGGCGCGCTCAGTGGTCGAGCCCTGGGTGGTGATGCTGCGGACCGCGAACGTTGCCATGCTCCTTCCCTGGGCGGTTGCCTCCTCGGCTTGGGCGCTGGCGCAGGTCGGCGAGGCGAAGGCGGCGCTGAGCCGGGTCCGGGAGGCCGAGCCGCTCCTCAAGCGTCAAGCCGCGAGGGGAATCGTGGGGCATCGTGCATGGGGCTACCACGCGGTGAGTCGCGCCTGTCTGGTGCTCGGACAGCTCGACGAGGCGCGGCGCCTGGGCGATCGCTCGCTCGAGTCCTCGCCGAGCCAGCCCGGCTTCACCGCCCATGCCCTCCACCTGCTCGGCGATATCGCCAGCCATCCCGACCGGTTCGATGCCGATGGCGGCGCTGCCTACTACCGGCAGGCTCTGGCCATCGCCGAATTGCACGGCATGCGCCCGCTCGTCGCCCACTGCCATCTGGGCCTGGGCAAGCTCTACGGCCGCATGGGCGAGCCTGACCCCGCTCGGGAGAATCTCACCGCCGCAACGGCGATATATCGTGAGATGAACATGGATGTCCCGGTCGAGCAGGAGGTGAGATGACGAGCTCGGGCAAGAGGACCGCGCATCAGCCTGCGGTCAGGGCCGGGCGCCGCGCGCGTTCCAGCGCGGATTGAGAATCCATGCCTGCCAAACCTTCGTTCGGCCCGCGGCCCTCCGTTCCATTTGCGTGCCTGCCCCAGCTGCTGGAGCATCAAGCGAGGTGTACTCCGGAGGCGCCGGCGATCCTCGCTCCCGGGCGCGTCCCGCTGACTTATGGCCGTCTTTATCAGCACGTCGACGAAATGAGGGGGAGGCTACGGGCCATGGACATCGGCCGCCACGACCGCGTGGTTGTAGTGCTGCCGAATGGTCCGGAAATGGCGTTGGCGTTTCTCGCCGTTGCGGCGGTCGCCGTGTGCGCACCGATGAACCCGGCGTATGCGGCCGAGGAACTGGACAGATATTTTGCCGATCTCCGCCCTCGTGCATTGATCACGCAGGCTGGAATCGACTCGCCAGCGCGCCGTGCGGCGCTCTCGCATGGCGCTCAAGTCATCGAGCTTTCAACCGCGGTCGATGGAGAGGCCGGTCTGTTCACACTGATCGGTGAGCCCGGACCCGTGGCCTGTCACGAGCCGATCAGCCCCGACAGCGTGGCGCTGCTGCTGCCAACCTCAGGCACGACGTCGCGGCCCAAGATGGTCCCGCTGACACACACGAACATCTGTACGTCGGCTTACGCGTCGGTCGCGGCACTGGCGCTCGCAGGAGCTGACAGGTGCTTGAATCTGCTGCCCCTGTTTTATGGGCATGGTCTCATCGCCACGGTGCTCGCCTCGCTGGCGGCCGGTGCGAGCGTCGTATGCACGCCGGGCTGTGACGTCACTCGCCTCTCGGCGTGGCTGACCGCCTTCCGCCCGACGTGGTGCGCGGCCGTGCCGACCATGCTTCAAGCAATTCTCGCCCACGCGCGGCTCAATGGCGAGCGAGTGGCGGATTGTCCGCTCCGGTTCGTGCGCACCGCGTCGGCTCCCTTGCCACGCCGCATCTTTGCGGAACTGGAGCAGATTTTCGCAGCACCCATGATCAACTTTTACGGCATGACGGAAACCGCTTCCGCACCGATCGGGATCAATCCGCTGCCGCCGCGCCAGCGCAAGGTGGGTTCGGTCGGCATACCGGTGTGGTTGGACGTTGCAATCATGGGCGAAGGAGGAGCTTTGCTGCCCCACGGTCAGACCGGGCAGGTCGTCGTGCGTGGGGCGAGCATCACGGCCGGCTACGACGGTAACCCAACGGCAACGAAGGCCGCGTTTGCGGGCGATTGGTTCAAGACCGGAGACCAAGGCTTTTTCGATGACGACGGTTACCTGTTTCTCCTAGGTCGCGGCCAAGAGATCATCAATCGCGGTGGAGAAAAAATCGCCCCACAGGAAATCGACGAAGTGCTCCTCGACCATCCCGCGGTGGCGGAGGCGGTTACCTTTGCTGTTCCGCACCCCACGCTGGGGGAGGACGTTGCATCGGCCGTGGTGTTGCGGCCCCGCGCTGCGGCGACGCCGAAAGACATTCGTCGGTTCGCCGTTGGGCGCGTCGCCGACTTCAAGGTTCCGCGCCAAGTGCTCATCGTCGAGAAAATCCCAAAAGGCCCGACGGGCAAAGTGCAACGGGTCGGCCTGGCGGCGAAGTTGGGGCTCGCAAAGCACGCCGTCGTGGCGCAGAGCTTCGTGGCGCCACGCACGCCGACCGAGAAGGTGCTGGCCGGACTCTGGGCAGAGGTGCTGGGCGTCGAAAATGTTGGTGTCCACGATGATTTCTTCACGCTGGGCGGGGACTCTCTTGCCGCCGCACGCGTCCTCAACCGCCTACACGACGTCATCCGCATCGAGGTCGACGTCTCGCGCTTTTTTACGGCATCCACCGTGGCCGAGATGGCTGCCCATGTCGAGGCGCTGATCCAGACGGGCCTTGTGTCCAGCCGACCTGCTTCAGCCATCGTCCGGGTGCCCCGCGAAAACGGAGTCGCGCCGGCTTCCATCGCGCAGGAACGGTTGTGCGAGTTCCAGGCCGCCCTGCCTGAGCTGCCTTTTTTCAATATCCTCCATGCGATCCGACTGGCGTTCCCGTGCAACGCCGCGCGCCTGGAGCGGAGCATCAACGAAATCGTCCGCCGCCACGAAATTCTGCGCACAACATTCGCCGTCGTCGATGGTCGGCACGTGCAGGCGATCGCTCGACAGTCGACCGTGCCTTTCCGATATGACGATGTCCATGAGTTGCCCAGACCGCGGAGGAAGATGGTTGTCCAGAAACTCATTCAAGAAGAAGTGCTTCGGTCCTTCGACCTGGCCAAGGGTCCCCTGCTTCGGGCTCGCTTGGTACGCCTGACGCAGGAGGAATACCTCTTCCTCATTTCCATGCACCAAGTCATCTGTGATGGCTCGTCGCTAGGAGTCTTCATCGAGGAACTCGCCGCCGCATATGACGCTTTCGCTGCCGGAAGGGAATCGCCGCTGCCGCCCCTCCCAATTCAGTACGCCGACTTCGCAGACTGGCAGCGGCGTTGGCGGTCAAATCCGGAGATCGTTGCGCAACTCGCCTACTGGCGAGAGCAGCTTCACGACCCGTTGCCCGTCATGAGGCTTGCCACCGCCCGCCCGAAACGGACAACTGATGATTTCCGGACGGCGCGCTGGAAGGTGGCGCTACCGGCCACGCTGTCGCGGGCTGCTAAACGCTTCAGCCAGCGTGAAGGTGTGACATTGTTCATGACGCTCGCCGCCGCTTTCAAGACGCTGATGCATCGCTACACGGGCGAGGACGATCTGCGGGTTGGCACTCACGTCGCCAACCGTCATCGTCCAGGCACCGAACGGCTTATCGGCCCGCTCGCCAATATAGTGATTCTGCGCACCAGCCTCGCCGGCGATCCCAGCTCTCGGGAGGTGATCCGCCGGGTTCGCACAACAACCCTCGCAGCCTTCGCCAACCAGGATCTTCCTTTGGCGGAGATCGTCGAGGCACTCGAACGCGAGCGCGCGCTCAAGCCTGCGGCGCTCGCGCAAGTCATGATTTGGTTGCAGAATCCGGAAGTGCGATCTGTGGTAAAATCGGCGCATGGGCTTACGTTCAAGGAGGCCGTCCCCGGCATGCTGTTGCCTCTGGTGACCATGACGAGCTTTGATGTTATGTTGATGCTGCGGGAAAGCACTCAGGGACTCGTAGGGACTTGTGTCTACAAGCCACCTCTCTTCGGCGCCAAGACCATCGAGCACCTGCTTCGAGATTTCGAAAAGGTTCTCGACGCCATGGTCACGGAGCCAGATCGTCCAATCTCGGCAATTGCCGTGTCACTGAACAAAAAAAAGCCAATCGATAACGAGCCTGCCGCTTCTTGTGAGGGATCCATCGATCCGGAACTGTAGGAGGTACTCCCATGGGGCGTCCCAGTCAGTTATTTGCCTGCAAAGAATTCAAATTCCTTCCGTGTTAGGACCTCCGATCGCCTGCTTGGCGGCGTCCAGGGGATGCTCGACGCAGGGTGATGCTATCGGCGCGATCAATCGTGCAAGCCACGTTTCGCGGAATGGGCAAACATCGGATTGGTAAGTGCGCTTTATGTTTTCTCGCACATAACCCACGAGGGTGAACTAGAGGGGATTTGCCATGGCAAGCGGAGTCGGAGTGCACAGCCCAGCCGACCTCGATGGTCTGACCGCCGCAGACCGCGTGGAACTCAAGAAGGAAATCATGCGGCAGCTACAGCGTTCTCCAGAAATTGCCGCTATGATCGGGGGAAACCCGCAGCTTTCTGCAGATGTCAACAAAGTAGTCAGCTCAGATCCCACACTTCTCGAGACACTCATGGAGAGGAATCCAAACATCAAAAACAAGGTGACGGAACTGGTGGGCCCTCTTTTACAACAATTGCGCGGAGGGCAATGAGTCCCTGCGCGGCGCGATGAGCAGCCCTAGGGAATGCATCGTGCTCAGGACGCCCACCATAGAGATGAACATGCAAATCATCTTGGCTGTCCTCTGTCTCGCTCTACTGATGTGGGCCGAGCCAGCGACCGCGCAGAAGACCTACTCGGTGAGCGTCAGTGTTCATCGTAGCCTGCCGGAGCTCACTGCGGACCAAGTCAAGAAATTCCTAGCCGATGCGTCGAAGATGCTACAGAAAGATTCCAGTCATGCAGAGACGGACAACGACGCTAAATGCAATGTGACGTTTGAATTGAAGGGGGCGCTCACCATTTTCGGATCAGACGATACGCCGGCATTCGTGAGCAGGTCCGACCTCGACGCGCTACATCGCGTGCGTCCCGGTGCGGACGCTGACTTTCATGTCAAAGTCGTCAACAAGATCGTGAACTTCTGCAGGTTCCCCAATTTGACTGGATTTAACGGATGTGCGTTTCCTCCCAATTTTCGTTCGATAATTGTTGTTCACCCCGAACTGCATATCGACCGCCTGGGCCGCCCGCTAGAAACGTTTCCCGACCATCGCTTGTGGGCCCACGAGTTTGGACACCTGACAGGCTTAGGGCATCGAGACGATCTGCGCGCACTCATGACGTCCTGTCCTCTGAATGAGCAATTTTCCGAATTTCCCGATGACGCTCAGGTGCAAGTCACTCGGCAGGAATGCAATTGCCTCCAGTGGGGTCCGGGCTTTGGACCAAACGGCGCATGTGCAATGCCAGGGCCCACCGTTTGTTCGAGGTAAGCATCCAGCATTAACAGACCTGCCGCATGCTACCGGCTGATTTCGCGTGAAAAATTGGGACACGATTGGAGCCCATTCGATTCCAGATATGGCCGCATATCCTTGGCACGCAAGCCCGGCGGGATGACGCCGTCGAGGTCCTCCGGATGGATATGATCATACGCAATAGCGTGCTTGAATTCCTGACATTCGCTCATCTCTGGTACGCAGAGCGGCCATTGCGACCCCTCTTATGAACGCAGATCCCAAGCCCCCCGCTGGTGAGCATTTGCGGGTCAGCACGCGCGATCTTGCCATCGGGTGCAGCCAACACGACGTGGTGGCCTCGTTGGTGCAGGCTGCGCCACGTAGGTCCGATCAAAGTCGCGGTGAGGGACGACGATGGCGGCCATGCGGGGAGTTGCAAAGAGCCAAACGTGATAACTCGGCAGCGCGAGTTGGAGCCAATGTGTTCTGCTCCTCGCGAAGTTAGGGCAATGGGCAGGCATCTTTCAAGGCGCGCATACGAGTCGGGGCGTCAATTGAACGAGCATCAGCCCAGCTTGCCCACGCCCGGGCAGAAGCGACCGACGCGGCTGGCATAGTCGCGGTAGGCCTCACCGTAGGTGCGGATCAGGTACTCCTCTTCCCGCAACGTCTGCTGGCGGAAGCCGACATAGGTGGCGATCAGCATGATGAGCGACAGCAACGTGGGGAGCAGCATCGCGTAGCCCAGCATGACGACGGCGAAGGCGAGGTAGATTGGGTTGCGGCAAAAGCGATAGAGGCCGCCGGTGACCAGCCCCGGCTTTGCCCCTTCCTCGATGCCGATGCGCCACGACGCGCCGAGGTCGAGCTGGGCGGTGACCAGCAGCACCAGACCCCCGAACAACAGCACGGCCCCGGCGGTGCGCGGGAGATCCTCGGTCAGGCCGGCCCACAGCGTATGGCTCGGCAGCCATTCGGGCCAAAGCGCGACGGCGGCCGCCTGACCCACCAACAGCGCGAGCCAGACGACCGCCAAGCTGTCGCGAATGAGCTGGGTGCGTTCCTGCGACCGGAACAGGAGCAGGCCCGACGTTCCGTAGCGCCGCCGCTGCAGCCACGGCCGCCAACCGAACGCGATGGCGATGAACAGCAGGACTCCGACGAGCGGCAGCGTACGCCAGACCAACGAGTGCCTCCGCGCGCGGCAACGGGCTCTCGTGGTGTTGCCGATCCAGCTCCAGGGCGAGGAGCATTTGAGCGGTCATTCGATGCAAGTCGACCCCTTTTTTCGCATGCGCGCTCCAAACCTCGCGCATGCTTACGAATTGGTTTTTTTGCCGAATTGGTTTTTTTTGCAAAGACAGGACAATGATACCGCAAAGGGATTGAACACGCTTCTTTTCGCGGGTCCTGTAGGAAATAAGTACGAGATACGGGGGTGCCGTGGAATTGCGCCCTACGACTCCATACGCCGCAGCCTCAGCGCATTGCCGACCACGCTGACCGAGGACA
>Ga0126382_10001174_pt1 | contig 10654 bp, 4 predicted proteins | sample PanSoiMetPlot_30_FD_92548 | JGI IMG/M metagenome (GOLD analysis project Ga0126382, IMG submission 92548) | Tropical forest soil microbial communities from Panama - MetaG Plot_30 | ecosystem: Environmental > Terrestrial > Soil > Tropical forest > Bulk soil | place: Panama | collected 2016-02-17 | reverse complement strand
CAACGCCAGCAGCAGGTCGAGCAGCAACGCCAGCAGCAAATACAGCAGCAGCGTCAGCAGGAGATGCAGCAACAACGCCAGCAGCAGGTCGAGCAGCAACGCCAGCAGCAAATACAGCAGCAGCGTCAGCAGGAGATGCAGCAACAACGCCAGCATCAGGTCGAGCAGCAACACCAGCAGCAAATACAGCAGCAGCGCCAGCAGGAGATACAGCAGCAGCGTCAGCAGCAGATGCAACGCCAGCAGCAGGTTGAGCAGCAGCGCCAGGCGCCACCACAGGGTCCCGCAAAAAAACCGCCTTGCGGCGGTCAAGGGCAGCCTCCCTGCCCACGGTAAACGGTAGGCCGCAGTGTCCCTCGGCGCCGTTAGAAGCGCGATTTCGGACTATTGAGGTGATTTAGTTGTTGGCCTGACCTTAAACAGATCGCCCAGTATGATTCGGTCATCGCCAACCTGGGATGGCCACAATGACTTTCGCAATTGAGTCGTCTTTAGGATCGCGATCCAGATGTTGAAGCACGCGGTCGGCCTCAATAATCATTGGTATCAGCCGTGGCGTGGAGTTTAAGAAGACACCGACATTCACTCAAAGCAATCCGACTTCATCGGAATTGCCTTCCAGATATTGTCGAGGGCCGTGGCATTGCACGTCGCAGCGCCCTCTATTTCCTCAAACAGCCGAAATTGAAGTGGCGTAGAAAGCCACCAGCTAAGCGAAATCGCGCGTGGCTTTTTGCTAAAGTTTCCGGCATCACAGGCATTGTTTTTGGGGTCAATCCGCTCGGGCCACACACGAATATGCGCAAACGACAACTTGCAGTTGGGGAATGTCAAGCTACGCGACAGATCCTTAAGTTGCGCCACCGCAAGGCTGCCGCGCGCGCTGCGCGTATTGATGACCGCGGCTAGTATACTTGTCAGATCGGTCAAAAAGCCTGTTGCCCCGGTCTTGTCAGTAGATTCCTCCATGACAATAGGTTCGTCAGGATCGTTTGAGATGACCAGAACGAGCGGTTTAAGCTCTGACCGAACAGCGTGAATGGCCTGGGCTAGTTCAAAGGCGGCCAGAACGCCAAAATTCTCCATGTAGCCGCCATCAACAATGCGATCGACGACGTAATGGGCGCGGTTACGGATGTTTCCAGGAGGCGAAACGATCGGGAATCGTGCGGAATTGTGCGCAGCGGTGCTGAGTCGGATGTCGCTGGTTACGCGATCCGCCAAATAAGCACCGGTTACTTTGCGCTGCAATTGCGCGCGCCATTCGTTGGAGGTCGCGGTGTTACGGAGGAAATCGTGGAAGAACCATGTCTCCGCGAACAGTGGGCAGGCGGTTGGCAAAGCGCCCGAGGGACAACTACTCCCGGAATACTTCGGAGCAAGCAGTGTCGTGATAATCCGCTGCCCGGTAGTTACCGAGACTCCGTTGAGGATCAAAAGTGGTAACCAAAGATCCCTACTTGGCCGCAGGCTATAGAATGGGCAGGTAAGATCGGCCGGACAGGGAAGCTTGCGTCCGTGCTCTGCGTCGCCCTCCATAGCGTCGGCAAAATGCCGCTCCCACGCCTGCTCGATGATGGCTGCGCGATCGCGCCACGGTCCGAACGGGATCATATCGTGGAACGCCAATCCTAAAAAAGTAGGCGTAAGAAAATCACCGACCATCAAGTTCTCGAGGCATCCACGCCAGTTCTCAATTTTATCGCCGTACCAGTATGAGAAACGATTTCTCCGGCACGGAAAACGCGTGTCCTGGCCGCCAGCGGCAAGGGCCGCGACCGTCATGACGGCGCCAACAGAACTCCCCGACACGCTGGAAATGGCAAACAGGCGTTTACGCAGCTCGGTTGCGTTCAGCCCATGCTGGGATGACTTATCGAGCAGCTCGCCAAGCACGCTCGCTGTGAAAAATCCAGCTCGGCTTGCGCCGCCAGATGCCGCAACGATGACCGGCCTGGGGCAATCGATGGCCTTTTCCGCAGTACAGTTATTTGAATCCATCCATAGTGATAAGGCCTGATCGAGCGACATTGGATCTTGGCGGGCGCCGGTTTCAATGAGGCGAACATCATGATTGTCGCCCACGATGCTTGTCACAATTGCAATTGCTGCGAACGCCCCGATGATCAATGGCGCCTGCAAACGTCGGCCAATCGCGGAAAGATAGGTGAGGATTGGAACCCAGCCACCGAGTATGAGGCTGACTGAAAAGGCCAGTGGTAGCCATTCACCGACCAGATTTGGTTCGGCCAAGAGGATTATGACGAAGACGACAAATACAAAGATCAACAAGAGAAGTCCCGTCTCGTCGGGATTCGTCTCTGGCGGCCTGATTTGCTTAGCTGATTCGCTTTTGCCTATGTCCAAGGCATTGAGCAGGCTGCGACTCAGCGAAGTCCGTTTGCCTGGCCACCGGCTTAGGACCAAATTCGCCACTTTGATCCGATGGACAGTGTAGATGATGAAAACGACGGCGGCGACGACACACCAGCCGGTAAAGTGGTACAGCTCGCGGGAGATGGCATCGACAACGCCCTGATCCTTGATTCTGGGAAGATTGCTGTTCGCGCGATAGGCGCTCATGATGAGTGCAAGAAATGTCGCCAGGCCGAGAAGGCGGGGAATCCATCGCTCCAGCAAAACGAAGTAAGGCGATGGGTTATCGAGCCCATACCGATATAGTCGTAAATCGTCACTAAGAAGGATTCGCGCCGAATAATGGACCGGCATTGCCCAGAACAAGAAATGAAGAACGAAAAACAGCAGGAGCCAAGGCCATGGACCATCGACCAACGGAATCAACAGATCCTGCGCTTGCGGCGTCACGCCTAACACCAAATAGCCAACGACCACGACGCCGAGCGGCGCACGCGCGACCCAGAGCAACAGCGCAAACTCATGGATGCAACGCCACAGGCAGGCGAGGGCACCGGTCTCGCCGCAGTTAAAAAAGCAATTTAGGCGTTTGCGAAGGGACATAAGCGTCAATCTATTTGACATCGTTCTCCTACGAAAAGGGATCAGCCGATCTCACACCACTGATGGATCACGGTCATACGTGCCTCGCGGAAATCGTTTTTGCCTGCTGCCAGATTTCAGCGAGCAGAGCTGGCACGATGGCGTGGGCGGGACAACGGTTCCACTCGCTCGCAAAGAAGCCAAAACCGATGTCAAGACTTTGGAGGCGCGCGGCCTCGACGCAAAAAATCACCAGTGAGCGTGCATGCAGACGGATATTGCCGACCGAACCGCCGTCGCGAGCCTCACGGACGACACGCTCTGGCGCACGCAGAGTGCGCGTAACCGCTTGCCGCGGACTGAGTTCCTTGAGATTGTTGTCTTTGCGTGCAAGTTCACGCATCAGCTCGATTGACTTGACCATATTGTGCATCGCAAGCGCGGTTGCGTGCGCGCAAGAGGTGTTACCGCGCGCGAGGCCGATGATTTGATCAAGCGCACGCTGTAATGCACCGTTTAGTTTCAACAAATAGGCTTTTACTGGCCCGCCTGTTAGCCAGGTTTGCAGTGTGTTCGCGGCGTCGTAGGACTCCTCGCTCGCCGCATAGTCTGAAAAGAACAGCCGGCCGACCATCTGCTGTATGATGACCTCTTGTGGCCGGTCTGCGCGACCGCTGCAGATATAGGTGGCAAGCGCGGCAATTTCTGGCGCGAGGCGGGCCAGCAGGCCTGATATGTCGGCCAGCGCAGCCTCCAACTCCCGCTGGTGTTTCGCCCGCAGTGGATCGAACCGATTGCAAAAGGCTGGCCAAATCTCCCCATCGGGCGTGCGGAATATGGCAAACTTTTCAGCCATAGAGCGTTGAAACAGGCCGCCGCGCCCGGAGAGCGAACGTTGCACCATACTACTGTCATTGATAGCGAGTATTTCGTTCGGCTTCTTGAAGAAGATGAGCCGTAAGATACCCGGAATTGTGATTCTGATCGCCATGATAGCGGCCTCAGACAACGACGTTCCAGGGAGCGAAGCTGTTATTGACGCCTTCCAGTGCCGGCTCGAGTTCCGGGACGTGACGCAGGAGCACGGACTTCATCGAGTTGTTCCGGATCCAGTCCATTCCGAACTCAGTGTAGATCTCCGGCCGGAAATCATCTGTGAAGAAACGGTCGCTCTTCAGCCGCCGTGAAGCCATCAGAATAAATATCCGGAAGGCCGTGTCACTGAAGCCGAATCCTTTGGGCAGGTCCTCCGACAACAAGCCGACCAGCAGGTCGACCCTGTCGATATTACCTTTATAAATTTCGCGGATCTTGGTGGCGGCATCTGGGATACTGGTGATTTCCTCGAATGACGAGACGCGCTGTTTGCCGATCAGTTCGCGGAAGCGGTTATACCGCGGCACGCCGCGTTCGCGGTCGCGCATGATGTCAATCGCCGCCACATCCATTAGCGGTTGTCCTGCCTTTTCAAACTGGCGAAGAAAGTTCGGATAATTGTGAATCCGGATAGCGCCTGGGTTTGCGACCCCGAAAGAATAGAGCACGTCAACAAAGCCGTGTTGTCGCATCACTGAGCGCGTGTTTGAGCCCTGCACATCGACTAAGCCATAGTTTTTTGCTGAGGCTCCTTTGAGAGAACGGATCGTCAGGTCGTCCGGCATTAGCGGGTGCATTCGATATACCGATGTGAACTCCTCGGTCAGCGCAAAAGGGGCGCAAAACTGGTCGGTGGGCGAGCCGACAATACCGTGGGCAACCTCGCTGTTCTTGCCCAGCACCGCGCGCATCACTCGATAAGGTACGCCTGACCAATTAGCGTGCATGCCGAATTCAAGTGCCGGATGGGCGAGAATTCCAGGCGTCCATTCGACGGTGTGGATTTTTGCGATGAGAGCCGCGTTGATGAGGCGCGCACGTTGGAACAGCTCCTCGTCGTCCCACATTGGGTAGCGCAACTTTAGCGCGCCGCAGATTGTGTTATGCTCACGCGCGAATAAATTGTGCAGTAAGCTTAGCCCAATCCACCAATTGTCATTGAAACCGGTAAAATCAACGCCGGGGTGCGTCGGATCGTCTGGCAGCATGCCGTCGGTGCCAAGCGCAATCATGCCATCTCGTGTCGAACGGATTTGCATCTGCCGTGCGCGGTTGCTGCCGTAGATCTGTCCCGCATCCCACCAGTGTGAATTGGTATTGCAGAAAGTGGGTGTGGCCCCGAGCCATGCCTCGCGTGTTGTTCTATCCGGAACCGTGCGCCGTATGTACATGCAGCCGTTGATTGGGTCTGGCCAGTCATCGTATTTCTGCAGCGGAATTTTGAATTCGTTACCCGGCTCAGGCACGCCATGACTGAACCAATTATGTGTCTCGAACTGAATCCAGGCAGCCGCGAGCAGATTCAGCGTGGTAGCAGGAATGAAGGAGCGTCGGGCCAGCAGTTCGCGCGAAATCAAACGCGGGCTTGGATCAAGCAACGCATCGTCACTATCAGGCACGGCTTCCGACAGCGGGATGTTTCTGCCGAAACGTGTCCCGGCCATTCCCATGCGCGGGTGCTCGAGACTGTTGAACGAGCCGTCAGCGGATCGCCAACGTTCCTTGCCGGGGCTCCACCCGGAGGACGATCGAATACCGTAACCCGTGTGAAAAAGATTGTGCTCGCGTAGCCTGTCTCGAAAGACCGCGAGATTAATCGCCGCAACTAGCGTTGGAAGCCCATCCCACCGCACGAAAGCATTGATTACGCGATAAAGAACATTCAGGAATCGCTGCCGCAGGTCCGGACGGAATTCGAAGCCATCACTTTGACGCGACATTCCCTCCCCCGAGGCATTCCGTCGTTTTGCGAACCATTTAACGTGGACTAGCAAGCAACTTTATGGTGAAATCGCAACTCACAACTAGCCTAATTTCGCGTGCGTAATTTATTCCGCCGCCCACATCTGGGCTGTGAAGGAGATCACACAAGGTTTTATATTTTCACAATGAGCATACAGAGTAGTACAGATGACGAATATGATTTTGTTGTTGTCGGATCCGGCGCCGGTGGCGGGCCGGTAGCGGTTAATTTGGCAAAGGCTGGTTACCGCGTTCTCATCCTTGAAGCAGGCGGAGCGGACGAGCCCTACGAGTACAAGGTCCCCGCCTTTCATTCTCTCAGTAGCGAACATCCCGATCTGGCGTGGAAATTTTATGTTCAGCACTACGCTGATAAGAAGCGGCAGCGCAGAGACAAGAGAAATTTTCTCGACAACAAAATGGTTGATGGCGCGCCACGCAATGGAATCTTCTACCCACGCGCGGGAACACTGGGGGGATGCACGGCCCATCACGCAATGATCTTCATTGCGCCGCATAACAGTGACTGGAATTACATTGCAAACGAGACTGGCGACAGATCGTGGAAGGCCAAACGGATGCGCAAGTATTTCGCTCGGATCGAGCGGTGCCTATATCTGCGACGCCCGTGGTGGCAGGGATTTAATTGGGATCGGCATGGGTATGATGGCTGGTTGCCTACCACAATTGCCGATCCTAGCCTACTGATGCGCGATCCCGTTCTGTTGCGTCTGGTAGTGGCGGCGATCCAAACCTGCTTTGCCGATCAAGTCTGGTATTCGCAAACCATACGTCGTCGTATCAAAGCCTTGATCGAAAACTTCTCCGACCCGACGGGATTTCGGCGGGTCGGCGTGTTACATCGAACCTTCCGTTGGTTAGTGAGCCTAATGGATGCAAACGACTGGCGACCATTGCGTCACGGTGGCGAAGGTCCCACGCTTGTCCCCCTAACGGTCAGTAAGGGAGTCCGTGCCGGGACGCGAGAGCCCATTTGCGATACTGCGCGCCGCTTGCCCGCCAACCTGGCCGTAAAACTAAATGCGCTCGCAACTCGTGTGCTGCTTGACAACGACAATCGTGCGACCGGTGTCGAATTCCTCGATCAGGCGCATCTTTACCGGGCGGATCCGGCCGCGCCGCTGGCCGGTCCCATCACGGCGACGCGGCGGACGGTCCGTGCGAGGCGCGAAGTCATCCTGGCGGGTGGAGCCTTCAACACACCGCAATTGCTCATGCTGTCCGGCATCGGGCCGATCGACGAACTTAAGAAGCACCACATCGACGTTAAGGTGCCTTTACCCGGCGTCGGCAGGAATCTTCAGGATCGAATTGAAATCGGCATTGTTCACAAGATGAATGAGGATTTCGAAATCCTCAAACACGCTGACCTGAAGCCGAATGACCGTGAATTTGCAGACTGGCGCAACGGATATGGACTTTATACGACGAATGGTATCGTCTCGGCGATCATCAAAAGGTCAAATCTAGGGCAACCGGATCCCGATCTCTTCCTGTTCGCGATCCCGGGCTACTTCGCCGGGTATCGTCCCGGCTATTCCAAGATGGGCCGCAAGAAGCATTTCTTCACTTGGGTAATCCTAAAGGCGCATACTCAGAACGCCGCGGGCAAGGTGTTGCTTAGATCAAACTGCCCGTGCGAGCCGCCGGACATCAATTTTCATTTCTTCGATGAAGGCAATGACAAGTCTTATGGTGATATCGACTGTGTCGTCTCGGCGATTGAGTTCATACGAAAAATCACTGGCCGCACCGCGAGCCTTTTCCATGAAATCATTCCTGGCCCGCAGGTTCAGACGCGTTCGCAGCTAGCCCAATTCGTGAAGGACAGCGCGTGGGGTCACCACGCCTGTGGCACATGCAAAATTGGCAAAGATGATGACCCGGACGCCGTCCTTGATAGCCGCTTCCGAGTGAGAAACACGAAGGCATTACGGGTTGTAGATGCCTCGATTTTCCCGAAAATTCCCGGGTTTTTTATCCTAAGTGCCATCTACATGGCTGCCGAAAAGGCCAGCGACACAATCATCAAGGATGCGCGGCGACAGCATAAAAAAATCGGCTAGGTGAACAATTACGGAATGATGCTATAAGCGATGAGAGTTTTCGCGAAGGGAACGGCCTCGTGTCGCAGTTGCCGAGTTTAGAGCAACCGCTTGCGGAGGCGAGCGGCATTAAGACCCAACGACGAAATATTACAGTACTTTTTTGCGACATGGTGGGTTCGAGCGCGCTTTCCACGCGCCTCGACCCAGAGGATTTGCGCGAGATTCTGCGCGCGTTCCAGACTTGTTGTGAGAACGCGGTTCATAGTTTCGGCGGCCACATAGCGCGCTACATGGGCGACGGCATTCTCGTCTATTTTGGATTTCCTGCCGCGCATGAAGACGACGCCGAGCGTGCGGTACAAGCTGCCTTCGAAGCTGTCAAAGCCGTCTCGGAATTGTCATTCCCCGGAGCGACGCCGATTCAGCTACGTATCGGCATTGCGACGGGACTTGTGATCGTGGGTGATCTGATCGGAGAAGGTCCCAGTCGGGAATTTGCACTGATCGGTGAAGCGCCCAATTTGGCGGCAAGGTTACAGCAGATCGCAAAACCAAATCAAATTCTCGTGGCGCCCGGTACGCGACGGCTGCTTGGACAGCTGTTTGAATTTGCGGACTTGGGCGACCACGAAATCAAAGGTCATTCGGAGCCTGTCCGTGTGTGCAGCGTGCTCCGAAGCAGTGGCGCAAGCCGGTTTGAAGCGCGCCAGTCTGTACGGCGAGCGCCACTTATTGGGCGCGATCTCGAGCTTACGCTTCTGCAGTCCTCCTTCGAACAAGTAAAAGAAGGGAACGGACAATTCGTCGCCGTCTCCGGCGAACCAGGTATCGGCAAATCACGACTGATTTCGACGTTTTGCAATCTGCTACCCAGCGACAATTGTCGCGTGCTGTCGTTGCAATGCTCGTCATATCACCAGAGCAGCCCCTGGTATCCGGTCGTTCGCCATCTCCATGATGTCATGGGCATTGGCTACGATGCACACCCAGCAACAAAGCTACAAAATCTTGAGTCGTTTGTTAGTGAAAGAGTGAGCGAAAAACGCGAGTCGATTGTGCCGTTGCTCGCAGCACTGCTTAGCATTCCTGTCGATGGGCATTATCCGCCATTGGAGCTAACGCCCCAACAGCAAAAACGCCGCACGTTCTCCGCGATGCTCGAATTGCTGCGCGCGCAAAGCCAACGTCAGCCGGTTATCCTGGTTTGCGAAGATATACACTGGGCCGATCATACCTCATCGGAACTGCTGGATCTGATTCGGCAAAGCATTTCAGAGTGGCCCATTCTGATCATCGCGACGTTTCGACCTGAATTTCGCTTGCCTTGGAAGGCGGATGCGAGGCTCGATCTCAATCGACTGTCGCCTGCGCAGGTTGCTTCCATGATCGAGTCGCTGGATTCTGGGAACGAATTGCCTACTACTGTCGTCGGGCAGATTATCTCCAAAACGGATGGCGTACCGCTGTTTGTCGAAGAAGTGACCAAAACCGTGCTCGGCGACGGTTCGAGCAACAAGGATGAAATTGCAAGGGGATTACCGTGGACTCCCACAGTGCCGGATTCTCTGCACGACTCCCTGATGGCAAGGCTCGATCAACTCCCGTCGACCAAGACAGTAGCGCAAGTCTCAGCGGCTATCGGGCGTGAATTTGCATTCGATCTGCTCGAGGCCGTCGTTTCGTTGCCGCACGACGACGTGCGCAAGGCGATCGACCGATTGGAGGAAGCGGGCTTGATTTTCAGGCGCGAGCAGAGCGCGATTGAGATGTACATATTCAAGCACGCGCTGGTGCAGGACACAGCTTATGCGAGCATGTTGCGTAGTGAACGCCAACCGTTGCACGCACGGATCGCCAAGACGCTGGCAACGAGGTTTATAGACGTAGCCGAAGGTGCGCCTGAAATCGTTGCTTACCACTATACGCAGGCACGCGAGGTCAGGCTGGCCATTCAATACTGGCTCAAGGCTGGCCAACAAGCGAGCAAGCGATCGGCCTTTATGGAAGCGATTACCCATTTTCAGTCGGCGCTCAAGCTGTTGGAGGAGTTGCCAGAGGATAAGGAGCGGTTCGAACTGGAGATACGGATTCAACAATCGCTCGCAACTGCGTCGATGGCGGCCAAGGGTTTCGGCGCGGAAGAGACAATGCTTGCATTAAATCGTGCTCTGAAACTTTGCCACAGACTTAATGCTCGCCCACAGATTTTCTCTGTGTTGAGCGGTCTGGTTGGTGCTCATCTCATGCGTGGCGAAATTGAGAGCGCCCGCGAGTTAGCACAAGAGCTGCTGAATCTCGCTCAGAACAGGAACGACCGAACCGCTTTGTTGATGGGCCATCGCATACTTGGGATGTCGCTATTCACGCTCGGCGATCTCACCGCGGCTAAGCGCGAATTACAAAACGCAATAGAACTCCCCGCTCAGCACGCGCCTGCGGCTCTCATCTTTTCCCAGGATTTCAAGAGCACGGCGCAGGCCTATCTAGGGCTTACAATCGTCCTTCTTGGCGACACCGAAGGGGGCCTGGCGCATAGTCGCGACGCGCTAGCTTACGCTGAGCAATTGCGTCATCCGCACAGTGTCTCTTACGTCCTCTCGTTCCTTGCGGGGGCCTACTTGGTGGCCGGAAATGCGCATGCTGCGTTTCCGGTCGCCGAACGCACCATCGCCTATTCCAATGAATATGGCTTTCCGCAGTGGTCGGCGGGGGGGCTTATGTTGCGAGGTTGGGCGCGTGTCGATCTAGGCGAAGTTGAAGCAGGGCTCGCCGACCTTCGAAACAGCATT
>Ga0126382_10001173_pt1 | contig 10659 bp, 10 predicted proteins | sample PanSoiMetPlot_30_FD_92548 | JGI IMG/M metagenome (GOLD analysis project Ga0126382, IMG submission 92548) | Tropical forest soil microbial communities from Panama - MetaG Plot_30 | ecosystem: Environmental > Terrestrial > Soil > Tropical forest > Bulk soil | place: Panama | collected 2016-02-17 | reverse complement strand
GTGGTTCCTGGTTCGCCGGCCGAGCGCGCCGGATTGGCCCCGGGAAACGTGATCGTCGAGGCCGGGAAGAAGCCGGTGCACAATCGGGACGATCTCCTCAAGGCGATCCGATCGGCGAAGAGTGGAACCGACTTGCTGCTCAGGGTGGTGGTGGCGAACCGAAACGGCGCCGCCCACGCGCTGCGGGTCCTGACCATCCCCTGACTAGTCCGCGCCCGAAAGTGCGCTGGAGGACAACCGGAGGACCGGCTCCGGCCTCCGGCGCCTTCCCGCGTGGGGTCCTCGCTCGCGGCCAGGGTGAAGCTCCATTCCCGGAGCGTAGAGGGTGACCTGGTTTCTACCCGCTCGCTTCGAGGCGTAGAGCGCGGCGTCGGCGCAATCCAGGAGGCGCTCGGAGCCGAGCCCATCCACCGGAAGGCTGGCCACGCCCAACGAGATGGTCATCCGAGCGGCTGCTCCTTCTTGGCCAAAGGTGGCCGATTCCACGACTCGCCGCAGCTTCTCGGCCACTTGCGCGGCCTCCGCTTTGGGAGCTTGGGGAAGGACGATCGCGAACTCCTCGCCGCCGTAGCGCGCCAACAGATCCACCTTGCGGACCATCCCCTGCAGCAGCGCCGCGAGCTGCTGCAAAACGATGTCCCCCAGGCGATGGCCGAGCACGTCGTTGAGCTTCTTGAAGCAGTCGATGTCCGCCATCAGCACCGAGACCTGGGTCCCAAAGCGGTGGGCCCGGTCGATCTCCATCTCCAGCCGCGAGGCCAGCTGGCGGCGGTTGGCGATGCCGGTCAGCGGATCGGTGATTGACAGCGCCACCATCTGCTCGTGCAAAAGCGCGTTCTTGATCGCCAGAGCGCCTTGATCGGCAATGGTGGTGAGAACTTCAATCTCCTCCGGCGCGAAGCCGGAGGTTTGAGGCCGCTGAAAGTTGAGGACGCCGAGGACGCTGCCCTGGTGTACAATCGGAATCGAGAGCAACGAGCCGGATTCGCCGCGCCTGCGGCGGGCGAAGATGGCTCGCTCGGCGGCGATGTCGGGAAGATAGACCGCCCGCTGGGTGTGCGCCGCGCGACCACAGGCGCCCTCGCCGAGCTCGAAGCTGCGGTGCTCGCTGCGGTCCGTCGTCGGGTAAGAGTTCTTGACCACCAACTTTTCCTGCGGGTCCAGCAGCATGATCGAAAACTGAGGAATCTGCAGCTTCTCGCCGATCAGCGTGGTGATTCGAATCAGCACCTCGGGAAGCTCCAGCGTCGAGGTGAACGATTTGGCCACCTCATAGAGCAACGAGAGCTCGTTCAGTCGATTTTGCAGCTGGCCGTTGGCGGCCTCCAAGCCGCGCGACTGCTGGACCAGTTCGGCCCGGGGCGGCAGCGGCTCGATCCGAGAACGTTGGCCGGGGCGCCGGCGCCAAAACGGCCGAGCGCGGCTTCGAAGCGGCCAGAAGCAAAGCCCGGTGATCAACGCCACGGTAAAGAGGCCGGCGATCGCCAGCGCCAGGGCCGAAAGGAACGCGCTGTGGGAGAGATCCGGAACGCTAGACATTTGAGCGCCTATTTGGTGGAAGAGCCATAATCAGACCTGAAGCGAGATCGACAATTGGCGTTGGCCTTTATCACTTCAAACCGACTTCCTATTCCCCACGGTTTTTCAACACGACCGGGCGGTGTCTCAACTGGTCCATATCAGTCATTAAACCTGGGCTATTCCGTTGGCGACCTGAAACAGCGGGTAGACCAAAATTTTGAACGATTCTTTCAATCCGCAAGCGTGACCAAGGACTACATTCGCACCGTCTCCCAGGTGCATGGAGATCGGGTGCTGCAGTTTGGTCCGCGGGCGCCGGCTCAAACTCTCGAGGCGGATGCGCTGTGGACCGAGCACCCCGGGGTCGCGGTGGCAGTAAAAACGGCGGATTGCGTTCCGGTTCTCCTGGCGGATACCGCGGACAAACGGGTAGCGGCGGTGCACTCCGGCTGGCGGGGAACCGAGCTGAGGGTAGCGCAGCGGGCGGTCGAGGTCCTCGCCCGGAGCGGCACGCGACCGGAGAATCTGCTCGCGGTGATCGGACCGTCGATTCGCGGCTGTTGTTATCAGGTGTCTTCCACGTTGGCGGAGCGGTTTTCACAGCGGTTCGGAAAGGATGTGGTCCAAGGAAACGCAGCCGAGCCCCGTTTGGATCTCGCCTTGGCGATTCACCGCACCTTGTGGGAGGCGGGGATACTGGACACCCACATCGACGTACTTTCACACTGTACCTTTTGCGACAAAGAAAGGTTTTATTCACACCGGCGCGATCGGGGAGTGACTGGCAGGCATTTGTCTTACATTGTCTGTCAATTTTGACACCCATTAATATCGAGCGTTGATTTCTCACCGTTTGGCAACGGAGTTTCCAATCATTCGCCGCCTCTTTGCGACTGCGCCGCTGATGGTCTGCGCCGGGTGCGCTTCCGATGCGGCGCTGAGGTCCGAGTTGTCGAACCTCAAGGCGGAAGTTCGCGCGCTCGACGACCGCAATGCCGAGCTTTCCCGGCGCCTAGACCGGCTCGAGGAAAAGAACACCCTGATGGCGGCGGCCGAGAATTCGCCCACCTTGGCCAGCGCCGAGCTGCCGAACTTGACGGTGGTGAAGCTCAAGCCTCGACTCGAGCCCGCACCGAAGATGGACTTGAGCGTTCCGGTGGTCGAGCCTTCCGACTCGTGGTTGGCGGTAGTGAACGACGCCCCGGTCGAGCGGCGCGGCCCATCCCACGCCGCGGTCGAGTCGGAGTTCGAAGCCGGCGTCGCCGCCCTGAAGACCGGCAACGTCTCCGGCGGGGTGGCCAAATTGCGGCGCTTTGCCTCCGAGTATCCAAGACATCCCAAGGCCGACGATGCGCTCTACCTGAGCGGGCTGGGGCTGATGGGGCTCGGAGATTACCCGGCCGCGGCCAGCACCTTCGAGCAGGTGATTTCCAATTATCCGGCCGGCAACGTGATGCAGGACTCGATGCTCAGGCTGGCCGAATGCCGGATCCGCCTCAACAAGCTGGGCGAGGCGAGGCGACTGTACACTCAGCTTCTGGCCCGATACCCGGGAAGCGCCGCCGCCGTGCAAGCTGAGCAGCGCCTTGGCTCGTTGACTCCCTAAGCGCTGCGAAAGGATGGCGATGCGCAACCTGCTGATCAAGATGTGCCCGATTCCGTTGGCCTTCTTCTTGGCGGCTGCCGCCCAACAGCCCAAGCCCAAGCCGGCGGTGGACGATCTGGCGGAGCAGGATTCGGAGGAACCGGATCAGGACGGTGAACAACCGGACCCGGGTGAACCGTCGGAGAACGGGGCCGCTGCGGTGCCTGGGCAGGTGCACACCGTGGTCAGGGGAGACACCCTCTGGGACCTTACCCACCACTACCTGGGAACGCCTTGGTATTGGCCCAAGGTGTGGTCCTACAACCCGGAGATCGCAAACCCGCACTGGATCTATCCCGGCAACCAGGTTCGCTTCTTTGCCGGCGGCGAAGAGGTGCCGACGCGGGTCGAAGCGGCGACCAACGGCGGGCCTCTGTCCCCGGACGCGATCGACATCGAAGATCGCACCGAGGTCCAGCTGAGCGGCAAGATTGCCTATCAGCCGTCATCGACAATTCCGATCGCCCGGCAGGGTTTCGTGACCTCGGATGAATTGGATCAAGCGGGAACGATCTCTGCGTCCCCCTCGGAAGCGCTGATGCTCACCTATCCAGAGTTGGTGTACATCACCTTTCCGAACAAGGACGCCGTCAAGGTTGGAGAGCGGTACCTGGTTTTCCGGCCGAGGGGCGAAGTGATCCATCCGGTCACCGATCGGCGCTACGGATTTCTCACCCAGGTGGTGGGCACCGTGCGCGTGCTCAAGAAGGGCGCCGAGGTGACTACCGCGCTAATCGAGCCGAACAGCTTGGACGAGATCCACCGAGGAGATCGGATTGGCCCCGCGGGAGAAAAACTGGTGACCCAGGTTCCCCCACGCGCCAACCACAAGGCCTTGAGAGGGTTTGTTCTGGGAGCGTTGGTCCCCTACCTCACCCTTTTGGGTGAGCACGAGCTGATCCTCATCGACCAAGGCAGTCAGCACGGTGTTCAGCCGGGAAACACCTTTACCGTGGTCCGCAAGCATGACCCGGCGGTGAACGTGCAGGCGTTTCTCTATCCGTCCCGAGCCGTGGACCCGGGACTTCCGATCGAAGACGTCGCCCGCTGCATGGTGGTGGACGTACGCGACAAAGTCTCCGTCTGCCTGTTGATGCGCTCGATGCGCGAGGTGGTTTACGGCGACCGGGTGGAAATGCGACCCGAGCCTCACGCCTCCGCCTCCCGCTGATTCTTGACGGTTGCCGGAACCGGCTTTATAGCAGCCCCCCTTTGTGAGACCGCTGCTTTGGTATTGTCATTGCTCGCCACGGGTGTGGAGGAGGTCGGTGGGATGGCGAAGGTGCCGTGGAAGAATCCAGACCGCGCTCAGCGGCTGGCGATACTGGGCCTGTGGGCGATTCCTGGGATTGGACCCAAGACTCTGGATGCGATTCGAACTGCTCTTGGAGGCGACATTTCCGGCGCGCTTCGAATCCCGATGCGAGAGTGGACTTCGGCCGTCAAGTTGGCCTCCCCGGTCCGAGAGCTGTTGGAGAGCGTCGGCGATCTCGCGGAACTGGCGAACAACTTGAACCAACGCGCCCAAGGCGACGGCATCGGCATCGCTTTCCAAGGCGATGCGGCTTTCCCCACCAACCTGGTCGGGCTGGCCGACGCTCCGCCGCTGCTTTTTTACCGAGGCACCGCGGGCCCGGCGCGCCGGCGCCTGGCGATGGTCGGGAGTCGGCATCCGAAGTCCGACTTCGAAACGCTGGCCAAGGACCTCGCCAAGGAGATCGCCTCCGCGGGCGTTGGAATCGTTTCCGGCGCGGCGCAGGGCGTGGACACTGCCTGTCACCTCGGAGCGCTCGAGGCGGGTGGAGAAACTTGGGCGTTCGTCGGTTCCGCGCTCGACGAGCTGGACTCCGCGCAGGCGAAATTGCTGCCGGGTTTTCTCGGCGGCGCAGGAACCTTCTACACCGAGCTGCCGATGGGAGTGCGAGCCACCTCCGCGAGCTTTCCGCGAAGGAATCGGTTGATCTCCGGTGCCGCGGACGCAGTGCTCATTTTGCGCGCCGGGGAAAAATCGGGTGCGCTGCACACCGCGCGGTCGGCGGTCAAGCAGGGCCGGCCGTTGCTGGCGATGCCCGGAGAATCGAACAACCCGGACGTGCATGGCTGCAATGCCTTGATCCGAAAAGGGGACGCCAAGCTTTGGATGGAGCCAAAAGACATCTTCGATGCACTTCGGATGGATCCGGTACTCACCGCGCCGGTAGGTCGCGAACCCGTTGACTTCCAACAACTTTCCGCCAATGCGCGCCTCGCCTACGAGGCCCTCGATCGCTTCCCCAGATCCTTAGACGAGGTGGGAGAAGCTTGCCAAATGCGTTCGGCGGATTTGATTAGCGGTTTGTGCGAACTGGAATTGATGGGGCTAATCATTCAGCATCCAGGAAAGCTTTACGAGAAGGTTTGACGAGGAGCGGGAATGTCGAGGACTAGAAAAGTGACCACAGCACGAGCACGGGCGGCGACCAAGCCGGTCTCCGCCAAGCGCGCCGCCGGCGTGGTCAAGCTCGTCGCGCGTGCCGGCAAACGCGGCAAGGCCCGCAAGCCGCACTACCTCGTGGTGGTGGAATCGCCGGCGAAGGCGAAGACCATCAAAAAGTACCTGGGTGCCAGCTACACCGTGAAGGCCTCGGTCGGCCACGTCAAGGATCTGCCCAAGAGCCGAATGGGGGTGGACCTCGAGAAGGACTTCAAGCCCGAATACCACGTCATCAAGGGCAAAGAGAAAGTCCTGGCCGAGCTCAAGCGCTACGCCAAGGAAGCCGACGAGGTGTTCCTCGCCACCGACCCCGACCGCGAGGGCGAGGCGATCGCCTGGCACATCAGCGAGGAGATTTCTCACCCGATGGCGCGGCGGGTCCTGTTCAACGAGATCACCAAGAACGCGATTCAGAAGGCGATTGCCCAGCCCACCGAGCTCAACCAAGACAACTACGACTCGCAGCAGGCGCGCCGGATCCTCGATCGCCTGGTGGGTTACCAGATCTCTCCGCTGCTTTGGGAAAAAGTAAGGCGGGGCTTGTCCGCAGGGCGCGTCCAGTCGGTGGCGGTCCGGCTGGTGGTGGAACGCGAGGACGAGATCAAGGCCTTTGTCCCTCGCGAGTACTGGACGATCGAAGCCCAGCTGGAAGCCTCCGAGCCGCCGCCTTTCAAGGCCAAGCTTTGGAAGCTCAACGGCGAGAAGGCCGAGGTGGCGGACGGCGCAGCCGCCCAGTCCCTGGTGGATGAGCTCAAGGACGCGGTGTTCACCGTTTCCAAGGTTGAGCGGCGGGAACGGCGGCGAAACGCGCCGGCGCCCTTCATTACCTCGAAGCTGCAGCAGGAAGCCGCGACTCGCCTCTACTTCTCGCCGAAGAAGACGATGACCCTGGCTCAACGCCTCTACGAGGGCATCGAGCTGGGCGACGAAGGGCAGACGGCGCTGATCACCTACATGCGCACCGACTCCACCCGGCTCTCTGCCGAGGCGGTGGCGGAAGTGCGAAATACCATCCGCTCTCGCTATGGCGAAGAGTATCTGCCGGAGCAGGCGGTGGAGTTCAAATCGAAGAAGGCGGCGCAGGATGCCCACGAGGCGATTCGGCCCACTTCCCAGGAGTATCCGCCGGAGCGGGTGAAGCCATTTCTCGATCCGGACATGTTTCGGCTCTACGAGCTGATTTGGAATCGGTTCGTCGCCTGCCAGATGAAGCCGGCGGTGTACGATCAGACCACCGCCGAGATCGACGCGGGGCGAGCGACGTTTCGCGCCAATGGATCGGTGCTGAAGTTTCCTGGTTACCTCGCGGTCTACGGCGCCACCTTGACGCCCGAGGAGGAAGCGGAGCGTGAGAAGACCGATACTGCAGACGGCGACTATGAGGGCGGAGCGCTGCCGCCTCTGTCCGAAGGTCAGATCCTCAAGCTGCTCCAGCTGCTGCACGAACAGCACTTCACCCAGCCCCCTCCGCGCTTTTCCGAGGCCTCGCTGGTCAAAGAGCTCGAGGAAAAAGGCATCGGCCGGCCGTCGACTTACGCCACCATTCTCTCCACCATCCAGGAGAAGAAGTACGTGGAGAAGATCGAGGGCCGTTTACATCCGACCGAATTGGGTCGGATCACCAACGAAGAGCTGGTGAAGCACTTCCCCACCGAGATGGACGTCACCTTCACCGCCGGGTTGGAGGAGAAGCTGGACCAGGTCTCCGACGGCGAGATGAACTGGAAAAAAGTCCTCCGCGACTTCTACGGCCCGTTCAAGAAGGACCTTGCAAAGGCCGAAGTCGAGATGCGCGACGTCAAGCGCGAGGAAATTCAGACCGACGTGGTTTGCGACAAATGCGGCAACCCGATGGTGATCAAGTGGGGAAAAATGGGCCGCTTTCTCGCCTGCACCGGCTATCCCGACTGCAAGAACACCAAGGACTTCAAGGAAGTCGACGGCAAGATCGTGGTCGTCGAGGAGCAGGTCAGCGACGAGAAGTGCGAAAAATGCGGTCGCCCGATGGTGATCAAGCGAGGCCGCTTTGGCAGGTTCTTGGCGTGCTCGGGTTATCCCGACTGCAAGAATGCCAAGGCGATCTCCATCGGCGTGAGCTGCCCGGAGTGCAAACAGGGCTACCTCACCGAGAGGCGAAGCAGGCGAGGCAAGCTTTTCTTCGGCTGCGCGCGCTACCCGGATTGCAAGTTCGCGCTCTGGGATCGGCCGCTGCCGGAGGCCTGTCCCTCCTGCGGCTCGCCGTATCTGCTCCAGAAGTATTCCAAGAAAGAGGGGCCGTACATCGCCTGCCCCAACAAGGACTGCGCCTACCGCCGCTCGCCGGAGAGCTCAAGCGCTTCTCCCACCTCCTCGGTCGCCTAAAAACCCACACGATTTCAGGAACCTGGCCCTGATCGTTCGTTGACAGGGTCTCCGGCGTCTTTCCATAATCTCCGGCGTTTCCCCTCCCAAGTCTGCGGCCCGGCCGTGGCCGTCGAGCCGCGAAAGGACGTCCCGTTGATCTGCCCTCTGGCAAATGAGTTCGTGAAGCTCGTGAGCAGCGCCGCTCCTCACACCAATTCCACGATGGTGGATTCGGTGAAGACCTTCTTCCAAACCGGCGGCCCGTTCATGTACGTGAACGTGTTTTGGTTGGCCTGCGCGGTGGCGGTGATCGTCGAGCGCACGGTGACCTTGATGTTCCGCTACAACCTCAACGCCCCTCCGTTCATGGAGCAGGTCACCAAGCTGGTGCTCACCAACAACCTGGAGCGGGCGGTGAAGCTTTGTGGCGCCGCCCCCAACGCCCCGCTGGCGAAGGTGATTCGCGCCGGACTGACCCGCGCCACGCGCGGGGAGATCGAAGTCGCCAAGGCGGTTGAGGAAGCAATCGTCGAGAACGTTCCGGCGGTGCAGACCCGCATTCCCTGGCTCTGGTCGCTCGCCAACATCGCGACCCTGGTGGGACTGATCGGAACCATCACCGGTCTGATCGGCACCTTCCGCTCTTTGGGCAACGTACCCGCGGATCAAAAGCAGGCGCTGCTTTCCGCCGGTATCTCCGAGGCGATGAACAACACCGCGTTCGGTCTGTCGATCGCGGTTACCTGCATCATTTTCCACCTCTTTCTCACCGCCTATTCGAAGCGGATGGTGGAAGTGGTCGAGCTCAACGCCCTCAAGTTGGAGAACCTGCTCGCCCGGCGCAACGCCGGCGAGGCAACCACCGGGGACTTCGAAAAGAAGTTCTGATGGCCTTTTACTTTTCCAGACGCAAGCTGCGGCCCAAGGAAGAGGCGGAGGGCGGCGAGCTGAACATCGTCCCCTATCTCGACATCCTGATGAACCTGATCATCTTCATGCTGCTGTCGATGACCGGGCTCGCGGCGTTTGGAATCCTCAACGTGAGCGCTCCGAACTACAGCGGGCCGGCCGCCGGAATCAACCCCGACGCCGACGTTCCGAAATTGCTGCTCACCGTCTTGGTGTCGAAGAAGGGTTTCTTCGTGGCGGGAACCGGAGCGGTGCTGGGTCAACAGGGAGAGGGGCAGCAGCCGGCGCCCAATACCTCTGGAGAGCCCACCATCCCCAACCGGAGTGGCTCGTACGACTTTTCCGCGCTGACCGGGAAGATGGTGGAAATCAAGAACGCGTTTCCGCAGGAGACGAAGGTGATCGTCGGCGCCGAGGCCGACATTCCCTACGAAACCCTGATCCAGACGATGGACGCGATCCGCGAGGTTCCCGGGCGGGAGCGGAAGATCTTGTTCCCGGACGTCACCTTGGCCGCGCTCTAACCCTCGATGACCGAACCCGCTCAGATCTCCGCCAGCTCCGACGACCGCTTTCGGATGATGTTCCGGGCGGGAATGGCGCGAAAAAAACGCAAGGAGCGCCAGGCCGAGGGCGAAATTCGCGAGCTCAACATCGTGGCGATGATGGACATGATGACCATCATCCTGGTGTTTCTGCTGAAGTCCTATTCCGCCTCGAACATCGCGATGACCGCCTCAGAGGATGTCCGGCCTCCGCTGTCCACCACCCGGTCGACCCCCAAGGACACCGTGGCGGTGACGATCACCCCAAAGAACATTCTGGTGGGCGATCGCGCGGTGGTCGATCTGGTGGGCGGCGCGATTCCCCGCTCGCAGTTGAAGGGGCGCTTGGTGCTGCCTCTGGATCGGGCCCTCAAGAAGGAAGTGGACAAGCTCAAGTACATCGCCGATCGCAACCCAGCCGCCCCGTTCAGCCACGAGATGTCGGTGATCGGGGATCGCAGAATTCCCTACGATCTGCTACTCACGGTGCTGTACACCGCCGGGCAAAACGAGCTGGAGAATTACCGCTTCGTGGTGGTCCAGAAGGAGCCGGACTAGAGCGAGGGCAGGCTTGCTCCGCTCGCCAACTGCTCCGATTCGCGGCGCCTCGCATCCTCCTGGCACAGCAGGGCGTAGGGCAGAGCCCGCAGCCGCTCGATCGAGATCTCCCGGTCGCACTCGATGCATCGGCCGAAGGTCCCTTCTTCGATCTGGGTCTGTGCGGCATCGATCATTTTTAACTCCTGCATTTGGGTGTCGAGGAGCTTGTAGAGCGTATAATCGGCGAGGGCGACCTGAGCGTTTTCCTCGTACTCGGGTCCGCGATCCTGAGTGGACAAGGAATTGAATTCTTTGCGAGCAGCTCGGTTGACGTCCAAGATTGCGGCTCGGCGCTCCAGGAGTCGCTTTCGGATGCGCCGTAATTCCCTCGAACGGGACCTTTTCAATTCTGCACTCCTTAACAAGTTGCGCCCTGGTGAGCGTTGTGCGCAAAAGCTAGGAATCGAACCGGTGGGTTGGAACTTGCATTCCCCCGACCTCGGGGGTGGGAAGACGGCCCACCGAGGGGCGCGCGAGCAGAGGTGCGGTTGAACCGATGGAATCGGTCGCGGAAGAATTGGTCAGCGTGATCGGAGGGGGCCTGCCGGGCTCGGAGTGCGCCTTTCAGATTTGCCGCCGGGGAATTCCGGTGAAGCTCTGGGAGATGAAGCCTCAGCAGCGCT
>Ga0126382_10001172_pt1 | contig 10662 bp, 9 predicted proteins | sample PanSoiMetPlot_30_FD_92548 | JGI IMG/M metagenome (GOLD analysis project Ga0126382, IMG submission 92548) | Tropical forest soil microbial communities from Panama - MetaG Plot_30 | ecosystem: Environmental > Terrestrial > Soil > Tropical forest > Bulk soil | place: Panama | collected 2016-02-17 | reverse complement strand
GTTGGCCAGGATGGCATCGGCAGGAAGCCGTTCCCTGAGCTGCGCGATGATTTCCGCGAGCTGAAGAGGGCCCTGGACTCGCACCGGGGTGTTCCAAGCCACGTACTCAGCCCGCGCGGCGGCGGTTTCCCCGCTCCAAGGTGGCGTCGCCGCGCTGATCAACGAAGCCAAGGCGCTGACCAGCTCGGGCATTCCGGTGTTGATCGGCAGGTCCGCCGCGTAGACGCGGCCGAGCTCCTCCGCGCCCTGGTGCGCGTGCGCCAGCGTTTGCGCGGGCACCGGTACGTCAAACAATTGATAGCCGCTGGTGGTCATCTCGCCCAGCCGCGGCCCGAAAACCAAGGCGAGGTCCGCTTCTCGGATTCGCTTGGCGAGCTTTGGATTGATACCGATGCCTACGTCCCCGATGTACTGGGGGTGATCATTGTCGAACAGGTCTTGGAATCGGAACGCGCAGGCCACGGGTAGGTGCCAGCTTTCCGCGAAGCGGCGGATCCCGACGCAGGCCTTGGACGTCCACCCGCTTCCCCCTAAGATCAAAACCGGACGATGGGCCTCGGAAAGGAGTTTGCCAATCCGGGCGATCTGTTCCTTCGACGGAGATGCGGCAATGCGTTGGAAATGGGGGGCCGACGCGGCCTGGATTTCCTCGGCAAGCATGTCCTCCGGCAGTGCCAGAACCACCGGGCCCGGGCGGCCGGCGGTGGCGGTGTGGAAAGCATGGCTCAGGTACTCCGGGATCCGCCTCGGGTCATCGATCTGAGCAACCCACTTCGCCATTTGTCCATACATTCGCCGATAGTCGATCTCCTGGAATGACTCGCGGTCCAAGAAGTCTCGGCGCACCTGGCCGATGAGCAAAATCACCGGTGAGGAGTCCTGAAACGCGGTGTGGATCCCAATCGAGGCGTTGGTTGCTCCGGGACCTCGACTGACGAGAACGACTCCGGGTTGGCCGGTGAGCTTCGCAGCGGCGTCCGCCATATTCGATGCGCCGCTTTCATGCCGGCACACCACCAGCTGGATCCGATCGCGCGCGTCGTAAAGCCCGTCGATCACCGGAAGGTGACTTTCGCCGGGGACGCAAAACACCCGCTCAACGCCATGGGTCACCAGGCTTTGCGCCAGGAGCTGTCCAGCCGGACCCGAAATCATCGACTGACGTCCCATACCCAGGCTCCCCCTAGCGATAGGCCTTCGCCTGGGCCGCGATCTGGGCGACATCGAAGCGGTTGATCTCGTCGATCAGCTCGTTGGTGACCATCTGGCTGGCGGGGACCTTCGCTTGGATCACCTTCCACTTGAGGAGAAAGTCCATATAGGCGTCGAAGTCCTTGACCGAGCTTTCGCCCCAGCGCTTGACGCCGCCCGCTTCGAGGCGCCAATGCTCCGCCCGGGCCAAAAGCGTTTTCACGTCGTCTTGGATCGCCTGCTCATCCGTTTTTCCCGAGGGTTTGGTGTAAGGATAGATTTCGTAGAGGATCTTCACCGCGGCCTGCGGGTTGGCCATCGAGAAGACCGTGCCCATGGCGTAGCCCTTGGCCAACGCCACCGCCTGTGCTCGCTCCTTTTGCAGCCTGTCCTCCAAAACCAGAAATCCATTCGAGGGAAAGCGCGCCACCGGGCCCGAATCGAGCATTCGGATTGCAACGCCTGCGCTCTCCACCAGCGTGTACTGCGTATCGTAGAGCGACAGCGCCGAGACTTGCTGGCTGCGGAGCAACGCGGCGGCCTGAGCGGCCTCGCCCACCACAACGATCTGCGCGTCCTTCTCCGGATCCAGGCCGTTCATCGCCAAAAGGCCGCGCGCCACCGGGACTCCGCCTGAGGCCATCGAAGCGACGCCGATCTTTTTTCCTTTGAGATCCCGGACCGACTGGACCGGGCTCTGCTTCGGCACCGCGATTCCGTAAATGTTCCCCTGGTAGGCGGTGTAATAGATTTTGGCCCTGATGCCCTGGTGGATCACCGCCGGGAGCGGCTCGATCGAGGGCAGCGAGTAAGGCAGGTCTCCGGTTGCCACCAGCTTCACGCAATCCGTGGAACCCGGCACGGGAACCAGCTGCACCTTGATCCCAGCCGCCGAGTACCATCCCATCTTGGTTGCCACCGCGAACGGCGCCGCCGCCGAGGTGACGGTGCGCGCGCAGAACCCAAATTTGACCAAGGTCTCGGCGGCGCCAGACGGTTTGGCCAGGGCGCCGCAGAGCAGGAGAGTCGCTGGGATCAACTTTTTCATAGTCCACCTTTGAGCGATGCCGAGTTGGAACCGGCCTTCTGGGACGCATCCCAGAAAAGCACCCGCCGACGGATCGCGACCAGGACTGCGTTGAGCGCCAGCCCCATCAGCGCCAAAATCAAGAGAACCGCGAATTCGCCCGCCACATCCATGCTGAAATTCCGGCTCTGGATTAGCATGCCCAAGCCCGCTTCCGCGCCCACGAATTCGGCGACGATCGCCCCCACCAGCGCGAATACCATCGCCACCTCCAGGACCGCCATGATGAAGGGAAGGGCCGAGGGTAACCGAAGCATCCAAAAGATCTGAAGCTGGTTGGCGGCCAGCGAGCGCATCAGGTCCACTCGGTCCTCGTCGGCAGACCTGAGCCCAACGATGGTGTTGACCAGCAGGGGAAAGAAAGCGATCAGCGCGGCGCTCACCACTTTGGATGTCAATCCCAGCCCGAACCAAACCACCACCAAAGGTGCGAGCGCGACCTTCGGCATCGACTGGAACATCACGATGTACGGGTAGAGGTAGTATTCGACGGCGCGACTGGCTGCCAAGGCGGTGCCGAGCACGAACGCGACCAGCGAGCCGAGGGCGAACCCAAGCAAGGTTTCCGCCAAGGTGATCCAGAAGTGCTGGAGGTAGATCCCGCTTTCCGCTCCCCGATACAGGGCCAATCCGACCGCCGATGGGGGCGGGAGAATGAATACCGGAATCCGAAGCAGTCGAACCGCGCCTTCCCAAAGCACCAGGGAGAACAGCAGCACCAAAAGCCGCATCGCCCGATTGCGCAGCCGTCTCATGCTTCGATTCCGCTCCGTGCATTGAAGTGGGCGCGAATTCTCCGGACGATCCCCGCAAAATCGGGAACCGCGAGCACGTCGAGCGCTCGCGGCCGGGGAATGCTTATTCGCACCTCCTCGGCGATCCGACCAGGCCGCGGGGTCATCACCAGCACCCGGTCGGCCAGGAAGACCGCCTCGGCGATGGAGTGGGTGATGAACAAGACCGTCTCCCGGCATTCGAGCCAGATCCGCTGAAGCTCGAGGTTCAAGCTTTCCCGGGTCATCGCGTCCAGCGCGCCGAAGGGCTCGTCCATGAGCAACATCGCCGGGTTGTGGATCAGGCCGCGGCTGATCGCGACTCGCTGCTGCATCCCGCCGGACAACTCCCACGGGTAGCGGTGCTCGAATCCCTGAAGGCCCACCATTGCCAAAAGCTCGAGTGCGCGGGCCTGCGAAGCTTGCCGCCCCAATTTCTGGACGTCCGCTGGAAGCAGCACGTTGTCTAGGACCGTTCGCCAGGGAAAGAGAACCGGGGACTGGAAAACCACGCCGATGTCTCGACGGGGACCAGTTATCTGATCGCCCCGCAGTTTCACTTGTCCGGCGCTCGGTGGCAGCAGGCCGGCGAGGATCTTCAGCAGGGTGGACTTGCCGCATCCCGAAGGGCCGACGATGGCCACGAACTCCCCTTCGGCGACGTCGAAATTGATCCGATCGAGCGCACAGACCGCACCGCGCCCAGTGCTGTACTCCTTGCGCAGATCTCTTACGCCGATCACCTCGACCGATGCCACGCTCCTGCCTCCGGGGCCGGTCAGGTTACCCAAGGCGGCGCCGAAAAGAATCAGGACTTTGAGCGGAGCTCGGCCATTCGGACTTTTAGTGGCAACCCTTCACTGTTTGGTGCCGATGTGCACCGCCCCAGGTTGCGGCTCGATCCCTTGATCTACGGCGGTGTCGAGCGTCCGAGGTTGGTGCAGATGCCGGCTGATTTCCGCCAAGGCCTCCGCTCCCTGGAGCAACGAGAGGCCTCGGAGGCCCTCGGTATCGTGGCGCAGAATGACTTCGCCACCTCGAGTTTCCTGAACGTCGTCGTAGCCCAAAAGCGTTTCCTCTTCGAAGAAGAGACCCTTCTCAACGAGGAAACTCGCGATGCCCATGGAATGGATCTTTCCGACCTCTTCCCCTTCGTCGGTTCGAACGACCATTCCAACCCTCAGCTTTTTTGGATCGATCATAGCAATCCCCTGGAGCCGAACTGACTGTCGGCCGAAAGGCACGTTACATCTTTTCGGGGATCGGAATCCCAAGCAGCGTCAAACCGACCGCAAGCGCGAGTCTCACTCCGTCGGTAAGGGCCAGGCGGGCGGCTCGCAGCTTCGGATCGGAAACCAGGGCGCGCTTTTCTCGATCCTGATTTCCCGCCGTGTACCAGTGACTGAACGCAGCGCCGAGGTCCAGCAGGTACCGGGCGACTGCCGAAGGCTCGTTATGCTGCAGCGCCTCTTCGACGGCGACGGGCAGTCGAGCCACGACCCGCAGCAGCGCCTGTTCTTCGGGGAGCACCAGCAACGAAGCGTCGAACTCGACCGGGGCGCCTCCCCCTTTGAGCAGGATGTTGCAGGCACGGGCGTGAGCGTATTGGAGGTAGGGGCCGGTGTGCCCTTCGAAGCTGAGCACTTCTTCCCAATCGAAGGTGTAATCGGTGAGGCGGCGATTCTTTAAGTCCCCAAAAACGACTGCGCCGAGGGCCACTTGTTCCGCCAAGGCCTCCGGCTCGTCGGTCTGAATCTTCCCGGCGCTCTGGTTGTCGCGCACCTTCTCGAGCGCCCGGTTCTTGGCCTCATCCAGCACATCGTCGAGCAGGACGATCTGCCCTTTTCGCGTGCTCATTCCATGCACGCGACCAAAGGCCACGTGAACGCAGTTTTTGGCCCAGAGTTTGCCCATCCGGTCCAACACCTTGAAGAGCTGTCGGAAGTAGAGCGATTGATCGGTCGAGACCACATAGAGCGCCCGGTCGAAGTGGAACCGCTCGTAGCGGTCGATGGCCGCGGCGAGGTCGCGCGTCGCATACAGCGTGCTCCCGTCGTTTTTGCGCAGCAAAACTGGCGGCTCGTTGTCCGCGTAATCCATGTCCACGACGAGAGCACCCTCCGACTCCTTGACTCCGACCGTACGGGCAACCTCGTCAATCACCGAATCCATCCGACCCTGGTAGCGACTTTCACCCTCGTAGCGGGTGAACTGGATCCCCAGACGTTGATAGATTTTTTTGAAGTCTTCGATTGAGGTCTCCCGCAGCTCCTTCCATAGCGCCAAAGCCTCAGCGTCCCCCTGTTCCATGCGTCGAAAGAAGGCTCGGGCCTGCTCATCGAAGCTAGGGTCTTGTTCCGCTCGGGCGTTGGCCTTGACGTAGACCTCAACCAGATGCGCCATCTGCCCCTTTCGGGCCAGCTCCCCGTACTGGGAAAAGCCGACCGCGACCACGCCGAACTGCTTTCCCCAATCGCCGAGGTAGTTGATGCCTTCCACCTTGGCGCCGTGACTTGCGTAGAGATTCGCCAGCGAATGGCCGATCACCGTGGAGCGAATGTGGTGAAAGGCTATCGGCTTGGCGATGTTCGGCGAGGAGTAGTCGATCACCACGGTCTTTCCCCGCAGCGACTCGCCGGTCCCGAAAGAGAGTCCCAACGCTCGGACCTGCTCGAGCACCTCTTGCGAGTACGGCATCGGCAAGAATCGCGCGTTGACATAGGGGCCTTGGGCTCGGATTTCGGTGCCGGGTATGGACAGCGTGGAAGCGAGGGCCGAGGCCAGCGCCACGGGCGATTTTTTCTGCGCCTTGGCCAGCATGAACGTAGGAAAGCTCAGATCTCCGTGGATCGGAGCCGCCTCCTTCACCTGGGCGGAGACCTCCTGGGCGGAGGCGCCAAGTTGCGCGGCAATTGCCTCCACGAAGGATTCGCGATGACGGTGGTAAACGTAGAGAGTCATTCCCAAGCTCTGACCCAGGTTACTCGAAGGAGCCGGCCGCGGTTTGGGAAGTTTGTCGCTTTACGCCTTGCTTCGCTGATGCGCCGTCGCCGCGTCGCCGGTGCGGTGGACCACCGCGGACACCGTGCTCAAGAGTTTCGGCAAGTTGATCGGCTTTTCGAAGAAGCCGTCGATGCCCTCCAAACCCTCCGCGGAACCCGTCCAGCTGACCTCGCTGGTGCCAGAGATGATGTACACCGGGACATCCGCCAGCGCAGCATTCTCCCGGATGTAGCGAAGCACCGATCGCCCATCCTCCCGGCTCAGCCGCAGGTCCAGCAACACCATCGCCGGACGGCTCTTTTCGAGAATCGAGATCGCCGCGGCGGTGTCGGCGGCCGAGGCGACCACGTACCCTGCCTGGTCGAGGACCCGCTGGAGCACCTCGCGGCAATCAAGATCGTCTTCGACGAGCAGGATTGCCCCCGCGCGCTGGACCGGCGCCGAAGCGGCCGGCGTCACGGCCGCCGCGAACGCCGGAAGCGACACTTCCATCGTGGCACCCCAAGCCGGGGACGCTTTGATTTCAACGTTTCCCCCGTGGAGCTGGATGACCTTCGCCGCAACGGGCACTCCGATGTTTCGGCTGGAATAGCGACCGCGCCGGGGGCCTCTGTCGCGATGGTGCAGCTCGAACAAATGTTCGCGGTCCTCGGGCGGAATCGGCGGACCGTCGTCGTGGACGCAAAAGAGGGCCAGGCCGCTCTTGTTGGTGGAAACCCTCACCTGAACGCTGCGGCGGCCGCGTTGGACCGCGCTCTCCACCAGATTTCCTAGCGCCTCGAAGAGGCGGGCTCGGTCGCCGCGCACGTAGACCTCCGGACATGGGGCCAGCGACAATTGAACGTTGGCGGCCCCCGCCAGCGGCGACAAGGTGGAGACCACATGCTCGGCCAGATCCTTGAGCCCAAAAGGGCGAGCGCTGAGCTGCATCTTCCCGGACTGCAGTCGTGAAAGCAGCAGCAGGTCGTTGATCATCTTCAGCAGCCGGTCGGCGCTGCGCTCAGATGTGGCAACCGCCTTGGCCTGCTTTTCATTCAGCTCACCGAGATTTCGGCGATTGAGGAGGTTTAAGTAGACCTTGAGGGTGCTCAGCGGGTTCTTCAGATCATGCGAGATGTTGGCGAGCAAAAGCTCGCGGTTTTTCTCCATGCTTTTCAGGCCGGCCACGGCGGTTTGTAGATCTCGATTGCGCCGGACCATTTCATCTTTGAGCCTGGAGACCTCCGATGCCGCCGAGATCTGCGACGCCAGCGCGGTCAGCAGCGAATCCTTGGCGATGCGCTGCGGAGACAGCAGCACCAGACAACCCGCGGCCTTGCCGCCATCGAGCAATGGAACCGCGACCGCCCCGTCGGCGCGTACAATCCTGCCTTCGTCGAAAGCCCTCCCCGCGATCCCTTCGCCAGGCTTGACCGCGGTAATTCGGGCATCGTTTCGCCCGCGGACCGCCACCACCCGCAGCTCGGGGGAAAGGTCCGTTTGCCGGAGCAGATAGCAGGTCCTCGAACGCGTAAGGCCTTGAATTAATGCAAGTTGTTCGCGGTGCGCCTCCATTTCCCCGGCCGTGCCGGTAATGCATCGGGCCATGGCGGCGATGGTGTCCTCGGCCCAAAGCGGGTCGACCGGAAGGGTCGGAGGCCGCCCCCCAGCAGCGTGAGCGCCTTTGCGCCCGACGCGCGGCTTGAGCTGGACCACCTTCGAGGTGGACAAAGTGCGCTTTGTTGGCATCGCAACGAATATTAGAACAAATCCTGAGCCTTACGGCAGCGACGAGCGAGGGGTTGTCTAGTCGAAAACAGCTCAGCCGCGCCTTTTGACCAAACCGCCTTTGTCTACGAAGAACGGCTCTGGCAAGAGAGTCTCGACCTTCTCCCGGTATCCCTGAACGCCGAAGCCGCTCTCGAAAAGCGAAGCGATTACAGCCGTTTGTACCCTTCGCGCGGTCTCTGGAGCGGTGAGTAGACGCAGCATGGATTCTCGAGCCGCCTCGTACTTGAGCGGCCCGAGCGCCTTGAGGGCGGCGATCTTCACATCGTCGGCCATGTCTTCCAAAAAAGGCACCAGCACCGGCGCGATTCCCGGATCGTCCTTTCCGGTCACGAACTGGATCAGGACAAGCTTCTTCTCTGGATCCCGCGAGTATTCGGTTCCCAGCTTCTTGAGCAGGTCAACGGCGATCCCGATCACTTCCGGCTCCGGCAAGAGCTCCAAGAGAATTCTTATCGCCCACGAGCTTGCTTGCGCACTGCGCCGGAGGAACTCGGTCACCGGCCCGATCGCCGCCTGGTCGAAGCCCTTGATGAGCTCGACAACGTGCTCCTTCTCGTCCGAGTCGGTGGTGAGCGGGTCCACGGTGATGGTGAAGCGCGCCAGCAGGGAGGGTACCGCCTCCGGGATCTTCATGCTGCCAAGCTGGGTGATCGCTTTCTGCCGAACGGTGGGATCCCCGTACTTTTGGATCACCTTGGCCCTGAGCTTTCTTGCCTTGTTTGGGCCGGAGCCTCCGAAGATATCCAGCAAACCCAATTTTGTTCTCCTTGACTTTGCCGCGATCAGAGCCGCACGTCCGATCGGACATCCTGCGCGTAGGAGTTTCTCATTCGCTCCGCCGCGGCGCGCGCCTCGGCGTTGTTCGCATCGGGCACAACCACCTTCAGGACAAGGTACTGATCTCCCCTGCCAGAACCCCGCAGGGACGGAACCCCGCGGCCGCGGAGGCGCATTTTCTTGCCCGATTGCGAGCCCGGCGGGATTTTCACGGTGACGTCGCCGGAGAAGGTGGGAACCCGGATTTCGCTGCCGAACATGGCCTCGGGAACGGTGATCGGCACCTCGAGGTAGAGGTCATCTCCCTCGCGGCGAACCAGCGGGTGTGGCAAAACCTCGGTCTCGATGAACAGGTCGCCGGGTGGGCCTCCGCGCAAGCCCGCGGCGCCCTGGCCAGCGAGGCGGACTTGGGAACCCGTCTGCACCCCAGGGGGAATCTTGACGGTGATCCGCTGCGTCTCGTTCACGCGCCCGGTCCCGCCGCAGTTGTCGCACGGCTTGGCTGCCTTTCCGGTGCCGCCACACGTCGGGCAGGCGCCCGAGAAGGACAGCGGCCCGAGGTTGCGGCGCGCGCGGCCGGTGCCGCCGCAGGTGGGACAGGTGGTGACCGGACCTCGCTCGCCGGTGCCGCCGCAGACGGGACAACGCCCGGGACGGGTGATGCTCAACGTCTTTTCGGTGCCGCTGACGGCTTCGCTCAAGGAAAGCTGAACCCGCGTCCTCAAGTCCTCGCCCCGGGTCGGTCCCCGTTGCTCCAGACCTTCCTCGGCGCCGAAATGAAATCCGCCCGGCCCTTCGCCCGCGCCGGCGCGCCCGAAGAGGTCTTCGAACAAATCCCCAAAGTCCGCGCCGCCGCCGGGCATTGGCCCGCCTTCGCCAACTCCTCCTCGGCTGGCCGCCGCTCGGTAGGCGCGCAAGGCCTCCGCTTTTTTTTCGTCAAAGCCAATCTTCGATGCGTCCTCCCCGAATTCGTCGTAGAGGCGGCGCTTCTTCGGATCCGAAAGGACCTCGAACGCGCCCGAAACTTGCTTGAATTTCTCCTCCGCTGACTTGTTCCCCGGGTTCACGTCCGGGTGGTACTTGCGCGCGAGCTTGCGATAAGCCTTCTTGATTTCGGGCTCGCTCGCGGTGCGCGAAACCCCGAGGACTTGGTAGTAATCTTCCGCCATGGCCTTGAAATCAGTAAATAACCAGTGGCCCCCATGCTGCCAGCCTGCACGCCTTCAAAGGCTGCGGTGATTGCGGTGCAAGGTGCTGGCCCGACGGTCCTTTTTGGGCTCTGGCTCCTGGCAGGAGCCGCGGGTGCTCAGACGTCGCAGGCCGCGCCTGCGGCTACGGTCATCGATCGCACGGTAGCAGTGGTCGACGGTAGGGTCATCACCCTAAGTGAGTTGGACTTCGAGGCACGGGTTGGGCTCATCCAACGAGGGGGGATAGCGAGCGCGCAAGGGCCCTTGGACGACGAAACACTCCGCGCGGCGCTGCAGCTTTCGATCGCCGAGAGGCTGGAGAACCTAGAGGCGGACAGGCTCCAGGCGTTCCCGGTGGAGCGTGCGGAGCTAGAAGTGGCACTCCAACAGTTTCGAAGCCACTTCGCCAACGACTCGGAGTTTCTTCAATTCCTTAACCGCCATGAGGCAGATCAGCCGCAGCTTTCGGCGCTGCTCGAACGGCGGCTTCGGGCGGCGAAAGTGCTCGACAGCAGGGTTCGACTGCGAGCGCGAGCGTCCGACGCCGAGGTCCGCCGCTACTACGACGACCATCGGGACGCTTACGGACCGGCGTTCGAAAAAGCCCGTGAGCAGATTCAAGACAAACTGTTTCGGGAGCACTATCAGGAACTGGTCAAAGCGGAGCTTGCGCAATTGCGAAGGAGCGCCGACGTGACACTGATCGCGCCGTTTGCACGGACGGCCGTACCGGCCGGGAGTGGACCTTGAGGAACCTGCAGCTGCCCGATGCTTGGCCCCAGTTCAACATCCGGCGGATGACGATCGAAGATCTTCCGGAAGTCTCGGCGATCGAGCAGGTGGCGTTCCGCAACCCCTGGTCCATCGAGTT
>Ga0126382_10001171_pt1 | contig 10668 bp, 10 predicted proteins | sample PanSoiMetPlot_30_FD_92548 | JGI IMG/M metagenome (GOLD analysis project Ga0126382, IMG submission 92548) | Tropical forest soil microbial communities from Panama - MetaG Plot_30 | ecosystem: Environmental > Terrestrial > Soil > Tropical forest > Bulk soil | place: Panama | collected 2016-02-17 | reverse complement strand
TTCGCCGCCGCGGTGCGCGATGGCCTCGACAGCTGGCGGCGGGTCGTGGCGCAGGCCGCCGTGGCCGGCATCCCGGCGCCGGCCTTCTCGGCGTCGCTGGCCTATTTCGACGGGCTGCGCCGCGAGCGGCTGCCCGCCGCCCTCATCCAGGGCCTGCGCGACAACTTCGGCGCCCACACCTACCACCGCGTCGACTCCGGCGGCGCCTTCCACACCGAGTGGCCCAGCGACCTGAAGGAACACCCCGCCTGAGGGCGGGCCGGCCGCTCAGGCCGCGTCGTGGAAAACCAGGGCCAGGGTGTACCGGCGGCCGGAGCGGACCGTGGACACCCCGTGCCGCACCGGGGCGGCCGACCAGCCGCGGGCGGACGCGACCGGCCGGTCGCGGGTGGTGAAGACCAGCCCGTGGCCCTGCGGGATCAGCGTCGCGGTGCCCCGCGACTGCGCCCGGGGCCGCTGCTCGACCAGGAGGAACTCGCCGCCGGTGTGGTCGGCGCCCGGATCGCTGAGGTTGATCACGACCTGGAGCGGGAACACCTTGTCCCCGTACAGGTCGCGGTGCAGCGCGTTCCAGCCGCCGGTCTCGTAGCGCAGCAGGATCGGCGTCGGCCTGGTCTGGCCGGCGGCGTGGCAGGCCTCCAGCCACTCGTCGAGGGTGTCCGGCCACTCCGCGCGGCGGCCGAGCCGGGCGTACCAGTCGCGGGCGACCGGCAGCAGCCGCTCGTAGAGGCCGTGCCGCAGCGCGTCGACCGGCCCGGGGAACGGCGCCGCGAAGTAGCGGTACTGGCCCTCCCCGAACCGGTGCCGCGCCATGTCGATCGTGGCGCGGAAGTGCTCGGGGTGGTCGTAGAGCCCGGCGATACGCGCGCATTCGCCCGGGGTCAGCAGCCGGGGCAGCGGGGCGCACCCGAACGAGTCGAGCTCACGGGCCACCGAATCCCAGTCCGCGGCCGCCACGCGCTGCGCGTACCGGCTGGCCGTGGTCGTCGCGGTCATCACGCGGCCTCCAGCGTCAAGAGCGCCCGCTTGGCGGCCGGCCCGCCGGCGTAGCCGCCGAACGAGCCGTCCGAGCGCACCACCCGATGGCACGGCACCACGATCGGCACCGGGTTGGCCGCGCATGCGGTGCCGACCGCGCGCACCGCGCGCGGGCTGCCGGTGGCCGAGGCCACCTGGGCGTAGCTTTCCGTTATGCCGTAAGGAATCTCGAGCAGGTGCCCCAGCACGCTACGGCGGAAGCCCTTCGCCAGCCGCAGGTCCAGCGGCAGGTCGAACACCCGGCGCCGGTGTGCGAAGTACTCGTCAAGCTGGCGGGTCACCCCATCCAGCCGACCCGGCGCGCTCAGGATGCGCGGGCTGACCAGCTCGGCAAGCTGCGCCAGCGCGGCGTCGTGCCCCTGGCTGGGGTAGGCCACCCGGACCAGGCCCTGCTCGGTCGCGGCCAGCAGCAGCGTCCCCAGCGGCGTGTCCACCGTCCGGTACGCGACGTCGAGGATGCCGTCGGCGGCCGCCGCGGCGGCCAGCCGCGCGTGCAGCCGCGCGGTCACCTGCTCGTCTTCGGCCGGAAGCGTTCCGAACAACTGCCGGGCCTCCGGCTCCATCGTGGCCATCATTGGCCCTCTCCTTCTCTCGTGCGCGCCAGGTACGTCGCGCGCAGGGTCTTGATCCCGTCGGCCGCGGCGCGGCGGGCCGCGTCGGTGGTGCCGCCCGTGATCGCGGCGACCTCCGCGTACGGCAGCCCGGCCAGGTAGTGGTACGCGACAACGGTGCGCTGCTTGGCCGGCAGCGCGGCGAGCGCCGCCCACAGGTCCCCGTCCCAGTCCTGCGGCCGGCCCGTGCTGCCCGGCCGTTCGGGCGGTGACTCGACCGCCAGCGGCCGCCGCGCCGCCGCGCGGACGGCGTCGATGGCCTTGCGGTGCGCGATCGTGACCAGCCACGCCTCCACGTTCGCGCCCTCGTCCAGCCGCGGGTACGCCTTCAGCGCGGCCAGGAAGGTCTCCGACCAGGCGTCCTCCGCGTCGTCCGGCCCCACCACCGCCCGGCACACGCGCAGCACCATCGGCCCGAAGTCGGCCACGATCTGCTCGAAAGGTCGCAGGCTCACACCTGGAAAACGTCCCCGGCGGCCGGAACGTGAGACGCGCACGTCAGAAAAGCCGGCCGGCCGGCACCGCGGCCGCCTCCAGTTCCAGCAGCGCCCGCTTGCGTGCCAGGCCGCCGGCGTACCCGGTCAGCTTCCCGCCCGCGCCGACGACCCGGTGGCACGGCACCACGATGCACAGCCGGTTGCGGGCATTGGCCGCCCCCACCTCCTGCGCCAGCCCCGGGTCGCCCAGCTCCCGCGCCAGCTCCCCGTAGGTGCGGGTCTGGCCGTAGCCGATCGCGGCCACGAGCTCCCCCACCCGCCGGTCGAACGCGTCGCCGTGCAATTCCAGGCCAAGCTCGAAGGCCGTGCGCTCGCCGGCGAAATACTCGCCGAGCTGGCGCACCGGCTCGGCGAACTCCGCCGGCGCCAGGCGGCCCAGGCGCGCGGGCCGTGGCCGGTTGCGCTGGCCGGCGAAGTACAGCCCCGCCAGCGCGCCGTCGCTGCCCACCAGCGTCAGCTCGCCCAGCGGCGAGCCCATCACCGCGTGCGTCACGCTCATCGCGAATACCTCCCGGGTCGGCCTTCCCTTACGGCAGGTAGACGCCCCAGGCGGCCGGAACGTGAGCCGCGGGGTGTATCGCTCGCAGTTCAGGCGGTCTCTGCCCAATGTTCATCCAGTGCGGGTTTGGCAATTATCCAGTGATCCGTAACCTCGGTGGCGGCCTGGCTGGCGCCAGCTGACGGAAGGCGGCCATCATGTTCGCACCGGCGCGCGGCTCAATCGCAGTCATGGCGGCCATCACCTGGGTGGTGATGGGGATGGCGCCGGCCGGTGCGTCGCCCGGCCCGGCGGCCGCGGGCCGCTACGGCCACATCTTCGTCATCGTCGAGGAGAACCACGGGTACACCGACGTGATCGGGAACCCGGCCGCGCCCAATCTCAACGCGCTGGCGTCGAAATACGGGATCGCGACGCACTACTTCGCGGTGACACACCCCAGCGAGCCGAACTACGTCGCGCTCCTGGGCGGGAGCCCGTTCAACGTGAAGGACGACAACCCCTACTACGTCAACCGGGTGGCCGCGCCGAGCCTGATCAGGCAGCTCGACCACGCCGGCATCAGCTGGAAGGCCTACCTGCAGGGGCTGCCGCACCCGGGGTACCAGGGCATCTGCTACCCGGCGAACTGCAACGGGGAGCCGGACAAGGACCCGCTGTACGTGTCGAAGCACAACGCCATCGCCAACTTCACCACCTCGCTCAATGCCGCGGACTGGTCGCGCCAGGTGCCGATCGGGCAGCTCGGCCACGACCTGAGCAGCGGCCACGTCCCGGCCTTCAGCTGGGTGATCCCCGACGAGTGCCACGACCAGCACGGCGACCCGCCCTACTGCATCGACTCGGGCGACCCCGGTGATCCGCAGGATCAGCACCTGGTCGCGTTCGGCGACCGGTACCTCGGCCACCTGGTGGCGCAGATCACCCACGCAGCCTTCTGGGCCAGGGGCAACAACGCGATCGACATCGTCTACGACGAGGGCGACGACAACGCCCACGGCGGCGGCCGGGTCGCCGAACTCGTCGTCACCAGCCACGGCCCGCGGCACCTGAAGGCCCCCGCGTTCTACAGCCACTACTCCCTGCTGCGGACGATCCAGCGCAACTTCGGCCTGCCCTGCCTGCAGCACACCTGCGACACCGCCACCGTCAAGCCGCTGACGCCGCTGTTCGCGGTCACCGGCTCGGCGGCTTCGGCGTTCACGCCGCGGCCCGTGCCGGAGATAGCGACGCCGACGCCGGCGCCGAAGGAACCGGTCAGGTACACCACCAACACCTCCAGCGGCGCCGGGTGGACCGTCCAGCGGGCCCCCGCCCTCGGCACCAACGACAACAGCCTCGGCGCCGTGGCCGCGGCCTCCTGGCACGACGTGTGGGCAGTCGGCAACTTCCTGCCCGACACCAAGGCCAGCAACCAGGACGCCACGCTGGCCGCCGCGGCGCACTTCAACGGGTCCCGGTGGAAGCACACACCGGTGGCCAACACCGGCCCGAACTTCAACACGCTGTTCGGCGTGGCCGCCACGCACCACCGGGCGTGGGCGGTGGGCGTGGCCCTCGACCGCCGGTACTTCGCGCACAGCCAGATCGAGGCCTGGCACGGCGGCGCCTGGCACATCACCCGGACGCCGAGGCTGGGCAGCCTTCGCGACATCCTCTTCTCGGCGGCGGCGGTTTCCCCGCGCGACGTGTGGGCGGTCGGCGAGCGGCAAAACGGGGCGGGCAGGTTCCGCACGCTGGTGGAGCACTGGAACGGCGCGCGCTGGAGCGTCGTGCCAAGCCCGGACCCCGGCCCCACCGGCAACTGCCTGTTCGGCGTGGCCGCCGGCGGGCGGGGCGACGTCTGGGCCGTCGGGCAGCAAGACGGCACGAGCTCTGACACGCCGCTGGTCGAGCACTGGGACGGCCACTCGTGGGCCGCCGTCGGCGTGCCGGCCGCCGGCCTGACCGGCGGCCTGCTGCAGGGCATCGCCGTCCGCGGTGGCGAGGCGTGGGCGGTCGGCCAGAGCGACGACGCCGCGCACCAGGCCCGCCCGCTGGTCGAGCACCTGAGCCACGGCACCTGGACCGCGGAGCTGCCGGCCGGTCTTGGCACCTCGTTCTCCGACATCGACGGCGTGGCCTTCGCCGGCGGCACCGTCTGGCTGGTCGGCTCGGCCCTCGACGCGGCCAGTGGCAACCAGCTCACCGTCGTCGCGCGCCACACCGGCTCCGGCTGGCAGCAGGTGGCCACGCCGAACCCCGGCAACGGCGACCGGATCCTGGGCGGGATATCGGCGGCGGGAAACACCGCGTGGGCCACCGGCGCGTTCGACACCAGCACGGGACGCAACCCGCTGATCGAGCGCCACCAGTAACGTCTCAGCCCCTGCCGATGAACGGCATCGCCGTGGCGGTGATGGTCAGGAACTGCACGTTGGCGTCCAGCGGCAGCCCCGCCATGTACAGCACCGCGTCGGCGACGTGCCCGGCGTCGAAGGTGGGCTCGGGGACCACCGAGCCGTCGGCCTGCGGCGCGCCCTGGCTGATGCCCCGGGTCATCTCGGTGGCGGCGTTGCCGATGTCGATCTGGCCGCAGGCGATGCCGAACCCGCGGCCGTCCAGGGAGATCGACTTCGTCAGGCCGGTCAGCGCGTGCTTGGTGGCGGTGTAGCCCGCGCTCCCCGGCCGGGGAGTGTGCGCGGATACCGAGCCGTTGTTGATGATCCTCCCGCCGCCCGGGGTCTGCGCCTTCATGATCCGCACCGCGTGGTGGGCGCACAGGAAGGCGCCGCTGAGGTTGGTGTCCACCACCTGCCGCCAGTCCGCCCACGAGATCTCGTCCACCGAGCCGACCGGGCCGAACACGCCCGCGTTGTTGACGAGCAGGTCGACCCGCCCCCATCGGCGCTGGACCGCGCCGAACAGCGCGGCGACGGACTCGGGGACGGTGATGTCGGTCGGTGCCGCCAGCGCCGACTCCGCGGGCCACTCGCCCGGGGCCACGCTCTCGTGCAGTGCCTGGTCGCGGCGGCCGGCCGCCGCGACCTGCCACCCGGCCGAGAGGAGGGCCCGCGTGATGCATCGGCCGAGTCCCGACCCCGCGCCGGTCACCACAGCCACACCGGTGGTTGCCATGTCCGTCCTCACCGTGGCCGACCCGCCGCGCCGCGACCTGCGGCAAGTGCTCAAGTTACCCTCACCGGCGGCCGCCCGCCACCGGCGCCTCGGGCAGGCCAGCGTTCGATACGCTGGCCTGGAGGTGAGCCACGCATGAGCCAACGGACAGATGCAGACATCGGCGTGACCGGCCTGGCGGTGATGGGGCGCAATCTCGCGCGCAACCTCGCCCGGCACGGGCACGTCGTTGCGCTGCATAACCGCTCGCCGGAGCGCACCCGCAGCCTGGTCGCCGAGCACGGCGACGAAGGCACGTTCGCGCCGAGCGAGTCGATGGAGGACTTTGTGGCCAGCCTCAGGCGGCCGCGGGCGATCGTGGTGATGGTCAAGGCGGGCGCGGGCACCGACGCGGTGATCGATGAGCTTGTCCCGCTGCTCGACGAGGGGGACGTGGTCGTGGACTGCGGCAACGCCCACTACGCGGACACCAGGCGCCGCGAAGCCGACCTGCGGCAGCGCGGCCTGCACTTCGTCGGCTGCGGCGTCTCGGGTGGCGAGGAGGGGGCGCTGAACGGGCCGAGCATCATGCCGGGCGGGTCCGCCGAGTCCTACGCGCGGCTGGGGCCGATATTCGAGCAGATCGCCGCGCAGGTCGACGGCACACCGTGCTGCACGCACGTCGGGCCGGACGGCGCCGGCCACTTCGTAAAGATGGTGCACAACGGCATCGAGTACGCCGACATGCAGCTCATCGCCGAGGCCTATGACCTGCTGCGCACCGGGCTCGGCGCGGAACCGGCCGAAGTGGGCGAGATCTTCCGCACGTGGAACGAGGGCGATCTCGACTCGTTCCTCATCAAGATCACCGCGGAGGTGCTGGCGCACACGGACGCGGCCAGCGGCAAGCCGTTCGTCGACGTCGTGCTCGACCAGGCCGAGCAGAAGGGCACCGGCCGCTGGACGGTGCAGAGCGCGCTCGACCTCGGCGTCCCCATCACCGGCATCGCCGAGGCCACGTTCGCCCGCTCGCTGTCGGGCCACGCCGACCAGCGTGAGGCGGCCCGCAAGGCGTTCGGCAGCGATGTGGCGGCGCCGCGGCTCAGCGACCGGGACGCGTTCACCGAGGACGTGCGCCGCGCGCTATACGCGTCGAAGGTGGTGGCCTACGCGCAGGGATTCGACCACATCGCCACCGGCAGCGCGGAGTACGGCTGGAACGTCGACCGTGGCGCGATGGCGACGATCTGGCGCGGCGGCTGCATCATCCGGGCGCGCTTCCTCGACCGGATTCGTGAGGCCTATGACGGCAACCCCGCGCTGCCCAGCCTGCTGGTCGCCCCCTACTTCGCCGCCGCGGTGCGTGACGGCCTCGACAGCTGGCGCCGGGTGGTGGCCCAGGCAGCGGCGGTCGGCATCCCGGTTCCCGCGTTCTCGGCGTCGCTCGCGTACTACGACGGGCTGCGACGGGAGCGCCTGCCCGCCGCGCTGATCCAGGGCCTGCGCGACAACTTCGGTGCCCACACCTACCGGCGCGTCGACTCCGGCGGCAGCTTCCACACCGAGTGGGCCGGCGATCTGCACGAAGAGCCCGCGTGAGCGGGCTCAGCGGCGATCCGGCGGCGGGCGCAGCCGGACCGCGTACCCGAGGTTGATCGCGGCGATCGCGATCCAGACCACCAGCAGACCCCAGACGCCGGCCGGGTGCGTGCCTGCCGCCACCGCGATCCCGCTGAGCGGGATGCCGAGGCCGATCGAGCCGAGCGCCAGAACCAGCACGTTCACCGGCTTGGCCGTCGGCGCGACGTGGGCCGACGCCTTGGCGAGCCTGGCATCCACGCGGGCGTCGATCTCCTTGCCGACCCGCTCGACGAAGGTGTCGACAACCGCGTCACGGTACTGGGGGTCCAGCTCGCGGTGAGTCTCCGCGGCCGCGCGAAGGTCCCGCGCGGAGAACTGTGGGTCGGTCACAGAAACAAGTTATAGCGCCCGGCCGGGAGGGCATAACCCGCCGCCGGGCGTATCCGGGGGAGGATATGGCCCATGCGAGCGATCTGGATCACCAAGGCTGGCGGGCCCGATGCCCTGGAGTTGCGGGAGACGGCCGATCCCGAGCCCGGCCCGGGCCAGGTACGCATCCGCGTCCGCGCGGCCGGGCTGTGCTTCGCCGACGTGATGGCCGCGCAGGGCCTGTATCCCGACGCCCCGAAGCCGCCGTGCGTGGTCGGTTACGAGGCGGCCGGCGTGGTCGACGCGCTCGGCGATGGCAGCGAAGGCTACGGGGTGGGCCAGCGCGTGCTGGCCGTGACGCACTTCGGGGGGCACGCTGATGTCGTGTGCGTGCCCGCGGACCAGGTGACCGAGATCCCCGACCGCGCGGGCTTCGAGGAGGCCGCGGCGATCCCGATCAACTACGTGACCGCCTACCACCTGCTGTTCCGCGTCGCCAACGTCCACCCCCGCGAGCGCGTGCTGGTGCATGCGGCCGCGGGCGGGGTGGGGACGGCGGTGCTCCAGCTGTGCCGCGCCGTCGATGAGCTGGTGATCTTCGGCACCGCCTCGGCGGCCAAGCACGACGTGCTGCGCGCCGAGGGCTGCACATATCCCATCGACTACCGCGCCGTCGACTACGCGACGGAGATCCGCAAGCTGACGGGTGGTGAGGGCGTCGACGTGGTCCTCGACCCGCTCGGCGGCAAAGACTGGCGGAAGGGGCTGAAACTGCTGCGCCCGGGCGGCAGGCTGGTCGCGTTCGGGTTCGCCAATCTCGCTAACGGCGACCGGCGCAAGCCGGCCCAGGTCGCATCGCAGGCGCTTGCCATGCCGCTCCTGACGCCGCTGGGCCTGATGGCGCACAACCGCACGGTCAGCGGCGTCCACCTCGGCCGGCTGTGGGGAGAAGCCGCCGTCCTCCGCGAGGAGTTCCAGGCGGTCCGGGCGCTGTGGGAGGCGGGGCGGATCGAGCCGCGCATTGACGCGGCCTACCCCTTCACCGAGGCTGCGGCCGCCCACCGCCGGATCCTGCGGCGGCAGAACGTCGGCAAGATCGTGCTCACCCCGTGAACCGCGCCCCGCGGCCGCCCTGGGACGGCGCCGCCTCGGCGCCCCCAACGCTCGTCGCGGCGCCCGGGGCGGGGACCCGGGCGAGGAAGAGGGTGAGCGCCAGTCCCGCGATCATCGGTGCCCACCAGGTCCAGGGGCTCTGCCACGGGATCTGCGAGACGCCAGTCAGCGCCGCTGCGGCGAGCGACGTCGCGACGAGGTGTGGCCAGCTTCTCGACGCCGTGATGAGCGCCACCGCGAGCACCGGCCACAGGTAATAGGCGGTCATCACCGGCTCGAACACGGAGCGGAGCGCGAGCGCCACGGCCACCCACCACAGCACCCCCCCGAGTGTTTCCGGGCTCCACCTGGCGGGGTGTCGCGCCTGGCGCCACCGGCGCGAAACCACGAGCGCGCACCCGCAGGCCGCGAGGATGGCAACGACCCTGGCGGGGCCGGCGGCAACCGTGCCGTCCCCCAGGTGGGGGACAAGGGAGGTCCACGCCGTGGGGTGGTTGACGGTCGGGTAATTGGGCTGGCTGGTCACCGCGTCGAAGGTGGCCTGCCAGTTCGCCAGCGCCGCGGCGCCCAGGAGGACCGCGCCGGGCGCGGCTGCCCTCGCGAGATACCCGGCAAGCCGGCGGGGCTCGATGACCACCAGGACGATCGGCAGCGCGAGCAGGACGAGCGGCTGCACGGCGACCGCCGCGCCGACGAGCCACGCGGACCGTCCGGCCCTTGAGTCCGACAGCGCCAGGATGCCGTAGAGGAGCAATCCCACCGCCACCGCGTCCTCCGGATGACCCCACCGCACCGAGACGCTCCACAGGGCGACCGCGCTCGCAGCGGCGAGCAGGGCGCGCCTCGGCCGGGTCACGCCCATCCGCTCGGCGATCGCGTCGGCGGCGAAGAGCGCCACTGCCGAAATGACGATCTCGTAGGGCCCGGCGAGCAGCCACGCACCGGGCTGGGGAAGCTGCGTGCCCGGAACCTGCAGCGAGAGCCCCGCCGCCTCGATGACGGCAACGACCGGGACAAGGATCACCACCCCGCCCGGGAAGGTGACCAGGCGGGTCGGCTCCGTGTACAGCCCGGCCAGGTTCAGGTGCAGGAGCCGGCTGGCCGCCGCCATCGCCCCCCACAGGTCGTGCGGGAGCGTCCAGGCGCCCTGCCCTTCCAGCATGGGCCCCCACCAGATCGTGGCGGCCATCCCGACGGCGACGAGACCTACCGTGGCGAGCACGGGAAACAGCCTCCTCGCGAGCCACGGCGCGCGCGGATATGCGGTCTTGTTCGCCGCCACCCGGCACCACCTCCCCTGCTGGCCCCAGGCCCGCGTCGCCAGTGACGTGCCGGGACTCAGACGAACGCGCTGAGGCCGGTGATGGCGCGGCCGACGACGAGCGTGTTGATCTCGCGGGTGCCCTCGTAGGAGTAGATCGCCTCGGCGTCCGCGACGAACCTCCCAACCTGCTGCTCCAGCAGGATGCCGTTGCCGCCGAGCAGCTCGCGTGCGTAGCCGACGGATTCCCGCATCCGCACCGTGCAGAACGCCTTGGCCAGCGCCGAATGCTCGTCGGCTGCCTCGCCGGCCGCCTGTAGCTGGGCCAGCCGGGTGCACAGGCACGCCGAGGCGGTGATGTTCGCGAGCATCCGCACCAGCAGATCCTGGACGAGCTGGAAGCTGCCGATCGGCTTGCCGAACTGCTGCCGCTCCTTGGCGTAGGCGAGCGCATACTCGTACGCCCCGCGGGCGCAGCCGACCGCCATCCACGCAACCCCCGCCCTGGTCTGCCGCAGCACCGCCGCGGTCTGCCGGAACGAGGTCGCCTTCTGCAGCCGGTTCTCCTCCGGCACCCGCACCCCGTCGAGCGTGATGTAGGCG
>Ga0126382_10001170_pt1 | contig 10669 bp, 8 predicted proteins | sample PanSoiMetPlot_30_FD_92548 | JGI IMG/M metagenome (GOLD analysis project Ga0126382, IMG submission 92548) | Tropical forest soil microbial communities from Panama - MetaG Plot_30 | ecosystem: Environmental > Terrestrial > Soil > Tropical forest > Bulk soil | place: Panama | collected 2016-02-17 | reverse complement strand
TCGTCTCGCGGGGATGACAGGGCGCGGCAACCCCGCTATCAGCTTGGCTCGCTCGGATTCTCCTCGCGCCACATCCGCTCGGATGGCAGCCGCCAGGCGTGCGGGGCGATCAGTTGGTGGATCGCGTCCGGGCCCCAGCTCCCGGGCGCGTACGGCTCGACCGACGGCGGGGCATCCAGCAGCGGGATCGATCTCTCCCAGAGGCTCTCGATGCCGTCCGCCGTGGTGAATAGCGTGTGGTCGCCGCGCATCGCGTCGAGGATCAACCGCTCGTACGCCTCCAGGACGTCGCCGGCGTAGTCGGTCTCCCCCGTTGAGAACTGCATGCTCAGCTTGTCGAGCTTCATCCCGGGGCCGGGCCGCTTGCCGTAGTAGGACAGCGAGACCTTGGACTCGTCGGCGAGGTCGAACGTCAGGTGGTCCGGACCAGCCGATCCGACCCCGGAGTCCGCCGGGAACATCGAACGTGGCGCCTCCTTGAACGCGATCGAGATGATCCGCATGCCCTCCGCCATTCGCTTTCCGGTGCGGAGGTAGAACGGGACCCCGGCCCAGCGCCAGTTGTCGAGCTCGCAGTGCACGGCGATGAACGTCTCGGTGTCGGAGTCGCGCGCGACCCCTTCCTCCTGGCGGTAGCCCCCGTACTGACCGCGCACCACGTACGAGGGTAGGACGGGCAGCAGGGACCGGAAGACCTTGTTCTTCTCCTCGCTGATCGAGGTCGGTTCGAGCGCGGTCGGTGGCTCCATAGCCACGAACGCCATCACTTGGAACAGGTGGGTGACGACCATGTCCTTGTAGGCGCCGGTATTTTCGTAGAAGTTGGCCCTGCGGTCCAGCCCGAGGCTCTCGGGGATGTCGATCTGGACGTGGTCGATGAAGTTCCGGTTCCATATCGGCTCGAACAGCCCGTTGGCGAAACGCAGGGCGAGGATGTTCTGCGCCGCCTCCTTGCCGAGGAAGTGGTCGATGCGGAAGATCTGCGATTCGTCGAACGTTTGGTGCAAGTGCGCGTTGAGCTCGACCGCGCTCTCCAGGTCGGTCCCGAACGGCTTCTCCATGACCACCCGGGAGTGCTCGACGAGCTTCGCCTCCCGCAGCATGTTGATCACATCGAGCGCGGCAGCGGGCGGCACACTGAGGTAGTGCAGCCGCTGGCAGCCCTCGCCGAGCTGGTTCTCCGCCTCGGCGACCGCGGCCGCCAGTGTCTCCGGGCCCGCCGACCTCGGCACGTAGCGCAGGTTCGCAGCGAACTCCTCCCACTCCTCCGACACGAGTGGCTCGCGGATCCGGCGTTCGAAGGCGACGGTATTGAGGTGGCCGTACTCCGCCGCCGCGGCCTTGGCGAACGCCCGGAAGTCCTCGTCGCTCATCTCCTCCAGAGATGACCCGACAATCCTGATCAGCGGGGCGAAGTGCGACGCTGCCAGGTGCGCGAAGCCAGGCAGCAGCTTCCGACGCGCGAGGTCGCCGGTCGCCCCGAAAAGTACGATCACGTGGGGCAGGATGCGCCCGGACTCATTGCGATACTGACGTGAGCCCAGCGCGGCGTAGGCGTTGGCCTGCGCTCGGTAGGTGTCCACAACCCATCATCGCATCGATGTCGCCGCCGACGGAAGCGTGGGGCAAGCCCGGCGTCGGCGGGGACGATCAGCGCTTCCTGCGGCGCTCACTCTTCGTGTCGAGGTATTGGCGTCGGCCCGGTCACCGCCACCCGCGCCATTCGCCCGGCCGGGCAGCGCGTGGGGAGAAGGTTACGTCGGCCGGCTTGTAGGCTTGGCCGCTCAACGGCCGCAGGAACTGGGCAGTCGTGAACACCGATGCCGCAACGCCTCTCGCCGATGGATGGTCACAGCGGGGCTGTCGGTCATCGCCGCTCGGCTCAGCTACGTCGGCCTTACCTACTACCTCAACGAACGGCCCGAGTACGTCGGCGCGGAGCCGTTCGACCGGGTCTATTACACCCTTCAGTTGTTTCATGTTGAGTCCGACTCCCCTCGGCGGGCCGCCCTACGGTCCGATGCTTAGCATCGCGATGTACCTCGCGCCTCTGACGACCGGTCTCGCAGTGCCTCTGCCGTCGCCGTTCTGCGTGACTCCCTGGCAGGACTGAGCCCCACAGACTTCCTCCGTGCCACCTGGCGCGAAGGAGAAGGCCCCTTCGAACAGCGCCTTCTGGATGTCAGTGATCGAAGCTACGGCTTGATTATCGCCACACTGCAGGAACGGTTTGCGCCCCAGGCCATCGGGTCCGCCACGCTTGCTGTCTCCGCGATGGAAACCATGGATGAGATCAACCGCCTTCTTGTCCAGCGCGGCCTGCTGCCCCCATTCACTCTGCCGTGAGCGCCGTGGTCACGGGTGTCTCCGCGGTTACATCGGCGCGGCCTCCGGGCGCCGCCGGTTTCTCGGCCTTTTCCTGCCGCGTCCTAACTGGGGCGTGTCCCGCAGATCTTTGGCCGAGTCTATGGACACCTGGGGTGATCCGCGCTCATAGTGTTTCGTGATGGATCTCAATCCGAGGGAGGCGATTGTGACTCAGGAATCTTCGCACACGTCGAAGCAAGTGGCAGAGCCGACCAATGCTCTGGTCGTCCCGGCGACCTTCATGGAGGCAGCCATGGACGGCTTGAAGCGGCAGGCTGTGCTGAAGAATCTAGTGGTGGTCACGGCTTGTGTGACCACGAGGAAGCGTCGACCTCATGACTATGACTGCGGCGACGTAGGTGAATGACGGAGCTCTGATGCAGGGGGACGGGATCCGAGTCCACGTGGTGGCGCTGAGAAGTATCCGCAGTGGGCAGATCTGATCCGCCGGAGACGCATGACCGACCGGTACCTTTCACGATCCGAGTTGCCACCGACTGGACCAACCTCGACGACGAGGACGGACTCGATGACGACGAGTTCCATTTCTGGATAGGACGGGCACGCCTGACTGGTGGCCTGTCGACCACGTCGGGCGGCCAGGACCTGCAGTTCTCGGATCTGGGAGTCGTCCGATGATCCTCGTCGTGTCCGACCGCACGCAGGACGGCCATGTCGTCCCGGTCGTCAGCGAGCTGACACGGCGAGGTCATGAGGTCGAGGTTTTCGACCCGGCAGTCTTCCCCGGACGTTCGGAGGTAACTCTGGAGAGCACCCACGGAGGTGTGCGAGCCACGCTCCGGTGGGAAGAGCACGACCTGGACCTCGATCGGGTCGAGAGCGTCTGGTATCGCCGTCCTGGTGACTTCGTTCTCTCGGATCGACTGCTGGCCGAGGAGGAGAAGTGGATCCGCCTGGAATGTCAGCACCTGTTCCGGGCAATGTGGGCGAGCACGCCTGGACTCTGGGTCAGTGATCCCGCCGCGATCAGGCAGTCGAGTCTCAAGGTCGTTCAACTCGGGTGTGCCATCGAGCTTGGTTTCGAGGTGCCCCGCTTCACCGTCACGAATGACGTCAACCGCGCCCGGCGCTTCATCCTGGCCTGCGCTGACGGAGCCGTCGTGAAAGCTCTCGCCGAGCCCGCCATAGCGTACCCTAACCACCTTGGAATGCTATACACGCATCTGATCACGGACCATGATCTAAAGCTGATCGACACCGTCAGGTTCGGACCCACCTTCCTTCAGGAGTACGTCCCGAAAAGAATGGATATCCGGGTCACGGTCATCGGTAGCGCGTGCTTTGCCGTAGGTATTGACTCGACTCAGCTCCGAGAATCGCGGGTCGACTTCCGTCGGGCCGAGGTCTACGACCTTCCCCACCGTGTGCTCACTCTCCCTCAGAGCGTGGGCACACAGTGCATTGACTTGGTGAGTCGTCTCGGTCTCATGTTCGGGGCCATCGACCTGATCCTCGCGCCCGACGGGCGATACCTGTTTCTGGAGATCAACCCGAACGGTCAGTGGTACTGGCTGGAGGAGATTACCGGGGTCCCGTTGACGAAGACCATGTGCGACCTACTCGCAGGAACCCAACGCAGACCCTGAAGCCCTGTCATTCCTCCAAGGCCGACTCGTCCAGGTCGCCTAGATGGAGCACTAGCCTGCCGTTCGATCGGCCGAACCACACCCGGGTTGCGTACACGTCATCGGATGGCATGTCCAGGACTCCGCGATGCTCTGCTACTCGGCGTGCGATCTGCCGCCCCACCGGGATGATGTGCTCGGCCGATGGCACGTCCGAGGGGCCGTGGGCATGCTCTGCGTCGCGTGTGCCGCTGTCGGCGGGAAGATCCGACCCGGTCATATACCCTCCGCACTGTTTGCTGCCATCTGTCGGTCCGGTGTGTAGAGGTTGTCTTTCGCGGGCGGGTGCACGGGCCAGCCGAGGCAGCCGCGGGCGACCACCGGGCCGTCCCGTCCGCGTCCACCATCTGGGCGGTGAACACCCCGCTCACCCGCCGCGCCGCCGCGACCTCCCGGCCGAACCGGGCCCGGAACTCCGGGATCCGCGGCCAGCTCAGCCCGGATGGCCTTCGCTGCCACCGGCCGCCCGCCCGGGGAGACACCCAGGAACACCCGCCCCATGCCACCCTGGCCCAGCTGTCCTACCAGCCGGTACGGCCCAATCGTCTGCGGATCATCCGGCTGCAGTTCCCTAGTCAAGCTCAACCCCCACCAGATATCTCGTGGCCGGTCCGTTCTCCCAACCGGAGCCGACAGAACCACGATAAATACAGTGGTGCGGAAAAGAACATGCCGGGAAGCTCTTTTCGGTGTTTCCGACCCGGTATTGTCATCCCTCGGCTGCGGCCGGACCGGTCGCGACGCTGGTCGGCGCCTGGAGAATGGCCAGGATGGTGTCCACCAGGTTCACGGTGAAGTCGTCGACGGACAGGACCGGCCTGGCCGGCGGGTGGCTCTCCATCAGGCGCGACTGGTCGCTGCAGGCCCGGATGATGAAACCGGTCACCGGTAATCTTGGCGGGGAGGATCTGGTTGTCGGGGGCTGGGGGTGGTCATGGTGCCGTTGTCGTTGCTGGCTGTCATTGTTGATTGCCGCGACCCGCGTCGCCAGGCCGAATGGTGGGCGCACGCGCTGGCGTACCAGGTCAGCCAGCGCAATCCCGATGAGTTCTTGGTCAGCGACCCCGCTGGTGCCGGCGGAACGCTGTACTTCATGAAGGTTCCGGAGCCCAAGGTGGGCAAGAACCGGCTGCACCTGGACGCGGTGACGTCAGGCTCGATGGAGGCTGAGGTCGCACGGCTAGTCGAGGCCGGAGCCGAACTGGTTGAGGTGGAGTGCCCGAGCGCCGCGCGCAACCTCCGGCCCATGACGGAAGAGGAAGCGGCGGGGATCGCCCGGTTCGGCGACCTCGTCCGCTACGCTCCCGCGATCCAGAAGCTCACGGCCAGCTGAGCACCCGTTGCGCCGCTACGACGGCGTACCGGTTGCTGGCCGCGCCCAGCCCGGCGACGGTGTGCGGTACCAGCAGGACGAGCAGCAGTAGCACGAGCGGCACGGTCCAGCCGCCCGCCAGCGCCTCAGCCGCTGGCGCCGCTCAGGTACCGCTGCTGCTGGGCCGCGGTGAGCTTATCCCCGACCCGCTGTCCGGCGATGCGCTCGAGCGCCGGCAGCGACGAGGTCGCGAGCTCGGCGTTCCAGATCTGGATTTCTCCGGTGTTCCCGGCGTCGACGCCCGCGGCGATGCTCGTGCCGTCCGGGCTGAACACGGCGTCGCCGACCGCTCCCGGGCTAGCGGCCTGTATCACCGTCAGCGGCCGGCCGTTACCAGCGTCGAAGACCCGCACGGTACCGTCGCCGCAGGCGACGACGAGCTTGCTGCCGTCCGGGCTGAACCCGGCGTCGGCGGGTGCCGGGCACGCGTAAATCGAGGTCACCGTGCGGCCATCGCGCGCGTTCCGCACAGAGATCGCTCCGCCAGCGGAAGCAACGACGAACTCGCTGCCGCTCTGGTTGAAGCTGACCGTGGAGAAACTCGAGCCAGGGCTGCCCAGCACCCGAGGATGGGTGGCCGTGCCGTTCCAGGCTTCTATCTGGCCGGCCGCGTCAATGCCGACGATCTGCCGGCCGTTCGGATTGAACGCGACCGCCTGGATGGATTTAACCGCGCGGAGCGTTCGCACCAGCCTTCCCGTATCCGTATTTCGTACGTCTATGATAAGTGCTTTGTTAGTGAAGGAATTGAAAGAATTGAGGGAATTGTCGTCGCCTACGATCGCCACACGGGATCCGTCCGGGCTTATGACGGCGTTGTCGACACCAGTTTTAGGATAGCTGAAGGTGCGCTGCAGGGTAAAGCCCGAACCGGCGGCGTGCGACAATTCTCCCACGCCCAGAGATTGCGCTCCGTGATGGGCCACTACCATGATCTTCGTGCCGGCCCGGTTCCAGCTCCCCTGCGCACCTTCGGTGTCCGCCTTGATAGTGGTCTGTAGTTTGCCGCTGGCCGAGTACACGAAGACATCTCCGAAGAAGTCGGCGGTGATGATCCGGCCGGAGACGTACGCGACTTGGCCGAGATGGCTCAATGCGCCGCCGTTAACCGGGACGGTGAATTCCCTCCGCAGCTCGCGCGGCTCCGCGTACCAGACCCGGATGGTGCCGTCCTGGCTGGCCGTTGTAATCTCCCGGCCGTCGGGACTGAACTGGACCGAGCTGATCGAGCCTGTGTGGCCGGCCAGCAGGGTCAACTGAAGCTTGCTGGCGATGTCCCAGACGCGCGCCGTTCCGTCCTGGTATCCAGCCACGATCTGCCGTCCGTCCGGGCTGAATGCGGCGTCTCGGGCCTTCGTCCCGTATGCGGAGAAGGTCGCTACGACCTTGCGGGTGGCGACGCGGTATATGACTACGCCGCCGTCACTATTAGTAGCGACTACCTCGCTGCCGTCGGGGCTGAACTGGGCGGTAACAGCGACTTTACTGCTCAGTAGCACCTTATGCGGCTTGCCTGAGTGATCTATGGTCAGGATGAAAAGGCCATCGAACGTGGCTGCAGCGAATTCGGTGGGGTTATGCGGGTTGGCGATGAGTGCGAATCCCATGTGAGGAGGTAGGTGGTCACAGCAAGCCGCTGTGTCATACTGCCACAAGGCAAGGTCACCTCCCGCGATCGCGAGCTTGCCCGTGTTCCCGACGAATTCGAGATCGAGGATGCTTCCGATGACGTTGGCCGTCTTAGTAATTATTCGTCCGGTGTGCGTGTCGAACACTACGACAAAAGAACTGTCTTGGTAGCCCACCGCCACCCGCGTTCCGGCCGGGTTGTAGGCCACCGCGGAGGCTCGCCCCGTCGTGGCGTAATCACCGTACGAAAGGCGCTTCAGACGCTGCCCCGTCCTGACATCCCAGATCCAGGCGACGCCGGAACTATCGGCGCTGACTACCTTGTTCGGGTCGGCGGGATCGAACGCCGCGGCAGCCACCGGGAACCCGTCGTGGAAGGTCCTTCGTACCTGCAGGCCAGGGAGCGCGGCCCGCAGGGCGTCCTCGGCCTGGCTGGTGAAGCGCAGCTGCAGCGCCCGCAGCGCCAGCGAGGTGCTGAGCTCCGGATCGCGGGCCACGTTCAGATCGGCAATGGCGGCCAGCTCGCGTGATTCGGCCGTCAGCTTCGCGCGCTTATTTACCCCCAGCAGGTAGGCGAACACCGCCGCCAGGGCCGACACGATGACCAGCAGGGCCACGGCCAGGGCGGCCAGCCGCCGGACCCGGCGCACCCGGCGGTGTTCCTCGCGGGCCGCGATCGCCCGGTTGATCGGCGAGGCGAGCACGTCGTGGAAGATCTCGTAGCGCCGGGACCGGACGGGATCCTGCCCGGGCGCGGCCGGAACGGGCCGCAGGATCCGCTCGTCGTCGAGCTTCCGCAGCATCCCGTCAACCTGGTCCTCGGCGTGCCCGGTCCGCTTGGCCAGGTCGGAAACCGATTCGGCGATCTTGCCCCCGGAGGGCGTCACGAGGTGGTCGAACATGTCGATGGCCGCTTCGCGCTCGGCGCCGTTCAGCGAGCCGAGCGCCTTCCCCAGGTGATCGTCGACGATCATCCTGACCCCGCGCAGCCGCTGCAGCGTGGACAGGCGCAGTTCGGCAGAACCCTCGGCCCGTTCGGTGTCCCACACCCGCTGCATTACCAGTTGCAGCAGCGGCGTGGCGATCCGGTCCCGGCGGCCGTTGCCGGCCGCGGCGGGCTCGTCCCAGGCCCGGACCTCGTCCAGCACCGCCTCGACGAGCTCGTCCTGCACCGTGACCGGCTGGATAACGCCGGGCTGGCTGTTGTAGACCTCGACCGGTCCCCGGATCGCCTTCTCCGCCGACGCACGATCGAGGTAGTCGATGTGCAGGAAGTTGCCGTAGACGTTGGTGATGCGCCCCTTGAACAGGTCGCCGACCTCGGCGTAGGCGTCCTCGCGGATCGCGATCACGAAGTTGGCACGCAGATCGGTCCGGTTGACGCAGCGCGCCAGCTCGTCGGCGAACCGCTCGGGCACGGGCTCGCGGGTCCGGTAGAGGAAGTACTCCTCGAACTGGTCCAGCATGATGAGCAGCCCGGCGTTGACCGCGTCCGACGCGGCCTCGACGGCCGCGTCCAGCGGGCCGCCCGCCCGCGCCGGCGTCCCGCCGTCCCCCAGGTACGGCCGGACCGCCGCGTCCAGCGCCGCGGCCAGCTCCGTGGTGGGGTCGTCCTTCCACGAGCCGAACACCACCGGGATGGACCGAACGGGCCGGCCTCGCGCGAACATGTCGTCCGCGAGCCGGTGCAGCCGCCACGCGACCCCGGCCCGGAGCAGCGACGTCTTGCCCACTCCGCTCTCGGCGTGCAGCAGCGTCAGCCGGGCGGCGCGCAGGTTGGTGATGATCTTGCTGCCGTCGGACTCGCGGCCGAAGAACCACCCCCCGAACTGCTCGCCGAAGTAATCGAGCCCGAAGTACGGGCTGTCCCGCTGGGCGACCGGTGCCTGGGTCTCGGTCATCGCAGGTCGTCGCGATTCGTGGCCAGGAACCGGTCGAGGCCCTGCACGTAGTCGGTCAGCCGGCTCCGGTACAGGCCGACCCCGGCGTGCTCCCAGAACCGCCGTTCGAGCACGCCCGGACGGCGCTGCACCGCCCAGTGGATAGCGCCATGGGGTCTCTCGCCGGGCCAGATCCAGTGCAGGAATACCCTGAGCCGCCAGTCGGCCAGGGCGTAGCCGAGGAACAGGCAGCTCGACTGGCGCAGCTTGGCCAGGATCTGCATGGGCACGACTTCCTCGGCCGGGTGGCCGCCAAAGTAGTCGATGTAGTGATCCTCGGTGATCACGTAGTTGTTCTTCCACCGGTAGCCGATGTCGGCGTCGTCGATCGCGCCGTTGATCCTGACGATGACCGTCCTGGTCAGCTGACCGTTGTCGCCGACGAGGGGGAACCCGTCGTACTCGTTCGGCGCCAGGATGGGCTGCGGGCTCACCTCACCCCATTGCACGTGGACGAACCGGCCGGCGTGCTCGGTGCCCGGCGCCATGTAGATGGCGACGTCGAACGGCTCCTCCGCTTCCAGGAACGCTTGCTCGAGCGCCACGTCGAACTTTGACGTGACGACCATCTGGTAGCGCCTTTCCAGCCCCAGTTCCTCCAGGCGCCTGGGCAGGTGGGCCAGGTACCTGTGTGCCGGTCCGGGCGCCGAGGTGGCGAAGATGGATTTGACCCAGCTGAACACTCTCGGCTCACCGCGGATCATTCGAGCGTACTGCGCGACCTCCGCCAGCTGCCGCTCCGGCGACCCCAGCCGGGCCTTGACGGCGAGATACTCGGCGATGTCGGCGTCGTCGGGCAGCATCGAGGCCCCGGGCCGGAACGGGCCCTCGTGGTCGTCCGCGTTGACCCCCGCGCCGACGAAGATGACCAGGTTGTCGGCCTCGTCCAAGAGCATCTGATAATGCTCGTCGTCGGCCGCGGGCACCCCGGAGACCGCCTCGCCCCCGCCCTCCCCCGGGCCGGCCCTCGCCGCGACCCCCGTTCCCGGGTCGCTTACCGCGTGGTCGGCATCCGGGCGTGCACCGATCTCGCCAAGACGTGCGATCAGGTCCTCGATGTCGGCGTCCAGGCTGATCTGCCGCAAGCGGGCCACCTGCTGCCTGGGAAGCGCCTTGATGGCCAGCGGGAGATCGCGCCCCTCCGGCAGGGGCGCGTCGTTCAGCAGTACCGGGATGACGGTCCATCCGTTCCGCAGCCCCAGATCGATTTCCTGCGTGACGTAATCGCGGTCGCCGCGCCGCCGGTGAGCGTCCATGGCGGGCAGCCATTCGGGCCCGATGAGGGCGAGGAAGGCGCCGGCCGTGCCGCTCAGATGCCACGTGATCTCCTCGGGGAATTGCATGCCCGGGCGCAGCGTGCCCGCGTCGAAGAAGATGTTCTCCGCGCCGAACCGCCCCCTGAGCTCGCGGTACAGCGTGGACGCCGCGAACGGCATGTCCTCGTGCCGGTAGTTGATGAATATCCGCAGCGGCGACCGCCCCGATGCCTCGCCTGCCCGCACCTCGACGCCTGGGCTCCGATCGGTGCCGTCCGTGTCCATGGGCCCCCACCCGCGCTTCCGATCTTGCCGTAATCTAACCTTCACGTTCTGTAATGATCTCGTGCCCGGTGCTGTGACCGGCCCCAGGGTGGTGCCCCGGGCGCCGATCGGGGCGCCGGCACGGGTCGCGGAACTAACCTGCCCGGCAGCATTAGGCCCCGCCGCCCCAGCGTC
>Ga0126382_10001169_pt1 | contig 10673 bp, 8 predicted proteins | sample PanSoiMetPlot_30_FD_92548 | JGI IMG/M metagenome (GOLD analysis project Ga0126382, IMG submission 92548) | Tropical forest soil microbial communities from Panama - MetaG Plot_30 | ecosystem: Environmental > Terrestrial > Soil > Tropical forest > Bulk soil | place: Panama | collected 2016-02-17 | reverse complement strand
CGTGTCCAATGGCTCTACCGCCAAAGCCCAGGTGCTCGGCACGAAGAAGAGCCTCGATGGTGCGCGAGGGTTCTTCACCCAGCAGCATGGCGAGAACAACGTGTTCGAAATCATCGCCAAGGACACCATCGTCGCCAACAAGTGACGCTCAGGTGTTGGGGCGCGCGAGCCGTGCTCGGCTCGCGTGCGATCAAGGTCGGGGAGCCTGCAGCGGGCTCCCCGATGCGTTTGGGGCCTTGCCGGGCCGCCTGACCCCGTCGCCCAGTCCCAGTGCCGAGCCTTGGGTGTGGCCCCCGGCCTGCCGCCGAGACGTTGGTTGATCGACGCTGAGGATATCGTGCACCTGCCGGCGGGGAGAGCTGGGCGGCTATGCGCCTGATCATTGCGGTTTTAACCCGTGCGCCAGCTCTATGGCTGCCACAGTTGACCTGCGGGGGGGGTGCGAGATCATCGCCTAACCGGATTGACAAGAAAAGCCTTGCCGCCCCGGCAAATCATCAATCCAGGCACCGCGCGCTGAGGGCAACCCGCTGTCCTGGGGAAGTGTGAATTGAATGCGCGTGAAGGCGTTTAACGGTACCGCGTCTGAATGCCGAGCTTGCCTAACGCGAACAACAGCATAAGGGGATTGGCTCGCAACCGGCCAATCGCAAGCCCCCGGAAATGGCGTGCAATCCTGCCCCAGGCTCTTCGGCGATCGGCTGGTTTTGTTGACTTTGCCCAAGTAGTGAGCAAGCCTTGTTTGCGGACCCTATCAAACGGGGCTTTGGTCGCGCACACGAGGAGGGATTGTCATGCGACTGATATCAGCTTTGACGGGAATCGCCTTCGTGACTTCGATCGCGATGGCGTCCAGCGCCTTTGCACAGAGCGATTGCACCAAGACTGTGCCGGCCTCGCCGTTCGGCAAGGACGATCAGACCGGCGCCACCAATCGCATCACGCCAGCCGTGACAAAAGCTGCGGCAGCGGAGATCAAGGACGGCAAGGTCATCAGCCTAACCAACCCGCTCGTCGACGGCGTGCCGCTGTTCGGCTCCCGTTTTACCAAGTCGGTCCTGACGGCGGTCACTCTCGCGCCGGGAGCGGCATTGGGTAAGAACGAGCTTACCTACCTGGAAGATACCTGGCTCAGCCAAAGCCACGTCGGCACGCACCTCGATGGCATGGGGCACATCGGAAGAGGTGACTGCTACTACAACCAGACCGCGATGGGAAAGAACATCAACCAGAACAACATGACCAAGCTCGGACTTGAACACCTGAAAAGCTTTGCCACGCGCGGTGTGTTCATCGACCTGGTCAAGGTCTATCAGCAGGCCAACAAGCTAAAGAGCAACCCCAATTGCCGCACACCATGCCTTGACAAGGGAACGGTCATCACTGCGGAAGATTTGCAGGCTGGCCTGAAACTGACGAACACGACGCTGCGCGAGGGCGATGTCGTGATCCTGCATACCGGCTGGGGTGACCTCTTTTTGCAGCATCCTGCCAAGAACACCGAGTACAACAGCGGCGAAGCGGGCCTCGGCAGGGCTGCCGCGCAATGGTTGATCGAACAGAAGGTGGTGGCGATCGGTGCGGACAACTGGGCCGTCGAGGTGATCCCCGGCGAGACCCAGGGCGAGGCATTTGTGGTTCATCAGATGCTGCTTACCGACAACGGTATCCACATCATCGAGAACGTGCGGACCGATCTGATGGCGGCCGAGGTGGCAAGCAGCAACCGCGGCACGTTCTTCTTTACGATGACCGTGCCCAAGGCGGTCGGCATGACCGGAACGTTCGTCGCCATCGACGCCATCCAATGACAAGGGCATGGCAAGGGTGACAAGGATGTCCGGCGTCCCTCGGGGCGCCGGGCCCGGCTGAGGGCCGGCGCCGGCCCTCGGGTCCGTTCGAATGGCGGTGTCGGAGGAGACGCCCGGAAAAGACAGGCGCTATGGACCAGCGGAGCGGATGAGCGAACCCAACGACCGGGATGGGGCCGTCAGAGGTGGGTGCGTTACCCTGCGGGCGCTCACGGTAGGATATCGCGAACGGGTCGCCGTCGAGGACCTGTCTGGCAGGTTCGCAGCGGGCTCCCTGACAGCGATCGTCGGCGCGAACGGCGCCGGCAAAACCACGCTCCTCAATGCCATCGCCGGGCTTGTCACCCCGCGCCACGGGTCGATTGAAATCGCGCCGGCCGAAGTCCGCGCCGATCTGGCGTATCTGCCGCAGAGCGATGCCATCGACCGGGACTTTCCGATCTCGGTCCTTGAATTCGCCGCACTCGGTAGTTGGGCAAGGATCGGCGCCCTTGGGCGGGTCTCCCCGGAACTGTGGCCGCGCGCGATGCACGCCTTGCGGGCCGTCGGCCTCGACGAGCTTGCCGGCCGGCTGCTTGCAGAGCTCTCGGTCGGTCAGTTCCGCCGCGCCCTATTCGCCCGCGTCGTCACGCAGGATGCCGCCATCGTCCTGCTCGATGAACCGTTCGCCGGCGTCGATGCTGCCACCAGCGATGACCTGCTGAAGCTGATGCAACGCTGGCACGCCGAGGGCCGCACGGTAATGGTCGCCCTGCACGACCTCGAACAGGTCCTCGCGATCTTTCCGGACACCCTTTTGCTGATGCGCAAGGCGATCGCCTGGGGCGAGACGGCGACGACGTTGACGCCCGAAAAGCTGGTTGTGGCCGGTCTGGCCGCGCCGCCCAAGGGGCCCGGCCGGCGATTGCGGCTGGCAATGCCGTCTTGAGGGTGGCCGGTCGACATGAGCCTCTGGTCCATCCTCGTCGCCCCCTTCGCCGAATACGGCTTCATGCGGTCGGCATTGGTCGCTTGCCTGGCGCTCGCGATGGCCAGCGGCCCACTAGGCACGCTGCTTTTGCTGCGGCGAATGGGCCTCGTCGGCGACGTCCTCTCGCATGCTGTCATGCCGGGCGCCGCGATCGGCTTTGCCCTGGTGGGTAGCGCGCCGGCGGTGCTGAGCACAGGTGGGCTCCTCACCGGCATTGCCGTGGTCCTCCTCATGATCCTCGGCACGCGGTTCGGCGCGCAGCGCGAGGACGCGAGCCTTGCGGCATTCTATTTCGCGTCGATCGGGGTGGGAGTCCTCATCGTGTCGCTGCGCGGCACCAATCTCGATCTCATGCACGTGCTGCTCGGCTCGGTGCTCGCCATCGATGTTCCGACCTTGATCCTGATCGTCGCCATCGCGAGCATCGTCGTCGCGGCGCTGGCCCTCATGTTTCGGCCGTTGGCAATCCAGTCGTTTGATTCGACCTTTTTGCGGACCATGGGCGGCAGCGATAGCATCTATCGCGCCATATTCCTGGTGCTCGTTGTGCTGGATCTCGTGGCCGGATTCCAGGCGCTGGGCACGCTGCTCGCCGGCGTGCCGTTGCTCCTGCCAGCGGCGGCGGCGCGCTGCTGGGCGCGGCGCATTGGTCCACTGATCGGTCTCAGCATTGGCTTCGGCGTTGCGGCCGGTTACGCCGGATTGCTGCTGTCCTACCATCTTAACGTGCCATCGGGACCGGCGATCGCCTGTGCCGCGGCACTTGTCTACGCCGTTTCGGCTCTCGTGCCGGCGAGCCGCATGTTGATGACGGCACGCAACGCAACCAGGCCGACGTAAGGTGAAATGATGCAAGACCATCTTGCCCGGCGAACTTTTATCGCGGCGATCCTGACGCTTGCCGCGGTTCCCACGCGAGCCGCGGAACGGCCAAAAGTAGTCGCGACTTTCAGCGTGCTAGGCGACATGACCGCCCGCATCGCCGGCGACAACGTTCAGCTGACGACGATTGTCGGCGGCAACGGGGATTGTGAGCTCTATCAGGTTACCGCCGCCGACGCGCGCGCCGTCGCGGAGGCGCGAATGTTCATCATGAACGACCTCAATCCGCGCTTCGAACCCTGGGCCGAGCCACTGTTGAAGCGGGCGGCGTTTCGCGGCGTGAAGCTCATCGCCTCGGAGGGAGTGAACCCGATCATCGACGACCGGCGTCGGGGTGCCGCCAAGGGCCCGCAGGTCGATCAGCACGCCTGGCACGACCCGACCAACGGTCTCGTCTACGTCGCCAACATCGCCGAGGGACTAGCCGGGCTCGATCCCCCGAACGCCGCCTTCTATCGGACGCAGGCCGACGGCTACGCAGGCGAGATCCGTGCGCTCGACGCTTGGGCGAAGAGCGAACTCGCGGCGATACCGAGCGCGAAGCGGCGCGTCATCACCTCTCACGATGGCTTCGAGTATCTCGCCCGCGCCTATGACATCGAAATGACTCCCGCGCGCGGCATGGTCAACGACACCGATCCTTCGGCGGAAGACATCGCCCGGTTGATCAAGCAAATCCGCACAACGAAGGTGAAGGCGATCTTCATTGAGAACATGAACGATCCGCGTCTGATCGAGCGGGTGGCGCGGGAAGCCGGCGCAAGCATCGGCGGCACGCTCTATTCCGATGCCTTGTCGAAACCGGGTGGGGAGGCCGACAGCTACCTGAACATGGTCCGTCACAACGTTTCCACCCTTAAGGCGGCAATGCTGAAGAACTGATCCATGCGCGTCGAGGTCGCTCAGCGACGATCAACCCCCCAGGCATGGCCGACAAGCTCAATTCTCGGCTCAACAAGCCGCCGCTTGGGCATGGCGCTGCTCGCCATCGGCGTGTTATGGGCGGGCGTCATTTGGGCGATCCTGACGCAGCCGCGAGATGCAGTGCTGGTCTCAGCGTCACCTGCCAAGGTCGCCGACCAAGTCCAGACGCTGGCATCCAACGCGCCGGCCCCGGAACCTCAGCGGGTCGGGGTGCGCGCATTGGCCATGACCGGCCAACCCATCGGGGTCAACGGCAGCTTCGATCGCTTCGGGCTCGAGCTGACGACGATGGTCCTGGCTTCCAACACGCAGGGTGAGACGGCCTTTTACGCCACTATCCAGCGCAGTTCATCGGAGGAGGGGATCTTCCTCGCTAAGGCTGACGGAAAGCTCGCGCGCATCGCGGTCGCTGGCGATCCTGTCCCAGACCAGATGGGCCAGCTTATCGCCGGCTTCGGGGAGCATCCGGCCCCCGTGCTCAATGACGCGGGCGGCGTCGCCTTCACCGCAACGCTGGGGGGCGGGCGGGGAGCAGCCAGCGTGTTCCTCGCCAGCGATGGCAAGCTGCGTACAATCGTCTCCTCAGGGATGAAGGCGCCGGTAATTCTCGGCGGCATCGGAGTTTTCGCCGAGTTCGAGGCGCCATCGCTCAACGATCGTGGTGACGTGGCCTTTCTCGCCTGGGTGCGGCACGGGCGCGAGACCATCGAGGCAATTTACGTCGCCCGAAAGGTGGGGGCGGTGCATCAGCTCACCAAAATCGCCGCGGCTGGCGAGCCCGCTCCAGGCGGCGGCTTCTTCACCAGCTTCGGCGCCCCGGTCGTTAACGACAGGGGAGCGATCGCGTTTCCGGCCGTGGTCAAGCTGGGCCCGGCGCTCGGCGCCATTTTTGTCGCGCCGGCCGAGGCGCCCATGCATCTCCTCGTCGGCACGGGCGATCCGGCGCCGACCGGCGGTATTTTCGCCCGCTTCTCTGAAAGGATCGGGTTCGACGGAACCGGTCGCGTCGCCTTCGGCGCCTTCACCAAGGGCACCGGGCCGGATTTCGGCATCTTCGTTGCCAACGGCGCCGATCGCCGAGCGATCGCGGCGAGGGGCCAGGCGGCGCCTGGCGGTGGCGTTTATGCATCCTTCGGTGCCTGGCCAGCCATGAGCCATACCGGCGCCGTGGCGTTCGTCGCCGGCACCGACAAGGGGACCGCCTCCGATGGCGTCTTCCTGCTGAATGCGAACGGCAACATGGCCCGCATTCTTGCCCCAGGCGATCCGCTTATGGATGGGGGAAAGCTCACCTCGCTCGGGCTCTATCCGACCATTGCCCTTGCGTCGGACGGGTCCGTCAGTTTCCTCGGCATCGTCGAGCGCGACGGCGAGGAGACGAATGCGGTCCTGCGCTACGGTCTCGCACCTATCACCCGCCGCTGACGCGAGCTGCGGGTCAGTTCATATCGATCGGCGGATAAATTCGGAACACGTTCTTTGCCGTGATCAGGACGTGGCCGGTGTAAGAGCGCGGCGGCACCGGTTCACCGTTGAGCATCTTCAAAGCCAAAGGCAGGATCTCGCTGCCGTAGCGATCGAAAAAATACGCTACCGAGCCAAGCACAATGCTGTTGCGGTTATTCGGATGAATCACCTTATTGGAACTGGTGCCGCCGTGAACCGAGGGGTCGCAGCCTTGGCTGACAATCACGCTGTCGGGCACCCGGCCCGCGGTCTCGGCAGCGAGCTTTGCCGCCAGCGCCGTCGCATCATCGAGCGTTGCGATCAGCATCTGCGCCCCGCTCTCCTTCGCAAACAAGCGGCGCAGTTGCGTCTGCGCCTCGAGAAGGTTGCCGCCGCTGTCGAGCTCGACGGGCGCTACATCTGGAAGATGCCGACGCAGGCCCTCGGTGATCCCGGCGATGCGCGCCTGGACGGCGTTCGCGGGATCCTTGACGGCTCCCAGAATGGCGGCCGCAAGCAGCCGGCCAGGCCACGTCGTCAGCGCAAATCTGCCCAGTGCATCGCCGGCGAGGCGGCCGGCCTCGCGATTGTCCGCCGAGTAGAGGGGGGCATTGCCGACCGGGAAATTCACCGCCAGAACGGGGATCCGCGCGGCAGCCAGCCGCCGGGCGACCTCGTCATTCGCCGCTTGATCGTCGCAGTATTGAATGTAGAGGTCGACCTTGCGTTGCACGGCATCGTCGGCATTGGCAATGACCTTTGCCCGTTCGCGTGCATTGTCATAGAGCACCAGGTCGATCGGCAGGCTGCGTGCGCCGAACACGAAGCTCGAACGAATCTCTTCGCCGGTGAAGCCGAGCCCCTCGATCCGCGCGCCAGGATCGTCGCTGAGGTTGGCGAACCCAACCGTGAAGCGGCGCTGTTGAGCAACGGCGCGGCCTGCTGCTGCCAGAACGGTCAATGCGGCTAGACGCAAGAATGTGCGACGCCGCGAAAGAGTCGCAGTTTGAATCATGACCACCTTCGAACCGTTGCGAGCTCAGCGAAACCCAGTCATGCTGGCGACTATAGGGGCAAGGCTGCCGATTTCCACCTTCGGAATCGGCGCTCCTCAGGTGAGGCGTTTCCGTGGAGGGCCAGACACGTTCCCGTCGTGTGTAATCTGGCTGCGCGGCTTTTTGATCTCCATTTATGGCGTGTTTGTTGGCAGCCAATGGAGGCGCCTGGTGGCGGATTTGAGAGGTGTGCAGTAGCAATGGCCCTGCTCTCAGCTGCCTCCACCTGGCTAATGCGGCGAGGCGATGCGAGGTGACGCCACGAACGGTTCTCTGCTGGCTGCTGGCCGCGCTGAGCCTGGCCTTTGGCCCGGCCATCGCGCACAAGGCGGGCACAACCGGGTATGCGACCATCACGGTCGCGGGCCAGAGCGTGCGCTTTGCCCTGACCTTGCCCCAAGAGGGGGTATTGCCGGACGGGCCGCAGCGGGAGCTCATCGATTTTGCCGCCGCCATCGCCGCTCACGTCCGCATCCTCGCCGATGGCAGCGCGTGCGCCGGGGTGCCTGCCGCGGCCCGGCGATCATCGCCGGGCCCCGCCAACATCGAAATCGTGGTGCTTTATGCCTGTGCCGCCCCGGTCCGCACCCTGTCGATCCGCGATGGTCTGGCCGCCGTACTCGGCGAAGACCATCACACCATCGCCGATATCGGGTGGCCCGGCGGCAGCCAACAGGTGGTGTTCGAGACCGGGCACCGCGCGGCCGATGTGAGCATCGCCGGCGCGGCGCCAGCCGACAGCCCGGCGGGGAATACGTTCGCGTCTTATTTTTTCATCGGCGTCGAGCACATCCTCACCGGCTTCGATCATGTGTTGTTCATCATCGCCTTGATTCTGCCGGGAGGCCGGTGGTTGTCGCTGGCCGCGCTCGTCACCGCCTTCACGGTGGCGCATAGCCTGACCTTGGCGCTGTCGGTGCTCGGCATCGCCACCCTGCCGGCGCAGCTGGTCGAGCCGGTGATCGCCCTGTCGATCGCTTACGTTGCCTTCGAGAACCTCACCATGAAGCGGGCGGTATCGCGGCGCTGGCTGGTGAGCTTCCTGTTCGGCCTGGTGCATGGCTTCGGCTTCGCCGGCGCGCTGGCCGAGGTCGGTCTGCCGACCGGCGGGCTGGTGTCGGCTTTGGTCGGGTTTAATCTCGGCGTCGAGGCCGGCCAGTTGTTGATCGTCGGCCTGCTGTTGCCGCTGCTCTTGTGGTTGCAACGCTTTCCGTGGGAGCCCAAGGTGGCGCGCCTGTCCTCGACGGTCATCATGGCGGCCGGACTTGCGCTGTTGGCCGAGCGGGCCCTGATCGGCAACATGTGATCGCAACTGGTCATGACCTCGCCGCCGCGGCGGGCTATGGTCAGGGGTTGCGATCGGGTCGCTTTGCCGTCTGAGTGGCCGGTATTTTACGGGGTTGTCTGACATGGCGACGTCCGCTAACGCCATGGCCGTGTTGGCGCTCAACCGCTTCGGCTTGGGCCCGCGGCTCGGCTCCATTGCCGCCATCGCCTCGGATCCGCGCGGCGCCCTGCTGGCCGCGCTCGACAGCCGCGATGCCGGCAGGATTGCGGCGGCGTCATTGCCAACGAGCGCGCAGGCGTTCCGGCTGGTCGCCGATGCCAAAGCCGAGCGCCGCGCCCGCGCCATTACCATGGCGCGGGCCGAGGAAGCCAAGCGCGCGGTGGATCCGGCCATGGCCGAGGCATCGCCAGACCCCGACCCGGCGAAGGCCGCCAAAATGGCGGCCGAGGTCGCCCCCAATCCCGGCCGGCAACTCTACCTCGACGAGGCCAAGGCCCGCATCGATGCCGCGCTTGCCTGTGAGATTGGTTTTGCCGAGCGGCTGGTGTGGTTTTGGTCGAACCATTTTTGCATTTCGGCCAACAAGATCCAAAGCATGTCCGGGGCCTATGAGAGGGAGGCGATCCGCCCGTTCATCCTCGGTCGCTTTCGTGACCTGTTGCGCGCCGTCGAGGGCCACCCGGGGATGCTGTTCTACCTCGACAACACGGTGTCGATCGGCCCCAATTCCATTGCCGGCATCAATCGCACGCGCGGGCTCAATGAAAATTTGGCGCGCGAGATCCTCGAATTGCATACGCTCGGCGTGCGCACCGTCTATACCCAGGACGATGTCATCGGCTTTGCCAAGGTGCTGACCGGGTGGACCTTGCTGCCGGTGGCCGACAATCCCGATCACGGTGGCGAATTCGTGTTCAATCGCCGCCTGCACGAACCTGGCGCACAGACCATCCTCGGCAAGGTCTACGAGCAGCCCGGGGTCGAACAGGGTCGCGCCGTTCTCGACGATCTGGCCGCCCACCCGGCAACGGCGGAGCATATCGCCCGCAAGCTGGTGCGCTATTTCGTTGCCGATGAGCCGCCGGCGGGGCTGGTCAATAGCCTGACGCGCACCTTCCAGGACACCGCCGGCGATCTGCGCGAGGTCGCCAAGGCGTTGGTGTCGTCTGAGGACGCCTGGGCCTCGCCGCCGACCAAGCTCAAGCGTCCAAGCGAGTGGGTCACGGCGATGGTGCGGGCGGCCGGCACCAGCGCCGATCCGAGGCGCTTCACCGGCGGGCAGGCGCTGCTGGGCGAACCATTGTGGCGCCCGCCCTCGCCCAAGGGCTACGCCGACGACGCCGCCAGCTGGGTCGACGGCATGGGCCAACGCCTCGATGTCGCCAATACCTACGCTGAGCGCATTGCCACCCGCGTCGATCCGCGCTTTGTCATCGACGCGGTCCTGCAATCGACCGTGTCGGCCGAGACCGCGCAGGCCGTCAACCGCGCCGAGAGCCGGCAGCAGGCGCTGGCCCTGCTCTTCATGGCTCCCGAATTGCAGAGGAGGTGACCCATGGCCCGTTGCCATCCACCGACCCGCCGCGCGGCGATGATCGGCGCCGGTGCCCTGTTCGCCTGGACCCAAGTGCCGAAACTGGCGCGTGCGGAAGGTCGTGATCCCCGGCTATTGGTCATCGTTCTGCGCGGCGCCCTCGACGGCTTGGGGGCGGTGGCCCCGGTCGGAGATCCCGACTGGGTGGCGCTGCGTGGTGAGCGCGCCCTCTTGATCGAGGGCAAGACCCCGGCCTTGCCGCTCGATCAGTTCTTTGCGCTCAATCCGGCGATGCCCAACCTCCACCGCCTCTACCAGGCCGGGCACGCCACCATCGTGCACGCCACCGCCACGCCCTACCGCGAACGCTCGCACTTCGATGGTCAGGATGTGCTCGAGAGCGGCGTGGCAAGGCCCGGCGCCACCGACAGTGGCTGGCTCAATCGCGCGCTCACTGCGCTCGCCTCCGACGGCAAGGTTGAGGCCGGCGGGGCGCGGGCGTTGGCCGTCGGGCCGGTCACCCCGCTGCTCGTGCGCGGGCGGGCACCGGTGATGTCCTGGGCGCCGCAGCAGATCCTGCCGGCCAACGATGATACCCGCGCGCGCCTGCTCGAGCTCTATCGCGCCAACGATCCGCCGCTGGCGGTGGCGCTGGAGGCCCGCATCCGTCTGGCAGCGCTCGGTGACGGCAACGGCCGCACCGGATCGGGTGGCACCGCCGCCGAATTGCCACCGCCGGGACTGGCCCGCACCCGCGCCTACT
>Ga0126382_10001168_pt1 | contig 10674 bp, 10 predicted proteins | sample PanSoiMetPlot_30_FD_92548 | JGI IMG/M metagenome (GOLD analysis project Ga0126382, IMG submission 92548) | Tropical forest soil microbial communities from Panama - MetaG Plot_30 | ecosystem: Environmental > Terrestrial > Soil > Tropical forest > Bulk soil | place: Panama | collected 2016-02-17 | reverse complement strand
CCGCTGCACCTGATTCGGGCCGTGCACGCGGGGGCGCTGGTGGAGCGATCGGTACAACCTTGCCTGTATACGGCGAAATCGCTGGTGTCTTGTTGAGATCGTAGAATTTACGACCGGTATCGGGACAGATGCGCTTGGTGCCGAGATCGGGTTTAGCCACAGTCGGAGTTCCTACGGAAAGGGGTCCCTAAATCGGTGCCTCACTTGGCTAGTTGCAGGGCCCCTGTCAATAGCGCAAGCGCCCTGCAAGAGCCCAAAATCGGCTGGATGACGGCACGCGCAGGTGCGTGGTAGGAGGGCGCAAAGCCTAAGGATACCGCCCGGTGGACCCCGCAGAATTAACGCCCCTGACCTCCCGCCAAAGCGGCCCGGTGCGGGGACGTGCCTGGGTGCCGGGCGATAAATCGATCTCCCACCGTGTTCTGATTCTTGGGGCGCTCACAGTCGGCGAAACGACTATCGGAGGTATCCTGGAAGGCGAGGACGTCCTCCATACCGCCGACGTTATGCGAACGCTTGGCGCACGCGTAGAACGCACCGGAGATCAGGCTTGGCGCGTTTATGGCGTGGGGATTGGAGGATTCGCACAGCCAGACCGCACGCTTGATTTTGGAAATTCGGGCACCGGCGTGCGGCTAGCGATCGGTGCGGTAGCAGGCGCGCCGGTGACGGCTACTTTCGATGGAGATGAATCCTTGCGCGGCCGACCAATGCGGCGCGTGCTCGATCCATTGGAAAAGATGGGCGCACGTGTCGTTGAGGTCGGAGATGGCGGACGACTGCCGCTCACGCTACGCGGGGCCACCGATCCGATTCCGATTGTATATGAGCCGCCCGTAGCTTCTGCACAGCTCAAGTCGGCAGTGCTACTGGCCGCACTTGCAGCACCGGGCGAAACCACCGTCGTAGAGTCGGATGCGACGCGTGATCACACCGAACGATTGCTGAAGCATTTCGGCGCCAAGGTTACGAGCAAGGCACATGGCGAGCACGGCCGCCGTATCGTTTTGCAGGGCCAACCTGAGCTTGAGCCGGCTAATGTCGCGGTACCAGCCGACCCTTCATCGGCGGCGTTTCCTTTGGTCGCAACGCTAATCGTGCCGGGCTCCGAACTGATCCTTGATGCGGTGATGACAAACCCCTTGCGCACAGGCTTGCTGACCACGTTGCGCGAGATGGGAGCCAGCATTGAAGAGCTGGAAAAGCGCGACGATGGAGAAGAATTGGCTGATCTGCGTGTGCGTGCCTCCGCACTCAAGGGCGTGGACGTTCCTCCCGAACGCGCGCCATCTATGATCGACGAATATCCAATTTTGGCTGTCGCTGCATCCTTCGCCGAAGGAGTCACGCGCATGCGCGGCTTGAAAGAATTGCGCGTAAAGGAATCCGATCGTCTGACCGCCACAGCGGACATGCTGCGCGCGAATGGCGTCATAGTCGAGATCGATGGCGACGATCTCATCGTCCAAGGCAAAGGCCGTCCGACCGGTGGCGGCGAGGTGAAGACACATATGGACCATCGCATTGCCATGGCCGCATTGGTGATGGGGCTCGGCAGCGAAAATCCGGTGCGCATCGACGACAGTGCGTTCATCGCAACGAGCTTTCCGGGCTTCGTCGAATTAATGCGCTCGATCGGTGCGGATCTCGCATGATCATTGCCATTGATGGTCCTGCGGCATCTGGCAAAGGCACTCTCGGCAAGCGACTTGCTGTTCACTACGGGTTGCGCCATCTGGACACTGGCCTGATCTACCGTGCTGTAGCCAAGGCACTGATTGATGCTGGGGAAAGTCCCACCGACGTGGCGGCGGCTGCTGCCGCGGCGAAGGCACTCAATCCCTCACATTTCGATGAAGTCGCGCTCAAGGCCCACAGCATAAGTGAAGCCACTTCAATCGTTTCTACCATCCCGGAGGTGCGCGACGCGCTGCTAGCCTTGCAGCGTGAGTTTGCCATTCAACCGCCGGGTGCCGTGCTCGACGGTCGCGATATTGGCACTGTCATCTGCCCCAATGCGGACGTTAAGATTTACGTCACCGCGACACCTCACGTGCGCGCCCGCCGCCGCGCGGCGGAATACAAGGCGCAAGGCTGGAACATCGATGAGGCTGCAGTGCTTGCCGATATCTACAAGAGGGACGAGCGTGATCAAAATCGCGCAGCCGCTCCCCTAAAAAGGGCTTCGGATGCGCACTTGCTAGATACTACGCATTTGGATATAGACACGGCCATCCAGGCCGCCATCGACATCGTCGAGGCTAGCCGAGCAGGCCGAGGGCGTGGCTGACCACCCCTCGTGTTGGAGGACGAAGCCCCGCTCGAGCCTCTGCGTAACGCGCGCCTGATCGAAACATCGTTTCCGAAAGCACGGTTTTTTAGCGCCGGCCGCCCGGGATTCCGGAGGTCGCCGTTGGTCCGCGGGACCTTCGGCCCGCGCATTTGGAACGCCATTTAAACCTTCGGCGCGCGGCAAACAGGAGACGCCATGGTCACCGCTACCGCACCCTCGCGTGAAGACTTCGCCAAGCTGCTCGATGAATCCTTCAGCCGCGGAATCCTACAGGAAGGCTCCGTCATTAAGGGAAAAGTTGTCGGCATCGAAAAGGAATTCGCCGTCATCGATGTTGGTCTAAAGACCGAAGGACGTGTGGCGCTGCGTGAATTCGCCGGGCCCGGACGGCAGGCCGACCTTAAGGTCGGCGATGAGGTAGAAGTCTATCTCGAGAGAGTCGAGAACGCGCTCGGCGAGGCCGTACTGTCCCGCGACAAGGCACGGCGCGAGGAAAGCTGGGGCAAACTGGAGAAGGCATTCAACAGCGCTGAAAAAGTTCAGGGTGTCATCTTCAATCAGGTCAAGGGCGGCTTCACAGTCGATCTCGATGGCGCCGTGGCTTTCCTTCCACGATCCCAGGTCGATATCCGGCCGATCCGCGACGTCACTCCGCTGATGAATGTGGCGCAGCAGTTCCAGATCCTGAAAATGGATCGTCGGCGCGGAAACATTGTTGTTTCGCGCCGCACCGTCCTTGAAGAAACGCGTGCCGAGCAGCGGCAGGAGCTGGTGCAGAATCTTGAAGAAGGCCAGGTCATCGATGGCGTCGTTAAGAACATCACCGATTACGGCGCATTTGTGGATCTCGGCGGTATCGACGGGTTACTGCACGTCACCGACATAGCGTGGCGTCGTGTCAATCACCCCACCGAGGTGCTGAACGTCGGTCAGCAGGTGAAAGTGAAGATCATCAAGATCAACCACGAAACCCACCGTATTTCGCTCGGTATGAAGCAGTTGCTCGACGATCCATGGCAGGGCATCGAGGGCAAGTATCCCGTGGGTGCCCGTTTCAAGGGACGAGTTACCAACATCACGGACTACGGCGCGTTCGTGGAACTTGAACCTGGTATCGAAGGCCTGATCCATGTATCGGAAATGTCGTGGACGAAAAAAAACGTTCACCCGGGCAAGATCGTGTCGACTTCCCAGGAAGTCGAAGTGCTGGTTCTCGAGGTCGATCCTGTGAAACGTCGGATTTCGCTTGGTCTGAAACAGACCATGCGCAACCCATGGGAGGTGTTTGTCGAGAAACACCCACCGGGTTCCACGGTCGAAGGCGAAGTCAAGAACAAGACAGAGTTTGGTCTTTTCCTCGGCCTTGATGGCGATGTGGACGGGATGGTTCATCTGTCTGATCTCGATTGGAAGCGTCCGGGCGAGCAGGTGATCGAGGAATACAAGAAGGGCGATATGGTCAAGGCGCAGGTTCTTGATGTCGACGTCGAGAAGGAACGGATTTCGCTTGGCGTCAAGCAACTCGCAGGCGATCCGATGGAATCGGCGAGCGGCCTCAAGAAGGGGTCGGTCGTGACTTGCGAGGTGACTGAAGTGAAGGAATCGGGCATTGACGTAAAGATCGTCGGTACCGATCTCAGCGCCTTTATCAAACGTGCAGATCTTGCGCGCGAGCGCGGTGAACAACGTCCTGACCGTTTCTCGGTCGGGCAAAAGGTGGACGCACGAGTGACCCAGTTTGATCGCAAAACCCACAAGGTCGGCGTTTCTATCAAGGCGCTTGAAGTGGCCGAGGAGAAAGAAGCGATCGCCCAATACGGCACCGCGGATTCAGGTGCCTCACTTGGGGATATCTTGGGTGCAGCGCTCAAACAGCGGTCCGGTGACAAGTCTGAAACTGAAACCGAAAAGGCCAAGGAGTAAACGGCTGAGCGGTTTATAAGTATGGAATGGGGTGCCCCTGGGCCAGGTCCATGCGTTTCCTTTTTGACATGACTTTGTCGAAAGTCCGCCCATGACATTTTCACTGAGGGAGCGAAGCCATGTCGCTCGATGTTGATGCCATCGTCGATCGCCGCCGGACAAGGCGCAAGCTTACGTTTTGGCGTGTGAGCGCGCTGGTGATTGCTTTGGCGGCAATCGTCGGTTCAGCGTTGGTGCTTGCGCCAGGCAGCCGCTTTCTACCTTCGGGCGCCTATATCGCGCGCGTCAAGATTCAAGGCTTAATCCGTGGGAATCAAGATCGCGTCGAAGCCCTCGCCCGACTTGGCCGTTCAGGCGCACGTGCCGTGATCGTACATATTGATAGTCCCGGTGGGACCACCGCCGGTTCCGAGCAACTTTACGACGCGCTGCATGAATTGCAGGGCAAGAAGCCGATGGTCGTTGTCGTCGACGGGCTTGCCGCCTCTGGCGCCTATATCGCCGCACTCTCGGCCGAGCATATCGTAGCGCAGGAAACGTCGTTGGTCGGCTCGATTGGTGTGCTGTTTCAGTATCCGAACTTTACTGATGTGCTCAAGACAATTGGCATCAAGGTCGAAGAGGTAAAATCCTCGCCGCTGAAGGCCGCGCCCAATGGCTTCGAACCGACGAGTCCAGAGGCCCGCGCCGCGATCGAGGCGATCGTGCTCGATTCCTATGGCTGGTTTAAAGGACTCGTAAGGGATCGACGCAAAATGGATGACAGCCAGCTGACACAGGTGTCTGACGGACGTGTCTTCACTGGCCGACAAGCCGTCAGCCTCAAGCTGGTTGACAGCCTAGGCAATGAGAGGACCGCGCTGGCTTGGCTCGAGAAGGAGAAAAAGGTGCCTGCGGACACTCCGGTGCGAGATTATTCGCTGCAACCGCGCTTCAGCGAGCTTTCTTTCTTGCACGTTGCCGCTTGGACCTTTGAGACGCTAGGGCTGAGCGCCATTGCGCACCGCATCGAGGGGTGGGGTGCAGTGCAGGCAGTTGAACGACTCAATCTTGACGGTCTCTTGGCGCTTTGGCACCCTCCATCGTCCAACTGACTGGGTAAGGCGGCGTCCATGATCAAGTCAGAACTCGTTCAGCGCATTGCGGCCCAGAATCCCCATCTTTATCAGCGCGACGTTGAGAACATCGTCAACGCGATCCTCGGCGAGATCACTAGCGCAATGGCAAAGGGCGACCGAGTCGAACTCCGCGGCTTCGGCGCCTTTTCGGTAAAACACCGGCCGGCCCGTACAGGCCGGAACCCGCGCACCGGCGCCCATGTAGCGGTTGATCAGAAATCTGTACCGTTCTTCAAGACGGGCAAGGAGATGCGTGAACGGCTCAACCGACCCGGCGCGATCTAGGGTTTCTAGTTAGCTCCTACCATCGGAACGCTATGGTCATGGGCGGGTTTGTCCCGGCCATCTACGTTTAGGCAGAGTCATCAATCGATGCTCCGCAGAATCATCTCGACGCTGATCGTCGTTCCGCTGACGGTGATCATTATCGCCTTTGCAGTGGCTAATCGGCAATCGGTGACGGTTTCTTTTGATCCATTCTCTTCGACCAGCCCCGCTTATGCGGCAACCTTACCCCTGTTTGTACTGGTCTTCGTGCTCATGATCCTCGGCGTGCTGATGGGAGGCGCCGCCGTTTGGATCAGGCAAACTAAGTGGAGACGGACGGCCCGCAAGCTTGATGGTGAGGTTCGGACCATGCATCAAGAGCTGGATGCAATGCGCCGCCGCGTTGCTCCCGCACTACCGCAGACCGCGGGCGAACCAACTGCATACACGGTCATACCGCCGCCAATTCCTTAACTCAGTCCCGCGGTTCCGCTTTGCGGCCAAATGAAGAAGGCGCTAGAACGCGCGTCATAATGGCTCTGTCAATCAAAATCTGCGGCCTTAGAACCCCGCAAGCGCTTGATGTAGTGCTTGATTCCGGGGTCGATCTGGTTGGTTTCGTGTTCTTCGCACCAAGCCCGCGTCACCTCGGCTTCGAAGCGGCGCGCACCCTTGGTCAGCGCGTCCAAGGGCGGGCCGGCAAAGTCGCGCTTACTGTCGACGCCAATGACGATACCCTGCTCGACATCATTGCAGCGCTCAGGCCGGACATGCTCCAGTTGCACGGGAGCGAAAGCCCGGAGCGGGTCGTGGCCGTGCGCACGCGCTTTGGTCTTCCGGTTATAAAGGTGCTGCCTGTCGCAGAGCGAAAGGACCTTTCCCCAGTCCGCCACTATGCGCAGGTCGTGGATCGCCTGATCTTTGATGCGCGTGCACCCAGGGATGCGACCCGTCCGGGTGGCTTGGGCAAGGCGTTCGACTGGACGCTTCTTAAGGACATCAACGTTGGTATTCCCTTCATGCTGTCGGGCGGACTCGATGCCGGCAATATAGCGGAAGCTCTGCGCATCACCCGTGCGCCCGGCGTCGACGTCTCCTCTGGTGTCGAACGTGCACCAGGCGAAAAGGACCCCGAGAAGATCCGCGCCTTTATCCGCGCTGCGCGAGTGGCCGAGGCGGAGCTTTTTTCGCCGGCTTTCCAGTTCGAAGAGGCTTCAATCGACCGGTCGATCAAATAGCGGCAACGCGTATGACTCTGCAGCAGCCAAATTCCTTCCGGACCGGTCCTGATGAGCGCGGACATTTCGGTGTCTATGGTGGACGCTTCGTCGCCGAAACGTTAATGCCGCTCATTCTCGAGCTCGAGCAGGCCTATGTGAAAGCCAAGGCCGATCCGACCTTTCAGAAAGAGATGAACGGCTATCTCGCGACCTATGTAGGGCGGCCGTCGCCGCTTTATTTTGCGCAGCGGCTGACGCAGCACTGCGGCGGCGCAAAGATTTACTTCAAGCGAGAAGAGCTCAACCACACCGGGGCGCATAAAGTGAACAATGTACTGGGCCAGATCATGCTGGCCTTGCGCATGGGCAAAACCCGCATCATTGCCGAAACCGGTGCTGGCATGCATGGCGTCGCTACAGCCACGCTGTGTGCCAAATTCGGATTGCCTTGCACCGTTTACATGGGCGCCGTCGATGTCGAACGGCAAAAGCCGAACGTACTGAGAATGAAAATTCTTGGTGCCGAAGTGCGTTCGGTCCAGTCGGGTGCGCGCACGCTTAAGGACGCCATGAACGAGGCGCTGCGCGATTGGGTGACCAATGTCAGCGACACATTCTATTGCATCGGTACCGTGGCCGGTCCGCATCCCTATCCTGCAATGGTGCGTGACTTCCAGGCGGTCATTGGCCTTGAGACACGCGAGCAACTGCAGGCCGCCGAAGGTCGGCTTCCCGATTCACTGGTCGCTTGCATCGGCGGCGGCTCTAATGCGATGGGTCTATTCCACCCGTTCCTTGATGAGCGGACAATCGAGATTTACGGAGTCGAAGCGGCTGGTCACGGGCTCAAGAGCAAGCATGCTGCCTCGATTGCTGGTGGGCGTTCTGGCGTACTTCACGGCAACCGCACTTATTTGCTGATGAATGACGACGGCCAGATCGAAGAAGCACATTCGATTTCAGCCGGTCTCGATTATCCAGGCATAGGTCCAGAACATGCCTGGCTGAGCGACATGGGACGAATAAAATTTATTTCGGCTACTGACGACGAAGCCGTTGCGGCGTTCCAGTTGTGTAGCAAGTTGGAAGGCATCATCCCAGCGCTAGAATCGGCGCACGCCTTGGCGAAAGTACCCGAGATTGCCGTGAAGAAACCGAAAGATCACCTGATAGTCCTCAATCTTTCCGGTCGAGGTGACAAGGACCTGGCGTCGGTCGAAGCCTTCCTAGAAAGCAACAAGGGATGAATACACGAATCGAGAAACGGTTCGCTGCTCTGAAAAAAGAGGGCCGCGCGGCGCTGGTGACTTTCACCATGGCGGGCGATCCTGACTACGACACTTCGCTCGCCATCACCAAAGCATTGCCGAAAGCGGGGGCCGACATCGTCGAACTTGGCATGCCTTTCACTGATCCGATGGCCGATGGCCCCGCGATCCAGGCCGCGGGCCTACGCGCGCTCAAGTCAGGTCAACGCATGACCAGGACGCTGGCACTTGTACGCGAATTCAGGAAGGAAGATGACGAAACACCTGTCGTTTTGATGGGCTATTACAATCCGATCTACATTTATGGCAACAAACGTTTCCTCATCGATGCCAAAGCGACCGGGGTCGACGGCCTTATTGTCGTGGACCTGCCGCCGGAGGAGGACGAAGAGCTTTGCCTGCCGGCGTTGAAAGCAGGGCTTAACTTCATCCGACTGGCGACACCGACAACTGACGACAAGCGTCTGCCTACGGTCCTCACAAACACGTCGGGTTTTGTCTATTACGTTTCAATTACGGGTATTACGGGCGCGTCCGCGCCAGATACCTCCAAGGTGACAGCGGCAGTCGCGCGTATAAAGCGCCACACAAAGCTACCAGTGGCGGTTGGGTTCGGGGTGAAGAACGTCGAACAGGCCCGCGCCATTGCCGAGGGTGCTGACGGCGTAGTGGTCGGGTCCGCGCTGGTGGACACATTGCGACAAAGCCTCGATGCGAACGGCGAAGCCGGCTCTGGAACCGTTGAGGCGGTGACTGGGCTGGTATCAACCCTGGCGCAGGGTGTGCATGCCGCCCGTCGCGTGACGACAGAGTGAACATTCGGCCAAACCAGCGGTTATAATTCGGCCGTATATGGCAGGCCCATGAACTGGATATCCAACGTCGTCCGGCCGAAAATTCGCAGCTTCCTGCGCCGCGAAACGCCGGAAAACCTCTGGATCAAATGTCCGGAAACGGGGCAGCTCGTCTTTTACAAGGATGTCGAGGCCAACCAATTCGTTATTCCCAGCTCAAATTATCATATGCGCATCAGTGCGCCCATGCGGCTGAAGTCCATATTCGACGGCGGCGAATTCGAAGACGTCGCATTGGCGGAAGTACCGGTTGATCCGTTGAAGTTTCGCGACGAGCGCCGTTACGCCGATCGCCTCAAGGATGCCCGCACCAAGACCGGATTGCATGATGCGATAAAGCTCGGCATCGGCCGTCTGGAAGGCCAGATGGTCACAATCGCCGTTCAGGATTTCGACTTCATGGGCGGCTCGCTCGGCATGGCTGCTGGCGAGGCTGTGATCACCGGCGTGGAGACAGCTGTGCGCTGGCAGACACCACTCATCATGTTTGCGGCCTCAGGCGGTGCACGCATGCAAGAGGGTATTCTTTCGCTCATGCAACTCCCGCGTACGACGGTCGGTGTGCAGATGTTGCGCGAGGCGCGCAAGCCTTACATTGTTGTCCTTACCAATCCGACCACTGGAGGCGTCACCGCATCTTACGCGATGCTTGGCGATGTACAGATAGCCGAACCCGGAGCGTTAATCGGTTTTGCCGGTCCGCGGGTGATCGAGCAGACCATCCGTGAGAAATTGCCTGAGGGCTTCCAGCGCGCTGAATACCTTGCGGCGCATGGCATGGTCGACATGGTGGTGCATCGGCACAAATTGCGCGCGACACTCGCTGAATTGTGCCGACTGCTGACTAGATCACCGGCGGTACCCGCTCAGCAACAATTTGTCGCGCATGCGTGAATAGGCTTGGCCGGTATCAACGCGAAAGCGGATGATCTAGTAGCCTCAGTGTTTTAAAATAGAAAACAAGAGGGATTACTGAATGCCCCGCTTTCGCGGGGCATGGCAAAACGAAATTACATGAATCAAATCGACAACATCGTTGCCCGTTTGACCGCCTTGCATCCCAAGCGCATCGACCTATCGCTCGATCGGGTGCAGCGGTTGCTCGCCGCACTCGATCATCCCGAACGAAAACTACCACCAGTGATCCATGTTGCCGGCACGAACGGCAAGGGCTCTACCATCGCATTCCTGCGGGCGATTCTAGAGGCAGCGGGCAAGCGCGTGCATACCTATACGTCACCTCATCTGGTCCGTTTCAATGAACGATTTCGGATTGGACAGCCGGGTGAAAGCCGACTGGTTTCGGACGAGGAATTGGCCTCAACGATGGCGGAGTGCGAGCGTGCCAACACACGCGCACCCATTACAGTTTTCGAAATTACAACCGCGGCTGGATTGTTGCTGTTCACACGGCACGCTGCCGATGTGCTGCTGCTGGAGGTCGGTCTCGGCGGCCGGCTTGACGCAACGAACGTGGTCGACAATCCGCTCGCCACGATCATCACTCGTATTTCAGTAGATCATACCGACTTTTTAGGCAATTCGCTTGAGAAGATCGCGACGGAAAAGGCCGGCATACTCAAACACGGGGTGCCCGCGGTTATTGCGTCCCAGCCTCGCGACGCATTAGCCGTAATCGAACGCCAAGCCGCCAAGCTACGCGCGCCGCTGAAAATCGCCGGTGCTGATTGGACGGCGACTGAAGAGCGTGGGCACCTGGTCTACCAAGAT
>Ga0126382_10001167_pt1 | contig 10681 bp, 9 predicted proteins | sample PanSoiMetPlot_30_FD_92548 | JGI IMG/M metagenome (GOLD analysis project Ga0126382, IMG submission 92548) | Tropical forest soil microbial communities from Panama - MetaG Plot_30 | ecosystem: Environmental > Terrestrial > Soil > Tropical forest > Bulk soil | place: Panama | collected 2016-02-17 | reverse complement strand
GACGCAGAGATGACTGAGGCGGTTGCAGTCCTGCTCGGGCACCACCAGCACGATGCGCCCGTCGGAGCGGCCCCGCAGCAGGCGGGCCGTGCGCAACTCGGCAACCCGCCGCTTGGAGCCCATGAGCGGCGCACCGTGATCGGCCCGGCTGGCAAGCCCAGCGGCCGAGCCGGTCTTGCGGACAACCCTGAGGGTGTCGGCCTCATCGGCGCCACCGACCCGGTAGTAGGTCACGCCGGTGACGCGGGAGATGACACGGGACTGGGCACGCACCACGCGCAGCACCGGCAGCGTCAGCCGGTGCAGGTCCACGCCCGCGTCCCGCATCGCCGCCACGACCTCGTTGTCGTAGGCGTCGGCGTCGTCGCGGGACGTGCCGACCGTCACCGTCTTGGCCTGATGCTTGACCGAGTCGATCGGCCGCCCAAGCTCATCGATGCCACGGCCGAGCACAGCCCGGGCCAGGTCCAGCGGCTGCCCGGCCTGGAACGAAAACGCCTCAGGGCCGAGTGCGGGCCTGGCCGGCTGGAGGACGAGGCGCGCCAGCCCCAGCGCGGTTTCGCTGGTCAGTACGCCGCTGAGGTGGCCGCGGTCGGCGTTCTCGAGCACATCGATGACGGGCAGGAGAACCTCTCTCGGGAGCGCGGCGGACAATTCCAGCCCGTCGTCCACGGCCGTTTCCAGCCGGGACAGCGCGACCCGCAGGGGCTCGGCGGCCGCGTCGATCCGGCGCGCGGCGTGATAGGCGAACAGGTGGCCCGCGGCCGTCCCGACGATCCACATCATCTCGGGGTGCCCCAGCGGCAGCCCGACGACGAGATCCGTCGGCCAGGTCTGCTCGGTGCCCTCGTCGCAGAGCACGATCGGGGTGTTTCCGTGAGCCGCGAGGATCTCGACTTCCTTGACCAGGTCGGATACCTGCCCGGGCGGTGCGCCGGCGACGCAGACGAGGACCAGCGCCTCCGCCGACAGATCGATGTGCTTCTTGTCCTCCACGGCATCCGTCGAGATCGTCTTGTAGCACAGCTCGGACAGCTTGATCCGGATCTCGGCCGCCGCCACCCGGTTGGGGCCCGAGCCGACCACGGCCCAGTAGGGGTAACGCGCCGCCACCTCGGTGGCGATCTTGGCAAGCTGCCCCTCGCGCGACTGCAGGGCGAGGAGCTGGCCGGGGATCCGCTGCAGGCCATCGATCAGGCTCGCCTCGTGCTCGGGTGTCAGCACGCCGAGCTCACGCCCCAGCTCGATGCCCAGCAGGCAGCCGGCCGCCACCTGGGCGTAGAAGGCCTTGGTGGAGGCGACGGACATTTCGACGTCGCGCCCGTCCGAGGTGTAGAGCACGCCATGGCTCTTGGTCGTCAGGTCACTGTCGCGCCGGTTGACGATCGAAAGTATCGCCGCCCCGCGGTCTCTGGCGAGGTCAACGCTCCGGTTCGTGTCCGTGGTGGTGCCGGACTGGCTGATCGCTATGACGCACACGTCGGCCATGTCCGGGCGCAGGCACGACGCCGAAAACTCGCTCGCCGGCATGGCGGTCAGCGCCAGCCGGTCACCGACCGCGGCGCGTATGAACTGCGCCACGCCTTGCGCGGCAACGGCCGCGGTCCCCTGCCCGACCACGACGATCTCCCGCACGCGCCCGTCGGAGATGCGCCCGCGTACGTCGGGGGGGAGCGACGACGGCGGCAGGCAGACCTCCACGCCCGCCGGGCCCTGGCGGAGCCGGCCCCGCAGCGTCTTGCGGAACGACGAGGGCGCTTCGTGGATCTCCTTGTGCAGGTAATGCACGGCAGCGTCGAGCGCCAGGTCCCGCGTTGTCACCTCGGCCGTCCGCACCTCAGCGGGCTCAACGGGCCGGGGGACGGCGTCGCCGTCCCACCGGCGGATCGCCGCGAGGGTCCCGGAGCCGCGGCGCGGCAAGGCCAGGACGGTACCCTGCCGGGTCGCGCCCGGCCAAGCGGCGCCGTCCACCCTCAGGTACCTGGAGGTGGTCGCGACCAGGCCGTAGACCTCGCTCGCGACCACGAAACCGCCAAGGCCGAGGCCGACGTACACGGACTGGCCGCTGCCTTTGACGGCGAGCAGCACCTCATCGTGCGTCTCGGCCTGCGCCGCGATGGCCATGGAGCCAGCGAAGTCCCCGAGGCACGCGCACAGGGCGGCGCCCGGGTCGGCGCCCTGCGCCAGGCGCTGCGACAGCAGCACCGGGATGACCTTCGCGTCGGTGGTGATGCCCCGCTCATCCGGCTCGTACGAGACCTGCTTCGCCAGCGCGCCGTAGTTGTCGATGTCCCCGTTGAGCACCGCGATGGAGAACGGGCCCGCGTCATCGGCGCCGGCGACGCGGTTGTCGACCGGGTGGGCGTTGGCCTCGCTGATCCGTCCGATGCTGGCCCAGCGGGTGTGCGCCAGCACCGTGAGGGCCGCGGAAGGCAGGGCCAGCACGGCATGAAGGTCGGCGTCATCGCGCAGGGCGCGGCGCAGGGCGGCGCCGTTGTCACCCAGCTTGCCGACGATGGCGGCGTGCTTGTACACGAAGCACACGCCGCTGGCGGTCACCACCGCCGACCCGCTGCGCAGCAGCGGGTCGGCGCGGTCGGCGAGAGAGCCGGCGGCCACCGCATGGTCCGCCTCGTCCAGCCTGACCCACAGGCTCAGGCCCGCGGAGTCACGGCCGCGCACTTCGAGGCGGTCGACCGCCTGCAGCACGGTCTCTACCGCGAGGTAGGAGAGCGCGCAGCGCGGTGTCGGCGTGCCGGGAAGCAGCGCCCTGGCATTGCCGGCGACCGCGATCCGGTCGTGCAGCACGGTGTAGAGCCTGTCGGTGACCTGGCCGAGCACGCCCTGGACGGCCTCGACGCTGTCGGCGTCCCAGCCGAGGGCGCTCGGCGTGTCCAGCAGCCGATCGAGTTCGGCCGCCCATTCCATGAGGCCGGCGCACGCCGCGGCCATCGCCTGCCGCGCCGGACCGTCACGCAGCAGCTCGATGCTGGCGGCCTCCGTGCTGAGGGCCTGCAGCGCGGTCTCGATCTCCCCGAGGAGATCGCCGAGCGCCCTCTCGGCCGAGGCCGGCTGCCGGACGAGCATGGCCGCGGTCGCGGGCGGGTCCGGCAAGACCGGCAGCGCGGGCCCGTCGCCGCCGTCGCTGGCGATGCTCTGGTAGGCAGGCAGAGCTGCCACGATCCCACACACGTCAGGCACTCCTTCCCTCGCCGGCAAGCCTAACTGGCTGGCGTGTCCCGGGTTCCCCGCCGGGCACGGCAGCGGCAGGCGCGTTCGTTAGGATCAAACTCACTGTGCTCCTCCGCACAGCCCGGCGCGGCCGGCCGGCAGGGGGACCCACTCCAACCAGGACAGGAGCGTGGCATGACGACGAAGGCCGCCTTTTCGCCCGAGGAATGGAAGGCGGTGCTCGAGGGCCCGCCGAGCGCCGGGATGATCGTGGTCACGGCCGGGCGTGGCGGGATGTTCCGCGAGACGATCGCGATGTCCAAGGCGTACGCCGAGGCGCGCACCCAGCACGGCTCGAGCGAGCTGCTCGACGAGATCGTCGCGGCGAAGCCGCACATAGACCACACGAGATACCACTCTTTTGAAGAGCTCAGGGACAACGGCCTGGAGAACATCCGCAGCGCGGTGACGGTCCTCGAGGGCAGGGCGACCCCCGAGGAGCTCGATGAGTACCGGCGCTTCGTCGTTGCCCTCGCGAACAAGGTCGCGGCCGCGCACAGGGAGGGGGGCCAGGACGTGAGCCCCGCCGAGGCTGAGGCCGTCCAGCAGATCACGACGGCCCTCGGCGCACCCGCTCAGTGAGAGCGAAGCTGCCCCCTTACGCAGTGCCCATAGACGTGATCATGGCGTGGCTGTAGCCGGGTGCGCAGCAAGGCCATGATCAAGAAAGCTGCGCGGCCGCCACGCTAGTGGTGGAAGGCGCTTCCGGTGGCCGCGTCGTGCACCGGGGCGGCCTGTTTCTCCAGCCGGGGGAGCTGCCGCTTGATGTCGTGGAGGAGAAGGTCTGACATGTCGTGGGTGAAGCCGCGCTTCACCACGATGCGAAGCGCGGCGAGGTCCTGCCGGTTCCTCGGGAACGTGTACGCCGGCAGCAGCCAGCCGTTCTCCCGGAGCGAGTTCGACACGTCGAAAACGGTGTAGTTGCCGATGGTGTCACGCAGCTTGAACGCGAACACCGGCAGCTCGTCACCCTTGGTCAGAAGCTCGAAGGGCCCGAGCTCGGCGATCTGGGCGGACAGGTGCGTCGCGACGTCGCGGGCGTACTGCTGCACCCGCCGGTAGCCATCGAACCCGAGGCGCAGGAAGTTGTAGTACTGGACCGCGACCTGGGCCCCGGGCCGCGAGAAGTTCAGCGCGAACGTCGGCATGTTGTCGCCGAGATAGTTGACCCAGAAGATCAGGTCCTCCGGGAGCGCGCCCGCGTCGCGCCATATCGCCCAGCCCACGCCGGGATACACCAGCCCGTATTTGTGGCCCGACGCGTTGATCGAGGCCACGCGCGGGAGCCGGAAATCCCACACGATGTCCGGGTCGATGAACGGGGTGACGAAAGCGCCCGACGCGCCGTCAACGTGCACCGGGATGTCGATCCCGGTGCGCGCCTGGAGAGAGTCCAGCGCCGAGCAGATCTCCGCGATCGGCTCATAAGAGCCGTCGAAGGTCGAGCCGAGGACGGCGACGACCCCGATCGTGTTCTCGTCGCAGGCTTTCACCGCCTCCTCGGCGGAGAGATGATAGCGGTTCCCCTCCATCGGAACGAGGCGCATCTCCACGTCCCAGTAGTTGGCGAACTTCTCCCAGCAGACCTGGACGTTGATCCCCATCACGATGTTGGGCTTGTCCGCGGGCAGGCCCGCCGCCGCCCGTGCCTTCTGCCAGCGGCGCTTGAGCGCGAGACCGCCGAGCATCGCCGCCTCGCTGGAACCGGTTGTCGAGCACCCGACAGCCTGTTCCGCCTCGGGCGCGTTCCACAGCCGGCTCAGCATGTTCACGCACCGGACTTCCAGCTCGGCCGTGTTCGGGTACTCGTCCTTGTCGATCATGTTCTTGTCCTGGCACATGGCCATGAGCAGCTCCGCCTGCGGCTCCGCCCAGGTGGTGACGAAGGTGGCCAGGTTCAGCCGCGCGTTCCCGTCGAGCATCAGCTCGTCGCGGATGATCTGGGCCGCGACCTCCGGCGCCATCTCGCCCTCGGGAAGGCTGTGGCGCGGAATTGTCCCGGGCTCCAGCCGGAAGAGCGGGGCCACGGGGTGATGATGGAACGGCCGGCCGGGTGCCTTGGGATGCCTCAGTGCCATCGCCCAGCTCCCCTCTGACGTGGTTGGCTTGTCATCACCGGACCTCCCTGCGCGATGACGTGCTCCCAAAAGCATCGGCCGGCGGAGGCCTTGCCCGCCTCACCCGCCACGAGTGGCTGCACCGGGAGCCGGCCCGCCTGCCAGGCAAGGAGGCTACGACGCCCGCGCCGCCCGGCGATGACGCGGGATTGCCGATTAGTTCCCCGGGTTTCGGGTAGCGGCGAATTCACGGTGGGAAGCCGGCCGCTGCGCAAAGACGGGCGGTCGGGCAGCCGCAAAAGGACGGCGCATTTGCGCTGCCGCAGGGCGTGGCGGCGCCGCTGCCGGACACATGGATGACGTAGGTGACGAGGCGATGAGGAAACTGTTCTACCGGCTGGCGAGCATCGTGCTCAGTTTGGTCAGCGGAATGCTCGCGGGAGCCATGTTCAAACAACTGTGGAAGCTCGTCGCGCGCGAGGAGGAGGCCCCGGAGGCAACCGATCCGCGCCGGAGCTGGAAAGAAGTCCTGCCCGCCGCGGCCCTGCAGGGTGCGGTCTTCGCGACCGTCAGGGCCGCTGTCGAGCGTGCCGCGGTGCAGAGCGGCCGCAAGCTGACCGGGTCCAGTCCGGACCGCTGAGCAGACGAAGGGTGCGTCATGGCGGATGCGCACGGACACCCCCCCATCCGGCAGCCCGAACCGGCCAAGCCGGTGCCGGGCAATCCAGGAGACGGCGCCACACGGCCCGGTGGGCGTGCCGAACATGAGGTGCCGGGCGGGCCGGCCGAGGCAAACCGCGGCTCGTGGCTGGCGGCGTTCAAGCGGACGCTGCCTGAGTTCGCCGACGACCAGCTGACCGACCGCGCCGCCGCGCTGACGTACTACGCGGTGCTGGCGATCTTCCCCGGCCTGCTCGTGGTGGTGTCCCTGCTGGGCCTGCTCGGCAAGTCGAATACCCAGCCGCTGGTCACGAACCTCACCCAGGCCGTACCGAGCGACTTCCAGACGATCATCGCTCCCGCGGTGAACAAGCTACAGGGACAGCACGGGGCCGCGGGCGTCGCCGCGATCGCCGGCCTGGTGATCGCGCTGTGGTCGGCATCGGGCTATATCTCGGCGTTCATGCGGGCGGCCAATGTCATCTACGACGTGCCCGAGGGCAGGCCGTTCTGGAAGACCACCCCGGTCCGCGTGGGCGTCACCTTGCTGATCATGGTGTTGCTCGTGGCGTCCGCGTTCATGGTCATCGTCAGCGGCGGGCTCGCGCGCCACGTGGGCCAGGTCCTCGGCATCGGCTCGACCGCCGTTACCGTCTGGAACATCGCCAAATGGCCCGTCCTGCTGATCATCGTCAGCGTGATCATCTCGATCTTGTACTGGGCCGCGCCCAACGCCAAACGGGGATTCCGGTGGGTCAGCCCGGGCGGGCTCATCGCAGTGATCGTGTGGCTGATCGCCTCCGGTCTGTTCGCTCTCTACGTCGCGAATTTCGCCAACTACAACCGCACCTACGGCAGCATCGCGGGCGTGATCATCTTCCTGGTGTGGCTGTGGATCTCCAACATCGCGATCCTCTTCGGTGCCGAGTTCAACGCCGAGCTCGAGCGCGGGCGCGCCGCCGCGGGAGGAGGCGTCCCACTCGGCCGGGAACCCTACGTCGAGCTCCGCGACGTGCGCAAGCTACAGAAGCGCCGCGAGCGGGCTCGGGCATCCGGCGCCAGCCAGCAGAGCTGACATCCGCGCGGCAGACCGGTTACCTGTCACGCCGGCCCGGATCCTGGTTATCGTGAGCCCCATGGCCCACAGACTGGTCACCGAGCGCCTTGTCCTTCGTCCGTGGAGCGTCGACGATGCCGAGGCGGCGCTCGCCGCCTACGGCGACGCTGAGGTCGCGCGCTGGCTCGCACCGGCGATGGACATGGTCCACGACCTGGCGGCCATGCGCGTGGTGCTGCAGCAGTGGGTCGCCGAGGACGAGCGCATGATCACACCGGCCGGCCGGTGGGCGATCGAGCTTCGCCAGGACGGGCGGGTGATCGGTGGGGCGACCCTCCTGCCGCTGCCTCCGGACGAGGAATTCGAGGTCGGCTGGCAGCTTCGCCGGCAGGAGTGGGGCCACGGATACGCCACCGAGACCGGGCTTGCGCTGGCGCGGTGGGCGTTCCGGCAGGGAATCGAGCAGGTCATCGCGCTCGTGCGGCCCACCAACGCGCGCGCGACGGCGATGGTGCGGCACATCGGCATGGAGTGGGTCGGCGAGACGGAGAAGTACCACGACCTGCGCCTGCAGGAATTCCGCCTGCGCCCGGGAGATCTGGCGTCGGCAGAGTGAACCGGTACCCCGGCGCGGATGCGACCATGGTGCGGTGAGCGATCCTCAGCAGGTCACCGACAACCAGGCCGCGTCCCGCTTCGAGCTCTGGGTCAACGGCAGCCTCGCCGAGCTCCCGTACCGGCGCGTCGGGAACCGGCTCGTGCTGATCCACACCGAGGTGCCCGAGGAGCTCGAGGGCCACGGCCTCGGCGGCGCCCTCGTGGCGGCGGCGGTCGACCGCGCGGTGCACGAGGACTTGACGCTCGTGCCGTTGTGCCCGTTCGCCCGCGGCTGGCTGGAGCGCCACCCCGACGTGGCCAAGACGGCGACGATCGACTGGGGCAGAGGCGCTGGCTCCTAGCCCCGGCTGCGCCGGGCCGGGCTGATCGCCACCGACGCCTCGTCGGTGTACACCAGGAAGGTCATGGTCTCCTGGAAGTACAGCTCGACGCTGTCGGCATCGTGGGACAGATAGCCGATGGACAGATCCTGGCCCAGCGTCAGCTGGTAGTCACCGCCGCGGGCCGACACCAGAAACGCCCCGTCGATGGCGGGAGCCCAGACGATGTCCCCGTCGATCACCTGGTCGAGATGCCGCCGGATGGGGTAGCCGTCGTCCGACGTCTCGTTGACGGCGGTGTAGGCCGTGGCGCTCAGCAGCAGCGAGTAGGGCCCGGCGACCCCGGCCTCCCGCAGTGAGGTGACGGCCTGGCTGACGACGTCGGGATAGTCCTCGGCGTCGGCCGGGAGCGTCAGGCGGGGGTTCGATGAGCTTTCCCTGATGCCCCGGATCGCGGCCGAGGGGTAGCCCTCGAACACCGCCCGGTCCTCCGCAAAGGCGATCTTGCGGGCCGCGTCCTTCACCGGCTGCCAGTCGGAGTCCTGGGCCCCGCGTTCCACGTCGTCGATGTCCTCGCGACTCAGCGTGAACGGCGCGCGCAGCTCGACCAGCGGCATGGAGCGGCGCACGCGGGCGGTTACTCCCTCCCCGCCCGCCTCGGCGTCGCCGAGGTGACCGGTGCCCACCGCGGCCAGCGTGAGACCGCCCGGTCCGTCGACGTCCACCACCCGGCGGCCCGCCAGGTTGATCTTGAAGGTCCGGCGGGCCTCCTCCTCGATGCTGGCCCACGCGGATTCGGAGATGGGGGCGAGCTCGCGGTGCAGGTTGTTCATTGCTGGCTGCTCCTTTTGAGGCCACCGATGCCCAGCGAGCCGTCGGCCGCCGGTGCGGATGGGGGCGGAGATGGGGAAGAAGTCACGGCCGGGGCCGGCCGGTCCGGCGGGGCAGGCAGGTCGTCGAGGAAGTCGGCCGGCGGCGCGAAGAAGAGGTTGCCGGTGACGGCGGTGGAGAAGTCGAGTATCCGGTCGTAGTTGCCCGGCGGGTCGCCGATGAACATGCGCTCCAGCATCCGCTCGGTGACGCTGGGTGTGGCGCTGTAGGCGGCGTAGTACGTGCCGAACTCGCCGGCGCCCACCGAGCCGAACGGCATGTTGGCCCGCACGATCTGCCGCTCGGTGCCGTCGGGCTCGGTGATCGTGTTGACGGCCACGTGCGAGTTGGACGGCTTGACGTCGTCGGGAAGCTCGATGTCGTCCAGCTTCGTGCGGCCGATCACCCTCTCCTGCTCCTCGACGGACAGCGCGTTCCACGCGCCCATGTCGTGCACGTACTTCTGGACGATGAGGTAGCTGCCGCCGGCGAAGCCGGGGTCCAGGGCGCCCGTGATGGCCGCCGCCACGCCCGCCTGCCCGGTGGGATTCTCGGTGCCGTCCACGAAGCCGAGCAGGTCACGGTCGTCGAAGTACCGGAACCCGTGCACCTCGTCGCACACGGTGACCGCCCCGGCGAGCCGCTCCATGACGTGCGTGGCGAACTCGAAGCACACGCCCATCTGCTCGGCCCGGATGTGGAACACCAGGTCGCCGGCGGTGGCCACCGCCCTGTGCCGGGACCCGGCCAGCTCACGGAAGGGGTGCAGCTCGGCTGGCCGCGGCCCGGCGAACAGCCGGTCCCAGGCCCGCGATCCCACCCCGGCGACGCAGGCCAGCGTGTCGTCCGGGGCCCGGAACCCGACCGACCGCTGCAGCGCGGCGATATCGCCGAGCAGGTCCCTGGCCGCGGGCTCGCCGCCCGCGCTGACCGCCACCACCAGGAAGATCGCCGCGCGGGTCAGCGGGTTCAGCACGGGCTGCGGCTCAGGCGGCCCGGAGGGCTGCTGGGCGGGAGGCACATCCGGCTGCTGCGGCGCGCTCATGCCGGGGCGATGAGGGCGTCGGTGAGCGCGTCGATGGCCGCCAGGTTCTTCTCGAGGCCGGGGCCGAGCCCATGCCGGGCGGCGAGCTCCGCGGGCGCGTAATAGGAGACCTTCGTCTGCCCCCCGTCGTCCCACAGCAGCACCTTGAGCGGCAGGTCGAGCGCGGACATCGGCGAGGCGGCCATCACCGGCGTGCCGGCCGCCGGGCTGCCGAAGATCACCAGCGTGGTGTCGCGCAGCTGAAGTCCCACCTGGCGGGCCTCGGCGCTCTGGTCGATGACCGTGAACAGCTTGACTCCCTTGGCGGCGAGTATGTCCGTCATGCGCGCGGTGGTGTCGGCCACCGACCGGGGGCTGAGCTTGGTGACCACGCCTGGCTCGCCCGTCGCCCTCTCGTCGGCCATGGCTGACTCCTTCGGCAACGCGCTACGCCATTGAGGTATCCGGTGAGGCAAGCCATAACAGGGTACGCCCGCCGCCGGGCACCGGCCTGAGTGCCCCGCGCGGCCGCCGCGGTGGATGCGCCGCGTCCCGCCAAACGGTGTGGGAAGCGCGGGGCACGGCGCTGCGACCATCTGCCGAAGGTGGTATACCTGGCGCCCAGGCGGGAGGTAGCGGGAGTAAAGGTGACCTGATGGCCCCCACGAAGGAGCCAGGAATGCTGCCCGGCGCGGCGGGCACGCCGGGCACACCCGCCGCCCGGGCCGCGCAGCCCGACGCTGCCGCCGCCACGGGGACCGCGGCGCGGCGGCCGTGGCCGGTCCGGGCCGCCCTGGCCGCCCGGCGCCACTGGCTGGTGGCTATCCTGCTGGCCGCCGGGCTG
>Ga0126382_10001166_pt1 | contig 10685 bp, 3 predicted proteins | sample PanSoiMetPlot_30_FD_92548 | JGI IMG/M metagenome (GOLD analysis project Ga0126382, IMG submission 92548) | Tropical forest soil microbial communities from Panama - MetaG Plot_30 | ecosystem: Environmental > Terrestrial > Soil > Tropical forest > Bulk soil | place: Panama | collected 2016-02-17 | reverse complement strand
TTCAATGATTCAATGATTCAATGACTCAATGATTCAATGACTCAATGATTCAATGACTCAATGATTCAATGACTCAATGACTCCATGACCCAATCAACTACCTGATGGGCTTCGCCGCGGCTTCCTTTGAGGACCGGAGCCAGGGAAACTACTTTACGTATTGCGGAGAGCATCGCTTCAGGTTGTCGTCGTGCGGACACCGTATTTGCCATTAGCTCCAGCGCACCTTCGCCCTCCGAAAGCTTGCGTGGCCGCCACCGAGCACCGGGCTTATACTTGCTCACCACCACCATCCCAACGGTCAACGGCTTTGCTCCGGAGCGTCCGCCTAGTGCTTCAACCTGATATTTCTTCGCCTTATAGACGTGACCGTATTCTCGGATCGACAGTGGTCTCGCATAATGATGGACAAGTCCCCTCTCATCTATAACGGCGTATTCATCCGAATAGTAAATGGCTCCGGCCTTGACCAGTGCGGCAACCAAACTAGTTTTGCCGCTGAAGCTTCGACCCGGTATTACTACCGCTTTTCCCTGAAGCGCAACTACGCCGGCATGAATAAAGACCCGCCGCGGCGCCGTTTCTGCAACGAAGAGTTGCAGATCGGACTCCAGCGCATCAATTGCCTGGTCCAGTCTGGGTGTGCCAGCGATTCTATTATCACCAGCGTATAACAGATTGAGGTGGCGATGTCTCCCCAGTCTCTCTTTGGCGCCAGTCAAAAAGGAATACAGTCTGTCGACGGTACGCGCTCGAGACGGTTTCCAGCCGGGAGGGAGATGTGGAATGACGCGATCAAGTACGCCGTTCCGATTAGCACGTATTCCGACGCGAACCCCGTATGAAGTAAAGCAGATGCTCTCTCTCCATTCCTGCTGTTCGAACTCGTCCAGCGGAGCGAGCTTTGTCTTTGGACGAGGCGAATCTGATTTTGAATGCGTCACGGCTATCTTTCCTTCTCGGACTTTTCTCGATGTCAATGCTGTAACCTTGTTGTCGGATCACCAAACAATATCCAGGTAAGACGGGCGTCCTTATTCCGTCCCATTGTCTTTGCTCGTAAAACCGCTTCACCCAACGTCCACGAAGCGTTTGCATCGTACAGCTTCCTGAACAACTCCAGGTTCATAGCCGCCTGGTCGCTTGGCGGAATCATGCCTGAAGAGGCCCAGACGGCTGCTGCACCTCCTTTATCGCTGCGTACCAACGATTCGGCAAGGCTATCCAGTTGGGCGTCGTGAAAATATCCATTCAAACAGGTCATCATTATAAACAGCGGTAACCGCTCGTCGTTCGTCAACGCGCTTACATCTTCGGCGGTGAACAAACCGCCGCGCCACGTGTCAACATTCCCGTGTCCTTCGTAATTGACGACCCTTTGTCCTTTATTTATCGCCTCCATCAGCCGGTTTTTTGCAGTTGTAGAATCGAGTTCACCCCGGTTGATCTGCTCGACTCTTTCATCAGGAGGAATTAGCTCGCGCACCTCCGCAGTTGTCGCCTCAAAATTGACGCCATCAAGACTATCATCGGCGACCAGCAGGGCACCTGCTGGCTTGGCGCCACGATCGTATCCAACGACCTTCGCTGCGATCGTCGCAGCTTCACGTGCCGATCGAATCGGTAACCTGCCAACCGCCATTTCTGCAAAGCCATCGCCGTTCAAATCTGCGAGCCAGTCATCGCTGGCGGTTTCCATCAACTGGGTATCGATCAGCCGGGTCGGCACGAGGTCGTTTGCTCCGAATCCCAAATAGTTCTTAGGATCGAAACTCGCGTCACCTGCCAGCAGCACATATGCAGGCGCGACCATCCAATTGCCGCGAGCGTAGGCAAGAAAATCTCTGATCGCCCTGGATGACTTGTTGCCGTAGCTGAACTCATCGTAGACGTCCTGAATATCAACCATGACAACCTTATAACCCTGGCTTTGCCGGAGCGCTATCAAAGGTCCGAGCCCCATCATGAACTCGCGTCGAGTAAAGATTACCAGATTTGCGGCGTTGGCTGGTTTCCTCCAGTCAGAGGGTCGATCAAGTGTAATCTCGGACGCACGCATACAGCTGTCATTCGTCATTGCAAACAGCGTCCGGGGTCCAGAGCCTTGTACGCTCATTGTGATCGAATACCCGGACTTGCCTGGTCGGATATTTCCAAGCAACTCCTGAGGATCGTTCAAATTCGTTACGTCAAACACGCGGATTGCGTTGTTGGTGAATCCGTCAATACTTATCGCCTGCTTCGACGAAGCGGTAAACGTCAACACGTTGTTATCCGCAACGAATTTGTGCCAATAGGTCACCCGAAGATAGTCCACCAGGCTCACATCCGTCGTTCCACCCAACGGCACAAGCTTTACGACATTCGCACCCTCTTTGAGCGCCGATTGAGATATCGCGAAGCGGGATATACCTGCATCCTGTCCGTTGAACCGGATCTCTCCAGCACGCACACCATTAAGCCGTACTTCCACGCAATGGTTCGTTTGAGTCACTCCTTGCAGGGCAACTTCAAGACTCGCGTCGTTCGCGTTCCCCGGGTCGATTTGTTTAAGCGTTAATACCTGATCGACCGGATCACGTGCGATCACCGCTCCAAAGAAGTTTTCCTTTTCACCGTTACGCAAGCCTGAAAAGTAAATAGTTCGAGGCCTCGACTCGAAGCTCGACAAGAAGCTCCGGTTTCCGCCTCCGTTTGCCTGCGCAGAGACTAGCGGGATCCGCTGACCCGGCTGTGAACTGGCGCTCAGCCAATAGACGTGCTCGTCGGTCTCGGCAGAGTCTACGCCGATGCCATAAAACTCGATTGCCGACGACGCGTCGAACACAGACTTGCCGATCACGTTCATCGGCTGCTCTTTTCCGTCCACGAAAAGATGAAGGTTTCGAGGATCCACATTGGTATCAAAGCCTGCGACTGCTAACTCCTGCTGCGTAACTCGATAGAAACCTTCCTTTTTAACTGAAATCTTCGCAGCGTGGGATCCGACGATTGATATCCCCGAAGAACTGCGAATGGTGGCTTGGCGATCGACGTGGGTTGTTTGGTCTCCCAACGCACTGAATTTGCCTAATTGACCGAGGGTCAATGAGGAGTTTTGTTGTGCAGCGTTTCCGAAAGCCTGGCTGGCGGTCACTGGACCATACCAGGTGCTTTCACCGTTCAGATCTACTGCTTCAATCAAATATTGTGAGCTACGATTGTTCGGGGCATAGTCGAACCATGCATAGGATCGGCCAGCGCCGAAGGAAGTCCTGGAACCTACCATCAAAGCCGAACCAGCAATGAGCTGCGAATTGACGCGAGTCCGCTTGCCATTTTCATCGCGATACACGTTGAAGCCGAGATTGTCGATTTCAAACCCGGTACGCCATCTAATCGAGACTCCGTCTTCATACTGAATGGCGATCGCGGCGGAGGTTCCGGAATCACTGCCAAACTTCACCGCAGTTGGACCGCCTTTGGAAATCGATAACAGGTAGTCACCGGCGCCGATGCTTCCGTTCGATGTGGTCCCAATCGACACTCTGGCAAAGTAAGTGCCTGATACCGGGATCCTGTAGACAAGTCCCTCAGCAGGTGAGTTCGGTGTGGTTGCGGTCAGAGATCCCGCACCTGAAGCGATATTCGATGCTGAACCACTGTCATTTACGCTGATCAGCACCGTAGTGCCGTTGGTGTCCAACAACTCGAGCTTGCCGTTGATCGGGGTGTTGTCGCGACAGGGATCCCCATCAAGGCTCAGGAAGACCAACTGTCCCGCGCTCGCGGCAAATGAAAACAGGTCAACATCGGTCGACGGCGCCGGTCCCGCAAGTGAACCGGAAAAATAGTTATTGAGCGCGGAGTTCGCCTGGGCTGCAGTGTTGTTAGGTTCGGTTTCCGATGTTGCAGACGTTGTGGTTGCCGGGCAATTCGGCAACGGATTTGCGCCCGGAGGCTGCACGATGGAATATAGCCGGTAGGGTTCTGCCTGCGTTCCTGAAAAGTGATTCACTCGCAGGAATACGGGTCCGGTGCTGGGTATCGGAGTGCCTCCGATTGCTGGTCCCAGGCTTCCAAAAAGGACATCGGCATTCAAGTCATCGTACTCGAGCGTGTCGGCCGTTGTAGTCACACGCATATCCATGTCGGTCGAATTACCTGCCGACGAATCCACAAAAGCGAAAACGCGCGAACCCGCGGGTACTGCGGAACCGAGCGTATAAAAATCCGCGTCGTTGCTCGGCGAGATTGTTCCCTCAATGCCAAACATTTGAGAGCCGAGGTTAGTGGCAGTAGCTGGCGTGTCGTTGGGCTCAGTCTCGCGAGAGCAGCTGGTTGCCTCGATTGTGAAGGCGTCGCCAGCAAAGGCGCCTATCGCCAGGTTATCATCCACAATGATGAACACCTGCTGTCCTGACGTGAGCGACAAGCACATCAGCTCCTCGGAGCTGCTCGCCGTGGCACGATTGGATGCTACAAATGCAGGTCCGGAAAGACTGTCGCAAGTGATGTTCACTGGCGTCCCTGGAGTCGCTGCCGGACAGCTCGTTGTAGCATACATTACAAGATTACCCGTAGTGTTATAGTTGGTAACTTTGAAGGAATAAATATTCGTGGCTGGAGCGGTGAATGAGAAGACCACATCTGCTCCGGTGGCACTAGACGCTGTCTGGCCGATCCCGGTGAAGCAGCTCGACCCCGTTAATTGGTAGTCGTTAGACGCCGCAAAGTTTGTCGCAACGACCGGAGTGTTCACCGTAAGCGCGATGGGTGTTGCACAAGTATTATTTGAAGGCGGCAGCTTCTGAACGACTCTTAGTTGAATCGCCGTATTGCCGGCGGTCGGTGGCGGCGTATCAAATTGCCAAACGACGATGAAGTAGGTTGTTCCAGCAGTCAGTTGAATGTTGCTTATGACTGATTGTAGGGACTCGGTAAAGCACGAATCGTCGTCACAGGCTGCCGGAACTTGAGTGTAGATTCCCCCGCAAGCTGATGTTGATGACGTATAGATAGCAATAACAGTATCGTCTACGGTGGAAGCAGTTCCGTCGGAAGCGCAGGTAGAGAAATCATAGGTAGCTGTCGCCGAGGGTGTGAACCGATACCAAATGCTTCGAGACACATTCGTTTGACATGATGGCAGTGGAGGATCGCCAGTCGTCGTTGCGTCCGTGATGTCCGACGTAACAGCAGTTAAATAGGGGAACGGTCCTGCTGCCGGGATTACTTCCGCGCCTGCACACAAATCATTCGATGGAGCAACCTGCGGCGCGACAGGCCCAGCTGCCGACGCAGCGGTCCTGCGCTTCTCCAACAACTGCGTTTTGAGATCTGCGATATCAGTGGGCTGCCGAGACTTGAATAACGAGTAGCGGTCAAACAAATCCTCTTGTTCTTTCGTCAGTGGTTTTCCGGTAATGTAAAAGTCAAATAGTGTCCGCGAGATGACCACGTCAGCCTCCAGCTCGGTAATCTCGGCGCCACTCCCGAATTTTTGCAGGATTTTTCTTTCTTCTTCTGAAAACAGAACACCGGCCTTAAGCTCACCATACAACCTCTCCATCGCCGACTGATGCGAGCCGTCGAGCCCCGCTAGAGTCTGTTTTTGTCCAGCGGGACTCGGTTTCGTCGCCGCCCTACTCACGGGCAGACAAGGTAGTATCAGCACGCAAGTAAAACCAAACAGCAGGAGCACACCGGTGACACAAAGACTCATCCGTTTTGTCAAACGCATCCGCATTTCCCCCGGCTTGAATGATTAGGCCGCGTGTATGAGGGACCACAGCCCCACCCAGGTCACACACTGATCTTTACTGAGTTAGTTTTAGTTATTTGATCCCACTCTGCGATCGCCTGTCAGTTGCCAGCTTAGTCGAACCTCAGGCTATTTGACAGACTTTTTTAATGTGATTGACATTTTCCCGGTCAATTCCCTGCTTTCACGATCAATTGAGATTGTTCTTTCCTGCTGTCGATGCGGTCACCTGTATCCGAGGCGCCCTGCGACCTGTCTTCCGCCGAGGGACAATTATTATGTTCGCTAACGGAGTTATCGCTTTTTCACTGATAAAACGCGCGGGAGCTGGATTCGAATCTTCTTCAACATAAAAAGACTGAGGCGACGATGTCTCCCCAGTCTTTTTCGACGATCAAAAAGAATATAGTCTGTCTACGCTAAGCCATCGAACTGATTTCCCGCCGAGAGGAAGCTGTTGGAAACCTGATCAAGAGCATCTGATCACTGTCCGTCCCAGTTTCCAACAAGTGGCTTTAATCCCAATGCACCCGGACCATATGCAAATGATATGTCCGCTATTCCCCCACTGTTGGAGTTCCTCAAAAACCATCCTCCCGTCGCCGGATTATATAAGCCAATCGTGTCAGTTCCATTCCCGTCCCAGTCCCCTACGATCGGTATGAATCCTGCCCCCGCAGGTCCGTACGAAAACACGATGTCCGCTACGCCTGTAGTATTCGAGTTCTTCAGAAAGAACGCTCCCGCAGCCGGATTGTATAATCCAACGGTGTCTGTTCCATTCCCGTCCCAGTCGCCTACGATAGGTATGAATCCCGCGCCCGCCGGACCAAATGCAAATGCTATATCTGCGACTCCTGCGCTGTTCGAGTTCCTCAAGAAGAATGTACCAGCCGCGGGATTGTACAACCCAATCGTGGTTATACCGTCCCCGTCCCAATCCCCGGCGAGCGGTATAAATCCAGCTCCGGCGGGTCCGTACGGAAAGCTGATATCCGCTACACCTCCGCTGTTCGAGTTCCTCAAAAAGAACGCACCCATCGTTGGGTTGTACAATGCGGTTGTATCTATCCCATCTCCATTCCAATCCCCCACAAGCGGAATGAATCCTGCCCCCGCTGGACCATATGTAAAGGTTGCGTCCGTTACACCGAAGGAGTTGGAATTTCTCAAAAAGAACGAAGCATTCGCCGGACCATATAGCCCTATTGTATCGGTACCAGTGAGTTGGGTTGGAGCGGGAATACACGTAGGGAATTTGAATGAGCCGATACGTGTCCGCCAGCTGATTCCAGTGGTTTCGTAATACTCCTGAGTGTACCAGAACGTGCATTCATCTGACGGATCTATGCTCATCGAGCTGTAGTCACCCCAGCGTACACAAGTCCCCCCCGACAAAGGAGGGCAGTTACCTAACTGTGTACCCCGGACCACTGCTGCGGGTATCATTGAGACCTCGGTTTGCGGTAACGAACCAAGTGGATCCGTTGACAGACGCCCCGCATATCGAATATCAGGGTTAAGGGCAGCACCTGATGCGCTGAATCCTAAAGCCATATTCCCCTGGTTATCGACTGCGAGGGCACCCATCCAACGACTAAGACCGTCCACCGCATTGTTGTAAATCTGCTGCTGAACCGGAGGACTTGCTATCGTTCCGCCAGTGACATTTATCTGTGCCCACTGAATCCCAACCGGAGAGACCGCAGACGCAGTTCCTGTTGTGTGATTCACCCAAAGCGATTCGACTCCGGCTACGTTGCGATACTGGACCTGCATCATTATTCGTTCGCTAAGGGAGTCGAGCGAATTGCCCGGACTTGGCACTGTAGGTGGCACAGGGAAGCCATAAGAACTTTGACTCACAAGGGTAGGCCCCGTGAATGTTGATCCGGATCCGGAATAGTCAACATGAAACTTCCAAACTTCAAATCCGAAAACGGATAGGGATTCGCTAACGAACAAGTTTTCTCGGCCAGCCGGCGGGGGGGTTCCGCGGTAGTTGCTGGGAAACATGCTGAAAATGTCCGGGTTGTTTGTGTCCGCGACTACACTACGGAGAGGCGCGCCGGTCACGAGATCGGTTAGGTTGAACGCATATGCGCGAGCCTGTTGATAAGGTGCGCCCGAGCAGGCCGAATTCGGGCAATCGAACATGTTTGCGCCCATGTAAAGTCCGTCACGCCAGATTCCCATCTTTGGATAATCCGGTAGCCAGGGATGAGCCGCATCATCGGCTCTATATGCAAACAGCCACCAACCGCCACTCACCGGATCGCTGGTCTTCGAAACGGCAATGCATTCATAGTATGGACCGTCCATGGTGTTGGTCCACGCAAAGTCGGCCACAATAAATCGGTTGTTTTGGCGGCTGTAGATCACTGTCGGATCACCGTTGTGGCTGTTATCGCAAGGTGTCATGGTCCCTGCGCCAGCCCATAACGAGTTAAATGTGAATGTCGCAAGCTGCGTACCTGTTTTGTTGAAGATTCCGAGGGAAGTATTGACCGCTTGAATGTAGTGGTTCGGACCAACGTCACCAACGGTGTCCGGAGGCCATCCCCCACCGTTACTTGCAAAGTTCAGACCCGGAAATGACTGCAAAGGTGCGGGCATTGGCGCTAAGGGCACCTCGGGGGACGCTGGGGGTTGGACACTCTGCTCCGCTCCCGGCAAGGGCTTCTTCTCCTTTATTTCAGGTCCTTCGAGTTCCAGCGCAGGACGAAGAAGGTTTCGCTCTGCATCAGTTATACCCTGTGGCAATAGTCTCACGTCGCCACTAAACTCGGCTGGATAAACGAGAGGAGGCTTGCTGATTACTGCTTGGACAGGGGTAGAAGGTTCTTGCGCAGCATTTGGATTTGCAGCTACAGGACCTTCCGTCTTTCCCGTCGTGGCAGTCTTCAGCCCTGGGGCCACCCTGAACCCAGAGTCCTTCTTTTTGATCGCGTCTTCACGAGCGTTTTTTAGAGCTTCGCTTAGTTTGCGCTTGTCGACTTCTTGCGATCGTTGTTTCTCGTTGTTAATGCTAACGGACGAAGAAGCGGGAGCATTGTCTTTTGCCAGTCCGGGATTGGGCAACCCAGGTGCCGTAGGATCAGAAGCGGGATGGTCAATCGCCTTGGGCTTATTCGGCTCGGCGGCTGTCCCAGGAGTCTCTTGTCGTTTTGCGGGCGGTATCCAGCGCGGCGTCGCATCGTTCGAGGGCGTTGCAAGGGAACGCTCAGCAGTCTTTTGAGCGGTTGTTTGGCCTGGAGTCTCGAAAACGGATTTGGACTTACCTGATTCAGGGATAACCGCGACCAACTTAGACTGGAATTCGGAAGATTTTCCGGCGGATGCGACCGGACTTGTCGTTGCGCCCCGAGGCAGGCGTCGCGCAGCAGCTCGCAGCACATCCTTACCAGAAGTCTCGTCTGCCTGCTTACGAACCTGTTCTGACGAGGAATTCATTCCAGTCTTTGCAGACGGATGGACCGGCGTTGGTGACGGAGATATGGAGCCAGTCAACTCCGCTTGCGATCTCTTATCTCGGTTGTGTGTGTTCAGGATTGTGGCGTAAACCAACACGACGCCGCATATAAGAATCCCGAGACATAGAAACACAAACTTCAGCCGCGACGAAATCCCACTTCTGTTGTTTTTGCTCGTGAGCGAGCGCATCAGACTAATCTTGCTTCTAATACTCATGGCCGTTTTTTCCTTTACAACTCATCCAAGCCATCCCCTTCGGCTTATGAGAGCCTGGAATTCTTAGTATCACCTTGTGTGATCGGTCGTTTCAGATTGGGAGAATCCTGAGACTGCCCGTGGTGGTCCAATGACGTTCAAATCTCATCCGGGCCGAGGGAATGTGTCAGGGGGGCATTGCTCTTTTGAGGTGCCTGGTCCCACGAACGGATATTCGAGACCTTCAACGGGGCGGCGTCATTGTAGGAGGAATACTTAACAGTGTCAATCGAAGTTCCTATTCGTCCTTTTGCGTTCTAGTCAGAAACCTTCCCAGCCGCCACAATGCATTCCCGAGCTGGAACGGTAGCCGCGGCATTTCGTTGAATGGCCCCTTGAGCCTGATCGTCGCTTCAATGGGGTCCGGCCAACGGATACGAAGCGCTTTCAACAGCCCTCGAGGATGCCTTAAGTATGAGCTGATCTGAGGAACATATGAAAGCGGCGGGTACAACTCCGGATATGGTTGTTCCCAGTTCTTGAGCACATTTGCGATTAGCCAATTTGGAAGATGGTTTGCCCGTGTGCCTATCGGAATGTCGTCGACCCTGGCATCAAGCAACTGGTGCGCGAGCCCAATCGCGCACGCAACCCAATCGGCCCTACGCTTATCTTTCCCAAGGCAGCGCTCCCAATTGAACCCCGCAGGCCGAGATTCTACTGCTGCTCCAATGTCGCAGAGCCACAGCGGCCGCCAGGCTCCATGCTTTAACAAATGAGTGCACAGTATTCGAAGCTGATCCTCGCAACCCAACACTCGAAACTTCGCTTCGCCGATACAAACCGCCTCGGACCCGGCAAGCAGATCATCGATTCTGCGATCGTCCAGCTTCGCGAAACCTTCGTGCAAATCAATGTTGTATTCTATCGCATCCAGAGTGCGCACAACGTCGGCTGACCTCAGATAGTGCTCAGGAAGGATGCATAGATCGATGTCGCCAAAAGGCCGGAGTCCCGGTTCGGGATAAAACCGCGCGACTGCCCACCCTTTTACTAACACGGGCTCCACTCCGGCGGCGTTGAGCAGCGAAATCACTTCCTCAATTTGCTTCCTGTGAATCGCGGCCTGAATGGAATGCAGATGATAGGCGCTTCGTAATTCTTCGGCGGCTGCGAACTCTCGGAGTTCGCTATGCCGGACCCGCCACCAGCCGAGCGCCGCAGCACCCGACTTTAAGAGCAGCGGCGTGATGCTCTCGAAGTCTTCCGCCGA
>Ga0126382_10001164_pt1 | contig 10688 bp, 3 predicted proteins | sample PanSoiMetPlot_30_FD_92548 | JGI IMG/M metagenome (GOLD analysis project Ga0126382, IMG submission 92548) | Tropical forest soil microbial communities from Panama - MetaG Plot_30 | ecosystem: Environmental > Terrestrial > Soil > Tropical forest > Bulk soil | place: Panama | collected 2016-02-17 | reverse complement strand
TCAGACACAATCATGCAGGTGATGACATGTATTGCAACAAGTGCGGACAGACCCTCCCTGAGGGAAGCCGGTTTTGCAACAGCTGCGGCTCTCAGACGATAGCTCAGGGCGTAGGGTCTATTGAGACCCAGGCTTCGGTCGCCACGTATTCGGACGAGCACGAGATCTTTACAGTCAGACCGACGATGATCTTTGTAGTAATCCGCTATATTATTGCAGCCTTGGTTGTGCTTGCCGTGGCTGCGCTGATGGGTATTCTCAGCTCGAGATGGGGTATCAGCGGACAGGTAGCGTTCCTGGTGATCCTGGGGATCGCGATAATCGCTTTTTCGAACCCGATTTACAAACACATTCTCCGAAGGCGCGAAGTGTACACGCTCACGAACCATAAGCTCGAAATGCGCTATGGGTTAATCGCAAAGATTGTTCGAAACATACCGCTTCGCAACATCCAGGATGTCACCGTGACTGCATCAGTTTGGGAGCGCCTCATGAATCTTGGGAACATCGAGATCGACAGCGCATCGGAAAGCGGGAAGATTGTACTGGAGGACATACATCACCCAGAGCGCTACGCGAATCAAATAATGGCGGAGCTACGACGACGGAACTAAATAGTCTCGATTGGGTTCTAATATTTCTATGCTTTATCTTCAAACTCTCATAACGAAAAAAGTTACATTGCTGACCATAATTCTGGCACTAATATCGCCGCTCGCGATTCATGCGCAGGATATTACTGCGGCGCAGAAGCCTGAATCCGGCTCACAGGTTGCACCGAACCCACCTGCTTCCGTTTTACCCCCAAGCCTCGGAGGGTTTCAGACAACCAGTGATGTAAAGGAATTCCGAACTGACAACCTGAGAGAGCTTGCAGCGGATATGGAGCAAGTATTCCGTGAATATAGAGTTATTGCTGCAGCCTCTCGGGACTACGGTCACGTGAAGGCCGAGGTGTTTCAGACGCAAAACCAATTCGCCGCATTTGGGCTGTTCAGTTTTGTCGCTGGTGCGACAAAGAATCAACCCGAAATGCAGCCGTTGGGATCCGAGTCAGTCCGAGTCGGAAACGGCATTGTATTCTGGAAAGGCAATGTGTTTGTCAGGCTTCAAGACACAACAACGAAGTTTTCAACCGAGAATCTCGGAGTTCGAAGAAGCTGGGCGTCGGGCGAAGGGCTGGCTCGCGCCATTTCTGACGCCATTGTGACGCCTAACGCATCCGTGAAGTATCCGACACTACTCGACAGTTTACCGGCGGCCTCGAAGCTTCCCGGGAGCGAACAATACTTCCTGGGACCAGAATCCCTAAATGCCGACGTGGCGCATAGTCGCGAGATGTTTGATTTCGTTGGCGAAACTGAAGCAGTAACTGCCGATTATAAACAGAGCGCCGCTTCAATCGGATCTCAGGGAAATCCGATACCCGATCAAGCTGTGTCGAATTCCCAACGCAGCAAAGAACCTTCAACTGCGCCGGATAGTTTGCCGTTAACTCTGGTCATCGTTGAATGCCACACCCCCGAATTCGCGACCGATGAACTGGCGCGCGTGACCGGTTACGTCACCTCATTGACGGAGAATGAGCAGCAGCAAATCGTATTTAAGCGAACTGGTAACTACATCATTGCCGCTGTAAATGTTCGTGATCGAGAATTCGCCGAAGGTCTCATAAACTCGATTCAATATCCATACACCGTAAAGTGGCTTCGGAATCCGCTCTGGCCAACCAACGATCCGTTCCGTACGCAAAAAGCTGCTCAAATGCTTCTGTCAACTTTTGGACTGCTCGGGTTGATTATTCTGACGGTGATTCTTGGCGGCTCGATCTTCGGAGCTTCGGTATTCCTTAAACGAAGAAAACAACAACGAGAAGTTTTTTCGGACGCCGGGGGGATGCTTCGTCTCGACATTGAACCGTTCGTCCTTGCCCTCCCACCTAAGCGCGACAATTAATGCAGACCCTGGAGAGAGTGGCGCAAATCCCGGCCATAAGACAGAATTCTTCGTTCACGGTGTTCTAATTGTATGCCCAATTCAGTTCTTATTGTCGATGACGAGGAAGGAATACGCCGCTCGCTCGCCGGTGTGCTCGAAGACGAAGGCATGTCGGTCGAGACAGCCGCTTCGGGTGAGGAGTGTCTTGAGTATTTCGAACGACGTCAGTTTAGTTGTGTTTTGCTGGATGTATGGCTTCCCGGGATCGATGGCATCGAGACTCTGGAGCGCCTGAAGACTGCTTTTCCGGACACCGCGGTCATTATGATCAGCGGCCACGGGAGTATCGAAACTGCTGTCAGGGCGACCAGATTAGGCGCTCTGGATTTTATCGAGAAGCCGCTGCAAATAGAACGCACAGTCTTAGCCGTCCGGAATGCGTTGCGCCAGCGGCAGCTTGAAACAGACAACCTCCGTCTTCGCGAACAGCTCGACGACAATAATACGATGATCGGCGAAAGCGTGCCGATTCGTGCGCTGCGTCAACAGATCGCGGTGGCGGCTCCCACCAACGGCCGCATCCTGATCTATGGCGAATCAGGAACGGGAAAGGAGCTGGCCGCACGCGCCATCCATCATTTTTCACCGAGAGCGGCGTCACCTTTTGTCGAGCTGAACTGCGCCGCAATTCCTGAAGAGCTGATTGAATCTGAACTGTTCGGCCACACCAGAGGAGCATTCACCGGTGCCACTCAGGCAAAGCGCGGTAAGTTTGAACAGGCTGATGGCGGTACCCTGTTGCTTGATGAAGTGGGCGACATGAGTTTGAAAGTTCAATCAAAGGTACTGCGGGTTCTCGAAGAGCAGCGATTCGAGCCTATTGGTTCAAACACACCGCTTCAAGTTGATGTGAGAATCATCGCCGCAACAAACAAGCGGCTGGATGAGGAAATTGAACGGGGAGCATTTCGGCCCGATCTTTTCTACAGGCTGAATGTGATTCCTTTCGAGGTACCGCCGCTGCGCGAGCGCCGCGAGGACATTCCGCTGCTGACCGACTACTTCAATCGCAAGTACTCGGCCGCATACAACCGTGGTCCTAAGACGTTCACCGACGACGCGCAGGATCGGCTGACTGAATATGATTGGCCCGGCAACGTTCGAGAACTCAGAAACACAATCGAAAGAGTAGTAATAATGTCATCAAATGAGCGGATTGGCTCGCAGGACTTGCCGGCGCTTGGAACTCCAGAAAGCGTAAAGATGCCGCCGCGCTATAACTTCACTTCTTACCGCGAAGGCCGCGAGGCATACGAAAGAGATTACATTTTGCGCAAGCTTGCGGAGTGTGATGGCAATGTCACGCACACTGCAGAAGCATTGGGGATTGATCGGTCGCATTTGTATCGGCGAATGAAAGCGCTGGGGATTAACGACAAGAGAACCGGGACCGGAACCCAGTAAATCGGTCCCCTTGTCGTTAGGCTGGAGCTGAAACTCCATCGGCTGAAGCCCGATGGTATCTTGAATACGGTCCCTTGTCGTTAGGCTGACGGTCCCCTTGTCGTTAGACTGAAGTTGAAACTCCATCGGCTGAAGCCCGATGGTATCTTTAGCCCGCTGTCCTGTCCATTTAGAAACGCGGTGCAACGCGTGCTTTCACTTGGAATCGCTTAAAGATAACACCGGCGCTCTATGTCTCGCGGCACCTAGTTCAACGGACGAGTATAGAAAAACGGCAAAGACATCAAACCGAAGCCATTCATCACTGTCAGTCTAGCCGTTTCGCCGGGCGCAATTCTCTTAGCCGCTTTCTTACTTAACAGCAATATGCTCCTGAACTCGGAAATCCCTAGCCTGCTCTTTTGCGCACCCCCATTCAGTAGGATCATCGAACCCTTGTCAAACCCGCTACCAAAAACAGCAAGTTCTTTGCGGATTAATGAAACCACGTCGATTTTAGGCTGAGGCAAAAATGTGAATCCATTCTTACGCACAACGCTTTGCCCATCTGCATTGCTGACCACGACATCTACCGATTCACTCTTGCTGGATGCTCGACCATTCACTCTGCCTCTTATTGCGCTGCTCGTTAGTTCCGCAATTGTCACGGGTACGCCGCCTATACGTAGGCGGGCGCCGTCAGAAAAGTTTGCTCCGGTAATTTTGACGTTATATTGTCCCGCCGAGCTTCCGCTCGATGGGATGACCTCAGAGATCTCCGGAGCTGGTTGGAAAGGGGGAGAATCTGAGATACGCACCAGGAACCCTTCGCTGGGGTGGATCGTCGATTGAAGACCGCTGCTTGACAGCAGGTCAGGAGAAAATGTGTACCCTGCAACATACGCATTACCTGTTCTGTCGAAATCAACAGTGTTCGCATGATCTTGAGAGCTACCGCCGAGATAGGTGGAAAATGACAGAGTTGAGCCATCCCCGCCCAATTTAGCCAGAAAAAGATCCGAACTCTGGAATAACTTGTCAGGCTGGAGTGCACGCAGCACCGGGAGATCGTCAGATGCTGAATCTCCTGCGAAATAGGCGTTATTGTCTCGGTCAATGGCCAAACCAGCTGCGTTATCAAAACCGGCGCCGCCAAAGTAGGTCAAATAATCGAACCCAGTCCGAGATGAATTCAGCTTGCCGACAAAAACATCCGTGCCGACTATGTCCGCGTGAACGTAGAGCGTCGATGGATTTCTCTGATCAATTGATAGAGTAATTCCTCCACCTTTTTCTATGAAGGCCTTGGCCAAGCCCTCATTTGCCGTCAACCAATGATGGCCGCCGTCTGTGCTCTTGAATACACCACCTATAGTCGTCGTATAAATGATCGATGAATTGATTGGATCCACTGTCACCTTTCCAAAACCGAAAGTGGGTAGATCATTGTCAACTTCCCGCCAACTTTGCCCGCGATCAGTGCTCTTGAATAATCCAGCACCGCTTCCGTAAATTGTCGATGGCGAAAGCGGATCAAAGGTGATATCTAAGATAGTCGAACCACTCGGACCGCTTGCGTCCCAGCTTTTTCCTCCGTTGCTGCTCATGAACAATTCTGAGGCCTCCAGAGCATAGAGCCTATCGGAGTCTCCAGGATCTATGGCGAGGATCCTTGCAAACGCGCCATCATTCGGCAGCCCTTTGATCCGTCTGACCCAGTTACCATCATCATCCATCGATTTGAAAAGTCCTTGCTCGGTGCTCGCATAGATTGTCGAGGAGTTTAGCGGATCAACGATCAGATCGACGATTGTCCGAATAGGAAGATCAGTTGAAAAACTCTTGTTGAAACCCTCCCAGGTTTGGCCGCCGTTTGAGCTCTTCAGTATCTGAGGAAAGAAGAATCCCAAATCGAACACGCCGTATACTGTGGTCGGTCTCTTCGGATCAAATGTTAATATCCGGCTAGGAATAGCCACGGTGGTTGATGCTTGTCGACTTCGCCAAAGTTGCCCGCCATCAGTACTATTGAAGACGCGGTTCTCCGTGCCTGCGTAGATATTTAAGGAGTTTGCTGGATCGACGGAGATCTGTGTGATCACAGAATTGCCTGGCATGCCCATATTGCTCGGAGCCCACCGCGCCCCACCATCAGTCGTTTTGTAGATATTGCAATCGGCGTTAGTTGTTTGAAATGACCCAGGGGTCACCGGCAGATCAGTGGATGCTGTTGTACCTGAAAAAAACATGTTGCCGCTCTGGTCAATCGCAATTGATTTTCCGGAATCATCGCTCGTACCTCCAACATAAGTCGAATAAACAAGTGCATCCCCTGTCTCATTCAGCATCGCGATGAAGGCGTCGCTACCGCCGGCAAGCGCCTGCTGTACTGCATTTGTCGCTGGAAAATCTGCAGCCCTGGTTGTACCAACGATATATGCGTTTCCCGCATCATCGACCTTGATACTGCTGCACGAATCGTCTCCCTTACCGCCAAGATACGTCGAATAGATCAGGGCACCTCCCGTCGGATTCAATTTAGCTACAAAGCCATCTGTAAACCCAACAGGAGCGGGATCAACTTGACCAACAAAGCCGAAATCGTCGACGTGCACTGTTTTCAGTGCTCCCTCCGTAACAGGAAAATCCATCCCAAACGTCTTGCCTGTCACGTAAGCGTTGCCAGCGCTATCAACTGCAATACTGAGGCCCTGATCACTCGGCGAAGCAAAGGGGGGCGTCGATTTACTCGACCCAAGGTATGACGAATAAACAAGCGCGGTGCCCATTGGGTTAAGCTTAGCCACGAATGCGTCCGTGGCGCCCGCCAGCGCACGTTGGAAGCCCCCAGACGTTGTTGGGAAATCCGTCGCAATTGTCCAACCCGTAATGTACGCATTGCCCGCGGAATCAGTTGCCACAGCAAGGCAATCCGTGGCTGCAACATTGTTACCCGGACTGAAGCGACCGCCTAAGTAGGTTAAGTACAAAAGGCGATTGTTCGTTGGATCAATCTTCGCTACGAAGCCTGTTGACCCGCCAGAAATGTTACCGTTTGATTGAAACGCGCCGGGCGTAATAGGAAGATCGCTCGAATTAGTCGAACCGGCGATGATGGCATTTCCCTGCGGATCTATCGCAATCGCATTGACACTGTCGTTGCCTGTCCCACCAAGAAATGTGGAATAACTTACGACTGGATCGATTATAAGTGGAATTGATCGATCATAAGGACCAAGCTGGAAACCGAGCTCGCGGCTATGATTAACGATGTAATGCGCATCGACCTCGTTTCGCCTGCCATTCACAAGCTGATAGGCCACTGGTTTATGCTGCCGAAGGGTTCCGGCCTCAGTACTCATTACAGCGTCACCAGACTCATCTATGTCGATCCTGCTGACGTTTTTAGGACTTACGCGAATAGCCGTGTAGTCGACTCCTGAGCCCACCTTGAAATCGAACTCCAGGTGGCGGCCGGAACCGCAATAGACTACATCGATTCCGGAATATATTTCACTCACTCGGACCCGCGAAAAAATTCTGACATTCGTACGCCATTTACTCTCTTCATGACCTACAAAAAAATTGGCGCAGCCCGGCAATCGATCTTCTGCGACCACATGAGCACGAGGATTGGTTCCCACAAACTGCAAACGCACCTGAGCTTTTTTGCGTCTCCACTCCGCGGTCTGTGATCTGATCATCCGCCTCTGGACGTTGCCCGATGACATCGACAACTCGGAATCACACTGTGTCGTGTCCGCCTCGTGCAGTTTGATTACCGCTTCCGATGACTTGATGCCGACATCAATTCCAGCGCCACGGGCAGTGAACATGAAACCACTTCCCAATTTTGTATCGCTCTCCACAAAATGCAGCGGAAGCCGATCTAACATAGCGCCGCTTTGAATTTTTGGTTCGCCAGCTGAGTGTTGTTTTTCCTCGTGGCGGATATCGCGAATACTAGCTCGAGGCATCTTTAAAACGGCGGGTGGTAGGAAGAGCGAAATGATGATCGCAACATCGATTACGCTTCGTTTATGAAAGAAGGTCATACGATCCTTTGCGCCAATCCTGCCCTGATACTAACTGGAGTCAAATCCAACGTGTAACGAGTCCATTCATTGTTTACGCCTTCTCACAAAAACAATCTGACAGGTTGCGATACTAACCCATCCGAGTTTCGGACCTGAACGTTCACTTGGCCAGTTGTTACGTTCGGCACCGACTTCTTGCCGATCAATATCGTTGCCGGATGTTCAGGGTCGTGCTTAGTTCTCTGTTCAACACCGTCGACAAGAATTACAGCACCGCCGTCGAATCCCGTCCCGTTTACAATCAGATTCTTCCCAGATACCGAAACAGCGGTGACGAGCGGAGGCGACGAGATTTTAACGACAAAAGCATCCAATCCGCGGAAGACGCCCTGAGGCGAAATGCCTGTGCGGACCACGAATCCCGGTCCTGCAGTCCCGACTATGCAAAGCCTTCCAGATGGATCGACCGCGAGTCCGGACGCAGCACTGGGGTCGCTGCCTCCTACATAAGTCGAGAACAGGATTGCTGATCCGGCAGGCTCGAACATCGTCAAGAATGCTGCTGAATCAAGCAGCCCGCTGGGTTTTGTTGCTTGTAATGGCTCTCTTGCGATGAAACGATCAGAGAACGTTCTTCCTGTGACATAAGCGTTGCCCACCGCATCAACGCCGATACCCGTCGCAACATCAATGGACCGTGTTCCAAGATAAGTGGAATAAGTCAGGGCCGAGCCGGTTGCATTGATCTTGACAACGAAGCTGTCAACATCAGAGTCAACGCCGGCAAAGACCGTCGAAGGATTTATCGGATCAATCGCAAGAGTGTTAACTGAAGCAGCTACTAGATCGGTCAGATTCCAACTCTCACCACCATCAATGGTCTTGAACACAGCACCCCCGCGCCCTTTGACGCCGGTGGCAGCATAAACATTGGTGGGAGTTATCGGATCGACCTGCAAGTCGTTGACTGCAATGCCAAGGTCAACCAACTTGCTAAAGCTGGCTCCCCTGTCCGTAGTTTTAAACAGACTCCCGCTCGAATCGCTTAGATAAAGAGTAGAAGAGTGGATAGGGTCTATCGCGAGTCGCGAAAAGTTGCGAGTTCCCTGATATGGAATCCGCCACGTAGCTCCGCCATCGGTGCTCTTATAAAAATCGCCAAGCGTAGCAAATAACGTTGACGGGTTTTGCGGGTCCAGCACTGCGGACGTGGCTGTGAATAGATTCGTACCATTATGGACGTGTTCCCACGAGCCACCCGCGTCAGTACTCTTGAAAAAACGAGGAGGAAAACCGACGTCGCCTGCAACCCCGCCACGGGACAGCAAGTACACAGTCGAACTGTTCACTGGATCTATCAGAAAATGAGCAGGTCCGAAAGGAATGTCCGAAGGAAACTGCATTAGCTTCCAGGTCGCGCCGCTATTGGTAGTCTTATAAAGATCAGTGTAGACGACCGCGGGATTCTTGGGGTCGATCCCGATTCCATGTGCGGAGTTACTAGGAAATGAGACGAATCCTGGGCCCTCCCAAGACGCACCGCCGTTATCGCTCTCTATAAGGCCCCGGCCACCGCCAAACCTCTCAGTTAAAGCAGCCAGAACTCGAAGCGGGTTGACAGGATCAAACACAACCGAGTTGATGGGCGAGTTGAAAAGTCGTGAGACCGGTCTCCAGGAAACTCCTCCGTCGTTCGTAATGTACAACGCACTTCCACCCAAATTCGGCTGAATCGGTGAGACCGTTGGAAAATTTTCTGAATCTGTCTGACCTGTCACATAAGCATTGCCATCTGCATCGACTGCGACTGAGTTTCCCAAATCCTGGCCGCGCCCATCTATCAGGCGCGAATAAACAAAACTCCGACCCGACGCGCTGATCTTTGTAAGAAAAGCTGCAGCGCCGTTGGCATTACTGTCAGATGAGCAAGTTGTCCCTGTAACGTACGCACTACCACTTGAATCCACGGCAATGCCGTATGCCTCATCCGCGCCGATCCCTCCGAGATAGGTTGAATAAACCAGATTGGAGCCCGCCGGGTTCACCTTTGTCACGAATGCATCCTCCAGTAATGGAGGCGCTGGAGCCGTAAAGTGCAAGCAATCGATGCCCTGATTAATATTGCCCTTATTGAAGTCTGGCTGGGCCGCTTTCTTGAGCGGGAATCTATCGGAATATGTATAGCCCGCCACGTAAGCGTTACCGTCCCGATCGACCGCAATTCCGCGTCCAACATTGCTATTGAATCCGAACATGAATCCAAGCGCGTTGCGGCCGCCGAGATACGTCGAGTAAGAAAGGCGGTTCCCCGCAGCATTGAGCTTTGCAATAAAGGCGTCACCCGCTCCACTCGACGTCGTTTGGAATCCATTAGGGGTGGTTGGAAAATCGTTCGACAAAGCAGAACCGGTGACGTAGGCGTTACCCGATGAATCCACTGCGATGCCATTTCCGACATCGCCGCCGCTACCGCCCAGGTATGTGGAGTAAACAAGCGCTGTGCCTGTGGGATTGAGCTTGGCTACGAAAGCATCGGAGGGACTGCCAAACTGGCCTGACTGTAGACCACCCTGAAAGGCATTGACTGAAGGGAAATCCAGCGAAGTCGTGGCTCCGGTGATGTAAGCGTTTCCGAAGTCATCTAGCGCCACTGCGTTGCCCTTGTCATCACTTGATCCACCAATCGAAGTTGAATAGACAAAGACCGGATCGATCACCAATGGTAGACCTGGATCATAGCTGGGAACGTCAAATCCAGCTTCAAGTGTGCCCTGTATCACATAGTTACCCTCAAGCGCCCGTTTAGCTCCAGCAGTTTCCTGATAGATTACAGGCTTACGCTGACGAACCTCACCAATAGCTGTTTCGATGAGAAGATCGCCGGTTTCATCAAGCGTAACTCGCTGTGAACCATCGAATCTGAGTCGGATGGGCTTCAAACTGGCTCCTGGAGCCACTATGAAGTCATACTCGAGCTCACGCCCGTTGCCGTGATAGGCGAGGTCAACGCCAGGGTAAACGCTATGGAACTTGATCCGCGAATACGTCGGAATGTTAGTCCGCCATTTTTTCGGATCACTCCCGATAAAATAATTGGATTTCCCGGGCAATCCACCGCTCGCGGTTACGTGATTAGAATCACTCGCCGCGATCAGGTTCATACTCACCGTCAGAGCCGGGATAATTTCGTTTTGTATATGAGAACCGTGCACTTGTGTTGAAGAATCCGCAGGGTTGCGCATTTTCAACCAGGCTGCCGTTGCGCTCAGT
>Ga0126382_10001163_pt1 | contig 10696 bp, 9 predicted proteins | sample PanSoiMetPlot_30_FD_92548 | JGI IMG/M metagenome (GOLD analysis project Ga0126382, IMG submission 92548) | Tropical forest soil microbial communities from Panama - MetaG Plot_30 | ecosystem: Environmental > Terrestrial > Soil > Tropical forest > Bulk soil | place: Panama | collected 2016-02-17 | reverse complement strand
TTTGACTGTTACATCCTGATGCCAGGGATGACCGTCGAAATATCCGCCTATCAACTCGCCATACTCGGGCCACTTGTAGAAGGTGTCCGTCGCGCTGTGGATACCGACGAAGCCTTTGCCTGACTTGATGAAATCTAGGAATGCGGTTTTTTGCTCGTCCGAAATCGGCAGTTCGCCAGTGGTGTAGAACACGACTGCGTCGAATTTTTTCAATTGCTCGCGGCTCAACAACGAGCAGTCGTCGGTAGCCGTTGTTACAAAGGCCCCAGAGCGCTCTCCCATGTCCGTTAAAATCTGTCGGGACAGGGGAAGTACATCATGCTTAAAGCCAGCAGAATGAGTAAGATACAGGACGTTAGGTTTGGCGCGTGGAACAGGGTTGTTGTTGATCGTAATCTCCAGGTTGCTACCGGCAAGGCCACTTGTGAGAAATAAACCAACCAGACTCACGATCAGGGAAGTGAGAATTAGTCTGTTCTTCACAATTGTTCCGTTTTGTCGAGTCAGGAGTGCAATGCTTCAACGACCTGAATTCTCTGCCCGCAAACAAGAAACGATCAAGGCTTCGCCGTCTGAAGCCTGTTATTTGCCCTTATGTTCAGGGTGCGTGCAGCCGACAAACTCCTTCAAATACGAATTGCCTTTGTAATGCAGCTCCTTGTGAATACCAATTTCAGACGTGTAGTAGCCGTCGATGGTTGCGTTCTTGACAGTGCCGAAGAACTTTTCTTCAACAGTCGTCGAGTTCCGTTCGTTCTTGCTGATTTCTTTGAGCAGTTGCACCTGCTGATCGGGGCTCGCTTCAACGAAGCTCTTGCCAAACATTGCGGTGCTCTTTCTGTTGACTGCAGCAAGACCGTCCCGCCAGGTCTGTTTCACATCGGCTGGCGATTCGCTGACGATCAAATCGATGTACTCATTAACCATCGCCGCCTTTGCTCCCGGTGAAGAGTCGTCTGAGGGAATGATCTGCTCTGACATCTCAATGATCGTTTTGTTCTCCTCGTCAGTGAAGAATTTGAGTTTGTACGGTGCTGGGCTTGTGGTCGCCTGTGCGGCGTGTGTATGGTCGTGCGCCGGTTGATCCTGGCCGACAACTCTGCTGCCTAGCACTGGCAAGGTAGCGACGACCCCAGTGCCGACAGTAAGCGTTTTAATAGCTTCTCTGCGCGTAATTCCGTTTTTGTTTTCTGACATTGTAATTCCTCCCGACAAAGGGTGTTTGTTAAAGAAGATTGTCTAGATGAATAAACGCTTCGAGAATGCACCTCTAAACTTAGTACACAGCCTGCAAAAGTCAAGGAAGATTGTCGAGTCTTCGGGGTCCGCCGATCACCTTATCCGCAGATTACACAGATTGCGCAGAAGGAATTTCTTCGGCGGATCTTGACACGCCAAGAGATTGAAAGTAGGTTTCGCACGCTATGAAAAAGAAACTCAACATCGCGATGATCGGGTACCAGTTCATGGGCAGAGCTCACAGCAATGCCTGGAGGCAAGTGAGCAGAATTTTCGATGCTCCATTCGAACCCGTGATGAAGGTTATCTGCGGTCGCAACGAGGCGGCGGTCAAACAGGCAGCCGCAAAGTACGGCTGGGAAGAGCAAGCAACCAACTGGGAAGAAGTCGTTCGGCGCAAGGATATCGACGTGATTGATATCTGCACATCTGGAGACGCCCACATGCCGATAGCGGTAGGGGCTGCTGAGGCGAAGAAGGTTGTGTTCTGCGAAAAACCCCTGGCGAACACGCTGGATGAGGCGAAGCAAATGCTGGCGGCCGTTCAGAGCAACGCGTGCATCCACATGCTCTGTCACAATTATCGCCGCGCTCCGGCAGTGCTCATCGCAAAGAGATTTATCGACGAGGGCCAAATTGGTGAGATTTATCACTATCGCGGAAGCTATCTGCAGGACTGGCTTGTGGACCCGGACTTCCCTAGAGTGTGGCGGCTTGAAAAGGCCAGATCGGGATCAGGAGCGCTTGGAGACCTCGTCTCTCACACCGCAGACCTTTCAAGATTCCTGGTCGGCGAGATCTCTGAAGTTGCAGGATTGCTTAAGACTTTCATAGCCGAGCGGCCCCTGCCAAACAGCACCGCAAAGGCTCCCGTTGATGTCGATGACGCGGCGATAAGCCTGCTCAAGTTTGAAAATGGAGCGGTCGGCACGATTGAAGCTTCTCGATTCGCCCCAGGCCATAAGAACCATTTGCGATTTGAAATCAACGGCAGTAAGGGAAGTGTTGCGTTCGATCTGGAGCGAATGAACGAATTGGAGCTTTACATAGAGGAGGGCCCAAACAGCGGCTTTAAGACGATTCTCGCAACCGATCCGAGTCATCCGTACATCAATGCCTGGTGGCCACGCGGCCACATAATCGGGTACGAGCATACGTTCATCCACACAGTTCTAGACCTGATGAAGGCCATCGCGGAACAAAAGATCCCGACTCCCAATTTCGAAGACGGCGTAAGGAATCAGCGGATTCTTGATGCGATAGAGCGAGCTTCGATAACCGCTAAGTGGGAAGCAGCCTAACCGATAGGCTGTAAGTAAGCGAAAAACCTGATCTGGAGATCTAAAAAGCTTCTCTGCGTATCCCCGCGTGTCTCGTCGTTCTCTGTGCCTCTGCGTTGAAACTCGAGATGAAAGACACGCAGAGTCGCCGAGGTTGCACTGAGATTCTGCCGAAGCTCGACTGCTACGAGCGGTAAGCCTGCCTGCCAACGCCTTGTACCGGAATATCCTGAGCGGCGAGAACTTCTTGCTGCAACGCGTACATACACGCGGCCGCTTCGTCTATCTTGCGTGTGAAAGCAATCGAGCCTTTGAGGATCGGCTTCAGACGATCTTTATCCTGGATTCTGGCTGCAGGGTATTCGTGCTCGACCACCAGTTGCGTGTTAGATACATCCAGACTGAGAAGCTCGCGTGCCGCTAATTGATGATCCAGCCAGTCAACAGTTCTGTTTTGCAGATAAGCCAGCGGATCATGACGCGCTGTGCCCGGCAGCTCGTGCTCGCATAGCACAGTTTGTTTCAACCATGCGTTCGCCTGGTCTGCAGGATTGGTCGAAGGTTTGCCATTCTTCCAATCACCGCGTTCAACTGTCTGGCCGCCGTACCCCCAGGCCGCTACTCCTTTGGCATCGATAACCTGCCCCTTGACGTGAAAGCCGCCTATTAGAAAGTTGTACCCAGTGTCTTTCAGGTACTGAAAAATCGACCGCGTATCCTGTCCCATCAATATTGCATGAGACGGATCATAGTGAATCCGAAGTTGATCACCCACTCTCGCGCGTTCACAGATTCTATGCAGGGCGATCCAGGTGCCGGGTGTGTAAGCAATATTGTTGTGAAAGTTGTCACCGACCGTCCAGCCCGGCATAGGACACTGCTCGATCCGGTACGTCAGCCCTCTCGATTTTGCCTCCTTCAAAAGCGGAACGAAGCTTTCGGCGAAGTCCTCCAGATTCTGATCCATGCTGAGGGACTGATTTCTGCCTACGAATCCGCACACCGCATCGACGCCGAGAAGCACGGCTGCGTCGAACACCCTGGTCATGAAATCGTGCTTCTTCTTTCTCACTTCGGGATTCTCGTGGAGCATATTGTCGAAGTAGGCGAGATCCGATAGACCAAGTTTGTATTCCTTTAGAGCCGACAGCACTCGAGTCGCACGCTTCTTGTTAAAAGGTTCGCGCAGGTCCAGCGTGTTTGCTACCGGATCCAGCATTGCCTCCGCCGGAACATCCGATTCAGTTGGATGCAGCGCTGCTGAGAGCTGAATATTGTCCGCGCCGAGATCACGCGCAAACTCGATCCATTCTTCAATGGCACGATCCGGATCAGCGTCGCGCACTTCGCGCGGCGTGAGTTCCTGCAGTGCTGCCGTCAACACGCTGATTTTCATGAACTTTGGCTCGAATTGAGAAATAGACATTTCTAGTCTCCCAGATACCATCGGGCTTTAAGCCGATGGAGTTTCAGGTTCGCCCTAATAAGGGGGGTGACTTCCCCAGATACCATCAGGCTTTAGCCGATGGAGATTCAATTTCAGGCTAATGACGACGACGATGAGCGATGCCCGAAATTGTTTACAACTCGTTAGGCTGAAATTGAAACTCCATCGGCTAAAGCCTGATGGTATCTGGGAAGTCCGTCGTCATTATTAAGGCGAACCTGAAACTCCATCGGCTTAAAGCCCGATGGTATCTTGATTTTGCGAACACGCGCGAAGTATCGCGTATCATAGGACCCATCCTTGCCGGTACTCGCCTCGCACATATTCCTGAGCATCAGAAGCATTGGTAATTTTCATTCCCGGTGCATCCCAATACAACTTCTTCCCGGTGCGCAAGGCGATATTACCAAGGAGAATCGCTTCCGTTATTGGTCCTTCAAACTCGAAGTTTGCTCCGCCCGGCGCCCCGCCCCTACACGCTTTAATCCATTCCTCATTGTTTCCTGGAGACCTTGGAAGCGTCTTAGCAGGCTGCTTGAAATCTTTCATCTTGCTCTCGGGAATCAACTTGGGATTCTGGCCGTTAAATCCACACAGTATAGTTCCCCGATCACCGATAAACAGCAAACCTTCATTCTCCTGGCCCATTTCACGTCCGTCTTCTAGTTCGATTGGCCGTGGCGGCCGCAGCGATCCATCGTACCAGGTGACCCTGACCGGCGGCTGATCACCACGTGCTGGAAAATTGAAATAGACCATTGAAGCAACCGGAAAAGTTTCCTTGAACCTCTTTGTTGAGCTCGCCTCGACACTTTCCGGCGGCCCCAGTTTCAAGACACGAAAAATCGTGTCGAAACTGTAGCAAGCCATGTCACCCAGCGCGCCGCAACCAAAGTCGTACCAACCTCGCCACACGAACGGTAAATAGACTCGATTGTATGGTCTGAACGGCGCCGGGCCGAGCCACAAGTCCCACTCGAACGACGATGGAACCGGTTCTCCGTTTGCGGGTCTCTCCAACCCCTGAGGCCAGAAGGGCCGAGTCGACCAGTTGTGGACTTCACGGACGTTTCCAATTGCTCCGCCCCAGATCCACTCGCACAATAATCGTGTCTCCTCGGAAGCCTGATTATTGATGGTAACCTGCGTTGCTACCTTAGTCTCCCGAGCCACCTCGGAGATTTTGCGGGCTTCATAGATTGAATGGGTCAGGGGTTTTTGACAGAGAACGTGCTTTCGCTTCCGCATCGCCGCTATGGAGATCACCGTATGAGAGTGATCAGGAGTGCCGACCATTACGGCGTCAAAATCCTTTTCCTTCTCCAGAAGTTCTCGATAATCAACGTAGGTCGCACAGCCTTTATACTTACCGGACTGAGTTTGTAAGGAATAGTACGCTTCGACCAGACGTTGAGCAGGGTCACGACCCGCCGTCGGGCCCTTCCAATCCTGGCCCCAGTCCGAGCGGCTAGTGCCAACGAGCGCGCGTTGCTTATCGCGCAACTCGTTAGGAAACCATTCGACGTAATCGCTGGCTTCTTTATTTACATCGCATACCGCGACGATTTGAACCTCGGGTTTCTTCATAAAATCCATCATCACCCGCGTGCCCTGGGCACCGACACCGATACAAGCCACGGTTACTTTTTCGCTAGGCGCGAGATAGCCAGCTCCTCCGAGCACGCGGCGCGGCACAATCGTAAACGCTGCGGAGGAAGCTGCTCCATGGATAAAATCACGGCGGGTAATCGGTGAGTCGCCGCCAAGCGGGAAGTTTTTCGTGATTGACATAACAGTGACCTCCACGGTTAAGGGTTCTAACTTGTTTTGGCCAATTCTGCGCGGACACGCTCCAGCAGTTTCTTCGTTGCCCGGATCCCGTCAGGCTCACTCAATCGCTCGCCGCTGTACTCAATGCCGACGTGCCCGCGGTAACCGGCGTCAATGACGATCTTCATCATTCTCGGGTAATCGATTTTTGTCTCATTGCCCTGTTCGTCGAAGTCCATCGACTTAGCGCTGACACCTTTAGCGAACGGCATCATCTCCTTTACGCCTTGGTAGCGGTCATATTGTTTCCCGTTGCCAAGGTTGAAGTTGCCAAAATCGGGCAATGTTCCACAGCGGGGGTGATTCACCTTCTTTATGACTGAACTCAGCCAACCGCCGTTTGACGAAAGCCCTCCGTGATTCTCGACAATAACGTTGAGCTCGTGTTGGGCGCCGAATTCGGTCAGCCGCCGTAGCCCGTCAGCGGCGCGTTCAAGCTGTTCGGCGTATTCACCCTGGCTCTGTGCGTTCACTCTGATCGAGTGACATCCAAGAAATTTGGCTGCTTCGACCCACTTGTAGTGATTCTCTACCGCTTGTTTCCGGCGACTTTCATCGCTATCCCCCAACGCGCCTTCTTCGTCGATCATGATCAGCACATTTCTTACTCCCAAATCGCTTGTTCGCTTTTTCATCTCGGCCAGGTATTTTTGATCTTTGGCCTTATCTTTGAAGAATTGATTGACGTACTCGACCGCAGAGATGCCGTAATCCTCTTTGGCGGTGCGCGCAAAGTCAAGATGGTCCAGCTTCCCGGCGAAGAGAGTGCGATGCAATGACCACTCTGCAAGAGAAATCGGAAAAAGCTCTTTTTGTGCTCCACGAAACTCTGCTCCGGCTAAGCTCATCAGACCTATTCCTCCTGCAATATTGGCTGACTTCAAAAGAAAGCGACGGCGACTCATTGAGTCATTCATCGTTGAATCCTCCGACGATTTGTAGATTGATTGCGACATTTTGGCACAACGGAACCGCCGTTGAAAATGGGATTTCCATTTGATATTGTCGTCACGTTCTTAACGCCATCCCTGAGGCAACTATTATGCGAAAAGCACTTAAGATACTTGTCGTTATAGTTCTCGTCTATGCGGTTGTACTCATCGGACTTTTCACCGCGATGTTCCAACGGCCCGAGGTCTTTAGCAGCGTGATGGCCAAGACTCCCGGTCTGGTATTCATGGTGTTCCCCTTCAAGCCTATGTGGTTATATGTTCGAAGAGGCGAGGTGAAAGTTGGCGACGTGGCTCCAGATTTCACCCTGGAGCAGTTTGACAACAAGAATACGGTCCAGCTTTCTGCGCTGCGTGGAGAAAAGCCGGTCGTGTTGGTCTTCGGCAGCTATACCTGACCGCCTTTTCGGCGGGAGGTTCCCGCACTTAACAGCCTCTATCAACAATACAAGGATCAAGTAGAATTCTTCCTGGTTTATATCCAGGAAGCGCATGCCAGCGATGCCTGGCAAATGGAAATAAACGAGAAAGAAAATATAGTCTTCGAGAACCCAAAACGCTATGACGAACGGACCAATATCGCCGGAACATGCGCTGTGAATTTGGGCATCGAATTTCCGGCGCTTGTTGATAAGATCGATAACAGTACTGAGATCGCTTACACGGCATGGCCTGACAGGCTATACCTCATCGATAAGAACGGGCGAGTGGCCTTCAAGAGCGAAGCCGGCCCATTCGGATTCAAGACGGATTTGTTATCCAATGCGTTGGGACGAATCGTCGAGACCAACGCGCGGAACTAGGTTCAACCCCTCGGTCGAGGGATTCCAATAATGACAAAGTGCTCAATCCGAGTTTTATGTGCGGCTCTTTTTCTATCTACTTTTGCCAATGCGGCAGATTGGCCGACCTTCGCTCATGACCCACAACGCTCCGGCTGGGCCAGAGAGGAATTCACCCTCTCAGCTCAGAACGTCACCGATCTTGAATTGAAATGGAAGACCAAAGTAAACAACAAACCCAAGGCGCTCGCCGCTCTTACAGCGCCGCTGGTCGCAAGCGATGTTGTGACCTCGCAGGGAACGAAGACTCTCGTCTACGTCGCAGGAAGCTCTAACAATATTCATGCGATTGATGCGCAGTCCGGCTCGATTGTATGGTCTCGCGAGCTGCAGAGCTACAGCACTCCTGGTAAACCCGACCAGTGGTTATGCCCCAATAATCTCAACGCCACTCCGGTTATCGACAGACGCGCGGGCATCCTTTACTTGATCACGATGGACGGCAAGCTGCTCGGCGTCGATCTTGGCACCGGCAGTAACCGTTTCGGTCCCATTCAATTCGTTCCACCTTTCTCAAAGAGTTGGAGCCTCAATTTCGTTAAGGGAGTCATTTACACATCATTGTCTCAGGGCTGCGGTGGTGGGGCTTCCGGGCTGTACTCGATGGATGTGCGTGAGCCGTTTAATTCGACCAGCAGTCATTTGCTTGTAAACAACGCCGGCGGCGGAGGGATGTGGGGACGCGGCGGTCCTGTCATTGGTGCCAACGGAAAGGTTTACGGAGCAACAGGCGATGGTTTGTGGGAGCCTTCAAGAGGCTTCTATGGAAGCAGCATAGTGGCAGCCTCAATCGATGATTTGCGATTGGTCGATTACTACACGCCCCGCAACTGGAAAGACATTAATGATTACGATTGGGACATCAGTTGCACGAGTCCGGTCTGGTTCGCGAATCAAAACTATCAGCTGCTTGCGGTCGGAGGGAAGGAAGGCGTCATTTACTTGATGGACGCCGACTCGCTAGGTTCAAAGGATCATCATTCGCCGCTATTTATCACTCCGCGATTGGCTAACGATGAAGATACCTTTGAAGGCAAGGGCGTATGGGGTGCGCTCTCTGCCTGGACCGACGTGAATGGTGAAAGCTGGGTTTACGCGCCGATCTGGGGTCCGGCTTCCAAAAAAGCACCGAAGTTTCCGATCTCGAACGGCGACGCACCTCACGGCCAGATCATGGCTTTCAAAATTGCGTTCGACAGCGCCACCAAGAAACCAAGACTCGAGCCTCAATGGGCATCCTGTGATCTCAATGTCCCTGACCCGCCGGTGATCGCGAACGGAGTCGTATTTGTCCTTTCAACCGGTGAGAATGTGCAGCAGACAAAAGAAGGCGGTGTGATCAAATGGAACAAACTTACGCTGCTGACAAACGCCGAACGCGAAGGCAGGACTCAGCGAGCAAAGCTGTATGCCCTCGATGCAACGACTGGCAAGGTCCTGTGGGACAGCGGGGAGATGATGGACACGTGGGTACATTTCAGCGGATTAGCGGTAGCGGATGGCAGGATATACGCGGTTGATCATGACTCGCAGGTTTATTCTTTTGGGTTGAGAGCGAAAGCGAAATAGGCACCACAACGGGGCGACTAGTCACTCGGTCACGCATTACTCTCACGGCTCACGCTTTTTCCAGATGGTTCAAAGAAACTTGAGGCAGACTGGTGTTGGCACTTCAGCCATATAGCCCGTCGGTTTGAGTCTTCCCGTGCTTTGGTCGATTTGCAGAGTAACGACCGTATCGGATTGCTGGTTGGCTACTAGTAAAAACCTTCCGGTTGGATCGATCGTGAAGTTTCGGGGCGTCTTCCCTTGAGTGCTTGCGTGTTCAATGTAAGTGAGCTTACCGGTTTCTCCATCAACTCCGAACACAACGATGCTGTTGTGTCCACGGTCTGAACCATACAGAAACTTTCCCGACGGCGAGAAATGTAAGTCAGCGCAATAACTCGTTCCGGAGTATCCTTGTGGCAGCGTTGAAACAGTTTCGGTTGAGTTCAACGCGCCGTTCGCTGAGTCGTAATTGAAAGCTGTTAAAGTTGAATCCAGCTCATTGATAACATAAGCAAACTTACCATTGGGATGAAAAACGAGATGGCGGGGTCCGGCGCCTGGCTTCACTTGGGCCCACTTCTGATTAGCCGGTGTAAGCTTGCCGATCTTTTCATCAAAACGATAAATCATGACCTTGTCCAATCCGAGGTCCGCGGCGAAGGCATAACGATTCGATTTATCCAGCATAACGCAGTGAGCATGTGGCCCTTCCTGACGCTCCTTATTCGGGCCCGCCCCCTGATGTTGAACGGAGTCGGTTGCTTCCCCCAGACTACCATCGGCGCGAATCGGAAAGACCGAGACGTTTCCACCTGTATAATTGGCCACTAATACAAATCTTGCAGTGGCGTCAACGATCACATGACAAGGCGATCCGCCAAGCGAGGCGCGTTGATTTAACAGGGAAAGAGCACCGGTGTTCCGATCGATCGAAAACGCGCTCAACGCGCCTGTAGGCTTTCCTTTGAATTCCGTCGTTTCATTTACCGAATACAGGAAGCGACCTTTTCCGTCGATCGCAAGGAAAGAAGGTTCGGTTACTCCCTTAGCAGTATTTGAATGGATGAGCTCCCCGGTCGACTCATTAAACGTGAAGATGTAAATGCCTTCACTTTTGCCGGAAGTGTACGTTCCGACATACAGAATGCGTTGCCCATTTTGTGACTTTTGACGTTGCACAAGCACTCCCACCGCTCCCAGTCCTCCGGCCATGATGAAATCGCGGCGCGACCGGTCTTTCAACATTAAGTTCTCCTTGCCGATAGAATGCTGTAAAAGCCAGGCGATGCGTGGAATTCAAAGTCCAATCCGTCTTCTGCGTAATCTGCGTAACCTGCGGATGATCTTCGTATTAAAGTACGACTACTCATCCGCAGATTACACAGATGATGAGCTCGGATGTAGATATCTACTACCGTGGACTGTATTTTGGACTCTTCGCGTTATCCTTATTGCCCTTTGTACTGTGCTTTTCCAATGTCACGCCAGGTGACAAGCTTGATATTGTTTTCCTTGAGCTGCTTACGAAAGGCCTCACTGGTAAAGAAGTCGAAATCG